>Ga0172373_10000202_pt1 | contig 92270 bp, 83 predicted proteins | sample Lak10m_2_FD_114546 | JGI IMG/M metagenome (GOLD analysis project Ga0172373, IMG submission 114546) | Freshwater microbial communities from Kabuno Bay, South-Kivu, Congo - kab_092012_10m | ecosystem: Environmental > Aquatic > Freshwater > Lake | place: Democratic Republic of the Congo...
CAAGAGTTCACTTAATATGTGCGAGATTGAAGATGAATCAATCCAACTATTCATTTTTTCGCCGCCGTACTGGCTTCTCAGAAATTACCGAAATCAAGAACAGAAGAGACCTTTTGGGCGCGAAAAGACAGTTGAAGAGTACATAGAAAATTTGATGATGTTCATTCGAGAGATACGCAAGAAACTCTCGAAAAATGGAGTAATGATAATCATACTTGGCGAGACCTATCAAGACGGTTACGCGGGGGTATGCACTAAGGCCGAAACTGCAATCGAAAAAGAGGATTGGACAATAAAGGATGTAAACATATGGGTTAAAAATCATAAGCCCGCACCACATCCATCTAGATTTATGAATTCATATGAGCGCATTATAGTAGCATGCCCTACGGATGAAGAACCGGTGTTTAACTCAGTTAAGAAACCTTCATCAATTGGTGAATTTAAAGTAATTCCAAGTTCTCAACTTGTCAATGGTAATCGTAATTTCTCTATGGCATCACCTGAAGCGGATATAACAAATGTGATTACTACAAGTGTCTTCAATAAGATAGAACACAAGGTCATTGACAAGGAATTCACTCATGATGCACCGGCGCCTGAACAGATTTATGAGACTTTCATTAAGGCTTACTCTTTGCCTGGAGATACTGTCGTTGACAATTTTGTTGGTAGTGGTACGGTTGGGGTAGGATTGAAACTTGGAAGAAACGTCATCGGATACGACATTGACCCTGCAAGTATTGACTTCTGTCAAAAACGATTCAAAGTAATTCTCGGTGAAGATGTTGAAACCTTATCTATTGCTGCCTAATTTGTCGTAAGGGTAGATTTAAGAGGATTATACACCCCGGATGTAGGTTATCTCGTCCGGTGGTGTTAAATCCCCAAATTCGACTTAAAAACGGGGTTCTGTAATGTATGCAGGAAACCCTACCATAATTGAAATAAACAGCTAAAAAAGAAAATGATTAGCAATCAACAATTAAAGAACATGATGGGTGCGGAAATCAAAAACTGCACCGAGGATGAATTAAGTTCAATAAGAGAACTTTTAACTGCGTTGGCGTCAATTGAGTATGAAATATACTGCCAAAATAAGAACATGAATAATGCGGCTTCATTAAGGAAACGGCTCGATATTAGCCATGAAAATTTACCAAATTTTGCAGCATGAAAAACGCAATAACTTTCGTCAGATTCTCTAGAAAAAAAGAAGCCGACCAACTTGAGAACAGACTGAAGGAGTATGCAGATGCGACAGGATATGATGTAGTTTGGCATGAACGTGTTTTCTATTTATCACCCAAAAGTTCAGTTGATGAAATCATCATCAAAACCTTGAATAACCAGCATTATCAGGGTGTTAAAGTCGATGCAATCTTAGTGGTTCGTTACGACCACATACACAGAAAATTTACACAAACGGCCAAACTAATTAAGATTATCAGTCACTATGGTGTTCGTATCGTTAGTGTCGAAGAGACAGTCGATGAGAACGACCCTTTGTTCACAGAAATATATTTTCCAAATCAATTATAAGTTTCATGAAAAATGTAATAACATATTCGCGCGTTTCGACGGACGAACAAGCCCAGCAAGGGTATTCATTAGATTATCAGGAAGAGTCCATTCTTCGATATTGTAATTTCAAAAAATACAATGTCATCCATACATTCAGAGAAGACTACTCAGCCAAGGATTTTGGAAGACCTGAATGGAAGAGGATTTTAAATATAGTTAAGGCAAACAGGAATACTAGTTCCGCCATTGAGTCCATAGTTATACTAAGACCTGACCGCTATTCAAGAAATTTGGTATTGTCATTCTCTGAGACCGCAAAACTTGCTGGTTGGGGTTGCGAAGTTGAATTCTTGGAAGGTCACGTTGACGATGCAAGTCCTGACGCCTTACTCTTAAAGGCGATAGGTTATGCACTTCCGCAAATGGAGAACGAAAAAATCTCCCGCAGGAGTAAAGAAGGAAGCCACAAGGCCAGGTTAACCGGATGTTGGACAGGTCAGGCACCGAAGGGTTATAGGAACATCCGTAGTGATAAAAATTCCACTCTTGAACCAAGCGAACATGCACCCTTGATTGTTCAAGGATTTGAGAAAATGGCCAGTGGACTTTACTCCGCTGATGAAGTACGAAGATGGTTGAATGGTAAAGGTCTCAAGTTATCAAAGAATATGTTTCCGAACATCATTCGTAATGTGGTGTACACTGGTAAAATCTATGTTAAGGAATTTAAAAAAGAACCTAGCCAAGTTGTTAGAGGTTTACACCCACCATTAATTTCAGATGAACTCTTTGCAGAAGCCAATAGAGTCTTGGATGGACGTAAACGAAACATGAAGTTCCATGATGACAAATCGGATTTATACCCATTGAAGGGTCATCTTAAATGTGTCAAACACAATCTATCTCTAACCGCAGGAAAGTGTAAAGGTCGATATGGTATATATCACTATTACAATTGTAGTGTGAAGAATGACAGGTGTAAACGTTACCCTATTGACTGGGTACATGGGGTGGTTGAGGATGAGCTGAGACAAATTCAGTTCTCCGCTAACGTGTTCAAAGCGTACCGGTCAATCTTAGAACGTTTGTTCGACAATGAAGATGTAGAAAGGAAAAGAAATATCATCAAAACCAAGTCAGATATCGAAAAGAAAACAGAACAGAGGAACAATGTTCAAGAACTTCTCAGAGATGGTAAACTAACCATTGAAGAATACCGTGAATTGAAAAATCCAATCGACTCAGACTTGTTCAGATTAGAAAGAGAGTTGTCTATACTCAACGAGGAGACCACACCATTCAAAGATTACATAAACAACCATGTACCAATGATGGAGAACCTTTTAGAGTTCTATCAGAACAGTGATGGTAAGACGAAAAAGAAGATACTTAGCTGCATCTTTTCAGAAAAAATCCATTTTGACGAAAATAAAGTTGCAGCTATTTCTTTTCACAAACCGATTGAGGTTTTACTCAATGCCAGCAAGGTTTTACAGAGGAGTAAAAAAGAAAAGGAGGTCAAAAAAGACCTCCTTCCCATTCTGGCTCCCTGAGTTGGACTCGAACCAACGACCTAGCGGTTAACAGCCGCTCGCTCTAACCGGCTGAGCTATCAAGGAGTCTGTGTCAGAACGAGGTAGCTTTTTCAAGCGTTGCCTTATCTTAACCGGAATGCAAAAATAGTATGAAAGCGGTTTCGATTCAATACCTTTGCAGAAATTTTTTAAAATATTTTTATGAGCCTTCTCGTTATCGGATCTGTTGCGTTTGACGCCATCGACACCCCCTTTGGTAGTACTGGTAAAATTGTGGGTGGCGCTGCCTCCTATATCTCTTTGGCTACTACTTTGTTGCATAAGCCCGTTGGCTTGGTGGCCGTTGTGGGTGAAGACTTTGATTTTGACTTTGTAGAGACCTTGAAACAACGGGGTACGGATACGGCTGGACTTCAAGTAAAGACCGGTGAGAAGTCGTTTTTCTGGCATGGGAAGTATCACATGGACATGAATTCACGCGATACACTATTAACAGAGCTCAATGTTTTGGGTGATTTCGACCCCGTTATACCAGAAAATTGGCAACAACCCGATTATGTGATGCTCGGAAACTTGAGTCCCCAAGTGCAACTGACCACCCTCGATCGCCTAACCCGCAAGCCCAAACTGGTAGTGATGGATACCATGAACTTTTGGATGGATATCGCCATGGATGACCTCAAAGCCGTGTTGAAGCGTGTAGATGTGCTCACCATTAACGATGAGGAAGCCCGACAGTTGTCCGGTGAATACAGTTTGGTTAAAGCCGCCCGCGTGATTCGTGCCATGGGCCCCCAAACGTTGATCATTAAAAAAGGAGAGCACGGTGCGTTGCTGTTTGGTTCGGAAGGACAAACGTTCTTCTGCCCCGCACTTCCTTTGGAAGAGGTGTTTGACCCCACCGGTGCGGGAGATACCTTCGCAGGTGGATTTATCGGATACCTCGCAAGCACTGGCAGAACCGATTTTGAGGCCATGAAAACAGGCATCGTTTACGGAAGTGCTTTGGCCAGCTACTGCGTTGAGCAATTCGGTACCAACAAGCTGGCCTCCATTACACAAGAGGATGTAAACAACCGCTTGGCACAATTCCGCGCCTTGATGTCGGAAAAGGCCTAATTCTCCTGAAGGTTGGGGTTCTTGTCGGGCCGAGGATCCACTGCCGGTGGCGGTTCTTCCATGATTAAGTTGGGCCACAGTTTCGTTTCGTATCCATCGAAATCCCTCGCCCATTCCTTGTGGTTATATACGCAAACCGGGAGGCACATGCTACAATAATTGTATTTCGCGAAATAGGGAAAGCACTTGGCCGTGTCCACGATGTAGCGGTCGTTGCCTAAATGGTCTTTGCCCGCCCTAGGGTCGCGCTCGTCGGGTATCGCTTTGGCGGGACAATAAATCCTACATGCTCTACAATTGTCGCAAAATTTGGCAATTCCCGCGTCGATGGGATGGTCGATGTTCATGACCATGTCTGTCACGATGCTTCCCATTCGAAACAACGGGCCCCATTTGGGATGTATGATTGAGCCGTGTCTGCCCAATTCGCCAAATCCTGCTTTTAGTCCGATGGGAATGTGTAGCAAATCGCTGTCACCGATGGGGTGTTCGATTTTACACGGGTAGCCCAAATCGCGGATAAACTGTGACAGTGCGATGATGATTTCGCCCAGCGTAAAATAGATTCTGAGACATTCCACGGCTGATTCATGGGAGGGTACGGTTTGAAATGCCCGCCACAACATTTTTTGGCCAACGGCAATCGCAAATCGCTCTGGAACTTCGCGGCCTTTGTATATATCACTGGGTTCAACTTCACAAATTCCCACCATGTCAGCGCCCAATTCGATCGCTTTTGATTTGATGAGATGTGTAGCCTCAGCAGGCGTTAATGGTTGAATTGTTGGGTTGACGGGGCTGTATAGTCGTTGGTATTGGTCTTGGTAAATTTGCTGCAGATAGTCGTCCACCGCATCAATTTTGATGCTGCGACCACCCACTTTTTCATACCACGCATCCCATTGAAAAGCACTTGCTTGTCCACCCATTTTTTCAAATGTAAGGACCGAGAACCACTTATTTGATCAACTCGTACACATAACTGCCTTTTGCTGCAACCTTGACCGAACTTCCCAACGGGGTGATTTCGCCCGTCATGATGTTGCGCAACTTGCTGTACCCCGCGGTTATTTCAGAAAACCTGGCCATGGCAATGTATTGGGTTTCGTCGCTCTGACTCAATACAACCATCACTTTTTGGTTGTCCGTGTATCGGAAATAGGTGTAAATGCCATTGACGCCGGTGTATTGCATGGTTATTCCGGTACCCAAAGCGGGCATTGATGTGCGGGCTTTGTTTAAGGTTTGCATCCATTTCCACGCCTCGTTTTCTTTGGAAGTACGGCCTTTGGGGGTGAACTTATTAACGGGGTCGCCATTCCATCCGCCAGGAAAATCAAAACGCACATAAGCATCCGATTTTTCTGTTTTGCCCGTCATGAGAATTTCAGTTCCATAGTAAATACAAGGCAATCCACGGGTGGTCAGTAGCAACGCAATGCCTCTTTTCCATGCATCGATGTCTTCGTTGGCTATCGAATAGAAACGAGAAATATCGTGATTGTCCAAAAACGTGCAGTTCTTGTAAGGGTCTTGATACAAAAAATCTTCGCTTTGGGTGATGTAAACGCGATTCAGTCCTTCGGTCCATCCGAACGGTTTTGAGCAGGCTTCTTGAAAGGCCCAGCAAATTGAAAAATCGGTTACTCCCGGCAAGCGATTGTTTTCGAATCCTTTGATGTTGTTGCGAACAAATGTGGCTTGCGTGGTGGTGTGCTGTACCCATGTTTCGCCGTAAATTGTGAGTTGGGGATACTCGCGCAGCAGCACTTCCATGAGGTGATTCATGTAGGCCTGGTCGGGGTAAGGATAGGTGTCGATGCGATAGCCCGATAAGTTGGCAAACTCAATCCACCAGAGGTATAATTGGTCGAGGTAGGTTGCGATGTGTGCGTTTTTTTGATTGTAATCGGGCATTGTGGCCACGAACCAGCCATCGGTGTTGATGTTTTTCTCGGAAGGAGCCCCGTTGGGATCACCGAAAGTTGGCGCGCGGAAGTTGGTTTGCACGTAGGTGTCTTTGTAGTTGAACCAGCCAGTGTCGTAATACTGATTCATCCAATGTTTGTCGCCCACGTGGTTTGGGATGATGTCCATGATCATCTTCAAATTGCGCTTGCGCATTTCGGTTACTAGGTCGGCGTATTCTTTGTTGCTACCAAATCGGGGGTCGATTTCATAGTTATCGGTGATGGCATAGCCGTGAAAACTCTCTTCGGGTTGGTCGTTGGTTTGAACGGGGTTGAGCCACAGTGCGGTGATGCCCAATTCTTTGAGATAGTCGAGTTTGCTGCGAACTCCTGCCAAATCGCCACCATGTCGCGATTTCAATCCACCGCGATCCACTCGAACGCGGTATTGCATATCGGCATTGTCGTTGTCGGTTTCCCCGTTGCAAAAACGATCGGGGAATATGAGGTAGGTGACATCGTTGGGTGTGAGTCCGGGCGCTTGCAATTCTTTGGAGCGACGTGATTTTAGTTCGTATTTAAGTACGTAGGGACTTTGGGCTTTGCTGCGTTTTTCTTTTGGGGTAACATTGAACTCCAAAAAGCCGGGCTGCGTGTTGGGTTGAATGATGAGGTTGAGGTAGCAAACATGTCGGTTCGCACTCTGTGCCACACTATCCAAAGTAACGCCGGCGTAAGGGGTCATGGCGATGTTATAAAGGCTGATGTTTTCGGCGTGCAAAATGATCTCCAATTTGGGGTTGCTATAGCCCAAAAACCAGGACGGAGGCGCTACGTGATACGTATTTTTTCGCGGGGGTAACAAGCTGGCAGATAGGCTGTTTGCGGTGAAAAATAGGATAGAAAGGCAATGGAAAATCAGCTTTTTCATGAATTCTTTTCGGAATTACAAAGAAAGTGCAATTTTTTGGTAAAAAGGTTATTGTCAGTTTGACACTTTTTTATTTATCTTTACCGCAGAAATATTAAAACAATATAAACATGAAAAAAATTTACTCTCTCATTGCCTTGGCTGCGTTGTCAACTGCAGCTTTTGCGCAAACTGTAAAGGTTACCTTCCGGGTAAACATGCAGAATGTAGCAGTAGGTCCAAAGGGTATCCGCATTGCCGGTGATTTGCAGGCTGATGGCGGTATCGGAAGCAACTGGTCTCCAGGGGCAACTGGTAACACTTTGACAGCTACTGGATCTGGTTATGTGTATTCTATTCAATTGACATTGAAGGCGAGCACAAGCTACGAGTACAAGTACATCAACGGTGACGCTTGGGGTATGCCCGATGAGTCTTTCAACCGTAAGTTGACTACAGGTACTGCTGACCAAGTATTGGATGTTTACTGCTTCAACGACGCTTCTGCGGATTGTGCAGCTCCAGCAACTGGTACTCAGCGTGTGGTTTTCCAGGTAGACATGAAGAACGAAGACGTATCTGCGGATGGCGTTCGCGTGGCTGGTAACTACCAAACCAAAGCCGGTATGACTTCTGATTGGACTCCTTCAGACGATGCCGCTAAATGTAAAAACGTTGGCGACATGTACTACTTGGTGGCTTTCTTGCCTGATGGTGACTACAAGTTTAAGTTCGTTAACGGTAAGAGTGGTTGGGAGTCAGTGAACGACCGCGATTTGAAAGTGGCTGCTGCTGGTGTGATTACCAAGCATGTTTGTTTCAACAAACAAGATACTTGTGCGTTGATTCCTAAGTACAAGCGCGACGTAACTTTCCACGTGATTGATGGTAACTACCAAAACAGCTTCAAATTGACCAACGTGAAATTCAAGGGTAACTTGTCTGGTTGGTCTGATTTCGTAGCCAACGATAGCGGTTTGCGTGGCGATAAAGTAGCCAACGACGGTATCTGGTCTGCTACTTACCCTCAGGTTTTGACTGGATCTTACGAGTGGGGTGCTACTGCAGGACCTGCTGGTACTTGGATTATCAAAGGCCCTAACCGTACTTTCAAGTTGAACTACACCGATGGTTCTATCACGGGTGATACAGTTTACACCATTCCTAAGTTGGGTTCTTTGTTGAAAGTAACTTTTTCTGTAGATATGTCTGATACCATCGTTTCTGCTGATGGTGTTTGGATGGCAGGTAACTTCCAACCGTACATGGACACAGCTCAAGGAGAGTGGAAATTCAACAAAATCAAATTGAAGGACATGGGTAATGGCATTTACTCTACCACCATCAAAATTTGGGCTCAAAAATATCAGTTCCGTTTCGCCAACGGTTTGTCTGAGAATGACGACTTCAGCGAAAAGAACTTGAACATTGCTTGTGGTTCTTTGAACGGTTACAACAAAGTGGATCGTGTGTTTGATATCGCTACTGCTACAGCAGACGTTACTTTGCCTACTTACAAATGGAACTCTTGCACAGTGGTTTCTAACAAGAACATCATTGAGAACGCTGAAGTGAGCATTGCTCCAAACCCTGCTGAAGGTCAGTTTGTGGTTTCATTGGCAACCAACAACATCAAAAACATCGTGGTTCGCAGTATCGACGGTCGTGTTGTTCGTAGCATCAATGCCAACAGCAAGGTTGAGATAGTAAACGCCAACGGTTTGTCAGGTATTTTCTTCGTGAATATCACCGACAACGCAGGTCGCACTACTACTCAAAAAGTTGTATTGAAGTAATCTAGTTTATTATCGAATAAACGCAAGAGGGGCGGCCGCAGGCCGCCCCTCTTGCGTTTATATAGGCGGGCCGACACGCAACGTAATCCTCATCCCAAATTTATTGTCGGAACAGGTGATGTTTGGGTTTTAAAATCAAGCCGTAATTATCGCACGGAAAAGTCGAACACCGTTTGTCCGGCTAGCACTCCCTTCAGTTGGTCGCCCGGCTTTACTGGACCTACACCTTCGGGTGTGCCGGTGAAAATGTAATCGCCAATCCGCAAGCCAAAATAGGCTGATACATGCGAAATGATCTCATCCACCCGGTGTATCATGTGTTTGGTGTGCCCTTGCTGCACGATTTCCCCATTTTTTTCCAGATGGAAATGACAGTCGTCGATCCCATGATTATTGCCTTCCGACAATACCGACAGGGGCAAGAAGTTGGCAATCACGGCTGAGTGGTCGAATCCTTTGGCTTTCTCCCAGGGCAGCCCTTTGGCTTTGAGTCGATTTTGAACGTCTCTGGCGGTAAAGTCGATCCCCAACGACACTTCATCGTAGTAGTCTTTGGCGAATTTGACGGGAATATGTCGGCCTGGTTTCTTAATTTTCACCACCAATTCTACTTCGTGGTGAATTTCATTGGAAAAATCGGGGATGAAAAAGGGGTTGTTGTTTCTCAACAGGGCTGTATCGGGTTTGATGAAAATGACGGGATCTTCCGGTGTCTCGTTGTTGAGTTCGCGGATATGCGCATCGTAGTTTCTGCCGATACAGATGATTTTCATGCCTTGTAGGGTAGATTAGTCTTTTACCAGGGTGCTTTCGCGCTCTGGACCCAGGGAGATAACGCGTATTTTGGTGCCCAAGTAGTTTTCTACAAAGTGCACATAATTGCGGAATCGCTCATCCATAGCTTCAAATCCTTGGGTATGACTGAGGTCTTCGCCCCAGCCAGGGAACCATTCTAGGATGGGTTCTACATCGCTACTGCAGAGGTTTGCGGGGACTTGTTCACTGCGAACATCGTTAATCATGTAGGCGGTACAAGCGGCGATTTTATCCATTCCGTTCAATACATCGCTCTTCATCATGATGAGTTCGTCTACGCCGTTCAGCATGCAGGTATATTTCAAAGCAACCAGATCGATCCAGCCGGTTCTGCGTTTTCTGCCGGTGGTGGCCCCAAATTCATGTCCTTTGATGCGCAAATACTCCCCCGTTTCGTTGTCGAGCTCGGTAGGGAATGGCCCTGAACCCACGCGGGTGCTGTAGGCTTTAAAGATGCCGAATACTTTGCCCACTTGTTTGGGAGCAACGCCCAAGCCTGTGCATACGCCACCGGCCAAGGTGTTTGAGCTGGTAACGAAGGGGTAGGTGCCGAATTCTACATCGAGCAGGCTACCTTGAGCGCCTTCTGCGAGCACTTTTTGTCCTTTGCTGATACAATCGTGGATGAAATATTCGCTGTTTACCAGTTTGTGTCCTTTCAAGAATTCGATGGCACTGAAGAACTTTTCTTCATCCGCCTCCAATTGGAAATCGGTGAAGCCATGGAATTCAATCATGCGCAGGTGGTCTTTTACCACGGCTTGATAGCGCTGACGGAAATCGGCCTCAAGGATATCGCCGACGCGGAGGCCTGAGCGACCAATTTTGTCTTTGTAAGTTGGACCGATACCGCGGAGGGTGGATCCAATTTTGGCATCGCCTTTGGCTGCCTCTGAGGCGGCATCAAGAATGCGATGGGTTGGTAAAATAAGGTGGGCTTTTTGTGAAATGAACAAACGCTCTTTGTAGTCTGGGCATTCGTTCACGATGCGCTCGATTTCTTCGCGCAAACGCACGGGGTCGATTACAACGCCGTTGCCAATAAGGTTGATGGTTTCCTTGCGGAAAATGCCAGAGGGGATGGTGTTGAGGACAAATTTTTTGCCTTCAAAATCCAGCGAATGACCGGCGTTTGGACCACCCTGAAAACGAGCTACCACCTTGTATTTCGGCGTGAGATAGTCCGCAATTTTTCCTTTTCCTTCGTCGCCCCATTGGAGGCCAAGTATAACATCAACCATGTAAGTAATTGTCTAGAGTCTATAGTTTGTTGGGGACCAAGCTACATTGGGCACATTCGCCTTGTTCGTTGGTGTTTGGGTCGCCGTATAAATGTAAAGAGTGGCTGCTCACGTTGAATTTGAGCAAATTTCCCATGGTGCTGGTGATTTGTTGCACGCGGGGATCGCAAAATTCAAACACTTTTTTGCAGTGATTGCAAATCAGGTGATCGTGTTGTTTGTATCCGTAAGCTTGTTCGTAATGTGAGGTATTTTGTCCGAACTGGTGACGTTTTACCAGCCCCGATTCCACCAAAAGGTCCAGCGTATTATATACGGTGGCTCTGCTCACGTGGTAGTTTCGTGATTTCATTTTGAGAAACAATTCATCCACGTCGAAATGACTTTTTGAGGAGTAAATTTCGTCGAGAATGGCATAGCGCTCCGGGGTTTTGCGCTGTTGGTTTTGTTCTAAGTAGGCTGTGAAGAGTTCCCGAACTTCATGTTTCGTCTTTTCGATTTTGGGATCTTTTTTCAGCGAATTGGGCATGGGTTAGTTCGACGTTGGTCCGCTATAGGCGGGGTTGGGGATAAGCATGCGCAATTTGCGTGCGGTTGGGAATTCTCTTTTTACTTCAACCAGTGCGGCGTCTGCCTCTGCGGCTGTGGCAAAAGTTCCAACGTATACTTTGAAGTTGGGTTCGTCGTAAATCAAAACGGCACCATGGGTTTCTGAAAACTTCTCTTCCGCTTTGGTGAGGATCTCGGTAGCGTCGGCGCGTTTGGCTGAAAAACCGATGAAAATTCGATAGCCCATGATTTTTTTGTCGGTCGATTTACTCTTTTCGATGCGATTTTTTTCTACGCTTTCAACGGCGGGTTCTACATCGTAAACCACTTGTGCTGAGAGCTCTGAAACCCCTGCGAGCAACAGCCCGAGGCACAAGCCCCAGCTTTTGCGTAAAAAGGGTACAGAAAAGTGGTTTTTCATACCACAAATATCGGGAATTTACTTCATACAATTACGGGGTGTTGTACCTTTGTGGAATGGTAAAAAAAGTGGGTTTGGTGATATTGGATGGTTGGGGACTTGGAAACGGTTCTCATTCCGATGCCATCAATCAAGCGATTACGCCGTTTACGGATTCCTTATTTGCGCGGTTTCCGCATGCTACCCTCCGCACGGATGGTGAGAATGTGGGGTTGCCGGACGGGCAGATGGGCAATTCCGAGGTGGGGCATATGAATATTGGTGCGGGAAGGGTTGTGTGGCAGATGTTGGCAAAAATCAATAAGGCATTTGCCGAAGGATCTGTGTCGGACAATAAGGTTTTGCTTTCAGCGATGAACCAGGCCAAAGCCGAGGATCGTCCTTTTCACATTTTGGGTTTGCTGAGCGATGGCGGGGTTCATGCCCACATCGAGCACATTAAACAATTGTGCAGCATCGCCCAGGAATTTGGCTTGAAAAAGGTGTATGTCCACGCATTTTTAGACGGTAGGGATACGGATCCGAAATCGGGTTTGGGTCATGTAAAAAACCTGTTGGATCACATCAAAGGCACATCGGTTCAATTGAGCACGGTGGTGGGTAGGTATTATGCCATGGATCGCGACGAGCGTTGGGAGCGGGTGAAAGTGTGTTACGATTTACTGACTCAGGGCAAAGGGAAAGCCACTAAGGATGTATTGGCAGACATTCAATCTGAGTATTCGGCGGGGATTACCGATGAATTTATGTCGGCCTTGCGCTGTCTCCCCCAATCTGAGGGATTGATTGCTGAGGGAGATGTGGTGTTGAATGCCAATTTTAGGACAGACCGCGGCCGACAAATCACCCGGGCGCTTACGCAGGAGGACTTCGCTGCAATTGGTATGCACAAACTCAAACTCCATTACTTTACGGTAACCCAATACGATGTGAAGTTCAAAATATCGGGTGTGTTGTTTGAAAACGACAATTTACAACAAACGCTGGGAGAGGTAATTTCGATGGCCGGAAAGACCCAGTTGCGGGCGGCGGAAACTGAAAAATATCCCCATGTTACCTTCTTTTTCTCTGGTGGCAGGGAAGCGGCATTTGAGGGCGAGGATCGCTTGATGGCCAATTCTCCCAAAGTGGCTACTTATGATTTACAGCCCGAGATGAGCGCCATTGAGTTAACCGATCGGGCGATTGCCAAGATGCAACAACAGCAGTATGATTTTGTGTGTTTGAATTTTGCAAATGCCGACATGGTAGGTCACACGGGGGTTTACGAAGCCATCATCAAAGCGGTGGAAACGGTAGATGCTTGCTTGCAACGCTTGGTGGAAGTGGGTGAGGAGTTGGGGTATGAATTTTTGATTATTGCCGACCATGGGAATGCCGATTTTGCCGTAAACGACGATGGTACGCCCAATACTGCGCACACGACAAATCCGGTACCGGTTTGGTGGGTTACCCAGGAGCGTGAACAAGATTTGCGCAACGGAATTTTGGCCGATGTAGCCCCAACAATTTTACAAATGATGGGGTTGGTTCAACCGTTGGAGATGACGGGTAAGTCACTGATACTATGATGACAATGAAAAATTTGGGATTGGTTGGATGGGTGGTGTTGGTTTTTGTGGCATGCACAGAAAAACAGCCCGCTGCTTCTGTGGGCGGCAAGGATGAATTTGTGGAATTTGCGCAAGAAGAAATTGCGTGGTTGCAAAAATCGCAACCGGGTTTGCGCAAAACGGTGAGCAAGGGCGAGGAGGTAACCACCGAAACCGTGGATTCCCTGGACTGGGCCAACGAGTTGGAGTGGGTAACCACTTGGTCATTGTCGGAAGCGTCGAAGAAATATAAGTACGACGAAACGATCGACTCGGCGGGTGCTTTGAAAATTGTGCGTTACAATGCCCAAGATACGGCGGCGGAGTTGCAGGAGTTGATGGTGAACTACCGAAAAAATCGCATTCAATTGATGCAATGGACCATCAAGCAGCGGAGTTGGTATATGGACCGCGATGTGCGTGTGTCGTTTCAGCCACGTCAGGGCTATGGGATCAACGTTGCTGAAAATGCGGTATGGTCTTCCCCGAATTCTTATGAAATTTTTGCCGAAATTGGCCATCGTTAACATCGAAAAATAACCGAAAAGGGTCGCATGAATATTTTAAACTACATCAACGGCGAATACGCTGCCTCTCACACAGGGGCTGTTTTGGATAATTACAATCCGTCTAACGGAAAAGTGTACGGTAACATGCCCAATTCGGATTCGGGGGATGTGGCTCGGGCCTATTCGGCGGCGGCGGATGCTTTTCCCGGATGGAGCAATACCCCCGCGGAAGAGCGTTTTAAAATCTTGAACGCCATCGCTGAGGGCATTGACAATTTGCGGGATACTCTGGCGTTGGCCGAGAGTACGGACCAGGGGAAGCCATTGTGGTTGGCCAAAAACGAAATGATTCGTGCCGCACAGAATTTTCGGTTTTTCGCTACTGCGGCGATGCAGTTTGCCAGCGAAAGTCACGCCATGGAAAATCGCGCGATTAATTACACGCTACGAACGCCCATTGGGGTGGTGGGGTGCATCAGTCCGTGGAATTTGCCTTTGTATTTGTTTACGTGGAAGGTGGCGCCAGCTTTGGCTGCGGGAAACTGTGTAATTGCCAAGCCCAGTGAGTTTACGCCGGTAACTGCGGCTATGCTGGGTGAAATTTGCACAGCGGCGGGGTTGCCCAAAGGGGTGTTGAATATCGTTCATGGTTTGGGGTCGTCGGTGGGACAAGCCATCGTAGAGCATCCCAATATCAAGGCGATATCGTTTACAGGAGGCACAGCAACGGGCAAGCACATTTCCAGTGTGGCAGGACCGATGTTTAAGAAAGTGAGTTTGGAGTTGGGTGGAAAGAATCCCAACATCCTATTCGCGGATGCTGATTTGGAGAAAGCGATCAAAACCACGGTGAACAGTTCGTTCATGAATCAGGGTGAGATTTGCTTGTGTGGTAGTCGGGTATTTGTTGAGCGCTCGGTGTATGAGCAAGTGAAAAACGCTTTGGTGCAAGCGGTTTCGGAGATGAAGGTGGGTGATCCGCTCGATTCACAGACCCGGGTGGGTGCCATCGTTTCGAAACCGCATTACGAGAAGGTCTTGGGGTATATCGAACTGGCCAAGACAGAGGGCGCAACCGTGTTATGCGGTGGGACATCCTTGCATCCTGAGGGGTTGGAAGGGGGCTATTATATTGCTCCTACCATTTTGGAGGGGTTGAGTGCTTCGGCGCGATGCAATACCGAAGAGATTTTTGGTCCGGTCATCAGCATCATGCCCTTTGATACAGAAGAGGAGGTTTTGGCGATGGCGAATGCTACAGAATACGGTCTTGCGGCAACGGTTTGGACCGAGCATTTGACGCGGGCGCATCGGGTGGCGGCCCAATTGCAGATGGGGATTGTTTGGGTGAATTGCTGGTTGCTGCGTGATTTGCGTACGCCTTTTGGTGGGGTAAAAAGCAGTGGCGTAGGCAGGGAGGGCGGCTGGGAGGCCATGCGCTTCTTTACTGAGCCCAAGAATGTTTGTATCGCATTGTAAGGTGTGACCTAGGGCGGGTTGCCTATCTTTGTGCCATGTTTGATAATACGGATCGCACAGAAATTGGTGCTTTGGGCGAGTTTGGCCTCATTCAACACTTGTCGCAACATTTCGAGAACAAGCATTCGAAAACGGTTAAGGGCATTGGCGATGATTGTGCTGTGATTGATCAGGGCGATCATTATTCGTTGGTGTCGACCGATATTTTGTTGGAAGGCGTTCATTTCGATTTGAGTTTTCATCCGTTGAAACATTTGGGATACAAAGCGATTACGGTAGCGGTTAGCGATATCTACGCGATGAATGGGATGGCAGAGCAGGTGATGGTGGGGTTGGGGCTGAGCAATCGATTTTCATTGGAGGCGGTGGAGGAGTTGTATGCAGGCATGCAGATTGCTTGCGAACAGTATGGGGTGGATTTGGTGGGTGGAGATACCACGAGTTCGAGGAGTGGATTGGTGCTTTCGTTAACAGCGGTAGGCAGAGTGGCCAAAGACAGGGTGGTGTACCGCGGTGGCGCAAAGCCCGGTGATTTGTTGGTGGTGAGTGGTGATTTGGGGGGCGCATACATGGGATTGCAGATTTTGGAGCGAGAAAAGCGCGTATTTATGGAAGTGCCAAACATGCAGCCCGATTTAGAACAGTACGATTATATCGTGGGCCGACAGCTGAAAGCGGAGGCCCGCAAAGACGTGGTTGAATTGTTGAAGATTTTGGATGTTAAGCCCTGTAGCATGATGGATGTGAGCGATGGCGTTGCCTCTGAATTGTACCATATGGCCAAAGCCAACGGATATGGTTTTCATGTGTATGAGGAAAAATTGCCCATTGATCCCCAAACCTTGGATACGGCTTTGTCGTTTGATTTGAACCCTAGCGTGGTGGCATTGAATGGCGGTGAGGATTATGAATTGCTGTTTACGGTGGCCCAAAGCGATTATGAAAAAATCAAAACTATGCCAGATTTCACCGTGATTGGGTATGTTACCGACGTAACATCGAAGAACATGTTGCTGACAAAATCGGGTAATCAATTCGAGATCAAGGCCCAAGGTTGGCCAGAATCGCAAAAAGATTAATTCTTTTGGCGTTTTTCGCCAAGGCTTTTCGTGTTAGCGTCGTATTTTTGCCGCATGTTTCGTTCGCATACTTGTGGTGAATTGCGCTTGTCGCACGTTGGTAGTACTGTAACGCTGTCGGGCTGGGTTGCCCGTGTGCGTTTGTTGGGATCTATGGCGTTTGTTGATTTGCGAGATCGATATGGAATTACCCAATTGTCGTTTAACGAGGCTTACAGTGCCGACATGCTAGCCAAAGCGGGCGAGTTGGGTAGAGAGTTTGTAGTGAAAGTTACGGGTACCGTGGCTGAGCGGGAGTCCAAAAATCCGCAGATGGCCACGGGTGAAATAGAAATCATCGTATCAGATTTGGTGGTGTTGAATCAGGCCAAGACGCCGCCGTTTACCATAGAGAATGAGACCGATGGTGGGGATGACATTCGCATGCAATATCGTTATTTGGATTTGCGCAGGGATCCTGTGAGGGCGAATTTGGAATTGCGCCATCGCTTGGCTCAGCAGATTCGTAATTACTTGAGTGAAGCGTCGTTTTTGGAAGTAGAAACCCCCGTGTTGATTAAAAGTACACCGGAGGGGGCCCGCGATTTTGTGGTTCCTTCAAGATTGAATCCCGGGCAGTGGTATGCCTTGCCACAGAGTCCGCAAACGTTTAAGCAGTTGCTGATGGTGAGTGGATTTGATAAGTACTTTCAGATTGTGAAGTGTTTTCGGGATGAGGATTTGCGGGCCGACAGGCAGCCGGAATTTACACAGATCGATTGCGAAATGAGTTTTGTGGAGCGTGAAGACATTCTTCAAACTTTTGAAGGCTTGGCCAAGCATTTGTTTGAGAAGGAAAAAGGCTTGGTATTTGGGGATTTCCCGCGCATGAATTATGCCGATGCCATGCGATGGTATGGTTGTGATAAGCCCGATATCCGATTTGACATGCGATTTGTTGAATTGAAGTCGCCTGAAACGACCATTGATTTGGTGAGCGGAAAGGATTTTGTGGTGTTTGATTCTGTGGATTCTGTCATTGGTATTTGTGCGAAAGGGGCTGTCAATTACACTCGCAAGCAGTTGGATGGCCTTACGGAATTTGTAAAACGTCCGCAAATTGGCGCCAAGGGATTGGTTTGGTGTAGGATTGAAGCCGATGGTTCGGCCAAGAGTTCGGTAGATAAATTCTATGATGCCACTGCTTTGGAAGCTTGGAAACAAGCATTTGACGCGGAGCCTGGCGATTTGATATTGTTGTTGGCCGGTGAGTTGCACAAGACTCGCAAGCAATTGAATGAATTGCGGTTGTTGATGGGGACCGAGCTTGGATTGCGCGATCCTTTCAACTATAAACCTTTGTGGGTGTTGGATTTTCCTCTGTTGGAGCACGACGAAGAAAGCGGTCGTTGGCATGCAATGCACCATCCATTCACCAGTCCATTGCCACAGGATATTGAATTGATGCACACAGACCCGGGCAAAGTGCGGGCCGATGCCTATGATTTGGTGATCAATGGTGTTGAGATTGGCGGGGGATCCATTCGGATTTTCGACCGCGGGTTGCAGTCTCGCATGTTTGATTTGTTGGGCTTTAGCAAAGAGGAGGCGCAATCACAGTTTGGGTTCTTGATGAACGCGTTTGAATATGGCGCTCCTCCACACGGTGGATTGGCCTTTGGGTTTGACAGACTTTGCAGTTTGTTCGGCGGTTCCGAGAGTATTCGTGATTACATTGCATTCCCCAAGAACAACAGTGGTAGGGATGTCATGATCGATGCGCCCAGTGCCATTGATGCGAAACAACTCAAAGAGTTGGGTTTGTGATTTTTTAATCAACTTGTGGGCGGTAGCCGAAGAATCTGTTCGGCCGCATTGTGAGAGGGCAACCCTGTCTGATGCGTGATTCAGGAAAGGATGAATTGGTTGGTTATTAATTCTGCAGGATCGACATTACATGCGGGGCGAAGATGTATAGCCCTACAATGATGGCAACGATACTGGCGGATAGGGTAGCACCCGCTGCCATGTCTTTGGCACGACCAATATTGGGGTGTTTGACGGGGTGTAAATGATCTATGGTTGTTTCTAGTGCGGTATTAAGTCCTTCCGAAACAAATACCAACCCCATGGCACACCAAAGTATGGCCCATTCAAAGCGGTTGAGGTGTTCGCCCCAGGCATCGAGGGAAAATCCGGCGATGTTCACAATGATGCAAACAATGCCCATGATTCTAAAATTCCTTTCGGTACTCAAAAGTAGCCAAAGGCCGTTGATTGCATAGCGGAACGATTGGTAGAATTTCAACATGTTCGGTTGTAACAATGGTTCAAGTGCAACGAAGGCTGCTTATTATCCCGATGGTTAGATTTAACGGGGCTGTGGCGGCTTTGAGGACTTAGAAGGTGTTGATTTTGATGCGTTTTTCGATTTCTTCCACGTCGTGGCGGAATTTTTTATCGGTTTCGATCAAATCGTTCACTGTCTGACAGGCGTGAATCACCGTAGAGTGGTCGCGACCGCCGAAGAAGATACCAATATTTTTCAGGGAGGCTTTTGTCAAGTCTTTGGTGAAATACATGGCGATTTGGCGGGCTTGCACGATTTCGCGTTTGCGTGTTTTTGATTTTACTGCTTCAACGGGGATGTTGTAGAAGTCACACACCAATTTTTGGATGTATTCAATGCTGATTTCACGGGTAGAATTCTTCACGAAATTCTTCACGATTTGCTTGGCCAGGTTGAGGTCGAGCTGTTTTCGTGTAAGACTTGCTTGTGCCAGCAATGAAATGAGGGCGCCTTCCAATTCTCTTACGTTGGTATCGATGTTGTGGGCGAGATATTCAACCACATCACGATTGAGCGTGATGCCATCTTGATACATTTTGTTTTCCAGGATGGATACGCGTGTATCGAAATCGGGGGTGTTGAGATCGGCGCTGAGGCCCCATTTGAATCTAGAGAGCAGACGCTCATCCATGTTCTTCAAATCTTTGGGAGCACGGTCACAGGTAAGGATGATTTGCTTGCCGTTTTGGTGCAGGTGGTTGAAGATTTGGAAGAATATCTCTTGGGTGCGTTCTTTTTTGGCAAAAAATTGCACATCGTCAACGATCAAAACATCGAGGTATTGGTAAAAATTAATGAATTGGTTGTTGTTGCCTTGTTTGGCTGAGTCGATGAATTGGTTGATGAATTTTTCGGCACTCACAAAAACCACAACTTTTTGTTTGTGGGTTTGTTTGATGAGGTTTCCGATAGCGTGGGCGAGGTGGGTTTTTCCCAATCCGCATCCACCGAACACCATCAAGGGGTTGAAGGCGGTTCCACCGGGTTTTTGAGCGATGGCCAAGCCGGCATTGCGGGCCAATTTGTTGCAATCTCCTTCCACGAAGTTGTCGAACGTATAGCGGGGATTTAACTGGCTGTCGATATTCATTTTCTTCAAACCGGGGATGATGAATGGGTTTTTGATGGGTGTATCCATGTTGATGGGCATTCCCAACTCATTCTGAACCGATTTGGTAGAGTTGCTTCCTGTGGGCAGGTTGATGGTGTAAGGCGTAGTATCGTGGCCAGGAGCGGAGGTTTCCACGATGATGTTGTATTCCAACTTGGCGGTTGGACCGATGACTTTTTTCAGTGTTTTGTGCAGCAATTGAACGTAGTGTTCTTCCAGCCACTCGTAAAAGAACTGGCTGGGAACTTGGATGGTCAACACTTTGTTGGCCAATTTGACCGCTTTGATGGGTTCAAACCAAGTTTTAAAACTTTGGGGTGTGACGTTGTCACGGATAATGGTAAGGCATTCTTGCCAAGAAATTTCGTGTGCCTTTTTGTCTGTCATCTGTGTTTCTGCTCTAATTTGTTAATACTTTGTTGGTATGTACTTGTAAGTGGTTGATTATGATAGGCTGCATTTCTCGTCAACCGAAGTGCTAAGAAAAAGACAAAATTCACAAAGTGCTAATTTTTTTTGCTTGTTTTTTAATTTTTTTTACTAGGGAACAAGTTGGTATGGAAATCCTCAATTTTATAGTTTCCATTTTGTCGTTGAAACAACCGTTTATCCTTGGTATTCTCCGAATTTATTTCTCAGTATATCAGCGATTTCGCCCAAAGTAGCGTAAGACTCTACACAGCTTAAAATGTGCGGCATCAAATTGGCCTCACCGGATGCGGCTTCTGTGAGATTTTTTATGCTTGATTCAAATTTTTCAGCGTCTCTTTGGCCGCGAATCAATGCAATTTTTTCACTTTGTTGTTGGCGGATGCTATCGTTGATTTTGAACGAAGGCATGGCTTCTGTTTCGTTGGATGTAAATGCGTTCACACCCACAACAATTTGGTCGCCATTTTCGATGGCTTTTTGTGCTTCATAGCTACTTCTTGCGATTTGCTCTTGCATCCATCCAGATTCCACGGCAGAAACAGATCCTCCCATTTCATCGATTTGTTGGATCAGTTTCATGGCTTCTGCTTCTAGAGTATCGGTGAGGTGTTCTACATAATAGGAACCTGCTAACGGGTCAACGGTATGGGTGGCGCCACTTTCATGGGCGATGATTTGTTGGGTTCTCAGGGCAATGCGGGCGGCTTTCTCTGTGGGGAGGTTGAGGGCTTCATCGTATCCATTGGTATGTAGACTTTGGGTTCCGCCTAAAACTGCGCTGAGTGCTTGAATGGTAACACGGGCGATGTTGTTCTCGGCTTGTTGCGCCGTTAGGGTAGATCCCCCGGTTTGGGTATGGAAACGGAGCATCATGGCATCTGGGTTTGTGGCGCCCATGTCTTTCATGATTTTGGCCCAGATTCTTCTGGCTGCCCGAAATTTCGCGGCTTCTTCGAAAAAATCGTTGTGGGCGTTAAAAAAGAAGCTGAGGCGTTTGCCGAATACATTTACGTCCAGCCCTTTTTTCTTGGCTGCTTCTACATAGGCTTTTCCATTGGCCAAAGTAAAGGCCAATTCTTGCACGGCGGTAGAACCGGCTTCACGGATGTGGTATCCGCTGATGGAAATGGTATTCCACCTTGGCAATTCGTTGCTGCACCACTCAAAAATGTCGGTGATGAGGCGCATGCTGGGACGCACAGGGTAAATATAGGTGCCGCGTGCGGCGTACTCTTTAAGGATATCGTTTTGAATGGTTCCACCAATTTTGCTCAGGTCGGCCCCTTGTTTTTTCGCCAAGGCAACATACATCGCCAAAAGGGTAGAAGCCGTGGCGTTGATGGTCATGCTGGTGGTGACGTCTTGCAATTTGATTCCTTTGAACAAGATTTCCATGTCGGCCAGTGAGTCAATTGCCACCCCAACTTTTCCGACTTCTCCTTCACTCATGGCATGGTCTGAGTCGTATCCAATTTGGGTGGGAAGGTCGAAGGCCACGGAGAGTCCGGTGGTGCCTTGATTCAATAGGTAGTGGTATCGCTCATTGGATGCTTCGGCGGTAGAAAATCCGGCGTATTGGCGCATGGTCCATAAGCGACCACGATACATATCGGCTTTCACTCCACGGGTGTAGGGGAACTGTCCGGGCGTTTCGTGCTGCGATGATTGCTGTCCGTTTGGGCCGTATACGATGTCGATTGGCAAGCCGCTGTTGTTCTTTTTCTCGTTTGTCATTCCGCGATGCATTACTGTCCTAGGGTGAGTGCAATTTCATTTTTCATGAATTCCAAGCCACGGTCTTGGGGTTGGATTTCCATGGATTGGAGGTATTCGATCAGTTTTTGGCTTAGGTCGGCGGCAGTGGCATCTGCGGGCAGGCTGGCGGAGATGTTTTGAAACAGTTGGATGTGTTGTTCTTTGATGGCTTTTACCAAGGTCCACATTTGGGTGCTCACATAGATCTGCTGGGATACGTTGTAGCTATATTCTTCTTTGATGGCGTGGGTGGCGGCCGCGGCGAAGCCGCGGGCCGACTGTCCAGCTTGGGCATAGCTCTGGATCAAAGCCGGAATACTCGTGCGCTCCAAAAACAAGGCAATGCGCTCGTAGGCCTGTAATTTTAGCGGTGTGAACGTATTTAAATTGGTCTTCAAGATTTCCGTCTTCACCAAATGAACACTGTTGGCTATGTGCTGCTTCATCATATATTGGGCGGTGAAAAAAACCAACAACGCGGGCAATACAATCAAACAGAGAATAAAAATGGTGTCTGAGCCCGCGGGAAAGATCGCCATGGGCGTGATTACAGCTTGAAATTCCATTCAACAAAGATACAAAGCGTTTATCGAGAAGTGTACCTACTTTCATCGCGCCGTTGTATTTTTGTGATTATGGAAACCGCAACACCTTCTGTAGAGACCGCGCCCGTTACGTTCACCACTTCTGCCTTGGAAGAATTGCATCGCTTGCAAGCCAACTTGGAATTGTCTGAAGATTCGTATTTGCGCATCGGCGTAAAAGGGGGTGGATGCTCGGGCATGAGCTATTTGTTGGCCTTTGACAAAAAGGAACAGGGCGATAATGAATATGAAGTAGAGGGGATCAAGATGGTCATGAATAAAGCCCATGTAATGTACGTTTTGGGGATGCAAGTTGACTGGGAAAATGGGTTGGCCAACCGCGGATTTTCGTTCAACAATCCCAACGCAACTTCTACCTGCGGCTGTGGTCAGTCGTTCTCGGCCTAAGGCGTGTCGTTATTCGCCGAAAATATCAAGCAGGGTTTGGGCTCAGTAAAGGCCCACGCTACCCGTGCTGTGATTACCTCCAGCATTATTGCCATTGGGATTGCCGCATTGGTGGGGATTCTTACCAGTATCAGTGCGATGCAAATCGCGGTGACAAAGACTTTCAGCAAGATGGGTTCTCAAAGTTACACCATCCGGGATGCATCGGGGGTTAGACGGTTTGGGGAAGTGGGCGATAGCGAACCTGTAACTTTTGACCAGGCATGGGAATTTCAAAAGCGGATGGAAGCCCAAGGTGCGATGGTTGCCTTGCAAGTGAATGCCGATTTTACCGCTAAGGCCTCCTTTCAGTCGGCCGAAACCAACCCCAACGTGCGGGTGCTGGGTGTGGATGCCGATTACCTGAAAATCGCAAACTACGACCTAGCCTCTGGCAGGGGCTTTACCGATAATGAAGTGAATCATGCGGTGCCGATGGTGGTGGTTGGACAAGAGATCGTAGACAAATTGTTTCCAGAATCGCAGCGAAAGGATCGGGCCATCAACCAAATAATCGCAGTGAATGGAAAACCGTATCGGGTGGTTGGACAGTTGCAAGCCAAAGGTTCGAGCATGGGCATGAGTGGGGGTGACCGGGTGATATTTTTACCGGTGACGCGGGCGCGGCGCGACATGAAATTGGCCAGCGATAATTGCGTGATTACAGTGGCTGTGGATGCCGTGGTGGATTTGGATGCCAGTATGAGTGAGGCGTACAGCATGATGCGCAGAATCAAACGGCTGAAACCGGAGGATGAAGACAACTTTGTACTTCAACAAAGCAGTGCGATGGCCAAAGAGGCCATAGAGAATATCAAAATGGTATCGGGTGTGGGCACAGTGATCGCCATCATTACCTTGTTGGGTGCGGCGGTGAGCTTGATGAATATCATGTTGGTATCGGTGACGGAGCGCACGCAAGAAATTGGACTTCGAAAGGCGTTGGGTGCCACGGCCAAGCAAATCAAGAATCAATTTTTGGTGGAGGCGGTGGTTATTTGTCAGATTGGCGGCTTGGGCGGCATAATTCTGGGCCTCATCATTGGCAATTTGGTGGGTGCGGCCTTGGGTGCGGGCTTTGTGGCGCCTTGGGAATGGATGGTGTTGGCACTGGCGGTGTGCGTTTTTGTGGGCTTGGTGGCGGGATTATATCCAGCGCAGAAAGCGGCTAAATTGGATCCCATTGAAGCGTTGCGCTTCGATTGATGGGGTTTTTTGGTTAGGACATCCCTACTTTTTTTGTTCGAGTTTACACAAAGCCGATAATTTGGTTTTGTTGGTTTCTCCGGTGGTGGGTTTGTTGTTGGTCAATCGTATAAACGACACGGGGGAGGCAAAGCCTCCCCCGTGTAAGGGTGTTATTTAAAAAATCGAATCGACTTGTGTCGACAAAAATTACATGAAAGGAATTTTGCAAACGGTGGCTTTGAGCAATTTGCCGCGGACTTCCACGAAAATTTCTGAGCCGGCTGCTGCGAATTCGCTTTTTACATAACCCAATCCGATGGCTTTGTTGAGGCTAGGGCTCATGGTTCCGCTGGTTACTTCGCCAATGACCGCACCGCTGGCATCGCACAAGGGGTAGTGTTGACGGGGAATTCCTTTATCGACCAATTCAAAACCAACCAACTTTTTGGTGGGCTTGTTGTCTTTGATGGTTTTGTGGTGTTCGCTCATCATGAAGGGGTGGTTGAACTTGGTGATCCAGCCCAAACCTGCTTCGATGGGTGATGTTTCATCGTTGATGTCGTTGCCGTACAAGCAAAAACCTTTTTCTAGGCGGAGGGTATCGCGGGCACCCAATCCGATGGGTTTGATGCCAAATTCTGCACCTGCTTCGAAAACTTTATCCCACAGCGTGCGGGCATCGGCATTTTTCACGTAAAGTTCAAATCCGCCAGCTCCGGTATACCCAGTGCAAGAGATGATCAATTGCAAACCGGCCAATTCACCTTCTACGAAGTGGTAGTAGGGGATTTCGGAGAGGTTTACGGCGGTTAGTTTTTGCAGGGCTTCGGTGGCTTTGGGACCTTGGATGGCCAGCAAGCTATAATCGGGGCTGACATCGGTGATGGTGGCGCCAAAATTTTTGTTTTGTTCGTGGATCCATGCCAAGTCTTTGTCGATGTTTCCCGCATTGATTACCAGCAGGTATTTTTCGGCATTGAAGCGATAAACCAACAAATCGTCGACGATACCGCCTGTTGCATTGGGCATGCATGAGTATTGCACACGACCGTCGTAAAGGGTGCTTACGTCATTGGTGGTGATGTATTCAATCAGGTCATAGGCTTTGGGGCCTTCCACCCAAACTTCACCCATGTGACTAACGTCGAACACGCCCATGGCATTGCGCACGCACAGATGTTCTTGGATGAGGTTGTCGTACAGTACAGGCATATTAAATCCTGCAAAGGGGACCATTTTTGCACCCAGCGAGCTGTGTAGATCTGTGAGGGCGGTTGATTTTAGCGCTTGGTTGTCTGACATGGATTTGATTTTTACAAAGATAATGAAAAAGCCCCGAAATCGGGGCTTTTTCATTGGATGGCGCGATGGGGCGAGGCGGAGCCGAGCCCTCATTGCGGCGGGAATCCGCCGCGGGAAGTCGATGCAATCTTCCTACGGAAATCAATGGTATTTATTGCAGGTCCTGGGATTCCGCCACAGGGAGGTTGTTTGAATCCGCCGCAGGAAGTCGATGCAATTACATCACCTTGTAGGGGAAGGTTACTTCAACGTCGGTTTCTCCCACACCACAGGTGCCATTTTTGATCCCGGGCTGATGTTTTAATCGAACCACTACCACCCCGAAATCTTTGCCCAAGGGTTTCCATTCTGTACTCAAGCCAATGGGTAGGTTGTTGGCATCTTTGTCGGTGGCCGTGATGGTTAACCCCACCGGTGGCATGGTGATGCTCGACACTTCATAGCAAACGAAATGGTCTTTGGCCTCGTTTTTTATTTCCAAAGTGATGTCTTCCATCTTCCCATTCTGCTCATTTAAAAATGTTAACATACCTAGGTAAGGACTTCCACCCGTGGTAACTTGTCCGATTTTAATGGTGTCTGGCAATACCGGAGCATTTCCGCCCACACCATCGAGGTCTTGCCAAGTGTACACTGAGGGTGTTCCGCCGGCCACACCCAGTGAAAGTTTCACCGTGGTGATGAGTTCGCCTTCCTCTTCCTCCGGACTGCAGGCGCTGAAATTTAGGGCTGAAAAAAGGGTTGCGAAAGCGAATACTAAAAAGTTGAAATGTTTGATTTTTTTGTTTTTCATTTTGTTTTTCATAAAGTTTGATTTTAAAATTTGTTTGTTTTTAATCGATGCTTGTTGATGAATTGTTTGAATGGCGACGCTCATCGTGCTGCATGCCTTCATGTTTGTGCTTATGGTGATGGTGCACATCGTACAGCCATTTGATGCCCACGTTCATGCCAGATTGATTGGTGAAATACCGGAATCGATCCATATAATCCCGGTAGGCTTTGTTGCCCAAATTCTCGCCGTAAATCACCCAATGTGCGTGTTGGTCGTGTCCTCTCGTATTCAATTGCAATTGAGCATTTACCAGTACATAACCATTTGGCGGTGGCAGAAAATCGCTCCCCGGCGTATAGAAGGGTTGTTTGCCCACGCCCACAGTTTCAATAAATAATGTGGCCTGAGACCAACGCTTGTTGATTTGGATGCTGCCTTTCGGACAAGGTAAGAAATTGGGGTACCGCACATCTTCTCCCTGTTTTACTCGCGCAAAAATACCACCGGCTCTCAATGCGATTTGTAAGCCACGATTAACCCATTTCTGTGAGTATTGGATTTCTGCGCCGGCGTATAGGGTGGGAAGTTGTTTGTACTCATAGCCAGGGAAAGCACCTCGGACGGTTAAAATGGGTGTGGCCATCGGGAAAAGGGCAATGAAATTCTGAGATTGTTGGTAAAACGAGGTGGCCCGGATTTCTTGGGTTTTACCTGTTTTCAACCACAATAGTTCGATTTTCTGTCCAGTTTCTGGCTTCAACGTAACATTGCCTTCTTCATAGGAAGCGGCCCCATGATGAACGCCGCGGGTGTACAACTCGTTTACGCTCGGGGCCCGCCAAAGTTGGCTTAAATGAAGTTGCCATTGTTGATTGCCCATTTCTTTGACAAAGGAATAAGCAGCAGAAGGGCCAAAATTTCGATGCCATGATTCTGTTACTTGTCCGTTCGATTTTGGGAATGCGTTCCGAATCAAATAATCACTTCTCAAAACCAAGCTATGTTGTGCACGCATGTTGCGCGTATTGCTGATATGCCAATGGACATTGGGCTGCCATTGCTGGTAATCCGGCAGAAAATAATAGCCGGCATATCGTTGCCACTGGCTGGTGTTTTGAAATACCCATTTTGATTGCCATTTACTGGTTGGTCGGATTCTTGTAACGCCCGTATATTGATTGATCGTGCCTTGCCACAAGTTCAACTGTGCGAATGTTTTTGTACTGCTTCGGTGGGGGTCATACTCCCAGCGTTGGTTTATTTGTACTGCGAATTTGTGGTGTACGATAAATTTGTGCAGCACCTCATTTCGGTTGTTGTAACTGGCTTGAAAATGCCCCGCTTGCTGCATAGGCTTGTTGATGCGATAGCTGAATGGCGCGTCTTGAAGCGGCTCTGTTCTTTGCATGGCCAACAACAAATCATTGACATTCCCGATGTGACTTTCGGAAAAAATGCCACCGCGAAAAAAATAAACTTTTGCATGAAACTCACGCTCGGCTTTGGCCCTTAATCCCCAATAGCCCCTTTGGCTGTTCCACAGGTTTCCGTATGACACAGACGCCTCTCGGGTTGCGGTGTTGCTGAGTGTGTGAGTTGGCGTGTTATAGTTCCCGGTGATTTTTCCTGAATATAGCCAATAATGACCTTTCCCGTAGGGATGTTGAAGCATTCTCGATGAGTTCTCTGTCCATTGTCCAGGATGTTGTTTTTCTCTTCCCTGTATGTACCTGCCAGCAACTTGGATTCCGCCCCCATTGGATTGGGTTGATAACAGTTGGGTATAATCACGATTGAACTGGTGGAAATCATAATGGTTCACTAGGTTGATGGCGTTGCCCCAAGCATCCGCGGCCACTGCCAGTGCCTCGGTTCCCCGTAGTAATTGAACCGTTTGTGCTCCCCATAGATCAACTTCAGGTGCGTGATCTAGCCCCCAAGTTTGTCCCTCTATCCTAAGGCCATTGTTCAAAATCGGCAATCGCTGACCAAACATACCTTGTACCACAGGTTTGCCAATTCCCATACCGGTGGAAAGGGTTTGAGTCATCGGTAAGGGTTCTAGCGATCTCGCAAGATTTTGCAAGGGCATCGCTTGGAGTTGTGTGCTGAGAAGGGCATCACCTTGTGTGTTGACGCGGGCCCGCACTTGCGCCAAAGGAAGCGTCTCGGTTATGAATTGTTGACTGGACAGATACTCTGTTTTCGATACAACAAAGGTGCTATCCCTGTCTCCGTTTAAAACAACAACGAATAAGCTCCGATTTGCGGATTCTTCAGCTGATTTGCATAACAATGTCAGATGATGGTGTTTTCCTTGGTGGTTGATTTCTACATCAGTTGTGATAGCACACAAGCCTTTTAATGTGGCATAGCCGTCGGCATTGGTGTGGGCAATAGAGTGGCTTAACTCTACGAAAATTTCAGCACCATCAGCGGGTTTGTGGAAAATGCCTGTAGCGCTATCCCCGTCTTTTATGGGGGCTTGGGGCAATTCTGTCAGGATTCGTAAATGCAAAAAATAGGGACAATCCATTCTCTGGGCGACACTGTCGCCAAGACAAAAGAGCGCTATCATGAAAATGAAAATCCTTTGAAACATGCAGTTTGGTTTAATTACTTCGTAGAATCGAGGCCATTAAACGCAGGGAGGTGCTTTGTTTTTGGGTTGTTCAAAGGAAATTAAAATCAGCAAAGGCACGTTGGCCGATGGGGTGATTCTTTTAGATAATTGCGGTTGGGTAACTGGATGGAAAAGAGCAACATCTGCCACCACTTTGGTAAAATCGCAAGCTGCGCAATCTTCCGAAATATGGGATTGAGCATCGCATTCATGCGAATGGAAGTGTGCATCACTGTGATTGTGATTGTGGAGATCTGTCCAATTAAAATCGAAGTGTTTGTGTTGGTTGTTTCCTTGGAAAACAAGGAAAAGCAGAATGCAGAATCGAGCGATATGGGCGCGAACCCCTTGCATGGTTGATTTTTAGGCAACGGATTGCAGCTGATTGGTCATTTCGCGCAGTTCGTCGCGGTTGAGGGCGTTTTCTGAGCGCACGATCAACGACAAAAAGTATACGAAATTCTCCTCAGGCGTTTCAATTTCTTCAGCCAAATCGATGTCAAAAGCCTCGTTGGCTTCAACGTGTTGCCAAGCCAAACGCAATGCGCGTGTTACCAAGGGATCGTTTTCTTTCAACGCATGTTCGCGGGCCGCTTGCAAAGGGCTGATGATTTTGTCGGCATTGATACCGCTTTTCTCTACGCTTTCGATAACGCTGTTTATGAGGTCGTTGGCTTCTTTGGTACGCATAACTTGATAAAATGCAAAGATAGCGATTTTTTCAATTATTTTGGTGAGAACCGCGTGGCCAAAAACACACCTCCCACAATGCTGATCATTAACAGGGCTTTGGTGGGTGTGAGTGTGTCGGTTCCGAGCATCATGGCGATTATGGTGGCTAGCACGGGTTGGAGGTAAATGTACAATCCGGCCAGCGTGGGCCCTGCTTTTTTTACTGCATAGGCGTTCAGCAGATAAACCAAAAAGCTGGTAAAGAAAAGGATATAGACCACTTTCGCGCTAATGCTGGGAGTGAAGGTGTGGAAGGGGGTGTTGTACAGGGCCCATCCCCCAATCGGTAGCATGTACAGGGTTCCGAAGGTGAAAGTGATTTTGTTGATGGTGATGGGCTTGTAGAGGTGGGCAATTTTTTTCACTCTCACCAAGTAAATGGCGTAAAAAAGGGCGTTCACGGCCACAAACAAATCGCCCCGCAACATATCGCTATTAAAATGTGCGCCTTTTCCAACCATGAGCCAAACGCTGGCCGCTGCGGCAAACAAAGCGCCCATGACAAACCATTTCTGTGGCCAAACCCGAAGTCGAATGTGGTCGAAGATCCCAACAAAAAGGGGTGTTACGAGCATAAGTACTGCGCCATTGATGGGGTGGGTGAGGGCCAAGCCATGGAAGAACAGGTACATGTTGGCGGAGGTGCCGAAAAAACCACAAATGGCAAATTCCAGTCCGTGGGCTTTCCATTGGATGGGATCGCGAGGGATGGTGAATGAGAACAGATAGAATAGGCTGGTTGCGGTGATGACCCGCAGCATCACAAACGCTTCTGGCGTGAGGAAGTTGGGCATGATTTGACCGGCCCAGGAGAAAAGAATGGCATAGAGCAGGGAGACGAAAAACAGCGATACGTGTACCCTCATCCCTTCCATCCTTTGGCTTTTTTGACGTTTTCGTAGGCTTGTTGAACCTTGATGAATTTGGCTTCAGCGGCCTTTTTCTCCGCATTATCCAAGCCTTGGAGTCGGTCTGGGTGAAACCGCATCACCATTTTACGGTAAGCTTTTTTGGCTTCTTCTTCGTTGGCGGTTGGGGTGATTTCAAGGATTTGGTAATCGCTGTCGGGCGAGGTGACGAACATGGCTCGGATCGACAAAAAATCGGGTGTGCTGATGCCGAGTTGGGTGGCAATTTGTTGGATGAGTGATAATTCAGATGGGGAGATATCGCCATCGGCCCGGGAGATGCGGAAAAGTACGTGCACCAATTCTAATCGTGGCGAGTAGCTCATGCGCATGCGGAGGTTGCGACATACTTCGGACAGGTTGTGTGATTCTTTGAGGTAATCACGCAGTCGCAGCAACAGTATTTTGGCTTCGTCTTCGCCGTAGGTTCTCACGAGCATGGCTTTCACCAGTTCGAGTTCTCTTTTCAGCACGGAGCCATCGGCATTCATGATGGCGGCGATGAGAATGAGGAGGGAGTTTTTGAAATCTACGGGTGGGTAGCGGTCGTTGCGCTGTTGAAATCGGGTGCGTTTTTGGTATTCGGGGTCGTCTTCGTATTTGGGTCCGTTAACGTAATCGATATACATACCAATCAAAAATCCGATGACGGCACCGGTAGGACCTGAGGATGTAAATCCGAGGATGGCGGCGATGATGGCAAACTGGAATTTCACGCGGGGTTAGGGTTGGAGGAAGTTCGACAAGGTTTTCAGGCGATTGCGAAGGATGATTTCTTGGATTGTCCACAAGGTAGGCTCGTCGTTCGATTTGGCCCAGAAAAGGGTGGTTTCCACTGTTTTAGGGGTGCCGTCTTTGGTTTCCATGGAGTAGGTTTCGCCTTCGGTTACTGCCATGGGGTATAAATAAATGGTTTTCTTGGGCTGGGTGGAAAAGGTGTATTCGAAGATTGCCACGGGGGGGGAGGCGGTCACTTCTTTACATTGTTGAGGATTGCGGTTGATGACGGCGGGTTCGCCAGCCTCGCGTGCGAGGGTTTTGCTCAGTTCGAGGTAGCCAGCGATGAGGCTTCGGTTTGCGGCTATGGGCTGCTGCTGGTAATTCAGCAGTTGCCATTGATTTTGTTTTTGGGTGATTTGAAACGATTGGTCGGGTGCGCTGGGGTATGTGACTTTCAAGGAGGTGATTTCTTGGCTATTCACATCAACCAGAAAAACGGAGCGCCACAGTTGAATATTGGTGTTAAAGTAGGGTGTGAGGTAACCGATGAAGCCGGGCACGGTAATTTCGCAGGGTCGTTCGGTGCCGGGAAAGTACATGTAGGTAGCATCATGGGTGGGGGTAGCATAGCCCACAAATACGGTATGTTGTTCTACGTCGTTGGTGGAGAAAATGACTTTGGTACCGTTGAGGGTGATGTCTTTGATCACGTTTTCTTTGGCGGCATCGGGTACGGGGCATTTGACTTGAAGTTTGGGCATGGCCCAGAACAGCAATTGGTTTACGGAGTTGGTATCGGCGGGGAAGCTGTAGGCTTCATTTCTAACGATCCATTTGCCATCGACCTTTTCCAGGGTGAGGTAGGGCAGTTTGGGATTGTTGGGGCTGATGGTTATTTTGTTGATTTGATTGGGCGATTTTAGGGCAAACAGATCATGGGAGATGGCGGTGGTTTGGTTGAGGTTACGCCACAGGAGGAATAAAAGGGCGAAGGTAGACAGCAGTACTGCGAGGACGATTTTGGTTCGTTTTTGCATGGGAAGCAAAGGTATAACAGATTTTTGGATAGGGGGATGGTGATTTACGGCAGGGGGTGAGAGGTGTAGGCGTGGAGTGGACATTAAAAATTATGTGTAAAAATTTCAATGAGGGTTTGACAATTCGCGAATTAATGCTATTTTTGCAGTCCTTTTGTGAAAGTGACCACAAATTGAAGTTCTTAAACTTAAAGCCACCATAGCTCAGCTGGTAGAGCAACTGACTTGTAATCAGTAGGTCGTTGGTTCGATCCCGACTGGTGGCTCCGTGTGTAAAAGTGCACTTCAAGAGGATCGGGGGACCGTGAATTTTACTGGGGGTATCGCATAGCGGCAATTGCGGCGGACTGTAAATCCGCTCCTTCGGGTTCAGTGGTTCGAGTCCACTTGCCCCCACTACACTTTTATGCAAAATTGCGGGAGTAGCTCAGTTGGTAGAGCGACAGCCTTCCAAGCTGTAGGTCGCGGGTTCGAGCCTCGTCTCCCGCTCGCATCGAAACAGGGGCTTGCCTTTGTGGGGATTCGCCGATGTAGCTCAGGGGTAGAGCGTTTCCTTGGTAAGGAAAAGGTCAGGGGTTCAATTCCCCTCATTGGCTCAAACAACAAAACAACACAAAACAAACAACTATGGCAAAAGAAACATTTGACCGTTCCAAGCCGCACTTGAACATTGGTACCATTGGTCACGTTGACCACGGTAAGACCACTTTGACTGCGGCCATCACAACTGTACTGGCCAACGCTGGTCTTTCTGAAATGCGTTCATTCGAGTCAATTGACTCTGCTCCGGAGGAGAAAGAGCGCGGTATTACAATTAACACGGCTCACGTTGAGTATTCAACTGCCAACCGTCACTACGCACACGTTGACTGTCCAGGTCACGCTGACTATGTAAAGAACATGGTTACGGGTGCTGCGCAGATGGACGGTGCGATTTTGGTAGTGGCTTCTACTGACGGTCCTATGCCTCAGACACGCGAACATATCTTGTTGGCACGTCAGGTTGGTGTACCTCGTTTGGTAGTTTTCATGAACAAGGTTGACATGGTTGACGATCCAGAAATGTTGGATTTGGTTGAAATGGAAATGCGTGAGTTATTGGAGTTCTACGAATTCTCAGCTGACACCCCGATCATCCGAGGTTCTGCATTGGGTGGATTGAATGGTGATGCCAAGTGGGTTGACACCATCATGGACTTGATGAATGCTGTTGACGAGTGGATTCCAGTTCCTCCACGTTTGGTTGACCAGCCTTTCTTGATGCCTGTAGAGGACGTATTCTCGATCACTGGTCGTGGTACTGTTGCTACTGGTCGTATCGAGCGTGGTGTAATCAACGTACAAGACGCGGTAGAAATCATCGGTTTTGGTTCACACATGACTTCAACTTGTACCGGAGTAGAGATGTTCCGTAAGTTGTTGGATCGTGGTGAGGCTGGTGACAACGCTGGTATCTTGTTGCGTGGTATCGACAAGAACGATATCCGTCGTGGTATGGTAATTTGCGCACCTAAGTCAGTAACTCCTCACAAGAAGTTCAAGGCGGAGGTGTACGTATTGAGCAAGGAAGAAGGTGGACGTCATACTCCATTCTTTAACAAATACCGTCCTCAGTTCTATTTCCGTACTACAGACGTAACTGGTGAGATTTCTTTGCCTGCAGGTACAGAAATGATCATGCCTGGTGACAACGTTTCTATCACAGTTGAGTTGATTCAACCTATTGCGATGGAAAAGAGCTTGCGTTTCGCTATCCGTGAGGGTGGTAGAACTGTAGGTGCTGGTCAGGTAACTGAGATCATCGAGTAATAGAACATCGAAAGATATAGAGGGAGCATTGCAAAATGCTCCCTTTTATACGGGCATAGTTCAATGGTAGAATAGAGGTCTCCAAAACCTTTGATCAGGGTTCGAATCCTTGTGCCCGTGCTAATAAAAGCGCAATGTTTGGAAGAATAAATAACTACTTCCGTGAGACCAGAGACGAGTTGGTAAACAAAGTCAGCTGGCCCACATGGGAAGAACTGAGGGAGAGCACATGGATTGTGTTGGTAGCCTCTTTATTATTTGCCCTAGTGATATGGGCGCTTGATTCTGTATTGGGTGTAAGTCTCACTCAGTTTTACAAATTATTCAAATAATTATGACAAACGCAGAAGACAGACACAAGTGGTACGTAGTTCGTGCGATTACCGGACAGGAAAAGAAGGTAAAGCACAGCATTGCGGTTGAGCTAGAGCGCGATCGTAAGAGTGATTTTGTGCTTGAAATTCTGATACCAACCGAGAAGGTGTATTTGATCAAGAATGGCAAGAAGGCCATTAAGGAGAGAAATGCATTTCCCGGATATATTTTGATTCACGCCGATTTGTCGGATCCAGAAATCATGCCTTTGATAAAGAGTGTCACTGGCGTGGTTGGTTTTTTGGGTTCCAAGGATCAACCTGTACCTTTACGTCCAAACGAATTGAGTCGTATTTTGGGTACTGCCGATAATTTGTCTGAAGCGGAAGCATCGGATGAGGAACATTTCTTGGTGGGTGAATCGGTGAAGGTCGTTGACGGTCCGTTCAACGATTTCGATGGTGTCATCGAAGAAGTAAACGAAGAAAAGCGCAAACTCAAGGTAATGGTGAAGATTTTCGGTCGCCGTACGCCTCTTGAGTTAAATTATAACCAAATACAAAAATTGTAACAGTAACAATGGCAAAAGAAATAACAGGTTTCGTCAAGCTCCAGGTAAAAGGTGGTCAAGCCAATCCAGCGCCTCCAATCGGTCCAGCGTTGGGTTCAAAAGGTTTGAACATCATGGATTTTTGCAAACAATTCAATGCGCGTACGCAAGACAGAATGGGTAAGGTGTTGCCAGTCGTGATTTCCGTATACTCGGACAAATCATTTGACTTCATCATCAAAACTCCTCCAGTGGCAACGCAGTTGTTGGAAGCTACCAAGCTCCAAAAAGGATCGGCTGAACCTAACCGTAAGAAGGTAGGTTCTGTAAGTTGGGATGTGGTTAAGACCATCGCTCAAGACAAAATGCCTGATTTGAACTGCTTCACAGTTGAGTCTGCCATGAAATTGGTTGCAGGAACTGCCCGCAGTATGGGTATCACAGTAACAGGGGATGCCCCATTTTAAAAATTTGAATTATGAAAGTTGGTAAAAAAAGAAAAGAAGCGGAAGCAAAATACGACAACACAAAGTCGTATACTTTGCTTGAGGCATGTAACATCCTTAAGCAGATTTCAACCACCAAATTTGACGCGTCTGTAGACATCGACGTTCGTTTGGGTGTGGATCCTCGCCAAGCGAACCAGATGGTTCGTGGTGTGGCTTCATTGCCTCATGGTTTGGGTAAGGTTGTACGTACTTTGGTGCTTTGTACTCCTGATAAAGAAGAAGAGGCTAAGGCTGCGGGTGCTGACCACGTAGGTTTGGACGATTATATCGAAAAGATTGCAGGTGGTTGGACCGACATCGACATCATCATTGCCGTACCTAGTGTAATGGCGAAGTTGGGTCGTTTGGGTAAAATCCTAGGTCCACGTAACTTGATGCCGAACCCCAAGAGTGGTACAGTTACCATGGAAGTGGGCAAGGCTGTAACTGAGGTTAAGGCTGGTAAGATCGACTTCAAAGTTGACAAAACCGGTATCATTCACACATCGGTAGGTAAAGTGTCATTTGACGCAGATAAATTAAGCGAAAACGCATTGGAATTGGTTCAGGTATTGCACCGTTTGAAGCCTAGCGCCGCGAAGGGTACATACTTCCGCAGCATCTTCATGAGCAGCACCATGAGTCCTAGTGTTAGTATCGATGTTAAATCAATCCCAGGAATATAAGCGATGAACAAGGCAGATAAAATGACGGTTGTAGCCGAATTGACGGAAACGTTTAAATCAAACAATTTCGTGTATTTGGCGGATACCACCGGTTTGGGTGCAAATGACACCAACAAATTGCGTCGTATGTTGTTTGAGCGTGGCGTTGAAATGCGCATGGTGAAAAACACTTTGTTGCGTATCGCCATGGAAGAGAGTGGAAAAGATTTCGGTGCATTGAAAGATGTATTGAAAGGTACCACTTGTGTATTGACTGCCGAGGCTCAAAAGGCACCTGCAGAATCGATCAAGGATTTCCGTGGTGCAACCCAGAGTGTTCTGTTGAAGGGCGCTTGGATCGACAACGCGGTATTCCTCGGAGATGACCAATTGGCTACTTTGGTGAAGTTGAAGACCAAAGAAGATGTTATTGGCGAAATCATTGGATTGTTGCAGTCTCCCATCAAGAATGTTATTGGTGGTTTGCAAGCCAGTGGTCCACAAAAAATTGGCGGCTTGATCAAGGCGCTTGAAGAACGTAACTAAACAAATAAAAAAAAACACTTAAATTAAATAACAATGGTAGATTTAAAAGAATTCGCGAACCAGTTGGTAAACCTTACTGTAAAAGAGGTTAACGAGCTTGCTCAAATTTTGAAAGAAGAGCACGGCATCCAGCCTGCAGCTGCTGCTGTAGCTGTTGCTGCTCCTGCTGCTGGTGGCGCTGACGCTGGTGCAGCTGCTGCTGAACAGACTGAATTTGACGTAATCTTGGTAAGCGCAGGTGATGCCAAATTGCAGATCGTTAAGATCGTGAAAGATTTGACTGGCTTGGGCTTGAAAGAAGCTAAAGACTTAGTAGACGGTGCTCCTAAGGCTGTAAAAGAGAAAGTTTCTAAAGCAGAAGCTGAAGACTTGGCAGCTAAATTAAAAGAGGCCGGCGCTACAGTTGAAATTAAGTAAGCACTAAACCAATGTACCCTAAGGCCCCGGTAATTCCGCGGGCCTTTTGGGCGTTTTAAGACTAACACCACTGTCAAACCTAAAAAAACCAACAAAATTGAGCACCATACAAAACAAAAGGATCTCATTTGGCAAAGTAAAACATGCCATTGATTATCCCGATTTTCTGGACGTACAACTCCAATCTTTCCAAGAGTTTTTCCAGTTAGACACACCAGCCGACAAGCGAGAAGGAGAAGGTTTGTTTGAAGTTTTCCGTGAGAACTTCCCCATTACCGACACCCGTAACATTTTCGTATTGGAGTTCCTCGATTACTTCGTGGATCCCCCGAGATACGTAATCAACGAGTGTATCGAGCGTGGACTTACCTACGCCGTTCCTTTGAAGGCCAAGTTGAAACTGAGTTGTAACGATCCCGAGCACGAAGATTTCCAAACCATTGTACAAGACGTGTATTTGGGTACCATCCCTTACATGACGCCCAATGGTACTTTCATCATCAATGGTGCTGAACGTGTTATTGTAAGCCAATTGCACCGCTCACCCGGTGTTTTCTTTGGTCAAAGCGTTCACAGCAACGGTACCAAGTTGTACTCTGCGCGTGTAATTCCTTTCAAGGGTTCTTGGATTGAATTCGCCACAGACGTTAACGCGGTAATGTATGCTTACATTGATCGTAAAAAGAAATTCCCTGTAACCACTCTGCTCCGAGCAATTGGTTTCGAAAGTGATAAAGACATTTTGGACATCTTCGGATTGAGTGAAGAGGTAAAAGTGTCGAAAGCAGGTCTCAAGCGCGTGATTGGTAGAAAATTGGCAGCGCGTGTTTTGCGTACTTGGATTGAGGACTTTGTAGACGAAGATACCGGTGAAGTGGTGAGTATCGAGCGTAACGAAGTGATCTTGGAACGCGATACTGTGTTGGCAGAAGACCATATTGACATCATCGTTGATGCTGGTGTGAAATCAATCATTTTGAATGCTGAAAGCGAAAATGGCATCAGCTACGACGTTATTTACAACACGTTGCAGAAGGATACTTCAAACAACGGAAAAGAAGCGTTGGAAGTGATTTACCGTCAGTTGCGTAACGCAGATCCACCAGATGAAGAAACCGCCCGTGGCATCATCGAGCGTTTGTTCTTCTCAGACAAGCGTTATGATTTGGGTGAAGTAGGTCGTTACCGTATCAACAAGAAATTGGAGATTGATACTCCAATGGAGGTGCGTGTATTGACCAAAGAAGATATCATTAGCATCATCAAGTATTTGATTGAGTTGTACAATGGTTCTGAGATCCTTGACGATATCGATCACTTGAGCAACCGTCGTGTTCGCACCGTGGGTGAGCAGTTGTACGCTCAATTTGGTGTTGGTTTGGCTCGTATGGCTCGTACCATTCGCGAGAAAATGAACATCCGCGACAACGAAGTATTCACGCCTCAAGATTTGGTGAATGCCCGTACCCTTTCAAGTGTGATCAACTCATTCTTTGGAACCAACCAGCTGAGCCAGTTTTTGGATCAGATCAACCCCTTGGCAGAAATTACGCACAAACGTCGTTTGAGCGCCCTCGGTCCAGGCGGTTTGAGTCGTGAGCGTGCAGGTTTCGAAGTTCGTGACGTACACTACACCCACTATGGCCGTTTGTGTACCATTGAAACACCAGAGGGTCCTAACATCGGTTTGATTTCTTCTTTGTGTGTTCATGCCAAAATTAATGGTATGGGCTTCTTAGAAACCCCTTATCGCAAGGTGGTTGAAGGAAAAGTGGAAGACGGAATCGTATACTTGTCTGCTGAGGAAGAAGATGGAAAAACCATCGCACAGGCCAACGCAGAATTGGACGAAAAAGGCAACTTCAAGACTTCCTTGGTGAAGAGTCGTAAGGAAGGTGACTTCCCGTTGGTGGCTCCTGCACAGTTGGAGTACATGGACGTTGCGCCTAACCAAATTGTGTCAATTGCAGCGTCGTTGATTCCTTTCTTGGAGCACGATGATGCGAACCGTGCGTTGATGGGATCAAACATGCAGCGTCAGGCCGTTCCATTGTTGCGTCCTGAAGCCCCCATCGTAGGTACTGGTTTGGAGGAAAAAGTAGCCAGAGACAGTCGTTCGTTGATCAATGCCGAAGGCAATGGTGAGGTAGTGTATGTGGATGCTCGCGAAATCCGCATTCGTTACGACCACAACGATTTCGATGATTTGGTAAGCTTTACCGGAGATACCAAAACTTATAATTTGATTAAGTTCCGCAGAACCAACCAAAACTCTTGTATCAACTTGCGTCCTATCGTTAAGAAGGGCGACCGTGTTACAAAAGGACAGGTTTTGTGTGAAGGATATGCCACTCAGGGCGGAGAATTGGCCTTGGGTAGAAACTTGCGAGTAGCCTACATGCCTTGGCAGGGTTACAACTTCGAGGATGCGATTGTAATTTCAGAGAAAGTGGTGAAAGACGACTGGTATACCACCGTTTACATCACTGAGTTTGAATTGGAAGTTCGCGATACCAAACGCGGAGAAGAAGAGTTGACCAATGACATCCCTAATGTGAGCGAGGAAATGACCCGCAACTTGGATGAAAATGGATTGATTCGCGTGGGTGCCGAAGTGAAAGAAGGCGATATTTTGATCGGTAAAATCACGCCAAAGGGCGAGACCGAGCCATCACCAGAAGAAAAATTGTTGCGCGCCATCTTTGGTGACAAAGCGGGCGACGTAAAAGATGCTTCATTGAAAGCGTCTCCTGGTGCGCAAGGGGTAGTTATCGACAAGAAATTGTTCTCTAAGAGCAAGAAAGACAAGGGTACCCGCAGTGGTGATAAGACTCGTTTGTCTAAGATGGACGATGACCACCGCAAGGACTTGGGTCAATTGAAGGACGAATTGGTGAAGAAATTGTTCCAATTGGTTGGTGGCAAGACTTCTCAAGGGGTTTACAACATGTACAGCGAGGAGTTAATTCCGAAGGGTACGAAGTTTACCCAGAAGAACTTGATGAGCATTGATTACAGCAATGTGAACTACCACAACTGGACCGGTGATGCAGACAAGAATGAGTTTGTTGTTCGCTGTTTAACAAACTACATCAACGTTCACAACGAAAAAGTAACCAACTACAAGCGTGATCATTACTCTATTAGCGTAGGGGATGAGTTGCCAACCGGTATTTTGCAATTGGCAAAAGTATACGTGGCCAACAAGCGTAAGTTGAAAGTGGGTGATAAGATGGCAGGTCGTCACGGAAACAAGGGTATTGTTGCCCGTATCGTTCGTGAGGAAGATATGCCATTCTTGGACGACGGAACACCGATGGATATCGTATTGAACCCATTGGGTGTACCTTCTCGTATGAACTTGGGACAGATTTACGAAACTGTATTGGCATGGGCCGGTAAGGAAATGGGTGTGAAATTTGCTACACCAATTTTCGATGGTGCTACCATGTCTGAGATCGATGAGGTGACTGAGAAAGCGGGCATCCCTAAGAACGGTTTGGTTTATTTGAACGACGGTTTGAGCGGGGTGAAATTTGATCAGCCTACCACAGTGGGAATCAGCTACATGTTGAAACTCGGACACATGGTGGATGACAAGATGCACGCACGTTCAATCGGGCCTTACTCGCTCATTACTCAGCAGCCGTTGGGTGGTAAAGCGCAGTTTGGTGGTCAGCGTTTTGGTGAGATGGAAGTGTGGGCGTTGGAGGCATTTGGTGCATCTAACATCTTGCGCGAGATTCTTACTGTTAAGTCTGACGATATCACAGGTCGTGCCAAGGCTTATGAAGCGATCGTTAAAGGTGATAACATCACCAATATCGGTACTCCAGAGTCGTTCAACGTATTGCTCCACGAGCTCCGTGGTTTGGGCTTGGAAGTAACATTTATGGATTAATTCCCAGAAATCAATCATGCAACTTCAAAAGAAAACACAAAAACAAGGGAGTAACTTCAGCAAGATTCGTATCTCGCTTGCTTCTCCTGAAAACATATTACGTCGCAGTTTCGGTGAGGTAACAAAACCTGAAACCATCAACTACCGCAGTTACAAGCCTGAAATGGGTGGATTGTTCTGCGAACGCATCTTCGGTCCTATCAAGGATTACGAATGTCATTGCGGTAAATACAAGCGTATCCGTTACAAGGGTATCGTTTGTGACCGTTGTGGTGTTGAGGTAACTGAGAAGAAAGTACGTCGTGAGCGTATGGGTCACATCAACTTGGTGGTGCCTGTTGCGCACATTTGGTACTTCCGTTCATTGCCAAACAAGATCGGTTATTTGTTGGGTATCCCTACCAAGAAATTGGACATGGTTATCTACTATGAGCGCTATGTAGTGGTTCAAACGGGTGCTGCGAGCAACGTAAACTATTTGGATTTGTTGACCGAAGAGGAATACCTCGACATTTTGGATTCTTTGCCAAAAGAGAACCAGATGTTGGAGAATTCTGATCCAAACAAATTCGTGGCGATGATGGGTGCTGAGGCCCTTGAGGAATTGTTGAAGCGTGTTAATTTGGACACCTTGAGCTATGACTTGAGAAACCAAGCAGCCACTGAAACTTCACAACAGCGTAAGCAAGAGGCGTTGAAGCGTTTGAAAGTAATCGAAAGCTTCCGCGGTGCTCAGTTGACTGGTGAGAACCGTCCTGAGTGGATGATTATGAAGATGTTGCCTGTGATCCCACCCGAATTGCGCCCATTGGTGCCATTGGAAGGCGGTCGATTTGCAACTTCTGATTTGAACGACTTATACCGTCGTGTAATCATCCGTAACAACCGTTTGAAGCGTTTGGTTGAGATCAAAGCCCCTGAGGTGATCTTGCGTAACGAAAAGCGTATGTTGCAGGAAGCGGTGGATTCATTGTTGGATAACACCCGTCGTGCAAGTGCGGTGAAGAGTGAGGGTAACCGTCCTTTGAAATCTTTGAGCGATATGTTGAAAGGTAAGCAAGGTCGTTTCCGTCAGAACTTGTTGGGTAAACGTGTTGACTATTCAGGTCGTTCAGTAATCGTAGTTGGACCTACACTCAAATTGAACGAGTGTGGTTTGCCTAAGAACATGGCTGCGGAATTGTTCAAGCCGTTTATCATTCGCAAATTGATTGAAAGGGGTATCGTAAAGACCGTAAAAACTGCGAAGAAAATCGTAGAAAAGAAAGATCCGGTTATTTGGGATATCTTGGAAAATATTTTGAAAGGTCACCCAGTATTGTTGAACCGTGCTCCTACGCTTCACCGATTGGGTATTCAAGCTTTCCAGCCTAAGTTGGTGGAAGGTAAGGCCATTCAATTGCACCCATTGGTATGTTCTGGATTTAACGCGGATTTCGATGGTGACCAGATGGCGGTTCACGTGCCTTTGGGCAACGCAGCTGTGGCGGAAGCTCAGTTGTTGATGTTGGCATCGCACAACATTTTGAACCCAGCGAACGGTGCACCAATTACCGTACCTTCTCAGGATATGATCTTGGGTCTTTACTACATCACCAAAGAGCGTAAATCAACGCCTGAGCATCCAGTGAAAGGTGAGGGTTTGACGTTCTACGGAGCAGAAGAGGCCATCATCGCTTACAACGAAGGTCGCGCAGAATTGCACACCAAAGTAAAAACCAAAGCGGTAGTTCGTGAGAACGATGAGTTGGTAGAAAAAATCATTGATACCACCATTGGTAGAATTATCTTCAACCAGGTAGTTCCCCGCGAGGTTGGATACATCAATGAGTTGTTGAAGAAGAAAAACTTGCGCGATATCATCACAAACATCATTCGTTTGAGCGGTGTTGCGAAAGCGGCTGATTTCTTGGACAATATCAAAAACCTTGGTTTCCACTATGCGTTTAAAGGCGGATTGAGCTTTAACTTGAGCTACGTAAAAATCCCGGTTGAGAAAGAGCAATTGGTGAACAAGGCCATGGAAGAAGTGTTGGAAATTCAATCGAATGCCGACATGGGATTCATTACCAACAACGAGCGTTACAACCAAGTTATTGACTTGTGGACACGTGTAAACAACCAGTTGGCGCGTGTATTGATCAACGATTTGCAGAATGAGGATCAAGGATTCAACCCCATTTATATGATGTTGGACTCTGGAGCCCGTGGTTCTAAAGAACAGATTCGTCAGCTCGGTGGTATGCGTGGTTTGATGGCTAAGCCCCAAAAGAACACAGGTAACTCGGGTGGAGATACCATTGAAAACCCAATTATTTCAAACTTCAAAGAAGGTTTGAACGTATTGGAGTACTTCGTATCTACGCACGGTGCACGTAAGGGTTTGGCGGATACGGCGTTGAAAACGGCGGATGCGGGTTACTTGACTCGTCGTCTGCATGACGTAGCCCAAGATGTAGTAATTACAGAGCCAGATTGTGGTACCCTCCGTGGTATTGCGATGACTGCGTTGATGAATAACGACGAAACTACTGAGCCATTGTACGAGCGTATCTTGGGTAGAACAGCCCTTGACGATGTATATCATCCAACCACTGGTGCGTTAATCGTAGCAGGTGGTCAGGAATTGACTGAAGAAATCGCTACTGCCATTGAAGAGGCAGGTATCGAGGAATTGGAAATTCGTTCGGTATTGACTTGTGAAACGTTGAGCGGTGTATGTGCCGCTTGTTACGGTCGTAACTTGTCTACCGGAAGAATGGTTCAAGCGGGTGAAGCTGTGGGTGTAATTGCTGCACAGTCAATCGGTGAACCTGGAACTCAGTTGACACTGCGTACATTCCACACGGGTGGTGCGGCGTTGAACATTGCGGCGGAAAATACATTGACAACCAAGTACGATGGTACCATCAGTTTCGACGGTATGCGTACGGTTACCAAGGTTGAAACCGACGAAAACGGCGAAGCGAAAAATTCAGAGATCGTATTGGGTCGTTCTGGTGAAGTACGTGTATTGGATCCTAAGACCAAAACAGTGATCACCAGTTACAACATTCCTTATGGTGCTGTATTGATGGTAAAAGAAGGTCAGAAAGTGAAGAAGGGCGATGTGATGTGCACATGGGATCCTTTTAACACTTTGATCGTTTCTGATATTGATGGTAAAGTTTCTTTCGAGAACATAATCGAAGGTGTGAACATGCGTGAGGAAGGGGATGAGCAAACAGGTTTGTCTGAATTGGTGATCGTGGAGAGCCGCGATAAAACCAAGGTGCCTCAGTTCCGTGTTGAGGGCAGCGATGATGTGGTTAAAATCTTCAACATGCCTACTGGCGCTATTTTGGTAGCGAAAAACGGCAGCACCATCAAAGGTGGTGATGTGTTGGCGAAGATTCCACGTTCAGCTACCCGTACCCGTGATATCACTGGTGGTCTTCCACGTGTTACAGAATTGTTTGAAGCACGTAACCCATCGAACCCAGCTGTAGTAGCTGAGATCGACGGTGTTGTGACTTATGGTGTGTCTAAGCGCGGTAACCAGGAAATCATCATCACTTCAAAAGATGAGGAGGTGAAGCATTACCAAGTGCCTTTGTCTAAGCATATCTTGGTTCACGATGGTGACTATGTGAGAGCTGGTCAGCCTTTGAGCGACGGTGCCATCACGCCTCAAGATATCTTGCGCATTGAAGGTCCCGCATCTGTACAGCGTTATGTATTGAATGGTATTCAAGAAGTATATCGTTTGCAGGGTGTAACCATCAACGACAAGCACATTGAGGTAATCGTTCGTCAGATGATGCAGAAAATGGAAATCATCGATCCAGGTGATACCCGTTTCTTGGAAGGCGAAATTGCTGATCGTTTCTCATTGCAACAGGAGAATGACAACATTTGGGACAAGAAATTTGTTACCAACCCTGGAAATTCCTCTACTATGCATGCAGGTCAGATCGTTAGCTTGAAAGATTTGCGTCAAGAGAACAGTACTTTGCGTCGTCAAGACATGGCATTGGTTGAATACCGCGATGCGGTTCCAGCCACGGCTACCCCTGTTTTGCAAGGTATTACACGTGCATCTTTGGGTACACAGAGCTTCATGAGTGCAGCGTCGTTCCAGGAAACTACCAAAGTTTTGAACGAAGCGGCTATCTCAGGAAAGGTCGACGAACTCAAAGGGTTGAAGGAAAACGTAATTGTGGGTCATTTGATTCCTGCTGGCACTGGATTGAGAAGATTCCAGGAAGTGATCACAGGTTCAAAAGAAGAATACGATCGTTTGATGGCGACCAAATACGAAGAGGAAGAAGAGTCTACCGCGGTAGAAGCATAATTGCTCATTCAATAGAATCTATGAGGAAGGGCGGCCGTGAGGCCGCCCTTCTTTTTTGAGATTAATGTGAAATAAAACGGAGGTTGTGGGGGTTGAGCGTGGGTCTATAACGTCCAGTAGAAAGAGGGATGTTTGTTAAATAGGGATATGAGGGTGCTATACGTGTGAGTACACACACACCGGACATAAGGATGTTAACGGATTGGGATGTTAGTGGATTTAGATGGTAATGCTTTGGATTTTAATCCCGGATCTGGGTTTCGTAAAGATGGGCGTAATGGCCTCCGGCCGACATCAATTGTTGATGTTTACCACGTTCAATGACGGTGCCTTTCTCGAGGACCAAAATTTCATCTGCTTTGGCAATGGTGCTCAAACGGTGTGCAATTACGATGGCCGTTCTTCCTTCCAACAACCGATCGATGGCCTTCTGAATAAGCTGTTCTGTTTCCGTATCGATGGCACTGGTGGCCTCATCGAGCAAAATGATTCTTGGGTCAAAGGCCAACGCGCGGATGAAGCTGATGAGCTGACGTTGTCCGAGCGACAAAGTCATGCCACGCTCCATTACGTTGTAGTCAAATCCGCCGGGCAGCTTTTCAATGAATTCATAGGCTCCAATGGATCGCGCAGCATCAATCATTTTCTGAACATCAATGGCACCATGGTGTAAGCGAATATTGTCTTTCACACTGCCGCTGAATAAAAATACATCTTGCAAAACCAGCGCGATTTGCTGTCGCACCGAGGTGATATTCAACGAACGAATGTTGTGGTTATCGAGCAGGATTTCGCCTTTTTGGTGTTGGTATAATTGATTAACCAGCGATGCAATGGTGGTTTTGCCTGATCCTGTAGCGCCCACGATGGCCATGGTTTTTCCCGGTTTTAGGTGGAACGAAACGCCGCGAAGCACCCATTCTTCGGGATTGTAGGCAAACCAAACGTCTTTGAATTCAACGGCACCTTGTAGCACGGGTGCTGGGGTATCGGTGGTGGCTTCTATGTTCTCTGTATCGTCGATGAGTTTGAAAATTCGATCTGCGGCCACGATACCCATCTGAATGTTGTTGAATCGATCGGCGATGGCACGAACTGGCCGGAAGAACAGGTTGATGAACATGATGAACGCGGTTAGTTCTCCAAATTCGATGTCTCCTTTTACTAGCGAACCACTTCCATACCAAACAATCAGGGCGAAACTACAAGCCACAAGGACCTCTACTATGGGAAAGAAAATGGCGTAGTAGTAAATGCTGCGAATGTTTGCATCGCGGTGGGCTTGGTTGATGAGATCGAACCGACGCATTTCCTCTTTTTCTCGGTTGAATAGTTGCACCATTTGCATGCCGGTGATGCGCTCTTGAAGGAAGGCATTGAGTTTGGCCACTTGATTGCGCACATCTTGGAAGGTGTCGCGGATGCCTTTCCTAAAACGGTTGGCAGCGAGAAGCAAAAGGGGTACAACGATGAGTGTAATGAGGGTGAGTTTTACATCCATGTAGAACATGCAGCCCAGAATCACAATGATTTGGATCAAATCCCCGGCGATGGTGATCACACCCGACGAAAAAAGGTCTGTGATGGTTTGAATGTCGGAGATAGAACGGGTAACAGCGGTACCCACCGGCGTTTTGTCGTAAAATGAGAGCTTTAGCCTTGTGAGGTGTTCGTACACATACTGACGCAGTTTCAAAATCACCGATTGGGCGATGCTTTCAGACAGGTAAGAATTCGCAAACCCGAGCGTGGCTTGAAGCAATAACCATCCCAACAGAATTAATGCCCATTTTTCGAGCAGGTGAAATTGCTTTGGAATGATGACCGAGTCGATGACAATTTTGTATAAGTAGGGCTGGAAAGCGGTGATGATACTCTGTACAATGGTTAAAATTACAGCCACAATCATCCAATGTTGTTGGAATTTCGCCGAGGACAAAATTCGTTTGAAAAGGGTCCATTGGGAGGCGGTTTTTTCTTTGGGTTGTGACTTCATGAAAAGGATTGCAAAAATACGTTGATTGCATCAACCTTGGGGTATGTGAGACGCAGAATTGACGCGATTTTTATGGATTCTTGTGGGGGGGTGATTTTGGGGGAGGTAGTACCCAAATAATTGTGTAAAACTTTTGTTCGTTAATGATTTGTAAACCCCTGGTAGTGCTTCGTAATATTGCAGTATGGCTAAGCACATTGCGGTTGCAGGAAACATCGGCGCTGGGAAAACCACTCTCACGAATTTGCTGTCGAAACACTACGGTTGGGAGATGCAATTGGAGGATATGGATGACAACCCATACATCTCTGATTTCTATGAGGATATGCAGCGTTGGAGTTTCAATTTGCAGGTGTACTTTTTGACAACCCGCTGGCGCCATGTGCAAGACATTCGCAATGGAAAGCAGACGGTGATACAGGACAGGACCATCTATGAGGATGCCCATATTTTTGCACCAAACTTGCATGCCATGGGGTTGATGAGCACCCGTGATTTTGAAAATTACAAGCAATTGTTTGATGCGATTAGCAACCAAGTGGAGCCCCCAGATTTGTTGATTTATTTGCGTGCGGGTATTCCCAAGTTGGTTCACCAGATTCAAATGCGTGGCCGCGATTATGAAGATGCCATTCGGTTGGATTATTTGAAGCGATTGAACGAGCGTTATGAGGCCTGGATTAGCAATTACAAAGGCAAGTTGCTCATTTTTAATGTGGATGACATGGACTTCCAAGAACGCCCAGAAGACGCTGCCGAAATCATTCAAAAAGTAGAAAGCACGCTGAACGGTTTGTTCTAATGCACTTTCAACAGCCAAATATGCTTTGGGGATTGCTTTTGCTAGCGATTCCGCTGTTGATTCACCTATTCCAATTTCATCGAACCAAAACCCTTTATTTTCCGGGTGTGTTTCGCCTAACACAGCGGTTGCAACAGGCAAGGCAGCGAAAAAAGCTGGAGCATTGGCTTGTCTTGGCCTCGCGATTGTTGGGGATTTTGTGTTTGGTACTCGCTTTTGCTATGCCGAGTTGCGAAAATCAGCAGGCATCCAACAAAGGGTATTCGCATGTGTTGCTGCTGGTAGATAATGGGTTTTCATTGTCGGTAGAGACACAAGAAGGCCAATTGATAGAGCACGTGAAATCCCAGGCCCGGGCCATCTTGAACGATTTGCCGGCAGAGGCTCAAGTGAAATTGGTTTCGCAGACTACCCAAACCGATTTTTGGATGTCGCCCAGCCAAATTGCCTCCCTCCTGGCTACATTGGGCGTTGGACCTCAGCGCTATTCTTTGAAAGATTGGATTGAAAAGGCTGAATTGGCGTCGCAGGAATCTGGGGTTCAGTCTATTGCTACCATTGTGTTTACTGATGCCCAGTCTACTTTTTTATCGGGTTTGCAAGCCCATTCTCAGCCAACCAACATCGATTGGCGATTTGTATCGTTTAATTCTAATCCCGACGATGTGAAAGGGGGCAACCTGAGTTTGGATACGGCTTGGTATGTTTCACAGTTTTCGAGCGATAGTAAAGCCACTGGGTTACTGATGAAAGCGAAAGTATCGCACCGAGGGGGTCAAGCAAAGGAAGCCCGACTGTCGTTGTTGGCCAATGGCAAAACGCTGTTTGCCCAGACCAAAGAAATAGCTCCGGGGCAGACGGTTGAATTTGAGGGATTGATATCTCCAGAAAATGCCAGTGAGTCTTTGCTGTTGCAATTGGGGAAGGACGGATATGTTTATGATGATCAATTGTATTTGCACCCGGTAAAAACTTGGCAAACGCGCGTTGGGGTGATAGGCGGGGACCGTTCGTTGGATGCTTTGTTCGCAGCACAACCCCTTTTGCAGAAGCAATTGATACGCACATCGGATATAGAGGTCAACCCGGCTGTTTTGGCGGGATTGGATGCCATGGTTGTGGTTGGTGTTAGTGCTTTGAAGGACAAAACACGAGAAGCCATACGGGCTCAAGTTGAGGCGGGAACCACGTTGTTGCAATTTCCAACTTCAGCGACGTCGCAGCCCCAAGATATTTTGGGAGGAATTTCATCCCGTGGAACTTGGCGAAAAGTAGCACAGAGATTGGCGCTGCCGGGATTGAATCATCCGGTTTTTCAAGGGGCTTTTGCCGAGAGTTTGTCGGACAAAGTGCAGTTGCCCCTCATTCGCAACGTGTTTCAAAGCGATGCATTTTCGGATTGGGAAACTGTGATTCAATTGGAGGACGGACAACCCTTGCTGGTGTTGAAAAGGATGGAAATAGGGACCCAGTGGTTGTGGCTATCGGACTTGAACGAGGGCAGCAAGGAGTTTTTGAATTCGGGATGGTATTTGCCCTTGGTTACGCAAATTTTGGCGAGCAATGCATTGCAAGAAAAACCCTTGTACGGGGTGTTGTTCTCAAAACAATTGTTGTCGCTACCGGCACCAATTTCCACCGACGAGCGAGCGGCTCAGTTGGTGGGTGAGCATGGCACTTCTGTTGTGGAATTGCAGGTGAATTCGGAGCGACATACTTCCATGTATGTGGGTGCGGAGCCCAGCTATTCTGGGCTGTTTGAGCTAAAATCGCCCTTGGAAAAATCGACAGTACTTGTGGCTTTTAACTGGCCCAGGGTGGAGTCGAATTTGCAGACAGATCCCAACTTGAACGACAAACTCGCGTTAACCAAACTCACTTGGAAGCAAAGTTTGGCCGATGGCAGGACCTCTATTTTACAGAATGAGCCGTTAAAGGTGTTGTGGCGCTTGTTTATGTGGGGGGCTGCCATTTTCTTCGCGGTAGAGGTGTTGCTATTGTTATGGCAATCGAGAAATAAAAGACTTGAAAATCAATAAAATGAATCATACCACCCTGCTCCAAAACGTGAGATTGTTCGATCCTAAATGTGATTTACACAACCAACTTGTAGAGATATTGATCAAAGATGGTGTCATTGAGGCCATCGGCGAAGGTCTCAGCATGGCGGCTTCAGAGCTCGTTGACGGGGATGGGGCTTATGTGTCATTGGGATGGTTTGATGCCTTTGGGTATTGTCCTGATCCTGGGGAGCCTTGGAAAGAATCGCTCATTTCCTACAGCGAGGCAGCACAGCAAGGTGGATTTACCCATGTGGCGGCATTGTGTGGTTCATCGCCCAAATCAGACAATGAATCGGTGATTGCACAAGTGAAACAGGTGGGTTCGTTACAACGGGCGGCCTTGATGCCATGGGGGTTGGCCAGCGTGCAAGGCGAAGGCCAGGAGATGACCGAGGTTTATGAAATGCATGAATCCGGTGCAGTGGCTTTTACCGATGGCATTCATAGCAGTTCGTCGTTGGGACTTCGCACCAAATTGATGCAATATTGTGCATCGTTGGGGTTGAGATATGCGCATTTTCCTTTTCAAAAAACATTGGCGCCAGACGGCAAGATGCACGAAGGATTGGCGAATGCCTCATTGGGCTTCAAGGGGATACCTGCCGTGAGCGAGGTGGTTGAGTTGATGTCGGACATCGCCCTGGCCAAGCACTTAAATGTATCGCTGACCGTTTTGGGTGTGAGTGCTGCGGAGAGCGTAGAAATTATTCGCAAGGCCAAATTGGAAGGTGTAGACATTGTTGCGGCTGTGCCTGTGATGAATTTGTTGTTTACGGATGAGTCATTGAGCGGCTTTGATGAAAACTTGAAGGTGTTGCCACCGTTGCGCAGTGAAGCCGATCGGGAGGCGCTGTTATTGGGGTTGTTGGATGGTACGTTAACGGCTGTGGTGAGCAATCATCACCCAGAAGATATCGAATCGAAAAAAGTGGAATTTGACTATGCCGCTTGGGGTGCTGCCACGTTGGGAATGACGTTTGGGATGATGTGTAAGGCGTTTGAGCACGAGCGTCCCGAAAACTGGGTGCCCTTGTTGTATAGCGGAAGTCGTGTGTTTATGGGAATGGAAGTGTCGGGTTTGTCGGTGGGAATGCCTGCAGACTTAACCCTATTTCAGCTAGAGGGCGAGCAAGAGGTGAACGGACAAAAATGGGCCAGCAGGGCGTACAACGTTCCGCGGATTGAGGGTTTATTGAAAGGAAAGGTAAAAGGCACAATTCGCAAGGGTTGTTACATGGAAAATCATGGTTGATCGTATCAAGTTGTTGGCCAATCGCGCTTCCGTGTTCCATGGGGTGTTGGCCGGGATTTTTATTTTCATGGCGAAAATTGTGGTGTATGTGACGCAGCATTGGGAATTTAGATTTTTACCGGCCTTTACGGTATTGTCGTTTCTGATTGTTTTGGCTGCCATGATCATGGGTGGTTTGGGTGATCGTCGTCAGTTGGAGGGCATTCATTACACATACAAACGTGCTTTGATGAGCTGCTTTCGGGCGGTGGTTTTTGCGGTGATGTTGGGTAGTTTGGCGGACAATGTTTTGTACGGACTGGTGGATGTGTCGTTGGTTAATCAGACCAAGTCGATATTGATAGAGCAATTGCAGAGCAGTATTGGACAGGCCAAATGGATGAGCAACGAGGACATGGAACGTTTGGTAAAGGAGATTCGCGCTACGGAAATGGGTACGGTTTGGTCGTATTTTCAGGGGCTACCGGGTTTGGTGCTTGGGAACATGATTTTTGGGTTGATTGTTGCTCGTTTTTTGCGGGTGAAACAAACGCAAGATTGGTTAAACGATTCAGAAGTTGCCTAACGAATCAAGCCGTTAAAATCGATGATAAAAGCCATTACCTCTGCCCAGAACCCTTGGTTAAAAGACGTGGTTTTGCTCCAGGAGAAGGCCAGGCATCGCAGGCAAGTGGCGAAGTTTACGGTTGAGGGTATCAACGAAATTCGATTGGCTATAAAGGCGGGGTTGAAATTGATGGAGTTGGCTATCAATCCCAAGAAAATGGATTGGGAGGGGTTGTTGTTGGCCTTGGAAATGCGGTCGTTTCCTGCGGGAATGCATCAATTGGAGTTGAACGATACTGCTTGGGCGAAGGTGGTGATGAAAGAAACCGGGCAGAATGCCTTGGCGGTATTTGAAATGCCTGAGGCCTTACCTCAATGGAATCCACAGCCGGGCGAGTTTTACTTGATGGTTGAGTCGGTGGAGAAGCCGGGGAATTTGGGGGCATTGTTGCGTACTGCCGATGCTGCCGGTGCAAGTGGCGTGGTGTTGTGCGATGAGCGCATTGATGGGTTTCATCCGCAAGTGATTCGCAACAGTGTGGGGACTACGTTTACTGTACCTTTGTACGTGCTTACCTCGGACAAGGCTTTGGCGGTTATTCAAGCCAATAATGTTGAATTGTACACCACTTTCATGGAAACGTCTGTGAGTGTTTGGGAGGCGAATTTAACCGGATGTGTGGCCATGTTGGTGGGTACCGAGCATCAAGGGGTTTCGGATTTTTGGCGAGATAAAGGCACCAATATCAATATTCCCATGTTTGGATCGGTTGATAGTTTGAATGTGTCTGTGGCAGCGTCATTGTTATTGTATGAGGCGAAGCGACAGCGTGAGTTGAAGCAGAAATAATGGTTTTATGAACATGAACGTCCGGAAGATTGGTGTTTTGGGAGCGGGCCGGAGTGCCGGATATTTGATTGAATATTTGGGTCAATACTGTGATCGCACGGGCCGCAGTTTGTTTGTTTACGATTGGCAATTTGAGCGATTAAAATCGTCATTTACGGTGGCGAATTCGGTTGAGTTGCAGGTGGCTTCTTTAAACGAGGCTGCTGTATTGGAGTCCATCGTGTCGGAATTGGATTTGGTGGTGAGTTTGTTGCCGCCGATGATGCACATATCTGTGGCAGAGGCTTGTTTGCGTCAGCAATGTCATTTGTTCACCGCTTCTTACACATCGACAGAAATGCTTGCATTGGGCGAGGAGGCGGCAAAAAAAGGGCTGTTGTTCATGAACGAGCTGGGGCTGGATCCTGGCATTGATCATTTGAGTACCAGTCGTTTGTTTGATCAAGCCCATTCTCAAGGACTTCAAATAGAATCGTTTGAGAGTCATTGCGGTGGTTTGGTTGCCTTGGAAGATTGTCAGCGCAATCCGTGGCAGTATAAATTTACTTGGAATCCCACGAATGTGGTGCTGGCTGGACAGGGGGGCGACAGTATATGGAAGGAGGGTGGACAATCGCAGCGTTTGGATGGGTGGGATGTATTTGCGCATGCAAGAACCATGGAGGTGCCGGGCTTGGGTTTGTTTGATGTGTATCCCAACCGCAATAGTTTAACCTATGAAGCTTTGTATGGTTTGGAGGGTGCTTCCACCATGTTGCGAGGCACGTTGCGCAGGCAGGGATTCTGTAGGGCTTGGGATTTATTGGTTCGAAGTGGGTTTACGCGCTGCGATGTTGTGGGTGGTTGGACTTCGGTACATGAATGGTTTTACCGGCACACGGGATTTAAAAACAGCGAGCAATGGGCTTCGTTTTTGGAGATGGAAACGGCAACGCAGGGGCTTGGTAACTATGTAACATTTTTGCGACTGGAAGAGGGTGTGTCGGATTTGTTGGTGGGTGGTAAGACCTCTGCCCAAATTTTGGAGGCTATTTTGTTGGATCGATGGGGCTTGGGCGACAAGGATAAAGACGAGGTGGTCATGGTTCACAAGCTTGGATTGCGTGGGGTTTCCGGCGAATTTCAGCAGTGGTATTCTGTGTTGCAGGTGATGGGTGAGGGAGGCGATCGCACGGCCATGGCAAAAACGGTGGGGTTGCCGTTGGCGATGGGTGTGGAAACATTTTTGGAGGGCGATGCGGTGGGGGTTGGAGCGGTTGTGCCGTTCGATAAATCATGGTATTTATCCATTCTGCACAAGCTTGAAAATCAAGGAATTGTATTCCAAGAATATTTGACCTAGCGCAATTATCCACACTCCGAAAATCTTGGTGGGTTTGGCGTTAATTTTGATAAACCAAGCATCAAATTCAGGTATGAAAAATATTTCTCGAGTATTTAGTGGTAAGTCTTTGTTAGCCAGTGTGCTGCTGTGTGCTACGATGGGGTTAGTTCCCGAGTTGTTTGCACAATCGAAACAACCCACGACCAAGCCAGCGACTTCGGCGGTTCAAAAAGGTCCCAGCAAGCCAGCTCCGGTAAAATCCTCAGAAGTCGTTTCGGCCGATGAAAAAGCCAAAACGGATTCAGCGGTGGTGGCAAACGAGCCGGTGATTTTAGCCACAGATACCATTTTTGCATTGCAAGAGAAGTTGATGGGTCACACATCTTCCACAGAGTCTGCAGCTATCTCTCCCGACGGGAATTGGGTAGCCACAGGTGGATGGGATCGGAAAGTGTTACTGTACGCTTTGGATAGTAATGGTGTGTTTAAATTAATTCAGACATTCACCGGTCACAACGGAGCGGTTACTTGTTTGGCCTTTGACGCACAGAGTACGATGTTGGCCAGCGGCTCCAAAGATTTTTCATTACGCGTAGTAGAATTGGCTTCGGGCGCGCTGAAGTTTCAGACGATGGATCACCGCGATGCGATAACCGCGGTAGAATTTGATGCATCGGGCAATTTTGTGATGTCGGCATCTGCGGATGGTACCATCCGATTGTATGATGTTGCCAATCCAACCAACAATCAAAAACCCAGATTTTACACGTATGGCAAGCCGGTGAACGATTTGATCACGGCGCCCAATGGCAAAACATTTTATTTAGCCAATAACAGCAACAACGATGTTGAGGCAATCGACTTTACCGGTAAGGTATATCAGCGATTTTTGGGTGTTCACACCATGCCTGTGAACTGTTTGGCAATTTCCAACGACAAGCGATTGTTGGTGACGGGCGGCAACGACAAGTCGGTGGTGATTTGGGATATTGCCACGGCGAAACCCGTGAAAACCTTGTTGGGACACACATGGAAAGTGAATTCAGTGAGTTTTTCAAGGAACGATCAATACTTGGTGACAACGGGCAATGATGGAGAGGTTCGTGTTTGGGATGTTAATACGGGGGCTTGTGTATCGACACAAAAGAATTTGATCACGGCGGCCAGAGAAGCAGTGTTTACGCCTAATATGAAGCGTTTGATTGTGGCCGGTAAAATGGTGGCACAGGGAAGTACCTATGGGGCATTGGTGTATACCACGCCTCCAATTTGGCACAAGGCCAAAGCCAAGCCCGTGAAATCAGAGCCAGTGAAGCCAGGTGCACCCGCAGTGAAGCCTGGTTCTGCTACATCAAGACCTACGACAAAACCCACCCCAAAACGTTAACTTTGCAGCATGTCAGATCAGAGCATTCATAGTGGAAAAGCCCCGGAGCCAGTGGGATTGTATCCTCATGCCAAGCGTGTGGGAAATTTGCTGTTTTTGAGCGGTGTAGGTCCGAGAGAAAAGGGCACCAAAAAAATCCCCGGCGTAGAACTGAACGAGGCGGGAGAGATTGTGAGTTATGATATTGAATTGCAGTGTAGAAGCGTTTTTCAAAACGTTCGTTGGATCTTGGAAGATGCGGGTAGCAGTTGGGATAAGATTGTGGATGTTACGGTATTTTTGACCAACATGAAAGATGACTTTCCCATTTACAACCGTTTGTGGGCGGAATATTTTGGAGAGAATCCTCCCTGCCGAACCACGTTGGAAATTAATTGTCTTCCCACACCCATAGGCATTGAATTAAAGGTGTTGGCCACCATCGATAAAAACTAATTTATGGAGCCGCAGCGTCTGCAGTTTTTGGATTATATCGCCAAAACCAAGCGGATGTCGGTTCATACGGTATCGGCTTACGGCCACGATTTGCTGCAGTTTACGGATTTTTTGGCTACTCAGTATGTGACGAGTCTCGCCGATTGCAAGCCCATACACATTCGTGGGTTTATGGCGATGTTGTTGCAGAACAATCTCACACCTAGGTCGGTGCATCGGAAAGTATCGAGTGTGCGGGGCTGGTTCAAGTATTTGCGAAAACAGGGGGAGCTTACGGTGGATCCGATGAGTAAAATCGTGTTGCCAAAGATGCCGAAGGTGTTGGTGAAGGACATTCCTGCGACAGATTTGCACAATTTGTTTGCGCGTTTTCCGTGGGACGAAGTGGCCAACGGCGAGCGGGATCGGCTGTTGTTGTTGATGTTGTACACTACAGGCATGCGCTTAAGCGAATTGATCGGTTTGAAGGTGGGGGATGTGGATTTTTACCGGCAGTCGCTGAGGGTATTGGGAAAGCGGAACAAGGAGCGAATTATACCGATGCATCCGGAGATGTTAGACTGGTTGAAGGTGTATTTGGAGGGACACACGCAGGCGATGTTATTCGTTACAGAGAAGGGGAAGCCATTGTATCCGGTGTATGTGTATCGGTTGGTGAATCACTATTTGAAATTGTTTTCACACGCGGCCAAGACGAGTCCGCACGTTTTGCGACACAGTTTTGCTACGCATATGTTGAATAACGGGGCGAATTTGTTGGCGATCAAGGATATATTGGGGCATGCTAATTTGTCGGCCACCCAAGTTTACACGAAGAATTCTTTTGAAAAGTTGAAGCAGATTCACGCGCTGCATCCACGCAAGTAGTTGAGGGAACAAAAAAAGCCACCCGGAGGGTGGCTTCAATATCTATTCGGCGCAACGGTCAGGATTATCCTTCTACGTCGGCAGTTTGCATTTTCTGTTTGTATGCCGCACGAATTTTCTGCATACGCTTGGTGATGCAGGGTTTTTCGAAAGCTTGACGAGCGCGAAGTTCCTTAACAACACCAGTCTTTTCGAACTTCTTCTTGAATTTCTTCAATGCTTTTTCGAGCGAATCGTTTTCTTTTACGTTAATTACAAGCATGTTAAATTTTATTTTGGGTCACAAAAATACGATTTTCTTTTCAAAACGACAAGAAAAATTAATCTTTCAATATGTTTCTTGAAATTACCAACTTTTGAATTTCGCTGGTGCCTTCTCCGATGGTGCACAGTTTGCAGTCGCGGTAGAATTTTTCCACGGGGAAGTCTTTGGTAAATCCGTAACCACCAAAGATTTGAACGGCTTCATTGGCGCAGTACACACTCACTTCTGAGGCGTAGTATTTGGCCATGGCGCCTTCTTTTGTCATACTGAGTCCTTTATTTTTCCGATCGGCTGCTTCTTGGGTTAGGAGGTCAGCGGCTTCGATGCGGGTGGCCATATCGGCCAATTTGAAGGCGATGGCCTGAAAATTGGCGATGGGTTTGCCAAATTGTTCGCGTTCTTGGGCGTATTTCACGCTGGCTTCGAAGGCGCCTTTGGCGATTCCCAGAGACAGGGCAGCGATGGATATGCGACCGCCATCGAGGACTTTCATGGCTTGGATGAATCCGTCGCCCACATTGCCTAGGATTTGGCTTTCATGGACGCGACAATCTTCGAAGATCATTTCGGCGGTTTCGCTGGCGCGCATCCCCAATTTATTTTCTTTTTTACCACCTTTAAAGCCGGGGGTACCGCGTTCAACCACGAAGGCGGTGATGCCGCGTGAATCGAGGAGTTCTCCGGTGCGCACCAATACAACGGCTACATCACCGGTGATTCCGTGGGTGATCCAGTTTTTGGCGCCGTTAATAATCCAATGTTCACCGTCTTTTTTGGCGGTACATTGCATTCTCAGGGCATCAGACCCGGTATTGGCTTCAGTTAATCCCCAGGCGCCTATCCATTCTGCGGTGGCGAGTTTGGGCAACCAGCGCATTTTTTGCTCTTCATTGGCGAAGGCCAGGATATGGCCGGTACAGAGGCTATTGTGGGCGGCCATACTAAGACCAACGGAGCCGCACACTTTGGCCAATTCTTCGATGCCTGCGGCATATTCGAAGTAGGAAAGTCCGGAGCCGTTATATTTTTCTGGGACGAGCACGCCCATCAATCCCAATTCGCCGAGGGCTTTGAAGATGTGGATGGGAAATGTTTGTGATTCATCCCATTCCATGAGGTGGGGACGGATGTTTTTTTCGGCAAAATCTCGTACGGTTTGACGTACCATTTGCACACTTTCGCTCTCTTGAAAACTTGCCATAATTGCTAAACAAAGATAGAAAAGGATTGGTTTGAAATTTCCTAAGAAATGTCATTTCCGACCAAGTTCACGAGTGGCGGATTTCTTTAGTCGGTGAATTGCAGGTAGGGGGTGATTTTGGCTTTAGATTCTGGGGGTATGCCTTGCATGGATTGCCAATCTTGGTGGGTTAGATTGGGGTGTTGGGTGAGGAAGGGGTGCAATATTTTTGCCATGGCTGCACCGATGTAGGGGTGGATATAGAGGGCTTTCCAGGAGGGGTTGGGGTTGAGTTTTGTGATTTCGTTGGGGTGAAACTGAAAGGTAGGTGCGAGGTATTGGGCAAGTAGGGTGTCGAATTTGGGGATTTCCAATAGTTGTTGTGGGTGATGAAATCCGCCAAGTTTTTGTTGGTATCGGATGATTTTTCTTGCGGTGGCAGGTCCGATGCCTGGGAGTGCTTCCCATTGGGCGGAGTCGAGTCGGTTCCAGGCCAGGGGCCTGGAACCGACTCGACTCCCATTTCGGACCGATTGTTCGAGTTGTCGGCCAAGCCGAAGGCTGTCGGCCGACGACCAATTGCCCTTATGGCCATTGTTGCTTTGTCTAAGGGCCAGGAGTAATTCTAGGGCCAGTTTGGGGTTGAGCGGTTTGTGTTTGTCCGCGGAAAATTTCGCCATGGCACCTGAGATGTTCAGGGGGGTGCGCGCAAACCTTTTGGGCCATTTGTGTCTGCGGTACGTGTTTTTGTGTTTGTAGTTGGCATCCATCCATACCGCGGCGGTGTCGGATAAATTTGGGGCCAATGTACTGTGCACGATTTTGTCGTTCGATGCCAATCGATGACACCGCGATATGCCAAAAAGAAGAAGGGTCGTCATGGCAAACCATAACGACCCTTTTGTGATAGTGTTTCGTAATTCCATCCTCCGCTGCCGTTAAACTCCGGCAACGAAATTAGGCGAACTCAGCGAGTTTTTCTTTGCGATATTCGCCAGAGTCCAATTTGTTTTTGATAGATTTAAAAGCATCGATGGTTTCTTTTACGTCTTCCAAACTGTGAACGGCGGTTGGAATCAAACGCAAAATGATCATGCCTTTGGGTACCACGGGGTAAACCACAATGCTGCAGAAGATGTTGAAGTTCTCGCGCAAGTCTTGGGTTAAGTGGGTGGCTTCAGGAATGGTTCCGTTCAATACCACGGGAGTTACGGGGGTGGTGGTGATGCCGATGTTGAAACCCGCTTCACGCAATCCATTTTGCAATGCGTTGGTGATGGTCCATAGTTTGTCTTTCAACTCCGGCATGGTGCGAATCATTTCCAAACGCTTGATAGAGCCAATAACCAAAGGCATTGGCAAGGCTTTCGCATAAATTTGAGAGCGCAAATTGTAGCGCAAGAACTTGATTACATGGGGCTCAGAAGCGATAAAGGCCCCGATGCCTGCCATGGATTTGGCAAACGTAGAAAAATAAATGTCAACCCCTTCAATGCAGTTTTGCTCTTCGGCAGTGCCTGCGCCGGTTTTGCCCATCGTACCGAAACCATGTGCATCGTCAACAAACAAACGGAAGTTATACTTCTCTTTCATTGCCACGATTTCTTTCAGCTTTCCTTGAGATCCGGTCATGCCGAAAACACCTTCAGTGATGACCAAAATGGCACCGCCGGTGGTTTCAACCATCTTGGTAGCACGCTTTAATTGCTGCTCCAAGCTCTCCATGTTGTTGTGGTTGTATACAAAGCGCTTGCCCATGTGCAAACGAACGCCGTCGATGATACAAGCGTGAGATTCGGCATCGTAAACGATCACATCGTGACGGTCAACCAATGCATCAATAGCGCTCAATACCCCTTGGTAGCCGTAGTTCAGCAGGATGCAGTCGGGCTTCTGTACGAAGCTGGCCAAATCGCGCTCAAGTTGCTCGTGGTAGTTGCTGTTACCGCTCATCATGCGCGCACCCATGGGGTATGCCATTCCGAATTGCGCCGCCGCATCGGTGTCGGCCTTCATCACATCAGGGTGATTGGCCAATCCCAAATAGTTGTTCAAGCTCCAGTTCAAACGCGTTTTTCCGCGGAACACCATGCGGGGGCCGATAGGACCTTCCAACTTGGGGAACGTGTAGTAACCGTGTGCGTCGTCGGCGTGCTGGCCCAAAGGACCCATGCGCTCATGCAATTTTTCGAAAATATCTCTCATGATGTTGGACTACAAATAGTATTGATGCAAATTTAACAACCTATTGATGAAAAATATGACATAAGTTGTTCTCCGTTTGTGAATAAGGTCATGGATTGTGTCAACGACCCACCACAAAAACGCAAGGACTTTTGCCAAAAGTTTCGGTTTTTTTCTTCCAATCGGCGATGGTTTGTGTGCGGATGGATTCGGCTTCGGTATGCAAGTCTTTGGCAATACACAACAGCATATCGCCCGGTAAATTTTTGCAGAAATATTGAAGCAATCGGTCTGTGCGGTAGGGGGTTTCGATAAACAAATGACTTTGTTTGTCGCTCGCTTTGTTTTGCAGCAATTGGGTCAATTGTTTCAATTCGTTTTCGTTGATGGGCGGGTAACCATGAAAGGTGAAGGTTTGTCCACTCAATCCACTAGCAGCAAGGGCTAGTATGAGGCTGTTAGGGCCCATGATGGGCTTTACATCCCACCCGCGTTGGTGTGCCAATTTCACGGCCAGCGCTCCTGGATCGGCAATGCATGGCATCCCCGCTTCAGATACTACGCCAATGTGGGATACCCCCTTGATTTCTTTGAAAAATTTCTCGAGTTCTTGTCGAGGCGTACGGGTATTAAACTCAAAAATGTCGAGATCATTGATCACGATACCCACTTTGAGTGATGATAAAAATCTTCTTAGTGTACGTGCATCTTCTGCCACCCAATGTTTGATGGGTTGAATGGCTTCGATGTAGTTAGGGGTGTTCATCCAGCCCCAGCTCAGTTCTCCGATGGGCAAGGGCAATAATACCAATTGGGTGGGTGTTGCGATGGGTTGCTCAACGGGCGAGAAGGCGGGACGGGGTTTTTCCATGGCACAAAATTGCCATTAAATGCTGAAACATTTAGACCTTTCCATCCACATCAAAAAAAATCGACCAAATTGTCATTTAAATGCAATGTGAATTCGCTGTCCGCTGAGAATGAAGTACCTTTGTTGGGTGAGCTTTGTAAATCGTCTCAAAAAGCGTTGGAATGTAGAGAAAGCCTGGATGGTATGGGTGATCTTGTTGGTGTTTGCCCTTACGGGGTTCACTGTGATGTACCTGAAAAAATACGTGAAGCCTTTTCTTGGTGAGGAATGGTGGTTAGACGTGGTTTATTACGTGCTCATTTTGCCTGTGTACAATCTTTTGTTGTTGGGCTATGGATTTTGTTTCGGACAGTTTCGCTATTTCTGGAATTTCGAAAAACGATTTTTCAAACGCATTGTTGATTCCTTCAAATGATTACCCAAGAATCGGTTCTTAAGGCCCTTTCACACGTTGACGATCCCGACTTAAAAAAGGATTTGGTGAGTTTGGGGATGATTGAAGATTTGGTCATCGGCGATGAAATTTCCTTTACATTGGTTTTAACCACGCCGGCATGTCCCATGAAAGACATGATGGTAAACGCTTGCAAAACGGCCATCCGGATGATGGTGGATCCTAATATTTTGGTTACTGTGAATACCACTTCCCGCGTTCGTGGCAGCATTCCAATGTCTGAAGTACTCCCGGGGGTTAAGCACGTAATCGCGGTGGCATCGGGGAAAGGAGGCGTGGGAAAAAGTACGGTTTCTGCCTCGCTGGCGCTCGCCCTTCACGGCATGGGTGCCAAAGTGGGTTTGTTGGATGCGGATATTTATGGTCCAAGTGTTCCCACCATATTTGGTGTTGCCGAATCGCCTCAGATGTACATGCAGGGCGATAAACAGATCATGATTCCCGTGGAGGCCAAAGGACTGAAACTTTTGAGTATTGGGTTCATGACGGCTCCCGGACAAGCCATTGTGTGGAGAGGTCCGATGGTGTCGAGTGCGTTCAGGCAGTTTGTGCAGGACACAGCGTGGGGCGACTTGGATTATTTGATCATTGATTTGCCCCCTGGTACGGGTGATGTGCAATTGAGTTTGGTGCAAAATGTTCCGTTGACGGGGGTTGTGATTGTAACAACGCCGCAAGAAATGGCCCTAACCGATGCCCGCAGGGCGATGGGCATGTTCTCCATGGAAGCTGTGAACAAGCGCATTTTGGGTGTGGTGGAAAACATGAGTTATTTTACCCCAAGCGATGCGCCGGACAAAAAATACCGCTTGTTTGGAGAGGGTGGCGGACAAACCCTGTCGCGGGAATATCAAGTGCCGTTTTTGGGCGAGTTGCCGTTGAATCCGGATTTGATGCAGCACATCGACCAAGGAAACATCACGGCGGAATCCCCAGAAATATCGCCCTATTACCCCGTTGCGAGTGCATTGGCACAGCAAGTGAGTATGTTGCAAATCACAAAATAATATTACTTTTGCTAAACATGAGCGCCATCGATAGTCAAGTTGAACAAGTTCTGGAGACCATCCGACCGCATTTACATGCCGATGGCGGGGATGTGGAGTTGGTTGAAATCAACACAGAGTTGGACGTGGTGTTGAGATTGACGGGTGCGTGCAGCACTTGCAGCATGAGTGAGATGACGATGACTGCGGGGATTGAGGAGAGTTTGCGCAGAGCCATTCCCAACATTGGGAGGATTACGGCATTAAAAGATTGACGATGTTTGGGCGTCTGCTGATGGCATTTCGGGTAAAGGGTGCATCACAGGGTAGGCCACATTTTTTTACACAGGCCTTGGGTATACCGGTGGTTGCGGTGGTTTTTATATCGCTGCGATTGTTGCTGTTGAAGCAGTTTTCGCACGATGCGGTCTCTGTTACTGATGACACGCATTTGGGCTTTGGTGGGGCACTGACTTTGGTGGATTTTATGCTGTTGGGGTGCTGTATTTGGGTGTACGTGATGGATTTTTTCATCGATGGTTTGCGTTGGGATGCCCTGGAGTTTTCAATGAGGCCGTGGCAGGTGGCTTGGGCGATTATTTGGGGGCTGATACCGATTTTGGGGTTATTATTGGTTGCCTTGGGGACATCGGTTTTGGTTGGGGAGGTTGATGGTTGGTTTTTATTCGGTGCTTTTCGTTGGGTTGTGTTGGGTGGGATGGGGTATTTGTTGGTGCGTTGGTTGGGTGGAAAAATGGCGGCTATTTTGGGTCCGTGTTTCATTGCAATCACCTTCGCTTCTGCCTTGTTTTGGGATGTGTTGGAACCTTGGGAGGCGCCATTGTGGCGACAGGGGGTGCTAGTTTTTGTTTTCAATGTTTGGGTGATGCAGTGGTTTGAGCAGGACAAGGATGGGGTTTCGATTTCCACCAATGTTTGGCGGTCGGTAGATCGGCGTTGGATGGTGTTTTGGATGGCGGTGGTTTTGATTGCGTTGTTGGTTTTATGGGTCGGGCAAGCCCAGCGGAGCTGGGGTCTGCCCGCCTTACTGCTCCTATATGGAGCCATGCTCATTTTGCCCAACCCCGTGCGGCCATTTCGCTTGTACAGACTCATCATCGACACTGCGCTATTTCTTTGGTTGCTATGACATAAATCATGTTTTGCCCTTTTGGCCGTCATGGTTTGGGCGCCTTGATTAACGCAACTTGCAACCATGGCTGAAGTGGCTTCGGATTCCTTCGAGGACTGAATTTGGGCATTCCTTATTTATCGCCCAAAGTACAAATGAATTCGCACCACGGAAGTTGTTGTCATCCGAAATAAGTCGCAGTAATTTATGAGTTTTTTCAATACATTTGGAGTAGAAACTCTAATCGTAAAGCCTATGTCGTTCAACCATGATGCCATTGATTGTGCCAACTGTAAAAAGCGGTTCACCTCAGTTTTCTGTAAAGTTGAAAACGATACCATGGAACAAATCAACGAGGAGAAAATCTGCACCCCGTACAAAAAAGGGCAGATCATTTTTCACGAGGGTTCGAGACCCTTGGGGATTTATTGTGTAAATCGAGGAAAGATCAAGTTGGTGAAATTGGGCGAAGACGGGAAAGAGCAAATTTTGCGGTTGATCAAGCCGGGTGATTTGATGGGGTATCGCGCGTTGTTAAGCGTTGATAAATACAGTGCCTCGGCGGTAGTTTTGGAAGAGGCCGGCATTTGTTTTATTCCCAAAGAGTTGTTCATGGCGGTTTTACAGAAAGATGGGGTTTTGTCGATGGAAATCATGAAGTTGTTGAGCGATGATTTGCGCAAGGCCGAGGTGAGTATTACCCATTTTGCTCAGAAGCCCGTGAGGGAGCGTTTGGCTGAAGCGTTGTTGTTTATTAAAGAAACTTATGGGTTTGAGTCCGATGGAAAAACCATCGATTTAAAAATCAGTCGGGAGGATTTGGCCAATTTGGTTGGTACAGCCACGGAAACGGCCATACGATTGTTAAGCGATCTCAAACACGAGGGCGTAGTGGCGTTGGAGGGCAAGAAAATTAAAATCCTCAATTTGCCGAAATTGGTAAAAATTGCCAATATCGAAGATTGATATTAAGGATTTGTTGTAACCTTTATTTGCTCAGTTTGAGCAAGCTGTAACCCACAATGGCACAGGTGGTTGATGCGATCAAAATGCTCACTTTTCCTAGATCGATGAGGTGGGGGTCGGTAAAGGCCAAGTTATCGACAAATATCGCCATAGTGAAACCAATGCCACCCAAGATGCCGGCACCGATGAGTTTTCCTAGGTTGATGCTTTGCGAGAGGCTGGCAATGCCCAGTTTAACGGCAATGAGACTGGCAAAAACGATGCCCAAGGGTTTGCCCAATACCAAGCCAAAAAAGATGCCTAGGCTGGCGGGGTGGGTGGTGATGGCGGAGGTATCGGCTGGGATTGCAATGGCGGTATTGGCCAAGGCAAACAAGGGCAAAATGATGTAGGTTACGGGCCATTGAATCTTGTGTTCTACCCGATAGCTCAGGGTGTGGGGTTTGCCTGATTTGAAGGGGAGGGCAAAAGCGAGGATGACCCCAGCGAGGGTTGCGTGAACACCGCTGTGCAGCATACAAAACCACAAGGAGATGCCTAAGAACAGGAACAACCAACCATTTTCATTCTCTTTTTGGTTTAGTCGATATAGAACCAGGCCGATGACGGCGCTGAGTCCGAGATAAAGGAAGTTGAAGCCACCTCCGTAGAAGAGGGCAATGACCACAATCGCTCCCAGGTCATCGATGATGGCCAAGGCTGTGAGGAACACTTTGAGCGCAGCCGGAACCCTATCGCCCAATAAACCCATGATGGCGATGGCGAAGGCTATGTCGGTGGCTGTCGGAATTCCTGCGCCGGAGATCGATTGAGGATGGTTGAAATTGAAAAGTAAATAGATGACGGCGGGAACTATCATCCCACCCAGGGCACCCATCATGGGCAGGAGTGCTCGTTTCCGATCGGAGAGTTCGCCGATGTACAATTCGCGTTCAATTTCAAGTCCTACCAGCAAGAAGAAGATGGTCATCAGCGCATCGTTGATCCAATCGGTGATGCTGTGTTCGAGGTGAAACTGATGGCTTGGGAGGCCGATTTTTTGCGACCAAAATGCGATGTATGAAGGTCCGGCCGATGAGTTGGCAAGGAGCAGGGAAACAACGGTGGCGAGCACCAGTAGGATGCCGGCTGATTGTTGACTTTGAAAGAATTCTTTGAATAGGGCGGTAAGTCTGAGGCGGGATTTGGGGGCTTGTGCCGACATGAAACGTGTTGATTGTGGGGTTATGCGGTGGTTGGGATTTCGAGGCGACCTTCCATGCCTTGGAGCCAATGCTCTTCGCAGCGGGCTTGGTAAATATCGGCATGTCCAACCACTACCAGTTCTGAGTTGCCGGGTTCACGGTAGGTGAAATTGGCGGGGTTTTTACAGATATGGCATTGCGCTTTTACTTCGATGCGTTGAGTGGCCAATTTTTTGAGCGCCGACATGGGGCCAAAATCGCGGGCCATGTAGTCTTTGTCGAGTCCAGCGGCAATCACATGTACGTTGTTCATCATGATTTCACCGATCACTTCAATGACATAGGGACCCATGAATTGTACTTCATCGATGTACACTTCGCGGGTGGTTTCTGTGAGGAGGGGGTAAATTTCTTCAGCTTTTGAAATGCGGTGTGCAAGCATTTGCAAGCCACTATGGCTGTTGATTTTACTGGCCTGATAGCGTTGATCGAGCAGGGGTTTTACGGCCAATTTTTCATCATTGAGGAAGGGGCTTTCGTTGTACAGGCCGATGAGTTTGGTGGTTTTCCCTGCAAACATGCAACCGTGGATAAGTGTAAATTCTCTCATGATGAAATCTCGGTGGGTGTTGTAAATTGCACGTGACAATGGAATCCAACAACAGTTCTCTGCGCGCGGTGCTGAACAACATAGCAAGTATACAGCACGAATTGGCAAATCGCCAAACCCAATTGCTTGATTCAGACATTTTGATGCAACTCAAGGGCCTGGCGGCTCAGTTGTATTTGGAGAGCGATATTGAATTGTTGTCGTTGAGCGACGAGGAACATGTTGAAGAGACAGTGATGCCGGCGGAGGTGGTCGAGGTTGGGCCTGTGGTTGAAGTTGCTCCTGTGGTGGCGGTGCCTCCAGTTGTTGAGGTTGCGCCGGTGGTTGAAGCGACTCCAGTGGTGGAATCGTTGAATGGGGGTGAAAAATCGGGTAAAACTGTGGATGAAGTCATTTCGGCAATGCCGTTGAGTCGTCGGTTCGAATTTGCCAACATCCTATTTGGGGGTGATATGCAGAAAATGGGTATGTTCATCCAGCAATTTATAGATGCGCCCAATGCGGCAGGACGGTTGGATGTTTACGATCAGTGGTACGAGGAGAAGCAGTGGCGTAGGCGGGATGAATCGGCGAGCGATATGCTGAGAATGTTAAAACGCATGTTCGCTTCCTAAGTGGCATTGGGGCAGGGCTCCAACATGCAAAATCAAATTCAAAAATACCCGTTTTTATTGCCCTTGGTAGGGTTGTTGTTGGGTTATGTAGTTTCCAAAACCTTCGTTGAGTCGCTGTTGTTTGCGCCGGGGGGGTTGCTGATGTCGGCCCTTTGGTTGTTCGGTTATTTGTTGGGTTTGTGGAAGGTGGGCAAGGGGGTTTGGGTGGGACTCATTCACGTTTGTTTGGGGATTTTATGGACAGGAAACGCGGGTGGGGGCGATGTTTTTGTTAGGGTGAAGGGGGTGAGTCAATCACAAGAACCCAGGTATGCGTTGTTGGAAGTGCGGGATTCTTGGATGTTGGGGGCCAAGGGCGTGCGGGGTACTGTACATTGTTTGGGTGTACATCAGCGGGGTGGGGGATTTTGGCCCTGTGATGCAGATTTTCGGGTTTCGTTGAAGGGTATCTCCCCAGTGCCACCGGCACTGGGGAGATACTGGGTAAACACCAATGAACTCTCAGAATATTCACTGCCTGAGGTGCCGGGAGAATCCAATTGGCGCACCATTATGCGGTCGCTTGGTATCGTGGGATACGTGCAAAAAACCGCAAAATGGCACGTGGTTCGGGGTTCGGCCAAAGAAATTTCATGGATTTATCGAGCACGTTCTACCTGTTTGGTTTGGTTGCATGATGAATTTCGCCGGCGGTTGCATCCGCAACACGCCGGCTTGGTCTATGCCATGTTGCTGGGAGATAAATCGGGTTTGGATCCGTCCATGGAAGCGCAGTTTGGTGTGGCTGGATTGCTGCATGTGTTGGCGGTATCGGGTATGCATGTGGCCTTGATTATGGGGGCTTTGTTTTGGGTGTTCTCGGGGTTTGGGGCCCGCGGCAGTCCGGGAGTTTTTTCACTACTGGTGTTGCTTGCCGCGGGTTGGGGGTATACCTTTCTTACCGGCGGCGGAGCCGCCGTTGTGAGGGCCATGATCAGTGCCACCTGGATGTGGTTAGGGAAATATGCGGTTGGGCGACGTCAATCGCTCCTTCACGTGCTTGCCGGTTCTGCCTATCTTCAATTTCTGATGGACCCGCCATGTGTTGAACAGCTAGGATTTCAACTCAGTTATTTGGCGGTTTTCGGCATCGGATGGTTGCATCCCAAAGTGATGGATCGCTTTCCAGATACCCACAAATTCCTGCGCTGGTTGGCCGAAAGTAGCAGTTTGACCCTTTCCGCCACACTGTTTACCCTGCCACTGTTGTTGTGGCAATTTCAGTCGTTCCCAACCTGGTTCTTGCTCGGTAACTTGCTTTTGCTACCCCTATTTTCTCTCAGCGTTTATCTCACGCTGGCTTGTTTGACATTGGGATGGATGCCCCTGCTCGGCGATGCCTTGTACGCATCTTTCGATCTGGGGTTGCACATGCTGTTGAAGATTCTCTTGGCCATGCAATCGCTGCCCCTGCCCCAATTGTTTTCGTTGCCCATGGATGCGGTTGATTTTGTCCTCATGATTGTCTTGGTGTGGACTTGCTGTAGGTGGTTAATGCTTCAATTTCTGGGCGATGTAATACCAAAAAAAGAGGCCCCGTCTATTTGGCGATCTCCCAAGGCCCAACTGCTGATGTTTGCTTTGACTTTTGTGTCGCTCTGCGCACATTTGGAATGGGGTAGATCTGTTAGGCATCATTCTCATCACTCCTTTTCAATTCGAGCGGGTTCTCAGGTGGTTCAACTTCAAAAATATGGTGGTACACTTAGGTTAATTGGAAATTGGCGAAATTCGAGAACGAAAAAATTCGTTTGGCAAAAATTGCAAATCTACGCCGAACAACAGGGCGTTCGTGATGTGATATGGGTAAACCAATTACCTTTGCAGCATGAGTGAATTGTTAAGCACACAAGTCGATGGTCCCGTGGCCCATTTAATCTTGAATCGACCTGAAAAACGCAACGCCCTAAGTGCGGAATTGGTGTATGAAATGCATCAAGCCATGCTGGCGTTGAATGAGGATAACAGTGTGCGTGTGGTTATCATTCGCTCTGCCGATAAACCGTTTTGTGCGGGGGCCGATTTGGGTTATTTAACCCAACTTCGCAACAATACTTTGGAAGAGAATGAAGCGGATTCTCAGCGTTTGAGGGCCTTGTTTGATGCCATCTATTTGAGTCCCAAATACATCATTTCTCAGGTTGAGGGACCGGCCTTGGCGGGTGGATGCGGACTTGCCACGCTCGCCGATTGTTGTATTGCCACACCTGCGGCCACCTTTGGGTATACAGAGGTGAAAATTGGATTTATTCCTGCTTTGGTGATGGTGTACTTGCGCGAGAAAGTAAGCGGTGCTGTGATGTCTGATATTTTATTGTCGGGCCGCATTTTTAACGCCCACGAAGCCCAATCCTTACAGTTGGTTCAGCACGTTGTATCCGACGAGGAAATCGCCAATTTCGCGTTGGCGCATGCTCGTGAGATTTGCGAAACCACATCGGCACAAGCGGTGGCCAAAGTAAAAGAAATGATGAGAGTTATTCCGGCTATGAACCGCGACCAAGCATTGGATTATGCTGCCAATCAAAATGCCTTGGCCAGAGCCAGCGAAGATTGTAAAAAAGGCATCGATGCTTTTTTGAATAAAGTGCCTGTAAAATGGCAATCGTAAACCAGGGGATATACAAACAAATATGAGATTGATTGATACCCACTGCCATCTGTACAGCGAGCAGTTTGAAGCGGATCGTGAACAAGTGATTGCCAATGCCAAACGGATGGGGGTGGATCGCATATTGTTGCCCAATGTAGATTTACAGACAGTCCCAGGAATGCATGAGTTGGTGGCAAATCATCCGGGGGTATGCTATCCCATGATGGGGTTGCATCCTTGCGATGTTAAACCCGATTTTGAAAGCGAACTCGCCCAGCTATTCTCGTACTTCGATATACATACATACTGCGCGGTAGGTGAAATTGGCATTGATTTGTATTGGGATAAGTCCACCCAAGACATTCAAGAAAAGGCCTTCGTGATGCAAGTGGATTTTGCCTTAGAAAAGGGCCTCCCTGTGGCCATTCATTCCCGAAATGCCACTCACCGCATCATCGAGATTTTGAAAGACTATAAAGGCAGGGGTTTGCGCGGGGTTTTTCATTGCTTTTCAGAAAGTATTGAACTGGCCCAGGAGATCATTAAGCTGGAAGGTTTTTTATTGGGAATTGGGGGCGTGTTGACCTTCAAAAATGCTGGGTTATCAGAGGTGCTAAAGCACATCGATTTGAAGCATATCATCTTAGAAACCGACAGTCCCTATTTGCCACCCTTGCCGCACCGCGGAAAGCGCAATGAGCCCGCTTACACGCGATTGGTGGCCGAGAAACTTGCGGATGTGAAAGGGATGACTTTGCGCGAAGTCGCTGAAATTACCACAGAAAACGCAGAACAACTCTTTAAGTTGTGATATTTGTTTCTATTAATTTGGATTTTTAGATGGATAATATTTACCACGTGAACAATTGCAGCTGTGGCTGCAAACAAACAGAGAATTCGGGCGATCGCAGGTCGTTTCTCAAGCAAGCCTCGGCCCTTGGCCTCGGCTTGGCCTTCGGCACCAAGGTTGCCTCAGGGGTTACCCAAGACCCACATGCCCTGTCCGATATTAAAAAATCGCAATCGGTAAAATCGGGCAAAGCCCAGCATTTTACCCTTTTGCATACTTCAGACATTCATGCTCAGTTAGACATTCACGACGAGTTCTTTTTGGAGAATGGCAAGCCCGTTTACAAAAAACGCGGGGGGATGGCCTCCCTGAAAACCATGATCCAAACCTTAAAAGCCGAAAATCCCCTGAATACCCTGGTGATTGATGGCGGTGACTGCTTTCAAGGTGGCGGCGTAGCCGCCTTATCCGAAGGCAAAGCCATCGTGCCGTTGATGAACAACATCGGCTACGATTTGATGTTGCCAGGCAACTGGGAAGTGGTCTATGGAAAAGAAATGATGCTGCGCGATTTGGGGGCCTATCACGGAGCGAAAATTTGTGCCAATATGTTCCATGATACCCAGGATGAAACCAAAGGGGATATGATTTTTCCGCCCTACTGGACAACCAACGTGGCGGGAATAAAAATTGGGTTTATTGGGTACAATGATCCGCTGACACCGAAACGACAAAGTCCGGCCTACAGCAGTGGTATCCATTTTTCGGATCCATCGGTGAATGCCGCCAAATATGTAAAAATTCTGCGCGACTATGAACAATGTGCCATGGTATTCATGGTGACCCACATGGGCTTGGCGCAACAGGTGGATTTGGCCAATAAGCCTTATGTTGAAGGTGTCGACTATATCTTGGGTGCCGATACCCACGAGCGGGTGAGAAAACCCATCGAGGGGAAATATGCCAAGGTAACCGAGCCCGGTGCTTTTGGGTCGTTTGTGGCCAAACTGGATATCGTGGTGGAAGATGGTGTGGTGAAGGAACACCATTACAACCTATTGGATGTGGATCCTGAGATTTATCGGCCCGACCCTGAAATGTTGTCGCTGGTGGAAGCGGCAAAGGCGCCATATCGGAAAGAATTGGAAACGGTCATCGGTACGTCCAAAACAACGCTGGTGCGCTATTACGTGATGGAAAATCCCATGGACAACCTCATTACAGATGCCTTAATGTGGAAGCTGAAACCCGATATCGCTCTATCTAATGGATTCAGATTTTGTCCACCCCTGGTCCCAGAGCCCAAAACCGGCATGGCCACCATCACCAACGATTATTTGTGGAGTATGCTGCCGGTAAACTCGGAAGCGAAGTGGGCGCAAGTGACGGGCGCGCAGCTAAAACAGTGGTTGGAAAAGGAATTGGAAAATGTGTTTGCCAAGGATCCTGCCAAGCGTTTCGGCGGCTGGGTGGTGCGATTTAAAGGAATGGAGGTGAATTTTACCGCCAACAAACCTCAGGGGGAGTTTGTGAATTGGATCAAAGTGAAAGGCAAGAAAATGGACCCGCAAAAATTGTATTCCATCATCGCTTGCGATAGAGAAGGCGACCCAGTAGATACGTTGTGTAGGATTGAGAAAGTGCAAAATCCCAAGTTGCTGGGGGTGAATTTGCACGATATTATGCGTGAGTATTTGAAGAAATTCTCGCCAGTGGCACCCCGTGTGGAAGGCAGAATTCATTGCACGGATAAGCCCATTGATTTGTTGTCGCAGTTGGAAGGTTACGACTACGAATTTGTGTAGGTAGCGTGATTTTAGTCACAGTAAAAACATGACGAAAGTCAAAACTTTGTATTTTAAGCATTGAGAACATGGAAATATTGGGGTATATCGGCGCGGTTTTGATGGGTTTGTCTTTGGGATTGATTGGCGGTGGCGGATCGATATTAACGGTGCCCATTCTGGTGTATTTGTTTCAAGTTGATGCCGTTTTGGCTACGGCGTACTCCTTGTTTATTGTGGGATTGACCTCTTTGGTGGGGTCGTTCAGTCACATCAAATTGGGCAACATTCACTGGCGCACGGCCATCGTTTTTGGCATTCCCAGCATCGTGAGTGTGTTTTTAACCCGCAGTTATTTGGTGCCTAGGATTCCGGACCCCATAGTAACGTTCTCGCAAGATCCGAACGGCGGGGCGGCATTCGTGATGACCAAAACGGTTGGGTTGATGGTGTTGTTTGCGGTAATCATGGTGATGGCGGCCTACAGCATGATTAAACCCAGTAAAAATTCAAATGCAAAATCTAATGTCCTTGCTGCAGATACCCAACCGCAGTTCAATTACCCCTTGATTTTGGCGGAAGGGGCCATTGTGGGCGTGGTGACGGGTTTGGTGGGTGCCGGCGGAGGATTTTTGATTATACCTGCATTGGTTTTGTTGGCCAAGCTGCCGATGAAACAGGCGGTGGGTACCTCACTCATGATCATTGCCGCGAAATCTTTGATTGGTTTTGTTGGCGATATGCGGGGCGATGAGGTCATAGATTGGTTGTTTTTAGCCACGTTTAGCAGCATCGCGGTGGTGGGTATTTTGCTGGGAAGTTGGCTGTCGAAGCGCATCCCAGGAGAAAAGCTCAAGCCTGCTTTTGGTTGGTTTGTGTTGGTGATGGGGACTTATATCATTGTGAAAGAATTATTTTAACTTCACACTCAAATGGACGAGAATTCAGATAGAGACATTGGCAAACTGATTAAGCAGGTCAACGCCCTGTTGTGGGGAGTTGGAGGGATATTGGCTGTTGTGGTGGTGATGGTGCTGTTGATTTTTGTGGGCGACGATATGGCCCGTGAGGACGCTGATGCCGGGGAACTCAACCGCGCGTTGATCGACAGTGCTGCGCCGGTGAATCATCCACCGTTGGATGAGTCGACTGATTTGTGGACGGCGGCCGATTTGTCGCAAGCGCCTGCATCGGCCCAGGCACAGTTGGAATACGGCAAGGAATTGATTGTAAATACGTCCAAATATTTGGGTCCAAAAGGCAGTATTGCCCACCTTACAAACGGGATGAACTGTCAAAACTGCCACCTGAATGCGGGCACCCAGCCCTATGGTAACAATTATGGTTCTGTGGCCAGTACCTACCCCAAATACAGGGGTCGCAGCGGTGCCATCGAAGATGTATACAAGCGAGTGGCTGATTGTTTTGAGCGTTCACTCAATGGCACGGCCCCAATGGTGGGAAGCAAGGAAATGGAGGCCATCGTGGCGTACATCAATTATGTGGGGAGCAATGTAAAACAGGGCGAAAAAGCCAAAGGATTGGGCATATACGAGGTGGCTTTGATGGATCGTGCCGCAGACCCAACGAAAGGGAAATCGCTCTACATTGCCAAGTGTGTAAGCTGTCACCAAGCCGATGGCTCGGGGATGATGAACGGCGATAAAATTGCCTATCAATATCCGCCGCTGTGGGGAGATCATTCCTACAATCATGGTGCTGGGTTGTATCGATTGTCGCGCTTTGCGGGCTATATCAAGGCGAACATGCCTTTGGGCGCCAGTTACAAGGCACCACAATTGAGTGATGAGGAAGCTTGGGACATAGCCGCTTACGTAAATTCTATGCCGCGGCCCAGCAAAGATTTGAGCAAAGACTGGCCCAAAATAGAGGAAAAAAATTTCGACCACCCCTTTGGTCCATTTGCCGACGGGTTTGGCGAAGAACAACACAAATACGGTCCTTTCAAGCCCATCAAAGCGGCACAAAAGAAGGCCAACAACGAAAAAAAATAATAAATTAGCAGAACAATGAATATTGAGCAAATCTACACGGGATGTTTGGCACAGGGTGCTTATTACATTCACAGCAACGGAGAAGCGGTGATCATCGATCCATTGCGTGAAGTACAACCTTATATGGATCGTTTGGCCAAAGATGGCGTGACGTTGAAGTACATCTTTGAAACCCATTTTCACGCAGATTTCGTGAGCGGACATTTGGATTTAAGCAAGAAAACCGGTGCTGAGATCGTTTACGGTCCAACCGCCAACCCCGAATTCGCCTGTACGATAGCGCAGGACGGACAAATATTTACCTTGGGTGATATCACCATCGAGGTATTGCATACGCCTGGACATACCATGGAGAGTACTTGTTACTTGTTGCGCGATGCAGCGGGCAATCCTCACAGTTTGTTCAGTGGTGACACGCTGTTTTTGGGCGATGTGGGCAGGCCTGATTTGGCGCAGAAAGCGGCCGATATGACCCAAGAGCAATTGGCGGGTATGTTGTTTGATTCGTTGATGAACAAGATTATGCCTTTGCCAAACGAGGTGATGGTATATCCAGCCCATGGCGCGGGTAGTGCTTGTGGTAAAAATATGATGAAGGAGACGATGGACAGTTTGGGTCATCAGAAAGAGATGAATTACGCGTTGAATCAGCCCAGCAAAGAGGCCTTTATTGAGGCGGTGTTGGATGGGTTATTGCCTCCTCCTGCCTATTTTCCGATGAACGTTGCCATGAACAAAAAAGGCTATGAATCGGTGGATGTGGTGATGAACAATGGCATGCGTGCGCTGAGTGTGGCTGAGTTTGAAGCGGCTGCTGAAACGATGGATGCGGTGGTATTGGATACCCGTGGGGCGGGATTGTTCGCTCAGGGGTTTGTGCCAAGAAGTATCAATATTGGCATCGACGGACAATTTGCACCTTGGGTGGGGTCGGTGGTAGGCGATGTAAAAACGCCATTGTTGTTGATAACCGACGAGGGCAGAGAAATGGAAACCGTGACTCGATTAACCCGCGTAGGATTTGATCATATGTTGGGACATTTGAGCGGTGGTTTTGCAGCATGGAAGTCGGCTGGAAAGGAAGTAGATACGGTAGATCGCATTACGGCAGATCAATTTGCATCGGAGGTGAAAGTGGGAGAATCGAAAGTGGTGGATGTGCGCAAGGAAAGTGAATATCGGGCAGAGCACGTAGACGAAGCCTACAACAAACCCTTGGATTTTATCAACGATTGGTTTGCAGAGGTGGCGGATGACGCGCCGTTTTACATGCACTGTGCGGGTGGATACCGCAGTATGATTGCTGCGTCGATATTGAAGGCAAGGGGTATTCACAATTTTAAAGAGGTTGAGGGTGGCTTTGGCGCCATTGCAAAGACGGGCGTTGCCAAGACCGATTTTGTTTGTCAGACTAAATTGCAAAAATCATAAGGATGTTAACATGGATTTCTCAACCCTGGCCATGGTATGTGGCTGGGGTTTTTATCGGATTAACGGTGCCCGCACTCTTGTTGTTGGGCAATAAAACGTTTGGAATTTCTAGTTCGCTCAGGCACATTTGCGCGGCATGTATCCCGTCTAAAATTCCCTTTTTCAACTACGATTGGAAGAAGGAATCGTGGAATTTGTATTTTGTGGTGGGGACATTACTGGGTGGTTTTTTGGCCACACAGTTTTTGTCGAACCCCCAGGATATGGTGATCGCTGAATCTACAAAGACCCATTTGCAGCAGCATGGGGTGATTGATTTTGCGGGAATGTTGCCTTCCGACATTTTCAGCTGGGATGCATTGATGTCGATCCGCGGATTGGTTTTCACGGTTGTGGGTGGCTTTTTGGTGGGTTTTGGAACGCGGTATGCGGGCGGATGCACCAGCGGTCATGCTATCATGGGTTTGAGTAATTTGCAGTGGCCATCGTTGGTGGCGACGTGTTGTTTCATGGTAGGCGGAATCTTGATGACATGGTTCGGCATTCCTTTTTTATTGTCGTTATAATCGCTTGAAAGATGACTAAACATTCAGATCAAATGGTAGAAACGGGCACGGCCTGTGTCAATGAATCCACGGTGGTAAAGCCTTGGTATAGCAATTTGAAGTATTTGGTGGTGGGGATGATATTCGGAGTTGTGTTTGTGAAGGCTGAGATCATCAGCTGGTTTCGAATTCAGGAGATGTTCCGGTTTGAGAGTTTCCACATGTACGGGGTGATTGGCACAGCGGTGGTTGTGGGGATGATTTCAGTGCAGATCATCAAGGCCAGAAAAGCCACGTCGTTCGAGGGTGAAGAGATTGTGATTCACGACAAAGAATTCAACAAGGGTCAGATTTATGGCGGCTTAATTTTTGGTTTGGGTTGGGCGATAACGGGCGCCTGTCCGGGTCCACTTTTTGCCCAAATTGGCGCGGGATTTTCGGTGGTGATAGTGACCTTTTTGAGTGCTTTGTGGGGTACTTGGGTTTATGGGAAATATAGAGATAGGTTGCCACATTAAAGGGTCCAAAAATGAAAACAAGTAGATTGAATAGAATGTGGGTATTGGCCATTGGCGCCATGCTTTTGGCATCGTGTGGCGGAGCCACTAAAGTGGCGGATGCAACCAACGCTGGCACGGTGGTGGCTAAGGTAGAGGCGCAAAGCACGGTGCCCCAGCCGAAGGCTGGGGAAACCATCATTGTAGATGTACGCACGGTGGCTGAGTGGGATAACGACGGACATGCCAATTGCACTGTGAATATTCCATTAGACCAACTGGAGTCCCGCATGGGGGAATTGAAAAAGGACCAAAAAGTAATTTTGGTTTGCAGAAGTGGAAACCGTGCAGGTACGGCCAAGCAACTGCTTGAAAGCGCTGGTTTTACCCAAGTGGAGAACAAGGGCGCTTGGCAAAATATTGAATGCAAATAATCTCTTCCCCACCCAGTCTGTAGTGGCCAAAGGCGCCTAATCGCTTTGGATGATGTGGGATGCCAAGCAATCGGCAGAAGAATAATGAATTGGGATTTTGTGGTGTTATCCCAGCAGCGGGTAGCGCCACAATTTCCATTTGTGGAAACGGTATCGCAAAGAAACCGCCAAGCAGCCCAAGCCGTACACCGCACTGTTGCTCAAGTTGATAGAACTGGCCTCAGGGAAGTACTTGGTTGGACAGCTAACCTCGCCAATTTTGTATCCCCGACTCACACATTGAGCCATGATTTGATTGTCGAACAAGAAATTGTCTGAGTTCAAATCCCATCGGATAGACTCTAAAACTTCGCGGGAAAAGGCCCGATAACCGGTGTGGTATTCGGACAGTTTTTGGTTGACCAGGATGTTTTGAGCCAGGGTGAGGATGCGGTTGGCGATGTATTTTACCAATGGCATGCCTCCTTCCAGCGCCCCTTTGCCCAGGATACGAGATCCCAAAACCACGGGGTAGATGTCGGTGGCCACCAGGTGGGCCATGGCGGGAATGAGTTTTGGGGTGTATTGGTAATCGGGGTGAAGCATGATTACGATGTCGGCCCCCAAATCCAGGGCTGCGCGGTAACACGTTTTTTGGTTGCCCCCATAGCCCAAATTTTTTTCATGTTTGATCAAGTGTTTGATGCCCAGTTTGGCCCCTACTTCGAGTGTGTCGTCGCCCCCAGCATCATCGACCAGAACCACATCATCGACCAAATCGAACGGAATTTCACGGTAGGTCTGTTCCAAGGTGAGTGCGGCATTGTACGCCGGCAAAACCACCACCACTTTTTTACCATGAATCATGTTGCGAAAATAAGGGTTTGGGATTAAGGTCCGACAAATTCTAGCCGATAGTCCATGTAAATCCCGGCCGTCCATCCAAAGAAATCGGGCATGGCATACTCGTTGGTGACGTTCAATGTGCCGAAATGCAGGTTGTATTTTTCCCAGAATTTTCCGGTGAGTATCCATTGGGTTTCTACGGATTGTAGGTAGCCTTGAATCAGTTGAAAGCGTTTTTCTTGGAGGTTGCGGCAGGTTTTTGTGGCAGTTAAGCCGCTGGAATAGCGGGAAAGTGCCTCTGCCACAAAATGGGTGAGGGGTGGCCAGGCGTTGGGGCTATTCCATTGAGTGGGCCAAGTAACCCGGTTTTTTAGTGCGGTTGCCGAATCGCGCAAAATGGGTAGGCAAGGGTGAACGCCATATGGGCCGATGAACAATTCGCTGAGCGATTGCAGGGCTTTTTTGTGTTTGGCATTGTGTGGTGCAATGTTGGCGAAGTAGGGCATGAACTGGGCCGCGCTGTGGATGCGATGAATTTGCTGCTGGGCAATGTTGTAATCCCAATACCATCCGGTATGTTTGTCGTAGAACAGCTTGTTTATCAATTCTTTGCGATGCTGTGCGATTCGTTTCCAATGCTTAGCTTTTTTGCGGTTGTTGAGGGTTTTATACCCACGGTACAGGGTTTTTTCGGTGATATAGAGTAGGCAATTGAGGTCGAGCGGTGCGATGTTTTGGCATTGGGCGTTGAATCTCGGGGTAAAATCCCAACCACTTTCGGCTTCTGCGAGCATGTGGCCGAGTAGGATGATGCCTTTGCCTTGTTTTTGTTGGTTGGGCAATTGGAGGCTGTCTTGGTTGTTTTTTTGCAACAGGGAGTCGAAGTTTTCGCCCAATCGGCCAGAGAGGAAACGACCAAACCGAACGAGAAAGGCGTCGGACGCGTTGTGTCCATAGTGGTTATACGCGATGGCGTTGGGAGCGAATTTTTGCTCTTTGTTGGTGAGTCCGAGCGAACGTTCACGCATCCACCAATCGTGTTCTTTCTCCAGGATTGGGAGCGCCTGGCGAAGCCAGGCGGTGTCGCGGGTGGCGTGAAAAATATCGGCAATCATGGCGCCTAGCAGCGGTGGCTGGCTGCGGTTGGTCATGGAATGGCGATTTGCGTTGGGGATAAAGCCCAGTTTTTCGACGAGGAAAAGAAGGTTGTTTACGTTGTGAAGGGCTTGTTGTAGGGCGGCACGTTCATCGGGGGAGGACTCACCGCGGCGTTGGGGGTGGGTGCCATAGGCGATCAGGCCCCGGTTGATGAAATAGGTGTCCCAATAATAAAATTCTTGAAACAGGGTGTTCCCTGCCAGGGTGGGTGTGGAATAGGGGAAGGGGAGTCCTATGTAATCGGCAGAGTCATGGGTTAGCCTACGGACGCTGTTTTGCCATTGCTGTGCGTAGTAGGTGTGTGGGGTAAGTTGCGGTATGGCGACGTTAATGCTGGAATCGCTCGAGTTTTGGGCGATGCCACTTGTTGCGCCAAGTAACAGGGGAAATAGGGCTGTTTTGACAGCAATTCCGAGGATGAAAGTGCGTTTGGCCCATGACATGGGTCAAAAATACGCAGGTTCCTACGTTTTTGGTGGTGCGATTACAATTGAGCTGCGATACCATCCCATAAGGCGATGCGCGCACGCAGTGCTTCTTGGGCGGTTGCGGAGGCTTGGGCCCATTTCTGTGCGTCATCGCCACATACGTGGCTCAGCAACAGGGCCGATAGTCCGGCATGGTGGTCGCCATCGAGTTCGATATGTCTTTCCAAGTAGTAGATGAAGGTATTGAACTGTTGATCATTGGCGTTGAGTTCTTTGACCATGGCAAGGAACATGTCGGGGATAAGGTCTTCACGGCCGAAGGCAAATGCCGCGGCGACTTCGTGCAAGCGGTCGCGACCGATTATTTCAAAGGTGCTTGCCACGAAGGCCGCGGCGGAAGCAGGCGCTTGCGCCTGCGTGAGCGCTTGTGAAACGGTTTGTCCATTTTGCAGAGACATTACAACTTGGTCGATAGTGCTGAACGAGGCACCGGCTTCTTGCATCGCCCGCTTGTACAATTCAAAGTGACTGATATGTCCGCCCGTTGGATCCTCATCGCTCTCCTCGCCCAATACGATTTCATTGATGAAGAAACGCAATTCGGCCGTACTTTTGGGTACCCAAGGGGCTTGGGTGCAAGTGAGGTGTTGTTGGAGGTATTTGAGGAGCGACATGAAATCCCAAACGGCGTACACGTGATGTTCCATGAACAATTGTAACTTCTGTTGGCTATTGATTTTTCCGTACAGAGGATGATTGGCCAATTGGGTTCTCAATGATTGAATGTCGGCTTGTAATGAAGCCAAATGCGGGTTTGTCGCTGCTTGGGTTGACATGATGCAAAGGTAACACGCCTGCGGCTGTGCTGTTTTTGCGGCTGTCGAACTTTTTGTCATTTTTATCTCATTCGCTGTTTACCTTTTTGAGGGTTGGTGTATTAAGGCCCGAAAAATTCGAAAAATACCATGAAAAAAATGCGCATTTCCATCGAAAATCCTTGCCATGAAGATTGGCAAAAAATGACGCCAGAATCCCAGGGTAGATTCTGTCAGGCCTGTGAAAAAACAGTGGTTGATTTTAGCAAAATGAGTGATGCGGAGATTTTGTATTACTTTTCTCAACCCAGAACCGAAAAAGTTTGTGGTAGATTTACATCGGAACAATTATCGCACAGTACAGAAAGTATGGCTCAACCCCTGTTGGGAAGTAAGAATAGCCCGGGGGTTGCCGATTATCCGGTTCGGCCAAGCAAGCAACTGTTGCATTTTGCCTATTTGTTGGTGTTGGTGTTGGGGGTAGGACTCACCGCTTGTGGAGATTCTCATTCCGATGTAACCGGCAAGATACTGGTAGATACTAGTTTTAGGGATTCGCTGAAGCAGACATCGCCGAGTTCGGAAAAGTCGGAAGCGCCTAAGCAAGAAGTTGAACCAAAGCAAATCGAGCTGATGGGTGATACGGTTGTGCTCAGACCTAAAGAGGATCCTAGGCCGCAGCCTCCCAAATATATAAAAGGGAAAGTGGCGCTTCCCAAAAAGGACAAACCCGCGGTGGCTACGCCGGTGGAAACCGTCCAAGACATCCGCATCATGGGCGAGTGTGTGGTGCCCTACGAATACGAAAAACCGCGAGGTTAGGTAGTGGGTTTCTTGGTGCTCTTGGCGGTGGTGGCTGTGTTTCCTTGAATTTGGTTCATGGCCATCATTTCCTTGAGTGTTTTATTCATGCCATCGGTGGATCCGTCGAGAAAAATGACGTTCCCTTTGCCGTCAGAGGCGAAATTTTTGATCGCTTCTGTCCACATGCTAAACAACAAAAACGAGGAGTCGAGGTCTGCTTCCTTCATCTCGATGGCCGCATCGGACATCCCTTTGGCTACTTCTTTGCGGAACAGGGCGATACCTTCACCGCGAAGTTGGGCTGCGATTTTTTCGGCTTCTGCTGAAATTTTGATGGCGTTACCCTCCGCTTCTGCCGCTTTGGTTTTGGTGATCAATAACGCTTGTCCTTCATTTTCAGCTGCTGCCTTCAAGTTTGATGAAGCCACAACCTGGGCCATGCTTTTGGTGATGACATCGTCGAAAGTGATGTCGTTCAGTTGTAAATCAATCAAATGGTATCCCCAAGATTCGAGTACCGAGTCGATGCCTTCCTTTACCGATTCTACGATTTCTTTGCGAAGGGCCAAGATCTCGGCCTGGCGTTTGGTGGCCACAAATCCGCGGATAGATCCTTCGATGGTGCGGATAAGCGCGGTCATGAAGTCGCGATCATTCACAAATTTAAATGCCACATTTTTAAGTGTCTCTTCACGGTTGTCGAACACGGAATACAGCAACATCGCCTTGAAATAGACATTGGCTTGGTCTTGGGTGATGGCTTGGAAGTCGAGTTCTATGCTGCGATTTTGAATGGAAACCTTGCGGTAGACCACTTCAAGCATGGGGATGCGGAAGTTGAGGCCAGGGTAGAGAATTCTGCGGTACTTGCCGAACATGGTTAAAATGGCCACATTCCCCTGTTGAACGGTCATGATAGACGACAGGACTACCAAAATGGCAAACCCCAATAAGATGTAATTAAATAGCATAGCGTATCAAAGATACACAACTGCCACCTTAAAAAGTCTTCGCCAAGAATTTTAGGTATTCCATGCGCAATTCGCCAAAAATCTTTTTGAACTGCTCCATGCTCTCGCGAAGTTCAATGTGGTCGTCGGCTTTTCGATGGTCTGTGGCTACGTTGTTGGCTTGGGCCAATTCGGCGATGTCTTTTTCGCAATGGTTAATTTGAGATTTTAGTTCGTCGATCACCTCTTTGTGTCGGATGAATTGATTTTGAAAATGCTCTACTTGGGCCAATGTTTCAATGGCTGTGTTTGCCGAAACTACCTCTGAAAGTCGGTTTTGGTAGGTTTTGATTTCGTCTTTTGCCAAGGCGATTTCTGACAAAAATTGGGTGTGTTCTGCGTGTAATTCGTGCAGGTATTTTTGGGCTACTTTGGTTTCCATAACGATACAAAAATCTCTGATCACTCAAGCTTGTGAAATGATGTCGCTCAAACAGTTTCATGATTGATGTCATTCTGATTGGAAGCCGAATACATTATCTCTACCTTTGTATTGATTTTATCCATATGTCACAAGATCCACACTGCCCCCAATGTAACTCTGAATACCCTTATCCCTCCGGTGATTTGTGGATTTGTCCTGAATGTGCTCACGAGTGGAGTTTGTCTGAACAAGAAGAATCAGAATCAGGACTGGTGGACTTGATAGGTGCTTTTCAAAAGTCCACCGATTAACGCACCTAGCTTAGGAGCAAATGAGTAGATTTCAGGCCCAAAAAGGCATAAAAAACCCCAAATTCGCTAGAATTCGGGGAAAAATGGGGTAAAAATAGGTTTTGTTGCAGAGAGGAAGGGATTCGAACCCTCGATACGCTTTTGGCGTATACACACTTTCCAGGCGTGCTCCTTCGACCACTCGGACACCTCTCTAAGGAGGTGCAAAGATAGTTATTGTGCAGTGATTTTAGCCCAAAGGAATCCAAATTCCTCCAACAAAGATGTAGCCAGAAACTTCCATCACTTCTGTGCCGTTGATCAAAGTAGTGTTTAGCATATGCCTTTTTATTATTTGTGTGCAAATTGACAATCCCATGTTATCAAATGATAACCATTTAATTACATAAACAAAAACGCCCGTGAAGTTGTTCACAGGCGTTTCACATTTTTATAAAATTCTAATTATCTGCGGCAATGATGTTGACGTTGTGCCCCGCAATGATGATCTCTGTGGCGCTTTATGGAATGTCTGTATTTTGGCCCATGATGAAACCCTTGACGGTATACAATTTTGTATCCCACTTGGATTTGTGGTTGCGATGAATGGGTCTATGCAGAACCCTTGTTCAAATAAACCCTGTGACAGGAATCAGACTTCGCAGCGATTTACTGCGTCACCGACTCCAAAGCACCCACCATGGATGGCCAACTGAACTGTCTTTTGAGCGCGTGGATGTTTACACGCATGTTTGCGAGCCTGTTTCCAGTGAACATGGCTGCGATGGCCTCCGCCAACGACTCTGGGGTTGGTTCGCATACCCATCCCGCTTCTTGGTGCGGCACCAGTTCGCTCAATCCACCCACATTGGTGATGATCATGGGTAGCTCGAAATGATACGCGATTTGTGAAACCCCACTTTGGGTTGCATTGCGATAGGGCTGAGCCACGAGTTCGCAAGCCGAGAAATAAAGCCTCACATCGTCGTTTGGAATGAATTTCGTGTGCAAAATCACCCGGTCAAACAATCCCTTCTGTGAAATGATTGCATTATACGGCGCTTCGTCTTCGTAGTATTCCCCCGCAACAATCAGTTTGACATCGCTCAAAGATGCTGGCAATAGGGCCATCGCTTCAAGCAACAAATCCAAACCTTTGTAATGACGGATGAATCCAAAAAACAAGATATGCCTATCCCTTGGGTTAAGCCCCAAAGCCTCACAAGCCTTGCTACGGTCCTCAACTGCCCCAAAATTGTCGTACAGCGGGTGCGCATGATAGGCCGACTTGGCCACAGGCTTGCGCAATGGGAATTGCTTTAAGTCGTCGAGCACCTTCCGACTCATTGCCACGGCACCATCTAACACGGGTAGAAAATACTGGCTAAATGGGGTGTCGAAAAATCGTCGCTCATGGGGAATGATATTGTCGGTAATCGCCAAGATTTGGGTATGTCCGTTCGATTTTACCAGGCGGGCGAATGTGCCAAAACAAGGACCAAAAAAAGGCATCCAATAGCGAAAAATAATCACATCCGGTTTGATGCGCTTGTATTTGAGGCCGATACGCAACCAATTGAGCGGGTTCACTGAGTTTAGTGCAATGTCGATATTTAAATCGTTGGGCTTGGCATCGTCGCTAAACTGCGATTGCCCTGGGAACAGGAAATTGGGGTACTGCAGCGAAAAGGTGAGCAGGGTAACTTGGTTTTTTTGCTGAAGTTCGCGGGCCAATCGCTCATTGTATGTAGCCAATCCTCCACGCAGTGGGTGGGCGGGACCAACAATCACAATGTGCTTGCCTTCGAAATGCATCAATCGGTGGTTTCCTTGATGTTGTAAATGTTGCGCTCAGGGTTGGATCGACTCACCAATTCGCCGATAAAGCCTGCCAAGAAAAGTTGGGTGCCAATGATCATCGCAACCAAGCCAATGTAAAACAATGGATTGTCTGTAACCAAAGGGGCTCTGTGATTCTGGATTACACAAATCAGCTTGTCGATGAGAATCCAGCAAGCCGTAAAGGCGCCAACCAAAAAACTCAACACGCCGAGCAGTCCAAAAAAGTGCATGGGCTTTTTGCCGAATTTGCTCATGAAAAACAAACTCATCAAGTCCAAGAAGCCGTTTACGAAACGGTTCATGCCAAATTTGGTGTGACCGTATTTTCGCGCTTGGTGGACAACGACTTTTTCTCCAATTTTGGGGAAGCCCGCCCATTTGGCAATCACCGGGATATAGCGGTGCATTTCGCCGTATACCTCAATGTTTTTGACCACTTCGTTCCGATAGGCCTTTAATCCACAGTTGAAATCATGCAATTCTAAGTCGCTGATTTTGCGCGTGGCCCAGTTGAACAATTTTGTCGGAATCGTTTTGCTCAAGGGGTCGTAGCGCTTCTTTTTCCAACCACTCACCACGTGATAGTCCTCTTCGAGTATCATATTTCGCAAACCAGGAATTTCGTCTGGCGAATCTTGCAAATCTGCATCCATGGTGATGACCACTTCGCCTCGGGCTTCTGCAAATCCTACGTTGAGGGCAGCGCTTTTTCCGTAATTGGTGCGGAAACGAAACCCCCTAACATTGGGGTCTTGGTGCCTCAATCCCTGGATGATCTCCCAAGATTTGTCTGAGCTGCCATCGTCGAGCAGCAGTACCTCGTACGACAAATTTTCTTGTTGGCAAACCCGAACAATCAAAGCGTGTAATTCTGGCAAGGATTCGGCTTCGTTGTACAAGGGGATAACGAGGGAGACGTTCAGCATGGGTGCAATTTAGTATATAGCATTGAAAATAGTGGTATTTCTGCCTATGGGTGGCGATTAACGATTTCCGAATCCGATGATTTCGCGGACTTCTCTGATGGTTTTTTGTGCAGAAGCACGGGCTTTTTCCGCGCCGTACATCGCGATTTCATTCAGTCGTTTTTCGTCGCCCAATGTGGCCTGTATTTTGTCGCGCAATGGCGCAATGAAGATTTCCATGTCGCTAGCCAGTTGTTTTTTAAGGTCGCCATAGCGAATGGTGCCGGCTTTGTGCGCGTCATCGAAATATTGGATGGTGTCTGCGTTGCACACCAACGACATCAGGTCGAACAAGTTTTGTACTGGGGCAGATTTGGGTGAGCCGGGTTCGGTTGGACCGCTATCGCTCACTGCGCGCATGATTTTTTTATTCAATACCGATGCTTCTTCGTCGAGGTAAATGGTATCGGCCTCTCCTGCGCTTTTGCTCATTTTTCCACTGCCGGTTAGTCCGGGAACTTTCACCAAATTTTGGTCAAAGGAAAAGGCTTGGGGCTCGGGGAAATACTCTGTATTGTACAAGCGATTGAAACGGTTGGCAAAGGTGCGCGCCATTTCAAGGTGTTGCTCTTGGTCTTTTCCTACGGGTACTTTTACGCCGCGATGAAGCAGGATATCGGCTGCCATCAGTACTGGGTAAGTAAGCAGGCCCGCATTGATGTTGTTGGGTTGGGTGCGTGCTTTTTCTTTGAAGGAGGTGACGCGTTCGAGCTCGCCTAAATAGGCGTTCATGTTCAAGAACAAGTATAATTCGGCGGTTTCAGGAACATCGCTTTGATAGTAAACAGTGCACTTTTCAGGGTCTAAACCCAAGGCAATGTATTCTGCCAAAACCCGCTTTACTGAGGCGTTTAGGTCGCCCGGGGTGGGATGTGTTGTAAGGCTGTGATAGTCTGCAATGAAAAAGTAGGAGTCGAACTGGTCCTGCAATTTCAAGAAGTTCTTGAATGCGCCAAAATAGTTGCCTAGGTGCAATTTTCCGGTGGGACGGATCCCGCTGACTACCACTTCTTTCATGGTTACAAAATTAGGAAAATCGCGGGGGATTTGAATGAAATCGAGGGAAATGGCTGTGAATCGATGGTGGAATGCGCTGAAATTCGGACATCGCAAGGGAAAAAGAGGGATGTGGGCGTATTTTTGCGGCATGCCCAAGTTGATACAATTGAAATTCACGCCTGCAGAGATTGGGGATGAGGCGGGGGTGAATCGCAAATTTTGTCGGGAAGCGGGCTTGGCAGACGGCGTCGTTGTTTGGAAGAAAAAGAGCCTTGATGCGCGCGGCAGGCAGCCTTATTTTTTGGTTACGGCGGAGGTGTACACCCCGGGTGAGGAGCGGGTTGCGGATTTGGGGTTTCAGTTGCGAGATGTATCGAAGAGTAAAGAGATTCACATTGTAGGGGCAGGTCCGGCAGGATTGTTTTGCGCCTTGGAATTGATAGAATTGGGTTTTAAGCCCATCGTTTTAGAGCGGGGGAAGGGCGTGAAGGAGCGTCGCAGAGATTTGGCGTTGATGAATCGGGAGAAGTTGGTAAATCCCGAGAGCAATTATTGTTTTGGGGAGGGTGGTGCAGGCACGTATTCGGATGGCAAATTGTACACGCGCAGCAACAAGCGGGGTCCTGTTCAGAAGGTGCTTCGTTGCTTGGTGGATCACGGAGCGCCGGAGGCGATTACGTATGAGGCGCATCCGCATATTGGTACAAATAAATTGCCGCAGTTGGTTGAGGGTTTGCGCAAGTCGATCCAAGACTGTGGTGGCGAGGTTCGGTTCAATAGTAGGGTCGATGAAATGGATGTTCAGGGCGGGGTAGTGAAGGCGTTGGTGCTGAGTGGGGGTGAGCGCATGGAGGTTTCGGCGGTGGTTTTGGCTACGGGACATTCGGCCAGGGATATTTTTGAGATGTTAGATCGGGCGGGGATAGCCATTGAGGCGAAGCCTATTGCGATAGGGGTTCGGTTAGAGCATCCGCAATCGTTGATTGATCAAATTCAATATAAATGTGACGTTCGGGGCGATGGTTTGCCACCGTCGAGCTACAGTTTGGTGGAACAAATTCAGGGTAGGGGTGTGTTTTCGTTTTGCATGTGTCCGGGCGGAATCATTGCGCCGGCCGCTACCGCGGCCGAAGAGGTGGTGGTCAATGGGTGGAGTCCTAGCAAACGAAACGGGAAATTCGCCAACTCAGGCTACGTGGTAACGGTGGATGATCGTGATTTTGCGCCATTTGAAAAGTCTGGGGCTTTGCGGGCTTTGCGGTATCAGCAGCACTGGGAGCGGGTGGCCTACCAAATTTCGGGGAGTTTGAGTGCGCCGGCTCAACGAATGGAGGATTTTATTCAGGGAAAGGTGAGTGCAAATTTGCCTGAAAATAGCTATTTACCCGGATTGGTATCGAGTGCAATCGGGGAGGTGCTTGCGCCGGCGGTGCACAACAGAATTCGGGAGTCGCTTGTGGTTTTGGGTAAGAAAATGAAGGGTTTTCGCACGAATGAAGCCATTTTGGTGGGGGTGGAATCCAGAACATCATCGCCGTTGCGAATTCCCAGACTGTCGGATAGTTTGCAACACACGGAGGTGACAAATTTGTTTCCCTGTGGTGAAGGTGCGGGCTATGCAGGGGGTATTATGAGTGCGGCGTTGGATGGGATTCGTGTAGCCAATGCAGTAGTTGAGACAAAGTAGCCACCACTGAAACTTTCGGCGATATTACCACAGAAATAATAGTTTTACATGGCATAAGGGTGATGAAATTCTTGAGTTTTTAACATAGACAAAGCCTCTGTGACCAGGGTTTCCTGTTTTTGTTCGTCTATAATTCTGCGAAAAAAAATATTTGCCACACACTATTTTTAATCATTGGCTATTGTCTATTTTCATTTTTGATGATTGATTTTTTTCCGATTGGTCAGTCAAATGTCATAAATATTTAACAATATCCATAACTATGTCATTTTGTTTTTACATTGCATTCTAGAAATACATCAAGTAGTCAAAAATTATTTGTGCATGAATGAAAAAAAACAAAAAAACCATATGAATACACACTACAAAATCACAAAATCAACGCAGTTCTTGAAACAGATGCTGTTGTTGATGCTCCTGTGTTTGGCTGGGGTAGCCAATGCGCAGTTGAGCGGATCGTACACCATTAACTCTGGCTCAGCCACGAGTGGTACCAACTTTAACAACTGGAGGGATTTAGGTTCTGCCTTGTCTACTAGCGGTGTTAACAGCGCAGTGACAGTTACGGTGCAAACGGATGTAACAGCATCATTGCCAGCAGTATTTGCCTCGATTTCTGGTGCTTCTAGTACCAATACGATTACCATTGATGGAGGTAGTAAAATGTTTACTTACAGCGGTACTTACGAGGCAATCAGTTTCACTGGTGCCGATTACGTGACCATCAAAAATGCTACTATCCGCAACAGTTCCACAGCCGGATATGCCGGTTTGATTCGTTTTTCTGGTGCTTCAAACTACAACAAGATTGATGCTTGTACCTTGGAGTTTAGTGCGTTGGCTTCGGCAACAACCGGAACTTATTATGTGGCGTTTGCGAATTCTAGTACTGGTCCAACCTCGGCTACGAGTGCAACCAACGGGAATAATAATACCCTGTCAAACAATTTGATGCGCACGCTCGCTGCAAATTCAGCAGGTCCGTTCATGGGTATTTCATGTATGGGAAATACATCGTCTTACACTTCTACCGCAGATAACAATACGTTTACTGCGAATAAAATTCAGAATTTTTATTATTATGGCGTGATTAACTTTTACACCAACGGTAACCAATTTATAGATAACGATATCAGTCGTGATAATGCAACAAGTAGCTCTACGATCTCAACCAGTTTGTACGGTATTTACAGTCTCTACACTTACAGTACGAATCGTTCTACCACCTATCGTGGTAACAACATTCACGATTTGCCTTACAAGAGTGCTAGTGCAAGTTCAATGACGAACTACATCGCCTATTGGTATGGATTGTATGCTATGTACAATTACGGAAATACAACCAATCCTTTCATCGTAGATAAAAATATTCAAAAGAATATCGTTTGTTACTACCAAGCTTACAATAACTATTTGTACTATAACTATGTAGTAAATCTTACCAGCAATACCATTGATAACACCATTTCCTATGCGAGTGGTTATCAGTCTTATGGTAATTACATCTACTACGGAAATGATTACAACATCACTGGCAACATCATCGAGAACTGCTATTGGGGTCAAGCGGGTACCGGCTACGGCTATCCATACTATATGATGTACGTGTACAACTCGGCCAGATCATGGAACTTGTTTGAAGACAACGTAATCCAAAACAACTGGGCAGGTTATTATTTCTACGGCGTTTACACCATGTATTATGCCAACTGGAAATTCAACCGTAACACCATAGTGAACAACAACACGGGTACCAGCTACAGGCAGAACCAAGGGTATTTGTATTGTTTCTATTTGTACTATATGTACAACTTAGAATTTACGTCAAATTTGATGGCGAACAACACCGGTTATTATGGTAACTACAACATTTACACTTACAACTACAACTCAGGGGTAACAGCCAATATTTATCAGAACACCTTGCATTACGATGCGAGCTATGGTTCTCATTTTTCATACGGATATGTGATGCAAGAGTCTCAATCTAGTGTGTACTTCGTGGGTAATATTGGAGATTTCAAATCCCCTTACTACGTATACCCGGCGTATTTGTACAACACTACTGCATCCAATCTTAAGGAGGTTGATCGCAATACCTTCTGGATTAATGTTCCAAATCAATATTGGTGTATGGCGAATGTTGGATACGGAAGTTGGAGCGGCTGGTCTGGAGATGCAAAAGCAGGTCCAAACAACCGTATAGATAACCCGGATTGGGAAAACAAAGCTAAAAATGATTTCCGTTCTAGATGTTTCGAGACCCAGAACAATGTCCCCACTGTTCCTATCAACACGTTAGATGATGCGAGAGTTACACGGAACAAGATTGCGAGCGACCGTGGTGCGTTGGAAAATGTTATGGATGCGGAAGCGGAGAAAACAGATTTTAGCATTCCTTCCACCGTTTGTGCGGGTCACGTTGCTACTGGAGCCAATATTTATGTTAAAAACAATTTTGTTGATACCATTTACAACTTTTATGTGGCTTACAGCATCAATGGCAAGGCTACCCGCCAATTGGTAAAGACCCGCATTTTGCCAGGCAACACCCTGAAGGTTGATTTTACCACGCCCATCATGTTGTCGATTGCGGGTAACACCACCATCAAGATTTACTTGGATATTCCAGACGATAATACCAAAAACGATTCATTTACTTTCACCACTTTGGTGAAGCCAGCCCCAGGTGGAGGATACTATGAATTCTCAACCAAGACCACTACACCCAATACGGCTTTGTACCAGCGTAGCAGACCTTTTGATGTAACTGTGTTGGATCAGCCTGTGATTTATGATGTAAACGCACCCCGAGTTTACAGCAACAGCACCTATGGTACTTCCTTGCCCAACAACTGGTATGCTTCAGTGCAAGCTTACACTCAGGCTGGTAAAGCAATCACTGGTGCTACATTCACAGCGCCTAGCGGTTCAACCAACTTGGAAGTTCAATTCAAGACTTCAGATGCTACATTGGAAGATTCTTTTGTAACTGTGGTATTGAAAGTAACCGACAACAACAACGGTTGTGATACCTTCATCAAGCGCAATGTGTTGATTTATCCATCAATCAAAGCGGACTTTGCCTTCCCATCGAAGATTTGTAACGGTGATGCGGTATTGTTCACCAATACATCAAAAGTGAATTCAGGGTCTATGGAATTCTTCTGGGACTTCGGAACCGGAAACGCTGCCGATACTTCAAATGCACCTGAGCCTGTGTTCCAGTTCCCTAATTCTGGTAAATACACCGTGACTTTGACTGCGAAGACCATGCCTTATGGATTTGTGTTCACCAAGAAGTATGATGTAGATGTGAATGCGATCCCAACGGTTGCCTTCGACAAAGCAAACGCTTGTTTGGGTCAAGACTTGGTGTTTACCAATAAAACCAACCCATTGAACGCTAAAATGACCTGGGATTTCGGAAACGGAGCCAAAGCAACCACCACCGATGCCAAATACAAATACACCAAAGCAGGTACTTACAATGTAACGTTGAGTGCAGATTTGAATGGTTGTGTAGCGAAGTTGACCCAA
>Ga0172373_10000205_pt1 | contig 92022 bp, 78 predicted proteins | sample Lak10m_2_FD_114546 | JGI IMG/M metagenome (GOLD analysis project Ga0172373, IMG submission 114546) | Freshwater microbial communities from Kabuno Bay, South-Kivu, Congo - kab_092012_10m | ecosystem: Environmental > Aquatic > Freshwater > Lake | place: Democratic Republic of the Congo...
GGTCGCACAATCGGGAGGAGCGAAGCGACGGATCCCGTCACCCGCTCTCGCGGCCGCACGGGCCCCGCGACGGATCCCGTCCCCCGCTCTCGCCGTTCGCGGCCCGCGCTACCGTCCGGTCATGACTCCTCGGCCCGACCACTGGATCACCGACACGATCCCCAACCGGACGTACACGATCTGGAGCCGCGGCAACGCCGGTGAGATCTATCCCGACCCGATCTCGCCGTTGTCGGGCTCGAGCTTGTTCCTCGGTGCGGGTGAACTCGGCTACCAAGACGCCTTCGTGGTCGCCGGCACGATGGATCGCGACGAGTTCGACGACCACTCGCCGAACAACCTGATGGCCAGCTTCGGCGGCTATCTCTACCTCAACATGTCGATCTCCCGGCTGTACGGGGTGCGGTGTCCGGGCATGACGCCCGAGATGGTCGACCAGCAGTACTACGGCGATCTCACGGGCATCCCGTCGTACGAGTCGGAAGCGCGTCCCGGCGACGAGAGCCCGCGGCACACCGAACAGTTGGGGGCATGGATCGGCTCGTTCGTCTTCGGTCGCGACAGCGTTCCCGAACTCGACGACCACCGTGCCGAGGTGCTGCGGCGCATCGCGTCGCGGCCCGCCCTGCGCGAGCAGTCCGACGAGCAACTCTTCGACCACATGCACATGTTCGACGACCTCTACCGCGAGATGTTCTGCTGGCACATCCTCGTGTCGGCGGCGGTCGGTTTCGGCATCGGCACGGTCAGCGCGGTGTGCACCGCCATCGGTCAGCCGCAGCTCCCGATGACACTCATCTCCGGTGTCGGCGATGTCGATTCGGCGGCGCCGTCGCACGCGATGTGGGCGATGGCCCGCACCATCGACTCCGACCCGGCGCTCACGGCCGCGTTCGACGCTGGCGTTCACGGCATCCTCGAGCGCACTGCGAGTGTCGACACCGCTGCGGCCGAAACCTTCCGCACCCAACTCCACGTCTTCCTCGATCGCTACGGGTCGCGCGGACCGAACGAGTGGGAGTTGCGGTCGCGCGTGTGGGGCACTCATCCCGAGATCGCACTGGCTGCCGTCGACCGCATGCGCCGCATGGCAGCGAGCGACTCCCCCGACTCGCACGAACGCACCCGCGCCGACGAGCGCATCTCGGCGACGGCCGGTGTCCGCGCCGCTCTCGCCGAGGCACCCGAGGCTCTGGCCCAGTTCGACGCCGGCCTCCGTGCGGCGATGGTCTTCGGCGCAGCGCGCGAACGCTGCAAGACCACGCTCGTGATGGTGGTGCACCAGGTGCGGCTCGCCGCCCGCGAACTCGGGCGCCGGTGGGCCGCCGAGGGTCTTCTCGCCGACCCCGATCACGTGTTCATGCTCACCGACGACGAGTTGCGTTCCGTGCGAAGCGACGGGCCCCGCCTCCGGGCACTGGCCGAGGAACGCGAGCCCCAGTACCTCGCCCTCTGGGATCTCGAGCCACCGTTCATCGTCGTCGGAGAGGCGCCCCCGCTCGGCGAATGGTCGCGGCGCGACGAACACGTCGCCACCGTCGCGACGCCGGGCACCGTCCTCACCGGGATCGCCGGATGCGCCGGAGTCGCTCGCGGCCGTGCACGGGTGGTGCTCGATCCGAGCGATCCCTTCGCCGTCGAGGCGGGCGACATCCTCGTCGCTCCGCTCACCGACCCGGCCTGGACACCCCTGTTCGTCCCGGCCGCTGCGGTGGTCGTCGACGTCGGGGCGCAGATCACCCACGCCGTCATCGTGAGTCGCGAACTCGGCATCCCCTGCGTCGTCAGCGTGACCGACGCGACCCGGCGGATCACCGACGGCTCGATCATCGAGGTCGACGGTGGCAACGGCACCGTCACCGTCATCTCGGCCGCGTAAGCAGCCGCTTACACTCGCCGCGTGGAGCCCACCCGTCCCCAGCCGCTCGGCGGCAACCAGATGCCCCGGTTCGGCGGCAACGCCTCCTTCATGCGCCTCCCGGTGCGCGAGTCGGCCGAGGGGCTCGACGTCGCCGTGTACGGCGTCCCCTTCGACATCGGCACCTCGAACAGGCCGGGTGCGCGCTTCGGTCCGCGGGCGGTCCGGGCTGAGAGTTCGCTGCTGCGGCCCTACCACATGGCCACCCGAGCGGCGCCGTTCGACAGCCTCACCGTGGCCGACGTCGGCGACATCGCGATCAACACGTTCAACGCTCCGGCCTGTGTCCCGATCATCCGCGACGGTGTCGCCTCGATCGTCGCGGCGGGTGCCATCCCCCTCGGAATCGGTGGCGACCACACGATCACGCACCCCGTCCTGCAGGCGATCGCCGCACACCACGGCCCGGTCGGTGTGGTCCACGTCGACGCTCATGCCGACGTCAACCCGACGATGTTCGGCGAGCCGGTGACCCACGGCAGCTGGCTGCGCAGAGCGATCGAGGAGTCACTCGTCGATCCGACGCGCATCGTCCAGATCGGTCTGCGCGGCAGTGGGTACACCGCGGACGACTTCGACTGGGTGCGGTCGCTCGGCGGGCGTGTCGTCACCGCCGAGGAGTGCTGGCACCGCTCGCTCGTCGGGCTGATGTCGGAGGTCCGCGAGCAGATGGGTGCTGCTCCGGTGTACCTCACCTTCGACGTCGACGGGCTCGACCCCTCGGTCGCTCCCGGCACCGGGACTCCGGAAGTCGGTGGACTGACGTCGATCCAGGGGCTCGAGATCATCCGCGGCTGCCGTGGTCTCGACCTCGTGGGCGCCGACGTCGTCGAGGTCGCACCGGCCTACGACACCTCGGGTAACACTGCGCTCCTCGGCGCCAACCTCGTGTTCGAGCAGCTCTGCGTGCTCCCCGGGGTCGAGTACCGGCCCTGATCCCCGCCTGTTGACAGCGACTCTGCCAAATGTTAGGTTCCCCGCATGAGGACCGAACGTTTCGAGGGCAAGATCGGCCGCACGCTCGCGGACAGCGAGCCGTGGTTCGAGGAGCATCCACACCCGGGTGAGGCGGCGCCGAACATCGTCGTCATCCTCCTCGACGACTCGGGCTTCGCCCAGTTCGGTTGCTACGGCAGCGACATCGAGACCCCGCACATCGACGCGCTCGCCGCGGGTGGCCTGCAGTTCACCAACTTCCACGTCACCCCGCTGTGCTCCCCCACCCGCGCCAGTCTGCTCACCGGGCGCAGCCACCACGCGGCCGGCATGCGCAACGTCTCCAACTTCCGCACCGGCTTCCCGCACATGCTCGGTCACGTCAGCACCCAGACCGCCACGGTGGCCGAGATGCTGCGCGACCAGGGCTACGCCACGATGGCGGTCGGCAAGTGGCACCTCGCCCCGATGGAGGAGTGCTCGGCGGCCGGCCCCTTCGACCAGTGGCCACTCGGTCGTGGCTTCGACCGGTTCTACGGATTCATGGACGGCGAGACCGACCAGTTCCACCCCGACCTCGTCTGCGACAACCACCAGATCGAGCCGCCCGGACGACCGGAGGACGGCTACCACCTCAGCGAGGACCTCGTCGACCAGGCGCTGCGAATGATCGCCGACACCAAGGGTGTGCGCCCCGATCGGCCCTTCTTCACCTACCTCGCGTTCGGCGCCACTCACGCGCCGCACCAGGCACCGGCGTCGTACATGGCCAAGTACCGAGGCCGCTACGACGAAGGCTGGGACATCGTGCGGGCGCGGTGGTTCGCGCGACAGAAGGAACTCGGTGTGATCCCCGAGCACACCCAGCTCGCACCGCGCAACCCCGGCGTCGACGCGTGGGACGACCTTCCCGAGAACCAGAAGCGGCTGGCCTGCCGCTTGCAGGAGGCCTACGCCGCGTTCCTCGACCACACCGACGACCAGATCGGTCGACTCGTCGACGGGCTGCGCGCGATGGGGCAACTCGACAACACGATCCTGTTCCTGATGGCCGACAACGGAGCCAGCCAGGAAGGCGGTCCGTTCGGTGTGATGCACGAGATGAAGTTCTTCAACGGGATCCTCGAGACACCCGATCAGGCGATCGGCCGCATCGACGACATCGGCGGACCGCACAGCCACACGAACTATCCGTGGGGCTGGGCGCAGTGCGGAAACACGCCCTTCAAGTGGTACAAGCAGAACACGCACGAGGGCGGTGTCCACGTGCCGATGATCATGCACTGGCCTGCCGGCATCGACGCCGACCAACGCGGCACGCGCGACCAGTTCGTGTACGTCAGCGACATCGTCCCGACGGTGCTCGACATCCTCGCTGTCGACGCGCCCACCACCTTCCGCGGTGTGCCGCAGAAGCCCGTGACCGGCCACTCGTTCCGCCACGTCCTCGCCGACCCGACGGCCCCTGCGTCGAACACGCTCCAGTACTTCGAGATGGGTGGTAGTCGGGCGCTCGTCAACGGCTCGATGAAGGCCGTGTGTCGCCACGTCAAGGGTGCCGACTTCGACACCGAACCGTGGGAGCTCTACGACCTGGCGGCCGATCCCTCCGAGTGCGACGACCTCGCCGACAGCCGACCCGACGAACTCGAACGGCTCAAGGAACTCTGGTGGGCCGAGGCCGAACGCCACGGCGTGCTGCCCCTCGACGACCGAGGTGTCGAACTCTTCGGCGTGCGCTTCCGCGACCGCTCACCGCACCCCGAGAACCGGCGCTACGTGTACCGCCCGCCGATGTCACCGATGCCCGGACAGGCAGGGGCCTCCATCGGAGGGCGCAGCTTCGACCTCAGTGCCCGCGTCACGCGGACCGCCGGGCAGGCGGGGGTCCTCTACGCGACCGGCACCGAGAACTCCGGCGTGTCGTTCTTCGTCCAGGGCGACCGCTTCGTCGTCGACTACAACGCCTTCGACGACCACACCGTCGTCGAGAGTTCGATCACCCTTCCCGAGGGTGAGGCCGTGCTCACGGCCAAGGTGCGCCGCGGCGACAAGCGCACCGGCACCATCGACCTCTACGTGAACGACGAGCACTGCGGTCACGCCGATCTGTCGTTGTTCATGTTGATGATGTCGTCGGTGGGCCCGAGCGTCGGGTACGACCACGGCTCGGCGGTGTCGAACCGCTACCGCTCACCGTTCCCGTTCGAGGGCACCCTCCACGAGGTCGTCATCCAGGCGAGCCCTGAGCGCTTCGCCGACACCGCCGCCGCCGAAGAGGCCGCCGGGATGGGGAGGCAGTGATGGGCGTCCACGTCGACGAGATCCCTGTGGCGTACACACCGACCGGCGGGTGGGTCGACACCATGCCGCCCGCCGTCCTCACAGGATGCGACACCCCGTTGGTCGACGGCGCTCCCGACCTGCGCGGCCTCTGGCACCCTGTCGAGGTCCTCGTGGGCGGAACCCCCGACCCCTCTCACCCGTTGCTCACGATGCCCCAACGCATCGAGCAGGCCGGAGACCGGATCGTCATCACCACCGGTGGCGTGCTCCACGACATGCGCTGCGACGGGACCGTCGAGAACGGCGTGCACGACGTCGCGGCCGCTGACAAGGTCACCCCGATCACCGTCGTCGCCACCTACGAGGACGGCGTCCACGTACTGCGGCCGGTGGGCTTGCCCGTCGAGGTACGACGGTGGCGCGACGGCGAGCACCTGATGTGGCAGTACGTGGGCTTCGTGGCCCGACTCGAGCGTGTCTCATGAGGATCACGCTGCTCGGCACCGGGAGTCCGATCCCCGACCCGCGTCGCGCCGGGCCGAGCACGCTCGTCCGGAGCGGTCAGGTGACCCTTCTGGCCGATGCAGGACGCGGCGTTCTGATGCGGCTGATGGCCGCCGGCGTCGTCCCGCCGATGCTCTCGGGTGTGCTGGTCACGCACCTGCACAGCGACCACATCACCGACCTCAACGACGTCGTCACCACCCACTGGGTGATGAGTCCCTTCCGTCAGCCGCTCCGCATCTGGGGCCCTCCCGGGATCCGCGAGACGGTCGACGGCATGATGGCGATGCTCGCTCCCGACATGCGCTACCGGATCGCCCACCACGACGACCTGAACGAGCCGCCGCTGCTCGAGGTCACCGAGGTCGCGCCCGGCGACGTGTTCACCGTCGGGACGGCCACCGTCACGGTCGGCGCCACCGACCATCGCCCTGTCGAGCCGACCGTCGCCTACCGCATCGACGACGACGGCCGCAGTGTCGTTCTCGGCGGCGACGGCGTGCCCTGCGACGGTCTCGACGCCCTGTGCCTCGGCGCCGATGCGTACGTCCAGACCGTGATCCGCGACGACCTCGTGAAGCTCGTGCCCTCTGCGCGGCTCCAGGACATCCTCGACTATCACTCGACCGTCGGACAGGCCGGCGAGACCGCCACCCGCGCTGGCGTGCGGCACCTCGTGCTCACGCACTACGTCCCCAGCATGCAGCCCGGGCAGGAGGACGAGTGGAGGGCGTTCGCCGCCGCCTCGTTCGCAGGGAACATCGTGCTCGGCGACGACCTCACCGACCTCGAGATCTGAACCACCACGACGGTGGGCCGGCAGACCCGGCGTCACCGCTCGGGCAGGGCGAGGCGCGACGGGCCGAAGAAGGTGCACGAGTAGATCGTGCGTCCCCAACCCGCGGCGGGGAACAGCACGCTCTGGACCGGACTCCCCGTGTCGGCGCGCAGCAACTCGCGGCCGGACTCGATGTCGAGTACCACGACCTGTTCGGCCTGACGCTCGGAGTCGTGGTCGTGCAGGACGATCTCGCCCGTCTCGATGTAGAGGAGCGGGTGGGCGGCGTGGTTCTGCGGGCGCGACCACACCTGCTCGAACGGGTCGGAGACCGACGGGCCGTACCGGAAGGCCGTCACCACACCGTTGCCGCTGTCGTAGCCCACCACGATCCGACGCGTCGGGTCGACGGCCGGCGGATTGGCGATCACACCGCCAGCGAGCCCGCAGATCTCAGCAATCGCCACGGAACCGTCCGCCAGAGACACACGGACGAGGTGCAACGGAGCTGTCGAGAGACCGTTGCCGCGGAGGGTTCCCGAGTAGCGCTCACTGCCCGCGCCGTTGTCGAGGAACCACGCGCATCCGTCGGCGATGACGGCGTCCCAGCCGAACGTCTGTCCCTCCATCGTGCGATAGGGCGCCCGGAACGACCCGTCGACCTCGAGCGTGGGGCCTGACCGCCGCACCCGGATGAGGCTGTTCTCACCCACCACATACACGTCGTCGCCGTCGGCCGAGAGGCGGGCGATCGACGGTTCGGGAAGGCTGCACGATGCCACGATGTCGAGCGAACCCGGGGCGAGGAGCAACAACTCCGACGGCCCGAGGTCGTCACCGTCGGGAGCCGTCGGACGGCGCCCGGCGAAATCCTTCGTCACGAGGTGACCGTCGGGCAGGACGACGAAACTGTTGTAGGGGCGCCGACGCGGGAGTACCACGGTGTGGACCTCTGCGAGGTCGGCGGAGAGTCGGTGCGCGTGGCGACCGAACACCACGTAGAGGGAACCGTCGGCGTGGGCGGCGATGCCACCCGGCCACGTCGGTCCACCGGGAAGGTCGGGCGACCGGCGCACGGTCTCCAGCGTCACGGGGTCGATCTGCTCGACCCAACTGATCGCGTCCTCTCCGGCGGTGTGGCACAGCAGATACACCTCGCCGGGTTCGCGCAGTACGACCATCGTCGAGGCGATCGCCATCCGCGAGGTCACCTCGAACGAGTCGTCGGGCCCGATGCCGAGGGTCGCCGACATCCGACCCACCTGCTGGCGTCGCGCGCCACCGTCCTCGGCCGGCCACGGCGAGGGCCAGAGTCTGCCGTCCACCTCGATCGCGTCGCGCTCCGTCATTCCCCGACGGTACCGCCGTCTCGTCGGCGGCCAGCCACCCGACCTAGCGTGGACGTGGGCCTCGAGTCACGGGGTCCGCAGACGAAGGGAGACCGTCATGCCCGCTCCGTCCACCGATGGCATCACCACCGAGCAGGCCGGTCTGGCCTTCCTCTCGGGCGACACGTTTCGCGACGAGAACTTCTTCCACGCGTGCGCTGCGAAGTTGCGTGCCGACGATCCGATCCACTGGGTCGAGCGCGACGACTTCAACCCCTTCTACGTCCTCACCAAGCACGCCGACGTGCTCGAGGTCGAACTGCACAACAACCAGTTCCTCAACGCTCCCCGGGCGATCATGGGCAACAAGGTCGGCGACGAGATGCGCGCCATGCAGGGGCACCTTGTGAAGTCGCTCGTGCAGATGGACGACCCGGAGCACCGCGACCACCGCAACCTGACCTCCGACTGGTTCCTCCCGAAGAACCTCGCCCTCCTCGACGGTCGCCTCCACGACCTCGCCCAGCGCTCGGTGCAGCAGATGCTCGACGCTGGCGGCACCATCGACTTCGCCAGCGTCGTGGCGATGCAGTACCCGCTCTACGTGATCCTTGCCATCCTCGGCCTGCCCGAGAGCGACTACCCCCGCATGCTGCGCCTCACCCAGGAGTTGTTCGGCGCCGAGGACGACGAGTTCAAGCGCGACGACGATGCCCTCGCCGGGCTGATCCAGACCGTCGCCGACTTCGTCGCCTACTTCGACGGGATCACCGCCGATCGCCAAGCGACACCCACGGGTGACCTCGCGTCGGTCATCGCCAACGGGATCGTGAACGGCGAACCGATCGGTCACAAGGAGCAACTCGGTTACTACATCATCGCCGCCACCGCCGGACACGACACGACCTCGAACTCGATGGCCGGAGGTCTCAAGGCGCTCATCGAGCACCCTGAGCAGCTCAAGCGCCTGCAGGACGACCCGTCGCTCATGGCCACGGCCGTCGACGAGATGATCCGCTGGACGTCGCCGGTGAAGCACTTCATGCGGACCGCCACGGAGGACTACGAACTGAGCGGTCGCACCATCAAGGCGGGGCAGGACGTGCTGCTCAGCTACTGGTCGGCCAACCGCGACGAGGACGTGTTCACCGACCCGTTCACCTTCGATGTCGGCCGCAGCCCGAACAAGCACCTCGCCTTCGGGTTCGGCGTCCACTACTGCCTCGGAGCGATGCTCGCCCGGATGGAGATGAAGGCCCTGTTCGGTGCCCTTCTCCCCCGTCTCGAGCACGTGGAGTTGGCGGGCGAGGCGCAGTACACGAAGTCGACCTTCGTGAGCGGCGTCAAGCACCTGCCGATCAGCTACCGCATGCGCTGAGACGCTGCCTCGACCCACGACCAGAGTTCGTCGCGCCGCGCCGGCGTGTCGCTGCGGCGCGTGCGCGCGAGTCGGTGCGTCGGACGGACAGCACGGTCGCACCAGAACTGGCCGGACGACGACGCGCCCTCTGCGGCGGCCGCCAACCAGACCACCGTGTCGGCACCCTCCTCGGGAGTGCGGAGGAGGGGTCCGGTGATCCGGCGGAAGGCCGGGAGCGACGCCTGGACACCCGGCGTGTCGGCCCACCCCGGATGCATCGCGTGGAAGACGACATCGCTCGGGTCGGTCCGTGCCGCCCACATCTCGTTGAGCACCACCTGGGCACGCTTGGCCCTCGCGTACTGCTCGCTCCCGCCGTAGTCGTCGCCCATCTCGAGGTCGGCGACACGGAGCGGTGAGGCGTACATGCCGCCCGACGACACGGTGATGACCCGACCGGGCGCTGCTGCGGCAAGGAGCGGCAACAGGAGTGTGGTCAGCAGGTGCGGACCGACGACCTGTGCAGCCACTGTCTCCTCGAGGCCGTCGGGGCTCGTGCGCCGGTCGGCCGAGAGCGCTCCCGCATTGTGGACGAGGACGTCGATCGACGACAGGGTCGCAATGAGACGGTCGGCCAGAGTCCGCACGACGACGAGATCGGCCATGTCGGCCACTTCCGTGCGCGGAGCGGTACCGGAGCCTGCGGGCACCACGCGCTCGGCCGCGATGGCGAGGCGACCGCTGTCGCGACCGACGAGCACGAGATCGGCACCCGCTGCAGCGAGCGCCTGAGCCGTGGCGAGGCCGATGCCCGACGTCGCACCGGTGACGACGACAGTGCGACCCTCCATCGAGCCAGCCGGTGCCGCCGGAGACCAGTGGCCAGTGCGGGAGCGGAGCGCCGGTCCGAGCCGCGTGAAGCCGGGCACGATGAGTGCATCGAGCGTCCGGTCGAGCAGGGAGGGCGAGGTCGGCGCAGCGGTCATGGAAGCGCCAACCGCTCGGCGTACGCGTGTGTTCCCCGAGGGCAGGTGATGGCTAGCGTCACCGTCGTGCACAGGATCGAACTGCGTTCCGACAATGCGGCTGGTGTCGCCCCCGAGGTCCTCGCGGCGGTGGCCGCGGCCGACCACGGTTCGGCGATGGCGTACGGCGGCGATCAGCTCACCGGACGCCTCCACGAGCTCGTCACCGAGACGTTCGGTGCGACCACCGTGAGCGTGTGGCCGGTGAGCACCGGCACCGCGGCCAACTCACTCGCCCTCGCCGCCATGTGCCCGCCGTGGGGCGCTGTGCTGTGCCACGAGTCGGCGCACATCCTCCGCAACGAGGGTGGCGCGACGAGCATGTTCACCGGAGGCGCCGTGATGCGCGGCGTGGCCGGGCCACACGCCCGTATCGACCCTGAGGCGCTGCGTGCGGCGATCGCCGACACCACACCCGGCGACCCACACCACTCGCAGCCGCGTGTTCTCTCGCTGACGTGCCCGAGCGACATGGGCACCGTGTACACGCCTGAGCAGGTGGCGACACTCGCCTCGGTCGCACGATCACACGGTTTGAGGGTCCACCTCGACGGCGCGCGACTCGCCAATGCGATCGTCGCCGACGGCGTGACTCCCGCTGCGCTCACGGTCGGGGCCGGGCTCGACGTCTTCTCACTCGGTTCGATCAAGAACGGCGGGATGTCGGCCGACGCGATCGTCTGCCTCGACCCGTCGCTCGACGAGGAACTGCTCTACCGCACCAAGCGAGCCGGGCACGTGGCGAGCAAGATGCGGTACGCCTCGGCCCAACTGATCGCCCACCTCACCGACGGGTTGTGGCTCCGGCTCGCCGAGCGGGCCAACACGGCGATGGCCGTCCTGGTGGGGGGACTCAGCGCCGAAGGTGTCGAGTTCGTCGAGACGCCCGCCGCCAACATGGCGTTCCTGCGCGCCGAAACGCCGCTGGCCGACGCGCTCGACCTGGCCGGGCTCGACTTCTACCGGATCAGCGACACCGTGATCCGCTTCGTCACCAGCTGGCAGACGAGCGACGACGACGCACGCGACGCCGCGGCCCGCTGGGCCCGCGCCTCCGCCTCTGTCGCTCGCTGAACTGGATACCCGCGCGCTCGGCCACGAAGCCGGTGAGGTACGTGGCCACGAACGCCACGTGGTCGGGGTGCTCGCGGTAGGTCAGGAAGTCGTCGACGCTGTCGAACTGCATCGAGGCGCCGTAGGAGTAGTTGCCGGCCACGGCGCCGAGATCGGGGCCGTGCACCGCCGATCGGATCACGGGGATCGTCGACCGGAGGGCCTCGAGAGCGCTGGCGGTGGCCGCCACGTGCTCGTCGCTGACACCCTCGTTCCACCGGAACATCACGCAATGACAGATCATGCGGGCGACCGTACCAGCACGACCGCGGTGCTACCGTCGCCGACATGTCCGGGGGGAACATCCATCTCGCGCAGCCACTGCAGCTGCGCCACCTGACCCTGCGCAACCGCATCGTGTTCGGCGCACACACGGCCAACATGAGCGAGCTCGGCCTACCCGCCCAGCAGCACCTCGGCTACTACCGCGAGCGTGCCCGCGGAGGTGCCGCGATGATCGTGGTCGAGCCCGTTCCCGTGCATGCGACGGGAGTCCTCACCCGCGGCAACTTCCGCCACTCCGACGATGCCGTGATCCCCGGCTTCCGCGCCATCACCGACGCCGTCCATGCCGAGGGCGCCCACATCATCCAGCAACTGTACCACGTGGGCCAGCACGGTGACTTCGACAACAGCTACCAGCCGTCGTGGTCGCCGAGCGGACTCCCCTCGTACCACGACAGCGACGGAAGCCACGCGATGACCGGCGCCGAGGTCGAAGAGATCATCGCCTGTTTCGTCCAGGCCGCCGAGCGAGCGCAGCGGTGTGGCTTCGACGGCATCGAGGTGTTCGCCGCGTACCACGCCATCGTCGATCAGTTCTGGCTCGAGTGGAGCAACCGCCGCACCGACCAGTGGGGTGGCTCGTTCGAGAACCGGATGCGGTTCTCCGCCGAGATCCTCCGCCGCGTCCGCGAGGCGTGTGGCGACGAGTTCGTGATCGGTCTGGCGATCAGCGTCGACCCGAAGGTCGAGGCGGCCATCCAGATCGACGAGATGTGCGAGATCATCAAGTGGCACGACGACCGCCAGCTGATGGATTACGTCACCTGCGGCACAGGCAGTTACTTCGACTTCAGCGACATCATCCCGTCGTACCTCTTCGCCGACAAGCTCGGGGTGCCGTTCGCCGAGCGACTCAAGCAGGTGGTGACGCACGCTCGTGTGCAGGCCGAGAGCCACATCCGCACACCCGAGAACGCCGACTACGTGATCGCCTCCGGGCAGGCCGACATGGTGAGCATCGTCCGCGGGCAGATCGCCGACCCCTATCTCGCCGAGAAGGCCCTCACCGGCCGCGACGACGAGGTGCGCGGCTGCATCTCCTGCAACCAGATGTGCTGGGGGCGCCGGTTCCGCGACTACTGGATCTCGTGCCTCGTGAACCCGTCGGTCGGACGCGAGTGGGAGTGGGGCGGCGACAGGTTCGACCGTGTCAGCGACCCCAAGGACGTGCTCGTGGTCGGCGGCGGACCTGCCGGACTCGAAGCAGCCCGCGTGGCGGCCGAGCGCGGGCACCGGGTCACGCTCGCCGAGGCAGGCCCCGAACTCGGCGGCTCGTTCCGGCTCGCCGGTCTCCAGCCGCGCCGGTCGCAGATCACCGACCTCATCGGCTGGTACCGACGCGAACTCGAGCGACTCGACGTCAGGGTGCGCCTCAACGAGCCGCTCGACGCCGCGGAGATCGACGCGATGGTCGAGGCGGGCACAGTGCAGGCGGTCGTGGTCGCCACGGGCTCACAACCGGCGGGCACCGGCTTCCAACGTCCCTTGGCCCCGGCCGACGGAATCCCCGGCACCGACCGCTCGAATGTGTGGTCGGTCGAGGATGTCATGTCGCACCAGGCGAGGCCCGGACACCGCATCGTGCTGCTCGACGACTCGGGCGACTGGCGTGGGGCCGGCACTGCATGGCACCTCGCCGAGCGCGGGCACGAGGTCACGCTGGTGACAGCTCTCCCCCTCATCGGCTTCAACGTCCAGCGCACAGGGAGCGACGGGCGTCTCCGGGCCACGCTGCGCGACCTCGGGGTCGGATGGCGGACCGAGAGCGTCGTCACCGAGTGGAACGACAGCGGTGCTGTCGTGCGCGACCTGCTCGACGGCACGGAGTCGTTGCTCGAGGCCGATGCGTTGGTGATGTGCCTCACCAACGTGCCGGAGGATTCGGTCGCTCGCGAACTCGGCGTACCCGTCGACGTGCGACTGGTGGGTGACGCCGTAGCCGCTCGCACCGCCGTGCACGCGATCTACGAGGGCCGTGTCGCCGGGATGGGCCTCTGACCGCTCGGCCATAGAGTGGCACCGTGATCGTCGTCACCGGTGAAGCCCTCGTCGACCTCGTCATCGGCACCGACGGATCCGTCGTCGCTGCGCTCGGCGGTGGGCCGTACAACGCTGCTCGCACGATCGGTCGCCTCGGGGGCGATGTCCGCTACATGGGGGCGCTGTCCCGCGATCGCTTCGGGCGCGAACTCCTCGAGCGTCTGACCGACGACGGGGTCGACGTCTCGGCCGTGTCGTTCACCGAACTGCCCACGACCCTCGCCGCCGCAGAGCTCGATGCATCGGGTGCTGCCTCGTACCGCTTCTACATCGAGAGCACCTCGGCGCCGTCGCTCACTACCGTGCCCACTGCCGCCTCGGCTCCCGACGCCGTGCACGTCGGCACACTGGGGCTCGTGCTGAGGCCGATGGCCGACACGGTGCTGGCGTATCTCGAATCGCTCACCGACGAGACGTTGGTGCTCCTTGACCCCAACTGCCGGCCCCGAGTGGTGAGCGACCGCGAGTGGTACGGCGGGGTGATCGCCCGAGCCACTCGTCGGGCCCACGTCGTGAAGATCAGCACCGACGACGCCGAGTACCTCAGCCCGGCCACCACGCCCCTCGAGTACGCCCAGCAGCTCGTCGCTGAGGGGGTCGCCGCTGTGTTGCTGACCGCCGGTGGCGACGGCGCCTTCGCCGTCACTGCCGAGGGGCACCGACTGGTGGCCTCGCGGCCGGTCGAGGTCGTCGACACGATCGGTGCCGGCGATTCGTTCGGTGGCGCCTTCCTGCAGTGGTGGCTCGACCACCACGGACGCGGCCGAGCGGCGATCGCGATGCTCGCCTCGCTCGATGCCGTCGCCGAGGCCGTCGATGCCGCGGCCGAGGTCGCCGGACACACCTGCAGCCGCGCAGGCGCCGAGCCTCCGCGGCGCGAGGAGTTGTCGGAGCGCTGGCAGCGCTGACGCTCGCGTCGGCGGGTGAACTGGTCGCCGATTCACACTGAAGTTCGTGATCCTTGGCCTGGGGTCTGTTCTCGGGGAAACCTCCTGACACCCCAAACGTATGTTCGACACATGGACATCGACGCACTCCGCACACTCCTCACGGCCGGCCCTCTCGCCGACCTTGCGGACTGCCGACGCGAGCTCGCTGCGTTGCGGGCGGTGCGCGGAATCGTCGACGCACGAGAGATGCGGGTGCTGGCGCGGATGGACGAGATCGCCGCCACACCGGCCGGGTCGGGGTCGTTCCCCGACGCTGATCACGCAGCCGCATCGAAGAAGCCCGCGTCGGATGCGGATCGGGTGCGTCGGCGGGCGAAAGTCGCCGATGATGTGCCGCAGCTGGGTGCGGCGTTGGGTGATGGGGACACGACGGGTGATCGGCTCGACATCGTCGCCCGCGCCACCTCCGGAATGTCCGACGACGAACGCGCGCGGTTCGCTCTGCACGGTGACCGGTTGCGGGACGCAGCACGGGATCTGGCCGACCGCGACTTCCGAGCACTCGTCGACCGGCTCGCTGCCCAGGCTCGTGATGACGACGGCGTGTCCAGGTTGGAGCGGCAGAAGCGCGCTGTCCGGTTGAAGTGGTGGAAAGACGTCGAAGGGATGTGGCGACTCGACGGACGCTTCGACCCCGAATCAGGCCTGTGTCTCGACGCCCGGATCCGCAAAGCGGTCGACGCCCTGTTTCACGGTGGTGGAATCCCCGACGGCGCACCCGCTGATCCGATCGAACGACAACACTTCCTCGCCGCCCACGCGTTGATGGCGCTCATCAACGGCGGCCGCAACGCTGCTGGCGCGAGCGATGGCACCGGTGGCGGCTCCGACGTGAACGTTGGGCCGAACCTTGGGCCCGACATCACCGTCGTCATCGACGCACAGACCTTCCTCGACGGGCGGCACGACCTGACGCGGATCGATCTCGGGCTCGGACTGGCCGACAGCGGACTGCCGGTGGAGACGATCCGGCGGTGGGCCTGCCTCGGGACCGTCACACCCGTGATCGTGTCCGCCGACGGGCGACGGCTGTTGCTCGGGCGGGAGAAGCGACTCGCGAACCGGCACCAACGGCGGGCTTTGCGGGTGCTCTATCCGACCTGCGCTCTCTGTGACACGGCGTTCGAGCACTGCGACATCCACCACCTCCACCCCTGGGAGACCGGTGGACGCACCGACATCGACAACCTTCTGCCTCTGTGCTCGAAACACCACCACCTCGCACACGAAGGTGGCTGGCGGTTGCGGCTCGACGCCGATCGGACACTGCGAGTCACCCGACCAGGAGGAGGTGAGACCGTGCACGGACCACCCCGCATCCGCGCCGCCTGACCCGGCTCGGCTGGGCGACTCGGGGCTCCGGACTCAGCGGGGCTCGAGTGCTACCGCGACGACGGTGCCTCCGTGCCAGCGGAGGGTGGCCGGGCCGTGGCATTCGGCGGTGTCGCCGAGGTCGAGGACCTCACCCGACTCGAGAGTGGCCTGGCCAGCAACGACGTGGACGAGTGCCACGGCGCCGACGGGGAGGCTGAGGGCACCGGCGTCGCCGATGAGTTCGGCGGCGGCCGTCCAGGAGTCTCGGCGGCACATCACGTTGAGGTCGGTGGTCGGGCCGCCGGTCAGCGTGGCGTGCACGGTCGATTCCCCGGCGAACGCATGGGCGCCGTGGGGTGGGCGGAGGGGTACCGGGTCGCCGTCGACGGTGAGATCGAGACCGTCGCCGGTGAGGAGCACCAAGATCCGGTCGACTCCGGGGAAGGTCGAGAACGGCCCTCCGGCCGAGACCTCGGCCAGCGAGAGTCGCCAATCGAACCCGGCGTCGGAAGCGTCACCCTCGGACGACGAACCGCGGGTGATCTCCCGGGTCACTCCCCCGCCGTTGCGCCACGGAGTCGCCACGAGAGCATCGTGACGGTGGACGACGGTCAGAACGTCACCTTGCACTGGCGGGGGCCACGCACCTGCCCGCCGGCCCAGGTGACCGAGTCGGGGTCGGCGAGGCGGAACTCGGGGATTCGTGAGAGCCAGGTCTGGAGGGCGACACGGAGTTCGAGCCGGGCGAGGTTCGAGCCGGCGCAGCGATGGATGCCGGCACCGAAGGCCACGTGGCGGTTGCGCTCGCGGTCGAGGATGACCTCGTCGGGATTCTCGAACTGGCGCGGGTCGCGGTTCGCCGCCGGGAAGCTCATCAGCACACGATCGCCGGCGTGCATGGGGCAGCCCTGGAACTCGATGTCGCGGTCGACGATGCGGGCCATCGTGACGGGGGCGTAGGCACGGAGCAGTTCCTCGATGGCCGAGCCCCACAGATCGGGGTCGTCGACGAGTTGACGACAGTGCTCCGGATGCTGGGCGAGGTGCCAGAGCGAGGCGCCGATGGCCGACCAGGTCGTGTCGACACCGGCGACCAGCATCAGGTTGCAGACACCGATGACGTACGAGTCAGGAACGCGTTCACCGTCGACCTCGGCGTGGAGCAGAGTCGTGATCAGGTCGTCCTCACGAGGGTTCGCCTTGCGGTCGGCGAGCTGGGCCTCGAAGTACCGGAGGATGTTGAGGCGGGCTTCGAGGCGCACCTCGGGATTGGTCAGACCGGTCTCGAGCACACCGCGGACCCACCCGGTGAAGGTGTCGGACATGTCGGTGGGCACACCGAGCATGGTGGCGATGACGCGCACGGGGATCTGCTGTGCGTAGTCGGCAGCGGCGTCGGCTTCACCAGACTCGATGAAGCCGTCGATCAGGCGGTTGCAGAGGTCGCGGGTGCCCTGCTCGAAGGTGGCGACCGACTGCGGGCTGAAGAACGGCAGGATCAGACGGCGGTGCCAGTGGTGCTCGGGCGGATCGCTCGTGATCGGCGGGGCGGCCACATCGGCGTACGGCCCTTCGTTGCTCGGATCGGCCGGCGGCACCACGATGATCTCGCGGGAGGTGAACAGGTCGTGTTCCTGCGCCATGGCGACGACGTCGTCGTAACGGGTCGGGAACCACGAGCCACCCCAGCGGTCGGAGTGAGCGATCGGGCATCCCGACTCGCGGATCTCGTCCATCGTCGCGAACGGGTCGCGGACGAAGCCGAGGTCGAAGATGTCGTAGTCGCGGAGCGGGTCGATGGCCGTCATCGTCAGTCCTCGATCACGATCGCCCGCTCGGGGCAGTTGCCCTCGGCCCGGCGGACCTTGGCGTGAAGGTCGTCGGGGATGTCGCCAGTGATGAGCACGACGGCATTGCCGTAGTCGTCGGCGCCGAAGACCTCGGGCGCGGCGATCGCGCAACTCTGGTGACCATGGCACGAGCCGTCGTCGACGCGGACCCTCATGACGAACCTCCCCTAACGGTTACCCCATCACCGTACCGCTGGTCACTGCCTTGTCGCGAAGGCGGGAGAACGCCGACAGGTCGATGGCCCGACCGGTGCGGGCGCCCACGACGCTCACCGGATCGGTGTCGTGATCGCGGCCAGCGGCCTCGGCCTCGATGATGGCCGCCATGAACTTCCCGGCGATCGGGGCGTTCTTGAACTGGTTGCCGCTCGTCCCGCAGGCCATGAAGTAACCGGGGAGGTCGCTCTTGTCGTAGATCGGCACCCAGTCGTCGGCCACGTCGTACATCGCCGCCAGGCCCGTGGGCCTGTTGGGGATGCCGAACTCGGGCACACGACGGGCGAGGCGCATCATCGACACCTCGAACTGCTCGACGGTCGGATACGGGTCGAACGCGTCGGGGTCGTCGACCCAGTGCAGCGGGTCGCACTCGGGCTCGGTCCCGCCGACCATCCACGTCCCTCCGAGTTGCGGCCGGATGTACTGACCGAGGTCGAGGTCGGCCGTGGCCGGGAAGCCGTCGTCGAGCGCGAGTCCGCGGGTCGCCGGGACGGTGAAGACCTCTTGGCGCAGCGGACGGTGACCGACGCGCATGCCCTTGTCGACACCGGCGAGGCGGTTGAGACCACTCGAGTGCGGGCCACCGACGTTGACGACCACCGGGGCGCTCACCACCGAGCCGTCGGCGAGACGCACACCGGCCGCCCGGCCACCCTCCTCGACAATGCCGACGACCTTGCTGTGGAACCGGAAGACGGCGCCGTTCTGCTTGGCCGCGTACGCGAGGTTGCGGGCGGCGAGCATCGGGTCGTCGATGAAACCCGACTCGGGTTCGTAGATCGCCGTCATCGTGGTGGTGGCGTCGTCCATGAAGGCCGGATCGTCGGGTCGCTTCGGCGGGTAGTACTGGCCGACGTCGACACCCGGGACGAGCGCCTCGATACCGGCGGTGTCGAGGAGGCGGTAGGCGATGCCGACTTCGTCCCAGAGTTCCTCGATCGTGTGCGTGGTGCTGGCGGGCGTGTGGAAGATGAGCATGCCGGTGCGCACGAACCGCACCATGCCGTCGGGGTCGGTGCACCCGAGATGACCGGGCCAGTCGTGCCACATCGCCGCGGCCTCCCACGCCGCGAGGACGGCTGGGAGGGTCGAGTAGCTGAAGCGGATGATCGACACCGACGAGCTCGTCGATCCGGCACCCGGTGCTGGGCCCATGTCGACCACGACCACCTTCCGGCCGGTCTTGGCCAGCTCGAGGGCCACCGAGCTACCGATCACACCGGCGCCGATCACCACGGCGTCGGCACGCGTCTCACCACTTGTCATCATGCCCGCACACTAACGATTCATGGAACGGTCGTACCACCGACCAAAGTCCCGGAGCGCCGACGGCTCAGCCGACGACAGCGCCGAACAGACTGCCGACGAGGATCGTCGCAGCCATCGCCGCCACTCCGCCGAGCAGCACCCGTGCGATCGGACGAGCAGCCGGAGCGCCACCCAGGCGAGCGCCGGTGTAACCGAGCACGAGCAGGCACAGCACCGAGACGATGATGATCGCTGCCATGCGGGCCCCGTCGCTCGCGATGGCGGCGGCGATGAGAGGGATTCCGGCACCGATCGCGAAGGCCACCGCGCTCGAGCCAGCGGCCTGGAGCGGGCGGGCCAGATCGTCGCGCGAGATGCCGAGTTCGTCGCGCAGATGGGCCTCGAGCGCGTCGTGCGCCGTGAGTTCGGCGGCGACCTGTTCGGCCAGCGGACGCGAGAGGCCGCGCGACTGGTAGATCGCCACGAGCTCCTCGAGCTCGTGGTCGTGCTGGTTCTCGAGCTCCCACGTCTCCTTGGCGATGTCGCTGCGCTCGCTGTCGCGCTGTGACGCCACGCTGACGTACTCGCCGAGCGCCATCGAGATCGCTCCAGCGACGAGGCCGGCGATACCGGCGGTGAGGATCGCGTCGCGACCGGAGTCGGCAGCCGCCACACCGAGCAGCAGGGCCGCCGTGCTCACGATGCCGTCGTTGGCACCGAGCACCATGGCCCGCAACCAACCGATCCGGTGTCCGAAATGACCTTCGCTGTGCCGCACGGCGTCAGGCTACCGATGCCATCCGAGGTCACCGCTGCGCAGGACCCGGTGATACTGGGCACGTTCGTAGACCTCGGGGTCGGGCACGTTGCCCCGGCTCACACTGCCACGGAGCTGAGCCACCGAGTCGTAGTCACGCTCGGTCATCCACTCCCGGACGTACCGCTCCATCGTGGCGACGTGACCAGGACCGTGGCGCAGGAGTGCGCTGGTCGTCATGACCACGTCGGCACCGGCCAGCAGCAGCTTGAGGACGTCGGAGCCGTCGTGCACGCCCGAACTCGCCGCGAGCGAGAGCCCGACCTGGCCGTGGAGCGCCCCGATCCAGTGCAGCGGCAGCCGAGATTCGGCCGGCGTACTGAGCAGGAGCCTGGGCACGACCTCGAGGGTGTCGAGATCGATGTCGGGTTGGTAGAGGCGGTTGAACAACACGACCCCGTCGACCCCTGCCGCTTCGAGCCGGGTGACGAGGTGTGCGAGGGCGGTGAACCACGGAGTGAGCTTCACCGACACGGGTACGACCACCTCGGCCCGCACCTCCTCCACCAGTTCGACGTAGCGCTGTTCGACCGTCGCTGCGTCGATGCGCGGATCGACGACGATGTCGTAGAGGTTCAGCTCGATCGCACTCGCACCCGCCTCCTGCAGGTAGCGCGCGTATCGGACCCAGCCGCCGGGGCTCACCCCGTTGAGGCTGGCGATCACCGGGATGGCCACGGCCGCCCGTGCCGCCTCGACCATCTCGAGATGCCGGTCGGGGCCGATCACCGGGAGGTCGAGTTCGGGCAGGAAGCCAGTGGCCTCGCCCGAGACGTGGGCACCGCGCTCGACCGCCGACGTCACGGCGAACGACTCGTGCTCGATCTCCTCCTCGAACAGCGACGGCAGGACGATCGCCCCGACGCCGGCGTCCTCGAGCCGTCGCCAAGAATCAGGCTCGCGGGTCAACGGACCGGCCGAGGCGACCAGCGGGCTGCGCAGGTCGAGGCCGAGATACCGGGTGCGCAGGTCGGTCACGAGTCCTCCTCGTCGTCGTCGAGCGGCCTCGAGTCGCCCGCATGTCGGGGCGCCGCGAGTCGGACGTCCTGCAGTTGCGCGTAGTGGCTCCATCGCGTGCGGACGTCGTCAGCAGCGAGCGCACCCAGTTCGGCCGCACGCTCGGGATGAGCCCGGGCCAGCATCGAGAACCTCGCCTCGCTCGCCGTGAACTCGGCATACGGAACGGTCGGCTCGGCGCTGTCGAGATGGAAGGGCTGGCCCTCACCGTCGGCCGTCGGCTGGTAGCGGTAGAGCGGCCAGTGGCCACTCTGCACGGCGAGCTTCTGCTGCGCCATCGACCGGCTCATGTCGAACCCGTGGGCGATGCAGGTGCTGTAGGCGATCACGAGCGACACACCCGGATGGGCATCGGCCTCGAGCAGGGCCTTCACGGTCTGGACGTCGCTCGCACCGAGGGCCACCCGGGCGACGTAGACGTCGCCGTACGACATCGCCTCGAGTCCGAGGTCCTTCTTGACGATCCCCTTGCCGCTGGCGGCGAACTTCGCCACCGCACCCCGAGGAGTGGCCTTCGACGCCTGGCCACCCGTGTTGGAGTACACCTCGGTGTCGAGTACGAGGATGTTCACGTTCCGACCGCTGCCGAGGACGTGGTCGAGGCCACCGGCTCCGATGTCGTACGCCCAGCCGTCGCCTCCCACGATCCAGACACTGCGATGGACCAACGTGCCGGCGAGTTGCACGAGACGGTCGGCCAGCGGTCCACCGATGGCGCGTGCCGCATCGGTCAGACGGTCCACGCGCTGCCGCTGGGCCCGGATGCCGACCTCGTCGACGTCGTCGGCGTGAGCGACGATCTCGTCGATCAGTTCGGCGCCGAGCACTGCGTCCAACGATCCGCGCATGGCACCCAGCGCATCGAGTGCACCGTGGCGTTGCGACTCGATGGCGAGCCGGATCCCGAGACCGAACTCGGCGTTGTCCTCGAAGAGGCTGTTCGCCCACGCAGGCCCGCGGCCGTGTTCGTCGACGGCGTACGGAGTGGTCGGAAGGTTGCCGCCGTAGATGCTGCTGCACCCAGTGGCGTTCGCGATCACGGTGTGGTCGCCGAAGAGTTGGGTCAGCAACTTCAGGTACGGCGTCTCTCCACAGCCCGCGCACGCCCCGGAGAACTCGAACAACGGGCGGCGCAACTGGCTCGTCTTCACCGAGGCCGGATCCCACTGAGCGGGGTCGGCCGACTCGACGGCGAGGAACGAATCCCAGCGTCCCCGCTCCACCTCGGCCACCTCAGCGAAGGGCCGCATCGCGATGCTCTTGCGTTTCACCGACGACTTGTCGTGTGCCGGACAGGTCTGCACGCAGACCCCGCACCCGGTGCAGTCGTCGGGGGCCACCTGCACCGTCAGGCGCATTCCTGGGACCTCGCGGCTCCGGAAGTCCTTGCTCGGCAGGTCGTCGTGACCCACCAGAGCTGCGGGCTCGTAGACCTTCATCCGGATGGCCGCGTGCGGACAGACGATGGCGCACTTGCCGCAGTCGATGCACAGCTCGGGATCCCAGACCGGGATCTCCGCGGCGATCGACCGCTTCTCCCACTGCGCCGTCGCTGTCGGGAAGGTGCCGTCGGCCGGCAGGGCGCTCACCGGTAGGAGATCGCCCTCCCCCGCCAGCATGCGTGCGGTGACCCGTTGCACGAAGTCGGGAGCATCGGGCGGAACAGGAGGGCGCCGGTGGCGGTCGGACGTGACCGTCGGACCGACCGGCACCTCCACGAGGTGCGCCAGTGATGCTCCGACGGCGGCGAGGTTCCGCTCGACCACCGACTCGCCCCGCGGACCGTACGAGTGTCGGATCGCGTCCTCGAGCGCCGCGACGGCCTCGTCGTGCGGCAACACGCCCGACAGGGAGAAGAAGCACGCCTGCATCACGGTGTTGATCCGACCGGGGAGTCCGGCCTCTCGTGCGACCGCCGCAGCGTCGATGGCCCACAGCTGCAGGCCGCGCGACACCACGAGTGTCTGCACGTCGGCCGCCAATCGGTCCCAGACCTCGTCCGCCGGATACGGGGCGTTGAGGAGCACCGTCGCTCCCACGTCGGCCACCGCGAGCGGATCGAGCGTCTCGAGCAGGTTCCACTGGTGCACGCCCACGAACGTCGCCCGGTCGATGAGATACGGGCTGTCGATCGGCTCGGGGTCGACACGGAGATGACTCACCGTCGTGCTCCCCGACTTCTTGGAGTCGTAGACGAAGTACGCCTGCACGGCGAGTGGGGTGCGCGTCCCGATGATCTTGGCGGTGTTCTTGTTGGCGCCGACCGTTCCGTCGCTCCCCAACCCGTAGAAGACGGCGCGCACCCGTGCGTGATCGACAGACCGGTCGCGGTCCCACACGAGACTCGTTCCGCTCACGTCGTCGACGATGCCGACCGTGAAGGGGTTGCGCGGCGAGTCGGCGGCCGCCTCGGCGAACACCGCGGTGGCCATGGCGGGCGTGAACTCCTTGCTGCTCAGCCCGTAACGGCCACCGATCACACGCGGGCGCGACCGCCCCGACCAGTGGTCGTCATCGGAGTGCCAGAGGGTCGACAACACGTCGAGATGGAGTGGCTCGAACGGAGCACCCGGCTCCTTGCACCGGTCGAGGACGACGACGGTGCGTGCCGACGGTGGGATCGCCGCCAGGACGGCCGCAGTCGGGAACGGCCGGAACAGACGGAGGGTCACCACACCGACGCGCTCGCCCTCGGCACAGAGGGCGTCGACCGCCTGCCGGACCGCGGCAGAGCCCGATCCCATCATGACCACGACCCGATCGGCATCGGGAGCGCCGTGGTACTCGGCGAGGGAGTAGGAGCGACCGGTCAGCGCCGCCCAGCGCTCGAAGGTCTGCCGGACGATCTCCGGCACGGCCGCGTGGTACGGCGTGCAGGCCTCTCTCGCCTGGAAGAAGACGTCGGGATTCTGCGCGCTCCCCCGCAGGACCGGACGATCGGGGTCGAGTCCCCGACTGCGATGGGCCACGACGGCTTGCTCGTCGACCAGCGCGCGGATCGCCCCCTCGTCGGGAACCTCGACCGTGTTGAGTTCGTGGCTCGTGCGGAACCCGTCGAAGAAGTGGAGGAACGGAACCCGCGACTCGAGGGTCGCCGCATGCGCGATGGCCGCGAAGTCGCCTGCCTCTTGGACGCTGCTCGCGCACAGCATCGCGAAGCCGGTGCTGCGGGCCGCCATCACGTCGCTGTGATCACCGAAGATGCTGAGGGCGTGGGTCGCCACGCTGCGCGCCGCGACGTGGATCACCGTGGGGGTCAGCTCACCGGCGATCTTGAACATCTCGGGCAGCATCAGCAGTAGCCCCTGACTCGCCGTGAAGGTGGTGGCCAGCGCACCCCTGAGGACCGCCCCGTGGAGTGCTGCGGCCGCGCCGGCCTCGCTCTGCATCTCGACGACCTCGGGAACCGAGCCCCACAGGTTGCGATGACCGCGAGCGCTCCATGCATCGGCGTGCTCCCCCATCGGCGAGGCAGGGGTGATCGGATAGATCGCGATCACCTCCGACAGGAGGTGGGCCACCCTCGCAGCAGCCTCGTTCGCATCGAGGACCTCGCGTCGTGTGTTCACGGCTGCACCGTACGGACCGACGGCGGTCCGCTGTCAGGGCCCTAGGTCCTGATTCAGGCCTCCGCACGGCCCCTCTGCGGCTACGGTCACCTCATGCCCGGCGCCTTCCTGCACCCCTTCGCCAAGCCCACCCGAGAGTCGTTCATCCGCATCGTGCGCGGCGAGGGCGCACTGCTCTGGGACGCCGACGGTCGCGAGTTCGTCGACGGAATGGCCAGCCTCTGGTACTGCGCGATCGGCCACGGTCGCCGCGAGATGGCCGACGCGATCAGCCGCCAGGTGGCGACCATCGAGTCGTACTCGACCTTCGACCCGTTCACCACCGGGCCGGCCGAGGAGCTCGCCGAACGTCTCGTCACCCTCACCCCGATCCCCGACGCCAGGGTCTTCTACACCTGCTCGGGCAGCGAGGCCATCGATTCGGTGATGAAGCTGGCCCGCATCGCCCACGTCCAGGCCGGACGTCCCGAGCGCAAGCTGATCATCTCGCGTGTCCGCGGCTACCACGGCACGGCGTACGGCGGAACCAGCGCACAGGGCATCGCTCCGAACCGCGAGAACTTCGGACCCTTCGTCGACGAGGTCGTGCAGGTCCCCGCCGACGACATCGAGGCCTTGGCGACGCTGATGTCCCAGCGCGGCGCCGAGGTCGCGGCCGTGATCGTCGAACCTGTCCAAGGCGCTGGCGGCATCTACCCCGCCACCGTCGAGTACCTGCAGGGTGTCCGTCGGCTCTGCGACCAGCACGGGGCCTACCTCGTCTTCGACGAGGTGATCACCGGGTTCGGCCGGCTGGGCGCGTGGTTCGCCGCCGCCCACTACGAGGTGGTGCCCGACTTCACGACCTTCGCCAAGGCCGTCACCTCGGGGTACCAGCCCCTCGGCGGCGTGTTCGTCGGCGCCGCACCCCGCGCCGCTCTCGAGGCGAGCCCCGACTTCTTCCTTCGTCACGGGTTCACGTACTCGGGTCACGCCACGGCGTGCGCCGCCGCACTCGAGAACCTCGCGATCATCGAGCGTGAGGCGCTCCTCGGCCGCGCCCTGCACGTCGGCGACCGACTCGCCGACGGCCTCCGGGCGCTCGCAGCCGACGGCACCGTCGACCACGTCCGCGGTCTCGGAGCGATGTGGGCGGTGGGCCTCCACGAGGGTCAGAACGCGATGGCGATGCGCGACCACATGCTCGACCACGGCGGTGTCGTGTGCCGCGCCCTCAACGCTGATTCGCTGCTCTTCTGCCCGCCGCTCGTCACCACCGACGCCCAGGTCGACCGGATCGTCGACGCCGTGAGCGCCGCGGCGCGCTGACGCGCCGCACTCGCTCAGTCGTTGGCGAGGAGGTGGATCAGGCTGCTGGTGTCCCAGCGCTTGCCGCCGCGGGCGATGACCTGGGCGTAGAACTGGTCGATCAGCGCGGTGATCGGGAGACGCGCACCGTTGCGATCGGCCTCGTCGAGAACGATGCCGAGGTCCTTGCGCATCCACTCGACGGCGAAGCCGAAATCGAACTCGCCCTTCACCATCGTGTGGCCGCGGTTCTCGAGCTGCCAGCTCTGGGCCGCTCCGTACTTGACCACTTCGATGACCTGCTCGGGGTCGAGCCCGGCGCGGACGGCGAAGTTGAGACCCTCGGCGAGACCCTGCACGAGCCCGCCGATCAGGATCTGGTTGACCATCTTGCAGAGCTGCCCGCTGCCCGCCGACCCCATCAGGGCCGAGGCCTTGGCGTACGCGCTCATCACCGGCATGGCCAAGCGGTAGTACGCCTCGTCGTCGGCGCCGCACATGATCGTCAGCTGGCCGTTCTCGGCGCCGGCCTGACCGCCCGATACAGGGGCATCGACGAAGCCCACACCGAACTCCGCAGCAGCCTCGGCGAGTTCGCGAGCGACCTTTGCCGACGCCGTGGTGTGATCGACGAGCACGGCACCCGCCTCGGCACCGGCGAGTGCGCCGTCGGGCCCGTAGACCACATCGCGCACGTCGTTGTCGTTGCCGACGCACATGAAGACGAACTCGGCACCCTCGGCCGCCTCACGCGGTGTCGGAGCCGCCCGGTGGCCGTAGAGCGCGACCCAGGCGAGGGCCTTGTCGGGGGTCCGGTTGTAGACGGTGACCTGGTGACCGGCGGCGGCGAGGTGGCGGGCCATGGGGGCGCCCATCACGCCGAGGCCGAGGAACGCGACGTTGCTCATGGCCGTTCAGTCTTGCCGTTCGCGCAGCGCCGGTGGGCGATGCCGGATGTGACGTACGCCGCGCCCGTCAGGCGCCGAGGGTCGTCATCAACTCGTCGACGATCGAGTCGGGAGTCGACGGGTGCATGAAGACCAGGCGGCCCACCGCCTCGCCTCGATACGTCGTCGGGGCGACGAACGCGATCTGCTCGTCGAGGCACCGGGTCGCCCAGGCCGACCAGTCGGAAGCGGTCCAGCCGTCGCGCCGGAACAGCACGACGCCGAGTTGCGGCGACATCACGAGCGACGTCACCGGCGAGGCCTCGAGGGCGTCGGCCATCCGGGCCGCCATGTCGATCCCCCGACGGATGGCCACTCGGTGCGCCTCGAGCCCGTGGACCGTCAGAGCGAACCAGACCGGCAGACCGCTCGCCCGACGGGTGAGCTGGTAGCCGAGGTCGCTCGGGTTGTACGCCGTCGCGTCGTCGGTGGTGTGGAGAACGTCGATGTAGGGACCGTGCTGAGTGTGCGTGCGCCGCGCGAGATCGGGCCGTCGGTAGACGAGAGCGCACGACCCCGCCGGGGCGAACAGCCACTTGTGCGGGTCGACGATGAAGGAGTCAGCACGCTCGATGCCGCGGAAGGCCGATGCCATCTCGGGCAACAGGAGAGCCGCCAGCCCGTACGCCCCGTCGACGTGGAACCAGGCGCCGAGCTCGGCCGCCACGTCGGCACACCCGTCGAGGTCGTCGACGATGCCGGCGTTGGTCGAGCCGCCCGCCGCCACGACAGCAGCGATGTCGTCGCGCCCGGCGGTGGCGGCGCGGACGGCGTCGCCCGTGAGCCGACACGCTGCGCCGGTGTCGACCACCAACGGGGTCATCCCGAGCAGGTGCAGGGCGTTGTCGATGCTCGCGTGGGCGGTGTCGGCGACGACGACGGTGCGTCGGTCGCCGGCTTGGTCGCGGGCCACGGCGAGCGCCGAGAGGTTGCCGATGCTCCCCCCGCTCATGAAGCACCCGCTCGCCGTGGACGGGAGGCCGGCCGTCCGGACGAGAAGGTCGATCACCTCACGTTCGGCGGCCACCGCACCGGCAGCTTCGAGCCACGACTCGGCCGAGAAGTTCGCCGCGCTGACCACCGCGTCCATCCAGACCGCCGCCGCCGACGGCGACACCGGGATGAACGCGAGGAACCGGTCGCTGTCGAGCCCGGTGTTGGCTGGCGCGACGACGTCGCGGAACATGTTCCAACCACCGTCGACACCGAGGCCGTCGTCGGTCAGCGACCCGCGCAACGCGGAGCCGAGCGCCACGGGATCGCCCACGACACCGGGTGGTGTCCCGCCGAGCCGATCGCGGATCCAGTCGGCAGCGACCTGCCCGAGGCCGGGCACGGCGTCGGGTCCGTGGAGCGGTTCGGTCATTCCGGGGTGACGTACGCCGAGGTGATGCCGCCGTCGATGATGAGCGACTGCCCGGTCATCCAGCTGCTCTCGTCGCTCGCCAGGAAGAGCGCACCGTTGGCGATCTCGTGCGGCTCACCGAAGCGACCCATCGGGATGTGCACGAGACGCCGGTTGCGCTTGGCGTCGTCGCTCAGGAACTTGGCGAGCAGCGGGGTCATGATCGGCCCGGGGCACAGGGCGTTGCAGCGGATGCCCTGACGGGCGTAGATCACGGCCGTCTCGCGGGTCATGGCCAGCACGGCGCCCTTCGACGCGGTGTAGGCGATCTGCGGGGTCGCCGCACCCATGTGGGCGACGAACGACGCCACGTTGACGATGCTGCCGCCACCCGACGCCTGCATGGCCGGGATCGCGTACTTGCAGAACAGCAGCGAGCCGAGGACGTTGATGTCCATCGTCCTCTGGTACGTCTCGACGCTGGTGGTGACGGGGTTGTCGTCGTCGCTCAACATCACGCCGGCGTTGTTGTAGAGGACATGGAGCCCGCCGTAGGTCCCGACGGCGAACTCGACCGCCGACCGCACCGACTCCTCGTCGGTCACGTCGCAGCGCACGAAGCTCGCCTCGCCGCCCGCTGCATCGATCGCATCGATGACCTCATCGCCGTCGACGATGTCGGCGACGACGACCTTCGCGCCTTGAGCGGCGAACAGTTCGGCTCCGACGCGGCCGAGGCCCGACGATGCTCCGGTGATGATGGCGACCTTGCCAGCGAGACGACTCATGGGGCCAGACGGTACCCGATCGGGCATACTGTGTCGGAATGTCTGCCCCGCACTCCCCCTGGTCGGTCACGTCGTGGAACACTCACGGGTCCGCCCTTCCCGACCTCACGGTGATGGCCGAGGCGATCCGCTCGCTCGACTCCGACGTCGTCGCCATCCAGGAGATCCAGCGCCATCAGGCCCACGAGGTCGCGCGAGTGCTCGGCTGGCACCACGTCTGGGCCCGCAAGCACTACCCGTACTCCCCGTTCGTCTGGTGGCGCGCCGAGGGCCACGCGATCATGTCGCGTCACCGACTCACCGATCGGCGGACCTGGGAGATCTCGCAGCGACGGAGCACCTGGACCTATCGCCACCGGATCATGCTCGCCGCCACGGCGACCCGCTCCGACGGCACGACACTGCGCGTCTACGACGTCCACTTCTCGAGCGACGGCGACCCCGACGAGACGATTTCGCAGGCCGAGCGAGCAGCGGCGTTCGTCGCCGCCGACCCCAAGGCGTCCGCTGCGACCACACTGGTCGTGGCAGGCGACTTCAACGACGAGGGACTGGTCGAGACCGCCCGCGCCTTCCACCCGCTCGGGCTACGCGACCACGGCACACTGCCGGCCAATCCCTCCGTCGCCCCGTCGCGGCGGATCGATCACGTGATGATCCCTGCCGATGCAGAGTTCGTCGACGAACACGTCCCCGACATCACCCGAGCCGCCGTGCCCGAGCGTCCGCTCGGCTGGTCCGATCTGAGCGACCACCTCCCGGTGACCGTCCGTTTCCACCACCCTCACCGATCGGGGTCGTGAGCGACACCGACGCGTGGGATGCAGCCGGTCAGATGCGTTCCCAGTAGCGGCGGAGTTCCCAGTCGGTGACCGAGTGGTTGAAGGCCTCCCACTCGCCCTTGGCCATCGTCAGGATGTGGTGGTGCACGTCGTCGCCGAAGCACTCGCGGGCCGCGGCACTGTTCTCCCAGAGGGCGATCGCGTCGACGATGTTCCACGGGATGCGCGGGATGTCGGGGGCCTCGTAGCCGTTGCCCATGTACGGCTCGCCGAGCTCGAGCCCGTGCCGGATGCCGTACAGCCCACCGGCGATGGCCCCCGCGAACGCGAAGTACGAGTTGGCGTCGGCACCGGGGATGCGGCTCTCGACGCGCGTGCCCTTGCCGTGGCCGACCTTGCGGAAGCCGAGCGTGCGGTTGTCGATGCCCCAGCCGACACCGGTCGGAGCCCACGAACCGAGCTGGAACCGCTTGTACGAGTTGATCGTCGGTGCCCACAACAGGCTGAACTCGCGGGCCGTGGCGATCTGGCCGGCCAGGTAGTGGCGGAAGGTTGCGCTCATGCCGTGCTCGGCGTGGTGGTCGTCGAACACCGCGGTCTGCCCGTCGAGGCTCCAGAGGCTCGAGTGGATGTGGCACGACGAGCCGGTGTCGGCGAAGTCGTACTTGGCCATGAAGGTCACCGAGCGCCCGAACGAGTGGGCGATCTCCTTGGCGCCGGTCTTGTACACGCTGTTGCGGTCGGCCATCTCGACCGCCGTGGTGTACTCGAGGTTGATCTCGTGCTGGCCGCGACCGGCCTCACCCTTGCTGAACTCGACCGGCACGCCAGCGGCTTCGAGGCCACGGCGGATCGCACCGAGCACGTACTCGTCCTTGGTGGTCTGGAGGACGTGGTAGTCCTCGAGCCATGGCGAGTGCGGCTTCAGGTCGCGGTACCCCTTGTCGTGAGCCTCGTCGTAGGTGTCGCGGAAGAGGTAGAACTCGATCTCGCTGGCGACCATCGGGAGGAAGCCCATCGCCTCGGCGGCCTCGACCTGACGCTGCAGCACCGTGCGGGGCGCCACCTCGATCAGTTCGCCCGACTCGACGTCGACGAGGTCGCACATGATCATCGCCGTGCGATCGACCCACGGGATGACGCGCACGGTGTTCCAGTCGGCCCGCGCCAACATGTCGCCGTACCCCTGCTCGTAGCTCGTGAACCGGTACCCGGGCACGGGGTTGTTGTCCATGTCGCACGCGATGAGGTAGTCGCAGTTCTCGGTGCCCGCATCGGCCACGCTCTTCAGGAAGAAGCGGCCGGTGGTCCGCTTCCCGACGAGCCGACCCTGGAGGTCGGGGAACGCCATGACGACGGTGTCGATCTCGCCCGAGCGGATGCGGTGCTCGAGCTCTTCGCGGGTGATGTGGCCGGACATGCCACGGACACTAGACCTGCCAGCACCACGGCCCCGACCTCGGTCGGGCGGGCCGGTGCTCAGCGGCGCGACAGCCTCAGGCCTTCTTCTTGGCCGGCTCCTTGGCCGGCTTCAGGACACCCTTGGCGAGGGCGGCGTCGAGGAACTTCTCGGCCTCCTCGGTGCTCACCTTCAGGGCCGGAGCGATCTCGCTGATCAGGTTGGTGCGCGCCCGGTCGTACATCGTGCGCTCGGCCGCCGACAACGACGCGTCGCGGTTGCGGGCGGCGAGGTTACGGACGACCTCGGCCACCTGGTAGACGTCACCGCTCTTGAGCTTCTCCTGGTGGTTCTTGAACCGCCGGCTCCAGTTGCTCGGCACGCGCGGGTCGGCCTTGCTGAGCACCGACACGAGGTCTTCGAGTTCGTCGGCGCTCACCGGGGGACGCACTCCCACCTCGCCGGCCTTGGCGACCGGCAGCGAGAGGGTCATCTCGTTGATGACCGTCTTGAGGATCAGGTAGTCCTGGACCGACCCGAAGGCCTCCATCTTCTTGGTCCCCACGACGATGCACGCGCCGTGCTGGGGATAGATGACGGTGTCGCCCTTCTTGAACTTCACTGCGGCCTCGCGATCGGGGGGTGCGGTGGACGGGAGCGCCCGGTGGCCCCGTCAGGGTAGGGCCTGAGCAGGCTTTTCCACCCGGGCGGGCGTCCGTCACGCACATCGAAGCGCCTCGGGTAGGACTCGAACCCACAACCAACGGGGTAGAAACCCGCTGCTCTCTCCATTGAGCTACCGAGGCCGGTGCGTGCAGCCTACGAGGCGGCGACGCCCCCGGCGGCGAGGGTCCGGCGGAGCAGGTCGAGAGCGCTGATCACGCTCATCTGGCGCATCTGGTCGCGCTGGCCGGGCATCCGCAAGGTGCGGGTCAGCGCCCCGCCCGGCCACGAGAGGCCCACGCACAGCGTCCCGACCGGCATCCCGTCCTGCTCGGAGGGTCCGGCCACGCCGGTGAGTGCGAGTCCGACGTCAGCACCCAGCACCCGTCGAGCACCCTCGGCCATCGCCAGTGCGGCCTCCTCGCTCACCACCGGCCCTTCGGGGACACCGAGGAGGTCGAACTTCACGGCACTGGCGTAGGAGACCACGCTCCCCCGGAACACCTCGCTCGACCCGGCCACGTTCGTGATCCGCCCCGCCACGAGACCCCCGGTGACGCTCTCGGCGAGTCCGAGGCTCCAACCCAGGTCGCGGAGCACCTGCAGAACCACCGACTCCATGGTGTCGTCATCGACACCGAACACGATCTCGCCCACGGCCCCGCGCACCTCGCCGTCCCACCGGTCGAGCAATGCCTGAGCCTCTGCCGCGGTGGGTGCCTTCGCCGTCAGGCGGACCTTGATCCCCTCCCAGCCGCTGGCGTTGAAGGCGAGCGTCGGGTTGCCCTCACTGTCGAGACGGGCGATGACGTCGTCGAGACGTTCGTTGAGTCCGCTCTCGCTCTCACCCCACGTACGGAGCGTGCGACTCAGGATCACGGCCGCCTCGCCACTGCGCGCCAACAGGTCGGGCAGCACGGCCCGCTGGACCATGTCCTTCATCTCGTGCGGCACACCCGGCACCATGTACACCGGCTTCTCGACCCCGTCGACGATCACCGGGCAGATGAGCCCGGGAGCCGTTCCGCGGGTCTGGGGGATGACCGTGGCACCGTCGGGCACCTGCGCCTGGCGGAGATTGTTCTCGGCCATCCGCCGACCGCGGGAGGCGAACAGTTCGCGGATCACGTCGGCCACGGCCTCGTCGTGGTGCAGTCCGACGCCCATCACCCCTGCCACCGCCTCACGTGAGAGGTCGTCGTGGGTCGGTCCGAGACCGCCGCACATCACGAGCGCGTCGGCGTCGCGCAGCATCGAGCGCAGCACCTGCTGGATCCGGCCGAGGTTGTCGCCGACCTTCACCTGCAGCAGCGAGTCGATGCCCGCCGTCGCCAACTGCTCGCCGATCCACTGACTGTTGGTGTCGGTGATCTGACCGAGCAGCAACTCGGTTCCGACGGCGAGGACGTCACAGCGCATGGTGCACTATGCCGTGACGACGGCCTCGGTGCTGCGCCGGGAGCGCCACACGTACTGGCCCCCGCTGATCAGCGCCAGCGCCACCGAGATCCAGAGCAGGCTCAGCCAGAACCACTCGGAGGTGTCGGTGAGCGGCAGGATCGCGAACCCCACGGCCAGCTGCTGCACGAACGTCTTCCACTTGGCGAGTTTGGTGGCGGGCACGCTCACGCCCTTGGCGCCGACGAAGGTGCGGTAGAGGCTGATCAGGATCTCGCGGGCGGTGATCAACACCACGGGCAGCCACGGGAAGGTGTCGTTGCTGATCAGGAAGAACATCGCCCCGAGCACGAGCACCTTGTCGGCCAACGGGTCGAGGAAGGCACCGAGGGTGGTGGCACCGTGGCGCCGGGCGAGGTACCCGTCGACTCCGTCGCTCGAGCAGAGCAGGAACCACACGACGAACGCCGGCCACGTGCCCGCCATCGGCTCGTCGGGGATGAGCAGGAACATGAAGGGCGCGACGAGGATGCGCGCCACCGTGACGAGGTTGGCCCACGTCTTGATCGCGGAAGGGTCGACCGGCATCAGACCGAGTCTGCCACGCGGTCGGGACCCATGGCGTCGACCACGCGGACCGTGTGGAACGATCCGACCTCGAGGTCGGCAGGGACCTCGATCACGCCGTCGATCTCGGGCGCCTCCCGTGTGCTGCGTGCCTCGCCCGGCGCATCGACGAGCACCCGGATCTCCGTGCCGATCGTGTCGTCGGAACGGCGGGCCGTGATCTCGTCCTGCATCTCACGGAGTTCGGCGAGACGGTCGTCGCGCAGGCCAGGGTCGACCTCGCCGTCGAGCGACAGCGCGTAGGTGCCCTCCTCGGGGCTGTAGGCGAAGAACCCGCACCAGTCGAGTTCGGCCTCCTCGACGAAGCGGAGCAACTGGTCGTGGTCGTCCTCGGTCTCGCCGGGGTACCCGACGATGAAGTTGCTGCGGAACGCCGCCGACGGATCGAGGCCGCGGATGTCGGAGATCCGTCGGAGGAAGCGCTCGCCGTCACCCCAGCGCCGCATCCGTCGCAGCAACGGCTTGCTGACGTGCTGGAGCGAGAGGTCGAAGTACGGCACGCCGGTGGCGAGCACTGCGTCGACCAGCTCGTCGGTGAGGTCGCTCGGGTAGAGGTACAGCAATCGGGTCCAGGCCGCTCGTTCGCTGACCGCACGCACCAGCGGGACGATCGAGCCGGCGCCGAGTTCGTCGGGGCGATCCTTGCCGTAGCTCGCCAGGTCTTGGGCGATCAGGACGATCTCCTTCGCACCCAGCTGGTCGACCTCGTCGAGGACCGCGGCGATGTCGCGGCTGCGCTGGGGCCCGCGGAACGACGGGATGGCGCAGAACCCACACGTGCGGTCGCAGCCCTCGGCGATCTTGACGTACGCCCACGGCGAGGCCGAACGCGGGCGGGGCAGGTTGAGCAGGTCGAGCGACGGCACCGGAACCGCGGTCACGGGGATGCTCTTGCGCGCCGGGGCCGCCGTGATGTTGACAGGGACACCGAACCCGGCGACCTGGTCGACCTCGGGCAGTGCCTCGGCGAGCTCGCTGCCGTACCTCTCGGCCATGCACCCGGTGACGACGAGTCGGGCGCCCTCCTTACGACGCTCCTCGAGGGCCAGGATCGTGTCGATGCTCTCGCGGCGGGCTTCGTCGATGAACGCACAGGTGTTGACCACCACGAGATCGGCGGCCGACGGGTCGTCGGTCGCCGACATGCCGTCGGCCAAGAGCGTGCCCACCAGCTTGTCGCTGTCGACCTGGTTCTTGGGGCAGCCGAGGGTCTCGACGTAGAAGCGCTGTGCCATCAGGGCGAGGCTACCGATGGCACCGGCCGACGGCGAGTGACCCCGCCCGCGGCCCCGGATCAGAGGTGGTGGAGTCGCAGCCCGCGGTGCGGCCACCGCATGTGGAGCAGCGTGCCCGACCCCGAACAGGTGATGTAGGCGTCGCGGTACTCGCCGCTGCCGTCGTTGTCGCCGAAGCAGATGTTGGTGGTCAGCAGGTCGCCGGTCGCGACGTGCGTGGTCGACCCGTCGACCGGCGACACGAGGGTGATCCCGCCGTTGATCAGCGTCGCGACGCACACGTGGCCCTCGCCGTCGACGGCCAGCGAGTCGAGCAACTGGTAGCCGGGCAGGCCGGCGACGACGACGCTGAGGTCGAGCGGACCCGGCTCGACGACCACGCCCGGCGCCGAGAGGGTGCGCCGGAACACGCGGCCCGTGGTGGTCTCGGCCCAGTAGAGGGTCGAGCCATCGGGCGACAGTCCGATGCCGTTCGGGCCCTCGACGGGGAACACCTGCTCGCTGATGTGCGAACCGTCGGCCGTGGCGTAGTAGATGCCCGTGAGATCACTGGTGCGGGCGTGGTGGTCGCGGATGCCGTGATCAGTGAACCAGAAGCCGCCGTGACCGTCGAACACGAGGTCATTCGGCGCCCGGAGCGGACGACCGTCGCAGTGCGTGTACAGATCGGTGACGGCTCCGGTGTCGAGATCGACTCGCTGGATCCGGCCGCCGATGTACTGCGCCGGGTCGAAGGGGCCGGGGAGGAGGATCCCGCCGAGATCGACCGGGGTGAAGCACCCGCCGTTGTTGCACAGGTAGAGCGCGCCGTCGGGCCCGATGGCAGCGCCGTTGGGGCCACCCACGATCTCGGCGACGGTCTCCTTGGTGCCGTCGGGACGGACCCGGGTGATCCGCGGGCCGAACATCTCGACGAGGATCACGCTCCCGTCGGGCATCGCGATCGGACCCTCCGGGAAACGCAGTCCCGTGGCGATGGTGGTGAGCTCGGACATGGCGACCCCCGTGACGACGGCCTCCCCCACGGACGCCGGTGCGGGCATCATGCCACCACACCACGAGCCCGGGGCGACACGGAGGCGCCGATCGCGCCGATGCCCGGGTCAGCCCCCGTGGGCGTTCTGGAGGAGCTCGAACTCCTCGACCGACATCAGTACGGCGCGCGGCTTGGAGCCCTCGCTCGGGCCCACCACACCGCGTTGCTCGAGGAGGTCCATGATCCGGCCGGCACGGGCGAAGCCGACCTTCAGCTTGCGCTGGAGCATCGAGGTGCTGCCGAGCTGGCTGCGCACGACGAGTTCCATCGCCTGGCGCATCAGCGCCTCGTCCTCGTCGTCGTCGGCGCCGTTCCCGCCGAATCCTCCGCCTCCGCCGAGAGCGCCGCCGTCGTCATCGCCCTCGACGCCGTTGACGTAGACCACGTCGGGCGACTGGCGACGCCAGTGGGCGACGACCTTGCGCACCTCTTCCTCGCTGACGAAGCACCCCTGGATGCGCTGGGCGACGCTGCTGTTGCCCGGGAGCAGGAGCATGTCGCCCTTGCCGACCAGCTTCTCGGCACCGGGCTGATCGAGGATCACTCGGCTGTCGGTGAGCGACGAGACGGCGAAGGCCATGCGGGCCGGCACGTTGGCCTTGATCACGCCGGTGATGACGTTGACGCTCGGGCGTTGGGTCGCGACGATCAGGTGGATGCCGACCGCACGCGCCTTCTGGGCGATGCGGGTGATGCTCTCCTCGACGTCGCGCGCCGCCACCATCATCAGGTCGTTGAGCTCGTCGCCGACCACCACGATGTACGGCAGACGTTCGTACTTCGGCGGCTCCTCAGGGTTGACGAGTTCCTCGCCCCTGCCGTCGCGCTGCAGTTCGCCGCGGTCGAAGGCGGCGTTGTAGCCGAGGATGTCGCGGAAGCCGACCTCGAACAGCAGGTCGTAACGCTTCTCCATCTCCTTCACGGCCCAGCCGAGGGCGTTGGCGGCCTTCTTGGGGTTGGTCACCGGAGCCGTCAGCAGGTGCGGCAGTTTGTTGTACTGGCCCATCTCGACCTGCTTGGGGTCGATCAGGATCAGCTTCACCGTGTCGGGTGTGGTCCGCATCAGGATCGAGGTGATGATGCAGTTGATGCCCGACGACTTGCCGGCGCCGGTGGCGCCGGCGATCAGCAGGTGCGGGGTGGTCGCCAGGTTGAGGAACACCGACCGGCCGGCGATGTCCTTGCCGACCGCCACGTCGAGCGGGTTGTTCGCCTGCCGGGCCTCGGCCGAGGTCATGATGTCGCCGAGGCTGACGAGCTGACGGGTGTGGTTCGGGACCTCGACACCGATCGCCGAGCGGCCCGGGATCGGGGCGAGGATGCGGACGTCGGTGGCGGCCATCGCATAGGCGATGTCACGGTTGAGGCTGGTGATCCGGGCGACCTTGACGCCCGAGCCCAACTCGAGTTCGTAGCGCGTGACCGTCGGGCCGACGGTCTGGCCGACCAGTCGGGTCTCGACCCCGTGGGCTCCCAGTGCCTCGACGAGGGTCCGGCCGCGTGACTCGACCTCGGCGGTGTTGATGGTCTGCGCCGGACTCTTCTGCAGGTACGACAACGGAGGCAGGCTCCACTGACCGCTCTGCACCGTCTCACCCGGGTCGAACGACTCGTCGACCGGGGTCGCCTTGGGCTTACGGACCCGGGGCGGACGCGGTGCCGCAGCACCGTCGTCGTCGAGCGGGATGTCGTAGATCTCGGGCTGCGGGTCGGGCACGGGGACGGGGTCGAGACCGACCGACCCGCCGACGTCGTCGTTGCCACCGAGCTCGCTCAGACGTTCGGCCGCCCGCCGCATGGGGGCGGAGGCCGACCGCAGGCCGCCGATCACGTTGCCGGCGAAGGTCCGGACCGAACTGCCGGTGGCGAGCATCGCCCCGGCCAGCACGAGCAGCAGGAGCACGACGACGGCTCCCCACACGGCGAGCAGATCGCTGAGCGGCTCGGCCAGCAGCGCTCCGGTGAACCCTCCGGCGTCACCGAGCGCATCGGCGGCCGCGAAGATCTCGCCGGGTCCGTTGAGCAGGTGCATCATGCCGAGCAGACCGAGCGCAGAGGCCGACCAGCCCACCGTCGCCCGGCGACGCGCCATCGAGCGGCCCGAGCGCACGAGCGTGACACCCGCAGCGACGAGCACCAGCGGAAGGACCCACCGGCCGGCGCCGATCATCCAGCCGAACAGGGTCTTCAGACCGCGTCCGACCGGACCGGCCAGTTCGAGGTAGATCGCCAGCGCCGCGACGATGCCTGCGGCGACCAGGCCGATGCCGATGAACTCGTCCTCACGGCCCTCGACCGAGCGACGCAACTCTCCCCTGCCGCCCTCGCCGCGACCGAAGCGGCGGACGGCGGGTGCGGGCTCGAACAGGTCGTCGTCATCGACGTCGGGCCGTGCCCGACCCGAGCGCGTCGCTCCGGCCGGGGACGACCCCGACCGCGAAGTACCCGACCGGGAAGTACCCGACCGGGACGAACCCGACCGGGACGACCCCGCGTTGCTCCCACCGCGCGCCGCGGGGGCTCCGCCACGCGGGGCGCGGCTCGCAGGGGGTCGGGATGCCATGGAACCACGGTACCAACGGGGTGTCGGCCGAACGGGGCACTCGGCTCCCGACGCGCTCACACCGTTCTGCCGCACTGTTCTGCCGCAACGCTCGGCACGGCCGTTACACCGGATCGACGCCGAGCACCTCTCCGGCCGGCCCGACCGTCAGGTCGAGTCCGCCACCGCACAGGGCAGAGGTGAGCAGGCCGTACTGGACCTTGCCCTTCCCGTCGCCGTGGACGTAGAAGGTCTCGATGATCGAATCGGGGATCTCGCCACGGGTGGGCACCAGGATCGACTCGGGATCGAAGTCGAGCTGGGCGGCCGTGAACGTGCCGCCCGACGCGGCCTGGGGCTCCTGCGACGAGAGCTCGCCGTCGACGTAGGCCCATGCCTGGGCCAGCGTGGCGTTGTTGAGCGCCACGAAGAGGTTCACCACTCGGGCCGTGGCGTTGACCTCGAAGTAGTCCTGTGGTCCACCCAACTCGGTCTCGAGCGCGGCCACGGCCTCCGCCACGACTCCGACGGCCGGGAGGTCGGCGTCGGCCTGGGCGGTTCCCTCCGGTTCGCAGATCGTCGCCTCGGTCGCCGAGCCCGATGTGGCCGATTCCTCCGACGCCCCTGACCCGCCGTCGCATGCGACCAAGGCCGCCGCTGCGAGAACCGCGACGCACACTGCGGCGACCGGTCGCCGGCAGCGCATCAGGCCTCCATCACGACCGGCACGATCATCGGCCGGCGCTTGGTGCGCTCGCTGACGAACTTGCCGGCTGCCTTGCGCACCTCGCGCTCGAGCGCGTCGACGTCGCGAGTCCCTTGGGCGAGGGCCGTCTCGACGGCGTCCTGCACGCGGTCGCACGCCTCGTCGAGGAGGTCTTCGGCCTCGGGCGCGTAGACCCAGCCGCGAGTGATGATCTCGGGCCCGGTGAGGACCTTGCCGGTCTCGACGTCGACGGTCACGACGACCACGACGACACCCTCCTCGGCGAGCACACGGCGGTCGCGGAGGACTCCTTGGCCGACGTCGCCGACGATGCCGTCGACGTAGAGGTACCCGGCGGGAACTCGGCCCACCGCGGCGAGACCGTCGTCGTCGAGCTGCAGCACGTCGCCGTCGTCGCACACGATCACGCGGTCGTGGGCCACACCCATCAACCGGCCGAGCCGGGCGTTGGCCATCAGGTGCCGGTACTCGCCGTGCACCGGAACGAACCAGTCGGGACGGGTGATCGACAGGTAGGTCTTGAGGTCGTCGGCCTGGGCGTGGCCGGTGGCGTGCACGTCGGCGATCCCGCTGTGCACGACCTCGACCCCCGAGCGGAGCAGACCGTCGATCACCCGGTTCACGTTGCCCTCATTGCCGGGGATCGCATGGCTGCTGAGGATGACCGTGTCGTGCTCGCCGACCTTGACCCACTTGTTCTCACCACGGGCAAGCAGCGCGAGCGCCGACATCGGCTCACCCTGCGAGCCGGTGGAGATGACGCACACCTTGCCGGGCGGGTACTGGTCGATGTCCTCGATGTCGACCAGCGATGCGTCGGGGATGCTCAGCACCCCGAGGTCGCGCCCCATCCGGACGTTCTTCTTCATCGACAGACCGAGGGTCGCGACCACACGACCGGTCGCCACCGCGGCATCGCAGATCTGCTGGATGCGGTGGAGGTGGCTCGCAAAGCTGGCGGTGATGATGCGACGGCCGGCGTGCTCGTGGAAGAGCTGCCGCAACACCGAACCGACACTCGTCTCACTCGGTGCGTGACCGTGCTCCTCGGCGTTGGTGCTGTCGAGCATCAGGAGCCGGATGCCCTCGCCCGCCGACAGCGCACCGATGCGCGCAAGGTCGGTGCGGCGACCGTCGACCGGGGTCAGGTCGAGCTTGAAGTCACCGCTGTGCAGGATCACGCCCTGGGGTGTGTGCACGGCGATCGCGTGGGCGTGCGGCACCGAGTGGGTGACCGGGATGAACTCGACGTCGAAGGGCCCGATCATGACGCGGGCGTTGTCGGCCACGGCGACGAGTTCGGTGCGGCCGAGGAGCCCGGCCTCCTCGATGCGGTTGCGCGCCAGACCGAGGGTGACGGCCGACCCGTAGACCGGGAAGCTGAGGTCGCGCAGCAGGTACTGGAGACCGCCGACATGGTCTTCGTGACCGTGAGTCGCCACGCAGCCGACGATGCGGTCGCCGTTCTCGCGCAGCCACGTGAAGTCGGGCAGCACGAGGTCGATGCCATGCATGTCGGCATCGGGGAACATCAGCCCGCAGTCGATCAGCAGGATGCGGTCGTCCTGCTCGATCGCCATGCAGTTGCGGCCGATCTCACCGAGACCGCCGAGGAAGACGAGGCGGACGGGAGCGTGACGTTCGGTGGTCGTCATCGGTCAGGACGCCGGACGCTGGGGGAAGGCATCGCGCCAGCGTTGCAGGTTGGCGAGCACCTCGGGCACTCGCGCCTCGACGAACTCGGGAGCCGGACCCATCGGCAGACGGGCCTGCCCGACACCGAAGCCGAGATGGCGCATGACGGCCTTCGTCGGGATCGGGTTGGGGGCATCGTCGCCGGTCTCGAACGAGAAGCTCTCGAGCAGTCGGGCGTTCACCGTCCGGGCGCCGGCGATGTCGCCCTTCTCCCAGAGGTCGAACATCTGCTGGTGGTCGGGCCCGGTCCAGTGGGTGGCGACACCCACGGTGCCGACGATGCCGCTCGCCATCAGCGGGAGCGTGAGGCCGTCGTCGCCGCTGTAGACCTCGAACCCGGCCGGGGCCGACGAGATGAGCGATGCCGTCTCGCCCGGGTTGCCGGCCGCGTCCTTCAGGGCCACCACGTTGGCAACCTCGCGACCGAGACGGAGCATCATCGCCGTCGACATCTTGCGACCGCTGCGCACGGGGATGTCGTAGAGCATGACCGGGAGGTCGCTGGCGCCGGCAATGGCGCGCATGTGCGCCTCGATGCCGGCCTGCGACGGACGGTTGTAGTACGGGCAGACGGCGAGCACACCGGCTGCACCCATCGCCGCGGCCTCGCGGGTGAGGTGGACCGAGTGAGCCGTGTCGTTGGTGCCGGTGCCGGCGATGACCGGGATGGTCACGGCCTCGATCACGGCCGCGAACAGCGAGAGGCGCTCGTCGTCGGTGAGCACCGGAGCCTCACCTGTCGTGCCGGCGATCACCAGACCGTCGTGGCCCTGTGACTGGAGGTGCTGCGCGAGGCGGCGGGCCTCGTCGAGGTCGAGCGATCCGTCCTCGCGGAACGGCGTGATCATCGCCGACAGGACTCGTCCGAAACGGGCCATCAGAAACTCCCCTCCGCAGCGCGGTCGATGCCCTGGGTCAGGATGAGGTCTTCGTGCAGTTCCATCCAGACATCGTGGTACGACCCGCACATCACCCCGGTGAACATTTTCGTTTCACCCGCGACCACCGACCGGCACGTCCGCTCCAAACGCGGCGCATAGGGCGCGAGCCGGGCGAGCGATGCGCCCATCTGTTCGACCACCGGCCGGGCCGCTGCGTCGAGTTCGACCAGTCGGGCGATCACCGACGAGTCGTACGCTGCGTCGGAATGGTCGTTGGGCTGGCCGTGACGGAGCTGCCAGTCGCCGCACAACTGCTTGAACGACTCGTTGAGCGTCAAGAACCCCGCATAGGCCGCGTGAAGTTCGTCGGCCACTCCCGTCCCGGCGACGTCCTCGGCGAGGGCGATGCGGTGCTCCTCCCGACCGACCGAGGTGAGCTGCCACAACTCGCGGGCCTCGCGGAACTGTGCCCACTCGCGCGACTGCAGGTCGCGGAGGTGCTCCTCGACGAGGGACAGCGGGAGATCGGCCACCTCGGCGACCGTGTCGGCCTTGGCGAAGCCCTTGATCCGCAGGGCGTGGAAGGTCCGGAAGAACGGGTCGGAGGCGTGCGACATCGGTGCGAGCATACGGGAACGGCCGCCGCCCACGGTGGTGGGCAGCGGCCGTTCAGAGCAGCGCGTCGGGCCTCGGCCCGGACGGGTCAGTGACGAGCGGCGACGTCGGGCATGTCGGCGCCGAGTTCGAACGCCGCGTACTCCTCGCCGGTGTCGGCCCAGTCCTCGAACTGGATGACCTGCATCTCCTCGAAGCGGCGACGCAGCCACGAGTTGTTCCGGTCGAGCAGGCCGAGCTTCTTGCAGTTCGGGACGATCTTGCTGAAGAGCATGCTCTGGAAGATCACGCGGGTCGGGTCGCTGAGGATCAGCGGGAGCACCTGACGGGTGTCGATACCCATGCGCTCCCAGACCTCCTGCGACATGAAGCGGTCGCGCATGCGGATGGCGGCCTCGAAGGCGAACTCCTGGCGCTCGCTGATCTCCTTGTCGGACATCTGCTCGTACGACTCCTTCAGCGACAGCACGCCGAAGGCCACATGACGGGCCTCGTCGCTCATCACATAGCGGAGCAGGTTCTTGAGCAGCGGCTCGGTGGTCATCTGGTGCTGGAAGCCGAACGCAGCGAGGGCGAGGCCCTCGACCATGATCTGCATGCCGAGGTAGGTCATGTCCCAGCGGCTGTCGTTGATGATGTCGTCGAGCAGCATCCGGAGGTGGACGTTGATCTGGTACTCGCCGCCGAGCTTCTCGTCGAGATAGCGGGCGAAGACCTCGACGTGGCGGGCCTCGTCGACGACCTGGGTGGCGGCGTAGAGCTTGGCGTCGTACCACGGCACCGTCTCGACGATCTTCGCCGTGCAGATCAGGGCGCCCTGCTCACCGTGCATGAACTGGCTGAGACTCCAGTTCTTGCTCTCCATGTTGAACTCGATCCACTCCTTGTCGCCCCACTTCTCGACCGGCGTGCCGATCAGACGGTTGGGGTCGAGACCGACGCCGATGAGCTCGCGCTCCTCGCGGGCGCACTTCTCCGGGTCGACGTCGGTGGTCCAGTCGAGGTCGGTCGTGGCGTTCCACTGACCCGTCTTGGCCTTCTCGTACAGCTTGCGCAGGGCCGGACGCTGGAGCGAGTAGTCCCAGGTGAAGATCGTGTCGGCGTTGTTCTTGACGACGTGCTCGACCTCGTTCGGGTCGGCGTTCGGGATCGCCAGGATCGCGTCGATGTCGTTGATCTCGGAACGGCCGAGGATGTCCTCGTTGGTGTTGTGGGTGACGGTCATGTCAGCTCCTGTGGGTGACGGGGCGGAAGCCAGGGGTGATGTGGGTGGAGACGAAGGAACGCGCCGACTCGGGTTCGCCGAGGTCGACGTGGTCGCTGGGTGCGAGGAAGTAGCTGATGACCATCCGCGCCAGGAGATCGACCAGACGGGCGGCCTCACGGCGGGGCAGGTGCGGCTCGACGAGCGGCGACAGGAAAACCGTCGCGACCCGGGTGATGCGCGAGACGCCCTCGACGGTGAGCTGTCCGAGGATCTCGCCCGGCTCGCTGGCGAGGATGGTGGCGAGGTGCTGGTCGGCGCGCAGTTCGTTGGTGGCCATGACCACGACACGCACGAGCAGTTCCTCGAGGTCGTCGATCCCGCGCACCTCGGCGGTCAGCCGGGTGAAGAAGTCCTCGAGGTCGCGGACCCGCAGGGCGTCGAACAGCACGTCCTTGCCGCCCGGGAACATCCGGTAGAGCGTCGCCCGGGACACACCGGCCTCGGTGGCGATGTCGTCGATGGTGACCTTGGCCACACCCCAGCGCTCGCAGCAGGCCTTGGCCGCGTCGAGGACACGTGCCTCGACGGTGCGAAAGGCCGGGCTGGACGACATGCCTGAGACGATAAGACATCTTTCGTCTCACCGTCAACCCCCAACCCCACCGATCTCGGCGCGTTCCGTTCCGGTTTTCGGGACGATACGGACCGAGATCTGGCCGAGATCTGGCCGAGATCTGGCCGAGATCTGGCCGCGATCTGGCCGAGATCTGGCGCGGTCGGTATCGTTCGGGCGTCGGCGCGCCCCGTGAACACCGGATCCGACCCCCTCTGCGCCGGCAAGGAGCATCCCATGAAGCGACACCTGTTCGCCCTGGCCGCCGTGGCGGCGGTCGGCAGTCTCACCCTCGCCGCCTGCGGCGACGACACCGAGACCACCGCGACCACCGCCCCTGCAGCCGAGACCACTGCGGCCGCCGTCGAGACCACCGCTGCGCCGGCCGTCGAGACCACGGTCGCCGCCGCCGACGCCGCCTCGTGCGCCGCCGACAAGACCCTGACCGCCGGCTCGCTCGTCATCGGCACCGGCGACCCCGCCTACCCGCCCTACGTCGTCGACGACGCACCCGAGAGCGGCGAGGGCTTCGAGGCCGCCGTCGCCCTCGCGGTCGCCCGCGAGATGGGCTTCGAGGGTGACGCCGTCAGCTGGGTCCGCACCTCGTTCGACACCGCCGTCGCCGGCAGCGACACGAACTTCGACTTCAACCTGCAGCAGTTCTCGATCAACCCCGAGCGCGAGCAGGTCGTGTCGTTCAGCGACCCGTACTACACGGCCAACCAGGCCGTGATGGGCTACGTCGACGGCCCCGGTGCTGCGGTCACCAAGCTGAGCGACCTGAAGTCGCTGAAGCTCGGCGCAGCTGCGGGCACCACGAGCCTCCAGTTCATCATCGACGTCATCCAGCCCGATGCCGAGCCGTTCGCCTTCAACAGCAACGCCGACGCCAAGACTGCGCTCGACAACAAGCAGATCGACGCGATCATCACCGACCTCCCGACCGGCCTCTACATCTCGGCCGTCGAGATCGAGGGCACCAAGGTGTTCGGTCAGTTCCCGGTCGACGCCGGTGGAGCGGGCGACCAGTGGGGCCTGCTGTTCGTCAAGGACAACCCGCTCGTCGAGTGCGCCAACCTCGCGCTGGCCACCCTCACCGAGTCGGGTGAGCTCGCCACCATCACCGAGCAGTGGATGGGCGAGTGGACCGAGGCCGCCTACCTCCCGGCCGACTGACATCACCTACGATCCGTCCATGACCGATCGCACAGAGGGCGCCGACCACGTGTCGGCGCCCTCTCTCGTTCCCGACGACATGCCGGCACCCGGCCGGAGGGCCGCATGGCTGCGCGCCCGCCGGCGACGGGCCACGGCCATCGCCGTCGTGAGCACGGTCGTCACCGCCGTCGCCCTCACCCTGCTCGTCACCACGTCGTCGGGCTGGCCGAAGGTGAAGACGGTCTTCTTCGACCCGACCCGGTTCCGTGAGGACTTCCCGGAGGTGCTCTCGTACCTGTGGGTCGACGTCAAGCTCTTCGTGCAGTGCGCCCCGTTCATCCTGCTCTGGGGCCTCGTCATCGCACTCTGCCGCAATACACGCAACCCGGTGCTGTTCCCCCTGCGTGCCTTTGCTGCGGTCTACACCGACTTCTTCCGCGGCGTGCCGATCATCCTCACCGTGTACCTCGTCGGCTTCGGCATCCCCAAGCTCGGACTCCTCCAGGGCGAGTTCCGGTTCCTCGGACTCGGTGGCGCCTGGAACTCGCCCTACCTGTGGGGGCCGGTCGCCCTCGTGCTCGCCTACTCGGCGTATGTCTCGGAGGTCTTCCGGGCTGGCATCGAGAGCGTCCACGAGAGCCAACGCGCCGGCGCCCGATCGCTCGGCCTCACCCAGGGCCAGACCATGCGGCACGTCGTCGTCCCGCAGGCGGCCCGCCGGGTGGTGCCACCGCTGATGAACGACTTCCTGTCGCTGCAGAAGGACGTCGCCCTCGTGAGCTTCCTCGGCCCGATCGAGGTCTTCCGCCGAGCCGGGTCGCTGAAGGACCTCACCGGCAACTTCACCCCGCTCGTCGCCGCTGCGGTGATCTTCTTGCTGCTGACGATCCCGGAGACCCGACTGGTCGACTGGTACGCCGCTCGCCAGCGCCGCCGTACGGGTGGATCGGTGGTCTCGTGAGCCGCCCGAAGCTCTCGCTGCGCCACGTCCGCAAGGCGTTCGGCGACAAGGTGGTCCTCGACGACGTGTCGCTCGAGGTCGCCGAGCACCAGGTCGTGTGTCTGATCGGCGCCAGCGGCTCGGGCAAGAGCACCCTGCTCCGTTGCGTCAACCTGCTCGAGCCGATCGACGAGGGCATGGTCGTGCTCGACGGTGTCGACATCAGCGAACCCGGCCTCGACCCCGACCCGATCCGTCGACGGATCGGCATGGTGTTCCAGAGCTACAACCTCTTCCCGCACATGAGTGTGCTGCGCAACGTCACGCTCGCCCCGACCAGGGTCCTCGGGCGCTCACGGGCGCAGGCCGACGAACACGCACTGTCGCTCCTCTCCCGCTTCGGGCTCGCCGACAAGGCCGCGGCCTTCCCCGATCAGCTCTCCGGCGGGCAGCAGCAGCGTGTCGCCATCGTGCGCGCCCTCGCGATGCAGCCCGAACTGATGCTCCTCGACGAGGTCACCGCCGCCCTCGACCCCGTGCTGGTGGGCGAGGTCCTGAACGTGGTGCGCGACATGCGAGCCGGCGGGATGACCATGATGCTCGCCACCCACGAGATGGGCTTCGCTCGTGAGATCAGCGATCTCGTGTGCTTCCTGAAGGACGGTGTCATCGTCGAGGCCGCCCACCCCGATCAGCTGTTCACCGACCCGCAGCACCCTGAGACACGGGCGTTCCTCGAACGGGTCATCGCCTCCGGGCGGCTCTGAGGGCCCGACGACACACCGACCTGACGACGTACCGACCTCACGACGAGCGGCCGTGCCGCCTCAGCTGTCGGTACGACCGCTGGCGATGCCGCAGACGACCTCGCCGTGGATGCAGAGCTGCGTCTCGCCCACCAGCACGTCCTGCACCCAGCCGTTCATGAAGTCGGCGTGGCCGGTGTTCTGACCACCGCTCGCCAGCACGAGGTCGGCCGGATCGGTCGACCACCCGTACTCGACCGAGAACTGCAGTTGCAGGATCGGAACCGGATGGCTGGAGGGGCACACGCCCTTCGAGCTGTACGCGACGTGCCCGTGGTGGTCGGCGCTGTCGAGGTTCTGGCCGTCCCAGCAATCGGGGAAGGTGATGATCATCCGGAGGTTGCGCTCGCCGCCGCAGTCGTACGGGATCGGCGACCTCTCGATCCCCGTTCCGCAGCCCCAGGCCACGATCGACAGAGGTTGTTCGCCCGTCGCTCCCGAGTTGCCGGCCACCATCGTGAATCCCTCGGGGAAGGGCTGCACGGTCTGTGGGTCGACGTCGATGCCCGGCCGGTAGTACGCCGTGCTCTTCACCGGCTCGAGGACCTCGGGACCGTTCATCAGCGCCGGAGCCCAGTACGCCGCACGATCGCGCTGGTTGTCGCAGGTCGTGTCGCCCGCCACGAGGTCGGCCGTGGTCGACGAGGCGTCGGTCTCCTTGGCACCGAAGAAGACGTGCAGATGACTCATCCCCGGCTGCCCCGGCCACACGATCGGGTCGTCCTGCGCCGCGTGGCTGTACTCGCACTCGACGACGAACTGCGGGACCAGACCCTGCGGACCGGCGATCACCCGGTCGGGCTGACCGAGCGACACGCCACCGTTGTGCAGATGGACCGAACCCGACGCGTCGTCCCGGTCCGCGGCGCACGAGGCGCCGAGGACGAGAAGGGCGATGACCGGGACGAGCCCGAACGACCGACGCATCAGGGCTTGTCGGGAACTGTGATCGACGCGATGTCGATCGCAGCCGGGCCACCTGCGGCCGAGACCGCCGGAGCGGTGGCCGCGTCGGCCATCGACTCCTGGGGCTCGAGGGCCGGGAGCTCGGCGACCTTCCAGTCGACCGACGGCGGCGGGGTCTCGGTCAGCCACAGGGCGACGTTGTAGAACCCGTCCATCCAGTCGCCGGTCACCTCGCCGCCGCACGGGGCCTTGGTCTCGAGGTCGAACGGCGCCGTGGTCGTGAAGGTGTTGCCCGAGAAGCAGTTGCCGAGCACCGAGGTGTCGTTGCCCACCGAGGCGACCATCAGGTCGGCCTGACGGTTGTCCTCGAGGACGTTGTCGCGCACCGAGTTGTCCATGCTGTCCCAGAGGATCGCTCCGCCCGGATCGACGGGGGCCACCTGCTTGGCCTCGTCACAGGTCAGGCTCCACTCCTCGCGGGTCGGGAGCTCGTCGTTCGGGTCGTCCTCGGGGTACGGCACGAGACCGATACCGGTCTTGTCGTGGTCCCAGACGCGGTTGCGCTCGATCGTGTTGCCGACACCACCGGCCGACAGGATCCCGTTGCCCATCGCGAGCAGCGCCACGTCGATGGCGGGCGTGTCGCCCTGGTTGTTCGAGTACACGAGGTTGCCGACGATGGTCGTGTAGCGCTCGGGGTAGCAGAGCTCGTAGCTGCCGCTGTTCGGGACGACGCCGGCACGGTTGAAGCGGAAGGTCGAGTTGACGATGAACAGATCGCCACCCGAGTTGGTGCCCGAGTACCCGAGGCCGTTGTGCTCGCTCACGACGTGGTCGATGACGGCGTTGCACGGGTAGCAGTTGCCGATGTACACACCGGCGTCGGGGCTGCCGGCCGCATAGATGTGGTCGATCTGGCCGTTGACCGAGTCGAAGGCGTACACGCCGTAGTCGCCGGTGCGGTAGGCCGTCACGTACGAGATGCGATAGCCGTCGACACCCGTCACGAACACACCGTTCTTGGTGTAGTTCATCGAGGTCAGGTTCTCGACGACGATGTCCTTCGAGCCGAGCGCACGGATGCCGTTCTCGAGCTCGAACTGACCGTCGAGGATCACGGTGTTGCGATCGGCACCGCGGATCGTGATGCCGTTCGTGGTCACGCTGACGGCCTCGTTGTAGGTGCCCGGTTCGAGGAAGACGATCTCGCCCTCGGCGGCCGCGTCGACCGCCTCCTGGATCGTGGCGAACTCGGTGGGCACGGTGAGGAAGCCGTCGTCGGTCGCCATCGTCGTCTCCGGTGCCGAGGTCTCGGGCATCGGTTCGGTGGCCGGCGGTTCGGTGGTCGACGGTTGGGTGGTCGAGACGGCGGCGTCGTCGCCTCCACAGGCGCCAAGCACGAGCGTGGCGGCGGTCAGCGTGGCGAGCACGCGCGCAAGGACCGGCCTGGTCGACAGTGATGTGGTCATCGTGATCCTTCCCCCTGTCACGGCGCGACGACCGTGACGGATCCGAACATAGCCGCCGACGGCGTGCCGTGGATGGAGCAGTAGTAGAAGTAGACACCGGGAGTGTCGAAGACCCGGGAGTAGACCATCGTCGGCGCGAAGTCCTCGGTACGCGCTCCCCACGTGGTGGCCTCAGGGTCGTCGGCCGGCAGGACGTTGTGGTCGTTGCGGCCGTTGTTGGTCCAGCGGATCTCGGTCCCCGCCGTCACCGTGACGTGCTGCACGATGTAGTTGTTGTCGAGCGCCAGGACGTCGAGCGTCTCGCCGTTCGGTGCGAAGGTCTCGACGGGGGCGAGCGTCTCGCCCGGGGCCAAGGTGGTGGTCGTCGGTGCAGCACTCGGGATCTGCACGCTGTCGTCGGGGTCGGGGGCGCAGCCTCCCAGCCCGAGCATCACCACGAACGCCACCGCGACGGCCTTCTGCGGACCGTGTCCTGCTCTCGTCGTGCGCACGCGACCTTCCCCCTTGCGACTCCTCGGCGACGGTGCCGGAGCATAGTGTGCCCCGTCGTGAGCGCTGCCGAGAATTCCGCGAGTCCCGAGGTCGCCGAGCCGACTCGTGCGGTGCCCCGCAGCGGGCCGATCTGGATCGCCCTGTTCGTCGGACTCGTCGCGTGCACGAACATCGCGGCCGCGAGCTTCGCCGGCCTCGTCGCCGACCACCCTCTCCGACTCCTCGGGCTGTCGTCGCGCAACCGCTATCTGATCCTCGCCCGCCCCGAGGTCGACGGCCCGTGGCTGTGGGCCTTCGTCGCCACCGTGCGCCTGCTCGCCGCTGCTGTGGTGTGCCACGCCATCGGACGTTGCTACGGCGACAGGGCGCTGCGGTGGTTCTGGCGGTTCCTCGGGATGCCGGCCGAACAGGTCGCCCGCTTCGAGCAGCAGGTCGACCGGGCCGAGTGGATCGTGGTGCCGTGGTTCGTCGGCAGCAACATCGTGTGGGCGCTCACCGGCGCCGCTCGCTCGCCGTGGCGACGGTTGCTGCCCCTCGCCCTCGTCGGCATCGCCGTCCGCCTCGCACTCCTCTGGTGGCTGTCCGGCGTCTTCGAGGACGAACTGCGCGACGTCGTCGACTGGCTGACCGGCAACCAGACCTGGATCATCCTCGTCTCGGTCGCCCTCGTCGTGGTCGCCAACCTGCGCAACTTCCGTCGGGGTCGGTGAGGCGGGTCCGCGGCACCGCTGCTAGACCATCGCCCATGGCACAGACAGCACTCGGCGGCAACCCCGTCCACACCGTCGGCGACCTCCCCACCGTGGGTCAGGCGACGCCCTCGTTCACCCTCACCAAGGGCGACCTCAGCGAGATCTCCCCTGCCGATCTGGCAGGCACTCGCGTCGTCCTGAACATCTTCCCGAGCGTCGACACGCCGACGTGCGCCACGAGTGTGCGCCGCTTCAACGAGATCGCCTCGGGCCTCGACAACACGGTCGTCGTGTGCGTGTCGGCCGATCTGCCCTTCGCCCAGACACGGTTCTGCGGCAGCGAGGGTCTCGCCAACGTCACCAACGCCTCGTCGTTCCGCGGCGACTTCGGCGCCGCGTACGGCGTCACCCTCGCCGACAGCGTCCTGGCCGGTCTGCTGGCCCGCGCCGTGGTGGTGCTCGACACCGACGGCACCGTGCTGCACAGCCAGCTGGTGCCCGAGATCGCCGTCGAACCCGACTACGACGCCGCCATCGCCGCCCTCTCCTGACCCCAACCCCACCGATCTCGGCGCGTGGAGTCCCGGTTTCCGGGACGCTACGCGCCGAGATCGGTGGGGGTCAGAGGCCGAGGAGGGCGTCGAGGCCGATCGTGAGGCCCGGGTGGTCGGCGATGCGCTCGCACGCCAGCACCATGCCGGGCATGAAGCTCGTGCGGTCGTAGCTGTCCTGGCGGATCGTCAGGGTCTGGCCCTGGGTGCCGAGGACGACCTCTTGGTGCGCCATCATCCCGCGCATCCGCACGGCGTGCAGACGGATCCCGCCGGGACCGACGCCGCCGCGCGCACCCACCGGATCTTCGTGCTCGGTCGGATCGGCCGCCCAGTCACCCGACGCCGCGGCCATCCGGCGTGCCGTGGCCATCGCCGTACCCGAGGGCGCGTCGATCTTGCGGTCGTGGTGCAGTTCGATGATCTCGGCCGTGTCGAAGAACGGCGCTGCCATCTCGGCGAAGCGCATCATCAGCACGGCGCTGATCGCGAAGTTCGGGACGATCACGCAGTTGCTGCCGCCGAAGGCCGAGCGGAACCCCTCGAGGTCGTCGGCGGTGAAGCCGGTGACCCCGACCACGGCGTGCATGCCGTGCATCGCCAGCCACGGGAGGGTCACACGCGACGAGGTGGCGACCGACACGTCGATCACCACCTCGCAGTGCGCATCGGCGAGGGCACGGAGCTCACTCGCCACGGTGATGCCGTGGACCTCGCGCCCGACGGCGCTGCGGCCCACGGCGGCCACCAGTTCGAGGCCGGGGGCGGTGGAGACGGCATCGCACGCAGCGTTGCCCATCCGGCCACCGGCCCCGACGACACCCACTCGGATCGCGTTCATCGCTGCGAACCGTAGCGGGTCAGGTTGTCAGCGGTGGCGACGACGGCCCTCGCCGCCGCGGTCGCCCGACTCGCTCGACGGGCCGAGGTCGCCGAGGTCGGCGGCCAGTTCGGCGTCGAAGGCGTCGTCGAACGACACCGACACGGCGTCGCCCGACTCGGTGCGGCCACCGCGGTCGCCACGGCCACCACGATCGTCGCGGCCACGGCCACCACGGTCACGGTCGCGGCCACCACGATCGCGGTCGCGACCACCGCGGTCGCCGCGGTCGTCACGGCCACCGGTGGAGACGGCACCCTCGGGGATCACCGGATCCCAGGACTCGCCCGGGGTCAGGCTGACCTTGCCCTTCTCGTCGATCTCCTCGACGATGACCTCGATCTCCTGACCGAGCGTGAGCACGTCCTCGACGTTGTTGATCCGCTTGCCCTTGCCGAGCTTGCTGATGTGCACGAGGCCGTCACGGCCCGGGAGGATGTTGACGAAGGCGCCGAACTTGGTCATGTTGACCACGCGGCCGGCGTACGACTTGCCGAGCTCGGCCATCGGGGGCGAGACGATCGCCATGATGCGGGCCTTGGCCTCTTCCATCCGCCACGCCTCGACGGCGCCGATGGTGACGATGCCCTGAGCACCGTCGTCGTCGACGGCGATCTCGGCACCGGTCTCCTGGGTGATCGTGTTGATGACCTTGCCCTTCGGGCCGATGACCTCGCCGATCTTGTCCATCGGGATCATCACGGTGATGATCTTCGGAGCGGTCTCGGCCACCTCGGCACGAGCCTGCGGGAGGCAGGCGTTCATGTTCGAGAGGATCTGGAGGCGGGCCTCCTTGGCCTGGTCGAGCGCAGCGGCGAGCACGTCGGCGGGGATGCCGTCGATCTTGGTGTCGAGCTGGAGTGCCGTGATGGCGTCGGCGGTGCCGGCCACCTTGAAGTCCATGTCGCCGAAGGCGTCCTCGGCCCCGAGGATGTCGGTCAGCGTCGTGTACTTGCCCTCGGCGTAGACCAGACCCATGGCGATACCGGCCACGGCCGAGCGCACCGGCACACCGGCGTCCATCAGCGCGAGCGAACCCGAGCAGACCGAAGCCATCGAGGTCGAGCCGTTGCTCGAGAGCACCTCGGCCACGAGACGGAGCGTGTAGTTGAACTTCTCGAGGCTCGGGAGCACCGGGATGAGGGCACGGGCGGCGAGCGCACCGTGGCCGATCTCGCGACGCTTGGGCGACCCGACGCGGCCGGTCTCGCCGTTGGCCCACGGAGCCATGTTGTAGTGGAACAGGAAGTACTTGTTCGTCTCGGGCGACAGCGTGTCGAGCAGCTGGTTCATGCGCGGCATGGCCATCGTGACGACGTTCATCACCTGGGTCTCGCCACGCTGGAACAGGCCGGTGCCGTGCGCGGTCGGCAGCACGCCGACCTCGCTCGAGAGCGGACGCAGGTCGCGGGGACCACGACCGTCGATGCGCTTGCCCTCGTCGACGATGCGCTTGCGCACCAGCTTCTTGGTCAGGCTGCGCACGGCTTCCTTGACCTCGCGGTCACGGCCGGCGAACTCGGCACCCTCGCCGCAGAGCTGGGCGATGGCGTCGGCCGCCGCCGCGTCGGTGGCGGCGTTGCGCTCGGCCTTGCCGGCGATGGCCACGGCGCCCGAGAGGGCCGGGGTGGCGATGCGCTCGACGGCGGTGAACACCTCGGGGGCGTAGTCGACGGCGACGCTGTACTGCATCGGGACGATCGGGCCGCGGGCGGCGACGACCGACTCGACGAGCTGGCGCTGGAGGGCGATGCTGTCCTTGATCCAGGTCTTGCTGGCCTCGAGGCCACGGGCGAGGGCGCCCTCGTCGACCTTGGGTGCACCGTTGTCGTAGTAGTCGAAGCTCTTGGTGGTGCCACCGGCCTCGACCATCATGATGGCGACGTCGCCGTTGTCGAGCTCGCGGCCCGCAACGACGAGTTCGAAGGTGCTCTCGTCACCCTCGGCGTAGGTCGGGTGCGGGGTCCACTCGCCCGACTGGCTGTACGCCACGCGCACGGCACCGATGGGGCCGTCGAAGGGGATCCCGCTGATCATCAGCGAGGCCGAGGCGGCGTTGATGGAGAGCACGTCGTGCGGGTTCTCCATGTCGGCGCCGAGGATGGTCAGCACGACCTGGACCTCGTTGCGGAAGCCGTCGGGGAACGCCGGGCGCAGCGGGCGGTCGGTGAGGCGGCAGGTCAGGATGGCGTCCTCGGTGGGACGGCCCTCACGGCGGAAGAACGAGCCGGGCACCTTGCCGGCGGCATAGGCGCGCTCTTCGACGTCGATCGTCAGCGGGAAGAAGTCGGTGCCGGGACGGACGTCCTTGGCAGCGTTGGCCGTGGCGAGCACGGTGGTCCGGCCGAGCGAGGCGACGACAGCGCCCTGGCTCTGCTGAGCCAACTTGCCGGTCTCGAACGACAGGGTCTTGTCGGTCCCGGTGAGGGTTCCCGACACTCGGATGGCGTCAGCCATGACGAGCTCCTTTCGGTCCGCGCGCGGTCACGCCGCGGCGGTGTCATGGGCGGAGGCCGGTTCCCAGTCGGCGATGTCGGAACTGCGACCCGCCGGACTCATCCGGCCGGGAGCCCCGGCACCCTCGACTGACAACCGTGCCGATGTCGCCCGGTTGGTGTGTTCCTCCGAGGCTACCAGCGGGAGCGGCCGAGGGGGCGGAACCCGCGACATCCGTCAGGACACCGTTCTTCGCGCCTGCCGCACGCACTGGCCCCAGACGCGCCGATCCCCGGCCACGGGGCCGGGGATCGGGACGTGCGGGGTCGGGCTCGGGGCCCGGCGGCTCAGCGGCGCAGGCCGTTGGCGGCGACGATCGCGCGGTAGCGCTCGACGTCGATGTCCTTGACGTAGTCGAGCATGCGGCGACGACGGCCGACCAGCTTGAGCAGGCCACGACGGCTGTGGTGGTCCTTCGGGTGCGACTTGAAGTGGTCGGTGAGGTGGTTGATGCGTGCGGTGAGCAGCGCGATCTGGACCTCGGGCGAACCGGTGTCGCTCTCGCTGAGCTTGTGCGACTCGATGATGACGTTCTTCGACTCCATGTCGGTGTCGTGCCTTTCGTGGGATGACCGGACGGGCCGGTCGGTGTGAAGGTCGCCGCGCCGTGGGCGGGGCATCGGCCGGAGGTGGGACCCCGACGGACTCGCCCAGCCTAACGGCGCGAGTCCCTACACTCCACCGGCGTGAGCCCGAACCCCGCGCCCGGCACTCCCCAGCCCGGCGACCACGCGCCGATCGACGGCGCTCAGGGCGCCCGCAGACGCGGCGTCACGGTCCGCGGACTCACCAAGGCCTTCGGGTCGCGGCCCGTGCTCGCGCCGCTCGACCTCGACGTCGACGCCGGCAGCATCGTGTCGGTCATCGGCCCGTCCGGCTGCGGCAAGACCACCCTTGTACGGATGCTGGCCGGCCTCGAGCGCACCGACGCCGGTTCGATCACCCTCCACGGCCTCGACCCTCAGGCTGCCCGGCAGGCCAAGCAGATCGCCGTCGTCCCCCAGCAGCCCGGCCTGCTGCCCTGGCGCACCGTCGAGGCCAACGCCCGCCTCCTTCTCGACGTGCGGCCCACGGCCTCGCCGACCGGCGCCGACGACCACCTCGCCCTCCTGCACGAGGTCGGTCTCGGCGACGTGCTCGGGCACCACCCCCACCAACTCTCGGGCGGCATGCAGCAACGGGTCGCTCTCGTACGCGCCCTCGCCCTCCACGCGCCGCTGCTCGTCCTCGACGAACCGTTCGCGGCGCTCGACGAGATCACCCGGGCCGACATGCGCGTCCTGCTCACTCGGCTCGTCGAGGGTCGCAGCGCCACGGTGCTGCTGGTCACCCACAGCATCCCCGAGGCCGTGGCCCTCGGCGATCGGGTCCTGGTCATGTCGCCGCGGCCGGCCCGTGTCGTCGCCGACATCCCGGTCGACCTCGCCCGCCCGCGGTCGGCGACCCTCGACGACGATCCCGCGTTCGTCGCCCTCTGCTCGAGGGTGCGGCACGCGCTCCACGGGTCGTCAGGTGGTGCAACCCGATGAGCACCGAACGCCGATCGACGCGCCTCGTCGCCCCGCTCGCCGGGGTCGCCGCCTTCCTGCTGGTCTGGGAAGCCGTCGTCCGCGTGGGCGAGGTCCGGCCGTTCGTGCTCCGTGCGCCGTCGCGGATCTTCGGGTACGTCCTCGACCACCCGGCCGACTTCGCGGCGGCTGCGTGGGTCACCGCACAGCACGCCCTGCTCGGTTCGGCGGCGGCACTCGTGGTCGCCCTCGGGCTCGGTGCCCTGCTCGCCGCCTCTCGGCTCCTCGAGCACGCCGCCGCACCCGTCCTGACCCTGCTCCAGGTCACGCCGTTCGTGGCGTACATCGCCTCGGTCGTCCTCTGGCTCGGACCCGGCACCCGACCGGCCGTGTTCCTCGTCGGGGTGGTCTGCCTCCCCGGCTTCACCTTCGCCGCCGTCGACGGCATGCGCAGCGCCGACCCCGCCGCTCGCGAACTCCTCCGCTCGGTCAACGCAGGTCGCCTCGAGGTGCTGTGGCGCCTCCGTCTCCCGTCGGCGCTGCCCTCGTTGTTCACCTCCGCCCGCTACCACGTCGGCCTCGCCCTCATCGCCGCCTATCTGGTGGAGGGTGGCAACTTCGCCGACGAAGGACTCGGGGCCATCGGCCGCCGCGCTGTAGCCCTCAACGAGGGCGACGCACTGTGGGCCGCGATCGTGGTCATGGCGCTCCTCGGCATGCTCGGACTCCTCGCCATCAGTGCGGCCCGACGGTCGACGCTGCACTGGCATGCCAGCCAGCGCACCTGAGCGGGTACGGTTCACCCACGATGCCCGACCTCAACGAGCTCCGCTCGCGGATCGACCAGCTCGATGCCGCCCTCATCGCCATCGTGGCCGAACGCCTCGCGGTGTGCCGCGAGGTCGCCGAGGTCAAGGAGGCTGCCGGGACGGCGGTCATCCAGCCGGCCCGAGTGCGCGACGTCGTCACCTCGCGTCGCGCCCAGGCCATCGCCGCAGGTGTCGACGCCGACTTCGCCGAGCAGTTGTTCCGGGTGCTCCTCACCGAGACCCACCGCATCGAGGTGGCCGGCCACCGCGCTGACCCGGCCCCGGAGAAGGCGCCCGAGGGGCGCGGCACGCCGGGCCTCGACACGGTGGCCAGTCGCGTCGATCACGTCGTCGTCGCCGTCCCCGATCTCGTAGCGGCCCGGCGCTCGATGACCACGGGCCTCGGCTTCCACGAGGTACCGCTCGCCGAACCGGCCGACGGCATGGCCGCGATGGCCGCTGGCGGGGTCACGATCGTCCTCGTCGGCCCCGACGCCTCGCCCGCCGTCGCCCGCCACCTCGAGCGGCACGGCGGCGGCGTCCAGCACATCGCCATCGAGGTCCTCAACGCCGGCTACACGCGGGCCGCCCTCGCCGAGGCCGGGGCCGAGATGGTCACCGACATCGTGGTCGACACCGACGGCCACGAACAGTTCTTCACAGCCGCCGACCCCGACACCGGACTCCAGCTCGGGTTCATCTCCCGCACCGGTCATCGTGTCGGCCTCGGCACCGCCAACGTCCTCGCCCTCTTCGACGTCCTCGACCGGACCGACTCCTGACCAACGAGCCCTCCATGCACCACACCTCGCCCTCCCGCTCCCTCCGTCGCGCGGCGCTCGCCACCGTCGCGGCGATGGCGCTCGTCGCCGCCTGCTCCGACGAGACGGCCAGCCCCACCACCACGGCCGCCCCCACCACCGAGGCATCGACTCCCGACAGCGAGCCCACCACGTCGGCCAGCGAGACGACGGCGGCCCCCACCACCGAGGGCCCTCTGAGCACCGACACGATCGCGGCCGATCTCATCCCCGCCGAGTGGGAGATCACCGCCGACGCCCCCATCCCCGCCGATCGCTGCGCAGCGAACGCCGAGGCAGGTCCGATCCTGTACCTGTCGAGCTTCGACTTCGCCGCCACGGCGAGCATCGTCGAGGTGCTCGTCGCCGAGTCGAAGGGGTACTTCGACGAGCTCTGCCTCGACGTGCAACTCACGCCGAGCTTCTCGGTCGAGAACTACCCCCTCATCGCCGCCAACGACGCCCAGTTCTCGTCGGGCGGATCGTTCAGCGAGATGGCCGACTTCGCCGACACGAACGACGCGGGATACGTCGCCCTCGCTGTCGACGGCCGGACCGGGATCGACGCGCTCATCACCAAGGACGGGCTCGTCCCCGACCTCGCCGACGTGCGCGGCCAGACAATCGGCGTGAAGGGCGCGATCACCCCCTCGGTCAAGGCGATGCTCGCCGCCATCGGCCTCGTCGCCGAGGTCGATTACACCACCGTGCTGCTCGACGGCTTCGATCCCAAGGTCCACATCGAGTCACCCGGCATCGTCGGCTTCCCCGGTTACAAGAGCAACGAACCGTTGCAGCTCGAGGCCGCCGGAGTCCCCTTCACGCTGTACGACCCGAGCGACTACGACATCCCCGGCAGCTTCGGCGTGATCTACACGAACATCACGTTCCTCACCGAGCATCCGGCCGCCGCCCAGGACTTCATGCGCGCTGCGATGCGCGGGCTCGCCGACGCCCTCGCCGATCCCGCCGCCGCTGCAGCGATCGCCGTCGAGGCGATCAACGCCAACGGCAACGCGATGTACCTGAGCCCCGAGGGCGAGACGGCCCGCTGGCAGGCCGAGGCGCGGATGATTCTCGACGACACCCACTCCGATGCCGCTCATGGTCTTCCGATCAAGGAGCTGCTCCTCGACGAGGTCACGACCTACGCCTCGATCGGGCTCTTCGACGGTGTGGCGCCGGAGATCGACTCGATGATCGACGAGTCGGTGCTCGCCGGTCTCTACACCAGTGACGGAACCGTCATCTGGCCGGCACCTGCCGCCTGACGACGCACGGATCAGCTCACCAGTCGGTGAGGGCCGTGCGGGCGTGGTCGATGTCGGCGCGGAGCTGGGAGATCAGGGCGTCGATGCCCTCGAACTTGCGCTCGCTGCGGAGGAAGTGCGTGAACTGCACCTTCGCCTGCTCGCCGTAGAGGTCGCCGTGGAAGTCGAGCAGGTGCGCCTCGAGCAGTGACGAATCGGCGTGCTCGTAGAACGTCGGACGACGACCGAGGTTGATGGCGCAGGCCTGGCGGGTGCCGTCGGGGCGGATGTACCACCCGGCGTAGACACCGTCGGCCGGCAGGCAGGTGACGTTGGGAACCTCGACGTTGGCGGTCGGGAAGCCGAGGGTGCGGCCACGCTGGTCGCCGGTGACGACCTTGCCGCGCGCCTCGAAGGCGTGACCCATCATCTGCGCCGCCAGTTCGACCTGGCCGCCTGCCATCGCCCGTCGGATCGCCGTGCTGCTCACGGGTTCGCCGGGGCCATCGGTGCGTGCGAGGAGGGTCACTGGTTCGACGTCGAAGCCCGACCGCGACCCGACCTCGCGCAGGGTGGCCACGTTGCCCTGACGACCGCGGCCGAAGTGGAAGTCCTCACCGACGACCACCGACGACACGGCCAGACACTCCACCAGGACGCGCTGCACGAAGGCCAGCGGTTCCTCCGACGACTGCGACTCGTCGAAGCGCACCACGACCGTGGCATCGACCCCGGTGGCGGCCAACAGCTCGAGCTTCTGGTCGAGATCGGTGAGCAGGCGGGGCGCACTCTCGGGACGCACGACGCTCGCCGGATGCCGATCGAAGGTGATGACGGCCGACCGAGCACCCTGCTCGCGGGCCCGCCGACAGACCTCGGCGATCACCGTCTGGTGGCCGCGGTGGACACCGTCGTAGGCACCGATGGTGACGACGGCTCGCTCGCCGGGCCACGGCGGGACGGAGAGATCGGTGATCACGCGCACGGGTGCCGACGTTACCGGCAACCCCGCTCGGTGGTTCAGTCGTCCGAGGAGATCACGACCGCCGGCTTGACCTGCGATCGTCCGAAGGCCTCGTACATCGCCAAGAGTTCGCCCTCGGAGATCACGGCCCACGGTCCGTCGCCGTCGAAACGCGCGGATCCCTCGCGGGCGAGGACCCGGCCGTGGCGCACGAGCGCAGCCGTCTCGGGGTCGACCTCGACACGCGGGTAGTCGCGGACCGCCTCGGTGAGCGGCAGGAGCTCGACGTCGTCGGGAGAGGCGGCCGTCTCGACCGTGAACCCACCCACTGCGGTGCGGCGCAGCCCGTGGAGGTGGGCTCCCCCACCACACAGCCGCCCGAGGTCGTCGGCGAGGGTCCGGATGTAGGTGCCCTTCGAGCAGTGCACCTCGATCGTGTAGACGAGCGGATCGGCAGTGGGCTCGATGTCGAGGCGGTGGACCGTCACCGGACGCGGCGCCCGCTCGACCTCGACACCCTCGCGGGCGAGTTCGTGCAGCCGGCGGCCATCGACCCGGACGGCGCTGACCATCGGCGGGATCTGCTCGATCGCTCCGGTGAGCCCCGCGGCCGCGGCCCGGACGGTCGCGGGTGAGAGTCCCGTCATGTCGAACGTGGCCGTGACCGTTCCGGTGGAGTCGAGCGAGTCGGTGGTCGAACCGAAGCGCACCTCGCCGCGGTAGGTCTTGCCGAGGTCGGTCAGGAAGCGCAGCAGTCGGGTCGCCCGACCCACACCGACGAGCAGTACGCCGGTGGCATCGGGGTCGAGGGTCCCGGCATGCCCGACCTGACGTTCGCCGAGGCGACGGCGGAGCTGGCCGACGACGTCGTGACTGGTGACGCCACGCGGCTTGTCGACCACGGCGAGGCCGTGCACCGTCGGCGGACGGCGACGGGCCATCACTCGGTCTCGGCTCCCGGTTCACCCTCGGGGCTCGGTGGCCGCTCGGGGAGGGTGTCGGCACGGTGCAGGATCTCGTCGATCCGGTCGGCGGCACGGATCGCGGCGTCGGGCTTGAACGACAGGATCGGCGTCTTCTTCGCCCGCACCTGACGCCCCACGGCCGCCTGCAGGCGGACGCGGTGGTCGTGCAGGGCCTCGCCGATCTGCTCGTCACCGTCCTCGCCGAGCAGCGAGTCGTAGAACACGATGGCGCGGTTCATCTCGGAGTCGACGTCGATGGCCGTGATCGCCACCATGGCGAGGCGTTCGTCGTCGATGCGGATCAGTTCCTCGGCGATCACCTCGCGCAGCGACTCGTTGAGCCGGGCGGTACGCGGGTAGCGATGCGTCGAGGGGGCGGCGGGACGGCGGGGACGGCTCATCGTGTGCTCCTCGTGGGTCGGGACGGGCAGCCCCGTCGCACGGTCGTGACCTCGGCCGTCGGCAGGGTCGGGACGCACCCGACCCTACCGACCGCACCACGGTCAGGTTCGGGCGATCTCTCGCTCTTCGAAGGTTTCGATGAGGTCGCCCGGCTTCAGGTCCTGGAAGTCGCTGAGGCCGATACCGCACTCGAAGCCCTCGCGCACTTCGCGGGCGTCGTCCTTGAAGCGCTTGAGCGACTGGATGGCACCCTTCCAGATGATCGTGCCGTCGCGCAGGAAGCGCACCTTGGTACCACGGGTGATGGTGCCGCTGCGCACGTAGCAACCGGCGATGGCGCCGATCTTGGGCACACGGAAGACCTCGCGCACCTCGGCCTCGCCGGTGACCACTTCTTCGAACTCCGGAGCCAACATGCCGACCATCGCCCGCTCGATGTCCTCGAGCAGTTTGTAGATGATCTCGTAGGTACGGATCTCGACGCCCTCGGTCTCGGCGAGGTCGCGGGCCTTGCGGTCAGGACGCACGTTGAAGCCGATCAGGGTCGCGTTCGTGGTGGCCGCGAGGCTGATGTCGTTCTCGGTGATCCCGCCGACCGCACGGTGCACGAAGGCCAACTTGACCTCGTCGCGCTCGAGACGCCGCAGCGACTCGGTGACGGCTTCGAGCGAACCCTGCACGTCGGCCTTGATGACGAGGTTGAGGGTCGCCACCTCGCCCGACTGGATCTGGCTGAAGATGTCCTCGAGCTTGACGCCGCGCTGAACGCGAGCATCACCACGCTGGTTCTTGAGACGCAGACGCTGTTCGCGGGCCTCACCCACGGTGCGGGCCGTCTTCTCGTCGTCGCTCGAGCGGAACTCGTCGCCGGCGTGCGGGACGCTCTGCAGACCGAGCACCTGGACCGGCGTGCTCGGACCGGCCGACTTGACCTGCTGGCCCTTGTCGTCGATGAGTGCACGCACACGACCCCAGGCCGCACCGGCCACGATCGGATCGCCGACCTTCAGCTCGCCCTTGTCGACGAGCACGGTCGCGACCGGGCCACGACCGACGTCGAGGTTGGCCTCGAGCACGACGCCCTTGGCGCGACCGGTCGGGTTGGCGGTGAGTTCCTCGAGTTCGGAGACGACCAGGAGCTGCTCGAGCATCTCCTCGACACCGATGTTCTGGGCCGCCGCCATCTCGACGACGATCGTGTCGCCACCCCACGACTCAGGGACGAGTTCGTGCTCGGCGAGCTGCGCGAGGACGCGCTGCGGGTCGGCGTTCTCCTTGTCGATCTTGTTCAGCGCCACCACGATCGGCACATCGGCCGCCTTGGCGTGGTTGATGGCCTCGATCGTCTGGGGCATCACACCGTCGTCAGCCGCCACCATCAGGATGACGATGTCGGTGACCTGCGCACCACGGGCACGCATCTTGGTGAACGCCGCGTGGCCGGGGGTGTCGAGGAAGGTGATCTTCCGACCGTCCTTGACGACCTGATACGCACCGATGTGCTGGGTGATGCCACCGGCCTCGCCCGCCACGACGTTCGCGTTACGGATCCGGTCGAGCAGGGTGGTCTTGCCGTGGTCGACGTGACCCATGACGGTGATGACCGGCGGGCGGAGTTCCTGCAGGGTCTCGTCGTCGTCGTCGCTGTCGTCGAACAGCGCCTGGAGCTCCATCTCCTCCTGCTGGCCGGGCTCGACCAGCAGCAGGTCGGCCCCGACCTCGAGGGCGAAGAGTTCCATCTGCTCGTCGCTGAGCGTCATGGTCGCGGTGACCATCTCGCCGTTCTGCATGAGGAAGCGGATGACGTCGGCCGCCGTGCGGTTCAGCTTCGGGGCGAACTCCTGCGCCGACACACCGCGCTCGATGATGATCGTGCCCTCGGGGACCGGGGCCGAGTTCGGGGTGTAGTTCGACGAGTAGTTCGGCTGCATCTCGTCGAAGTCACGACGACGACGAGCACGCGACTTCTTGCGCGGGGCGCGGCGCTGGCCGTTGGGACGACCACCGGGACCACCAGGGCCGCCGGGACGCGGACCACCGGGGCCACCGGCACCCGCCGGGCGCGGGCCGAAGCCGCCGGGACGCGGGCCGCCGAAGCCGCCGGGGCGCGGACCACCGGGGCCGCCGGGACGCGGGCCACCAGGACCGGCCGGACGAGCGCCGGGCGCACCGGGGCGAGCCGAGTAGCCGCCACCAGGGCGCGGACCGCTGCCGCCGGGACGGGCAGAGCCGGGGGGCGGAGGGATCGGCTTGCCGGAGGCCGAGATCGGACGACCGCCACCGGGCGGCGGCGGGATCGGCTTGCCGCTCGCCGAGGTGGGGCGAGCGGGCGGCGGGCCGGCCGGCGGGCGCGGGGCACCCGCGGCAGGAGCAGTCGGCGGAGCGGCCGGGGGCCGGGCCTCGGCCGGCGGGCGCGGGGCGACCGGGGGCATCGGCGTCGTGGCCGGAGGCCGCGACGAGGTGATGCGCGGCGCAGCCGGAGCCGACGGGGCGGCCGGTGCCTCGGGGGCAGCCGGAGCCTCGACCACGGCAGGAGCCGCGGCCTCGATGGGCGCCGGTGCCGGAGCCTCGACGACCGCAGGCGCGGCCTCGACGACCGGAGCCGGGGCGGGAGCGGGCGCCGGGGTCTCGACGACCACCGGAGCAGTCTCGACGGGCTCGGCCGCAGCGGGCGCCTCATCGGCAGGTGCGTCGTCGGCCTTCTTGGCGGCAGCCTTCTTGGCCGGCGCCTTCTTGACCGGCTTGGCCTCCTCCGGCTGCTCGGGCCGCGTGAGGCCGTCGCGCTCGGCGCGTCGACGAATACGGTCGGCCTGTGCCTCGATCAGGGAGGACGCCTGGCTCTTGACGCCGACTCCCATGACCTCACAGAGGCCGAGCATCTCCGTGTTCGTCATCCCGAGCTCTTTGGCGAGCTCGTGCACCCGCAGGTTCTTTGCCAAACCGTTTGCCTTTCATCGACCTCGGCCGGAGGACGTGGTCCTGTCGTCCGAGGATTCTTCCACTTCGGTGATAACGCCGTTGAACACGATCCGCAACGCTGCGAGGTCGCCCGCCGACACCGTTCTCCGCCAGGCCTTGTCGAAGGCACGTCGGCGGATCGCGGTCTCGAGGCACTCCCCCGAGCACAGCCACGCGCCCCTGCCGGCCGCCGTGCGGTGCACCATCGGCCCCTCAGGACCGATGACACAGCGCACGAGCTCGTGCTGAGGGCGCCGCTGGCGACACCCCACACACGTCCGGACAGGTGCGGACCCGTTCACGTCAGGCGCCGTCACCACCTTCTGTCACTTCTGCATCGGGGGTCTCGGCCGCGGCCGGGGTCCCCATCTGCGCTTCGTACTGTTCCTGGGTGAGCACGGTGCCGTCGGCCTCGTGCCACTCCATCGCACCCGTCTCGGGGTTGGCGACCCACTCGCCCTCGGCGTAGTCGGCGGCGTCGTCGTAGCCGTCGATCGGCTGCGACTCGCCACGGATGTCGATCCGCACACCCGTCAGACGGGCGGCGAGGCGGGCGTTCTGCCCCTCCTTGCCGATCGCCAGGCTGAGCTGCTGGTCGGGGACGATGACGTCGGCCTGGGTGAGGTCGTCGCTGATGATGACCTGGGTCACCTTGGCGGGCGACAGCGCCTTGGCCACGAAGTCGGCGAGGTCCTCGCTGAAGGGCACGATGTCGATCTTTTCGCCGCGGAGTTCGTTCACGACCATCCGGACGCGACCACCACGGGCACCGACACAGGCGCCGACCGGGTCGACGTTGTGGTCGTTGCTCCACACGGCGATCTTCGTGCGGTGGCCGGGCTCGCGGGCACAGCCCTTGATCTCGACGATGCCGTCGGCGATCTCGGGGACCTCGAGCTCGAACAGACGCTTGATCAGGCCGGGGTGGGTCCGGCTGACCACGATCTGCGGGCCCTTGGCGGTCTTGCGGACCTCGACGATGTAGGCCTTCACGCGGTCGCCCGGGGTCGGACGCTCGAACGGGACCTGCTCTGCCTTGGGTAGCAGGCTCTCGACGCGGCCGAGGTCGAGCAGGGTGTAGCGGTCGTCGGTCTGCTGGATGATGCCGGTGACGATGTCGCCCTCGCGGTTCGCGTACTCCTCGAACTTGCGGTCGCGCTCGGCCTCGCGGATGCGCTGGCCCATCACCTGACGGAAGGTCTGGGCGGCGATGCGGCCGAGCTCTTCCTTCTTCGGCGTGTCGTCGCGCTCGTTGATCCACTGGCCGTCGTCGTCGACGTCGTAGGCGATGAAGGTGAACTCGTAGGTGTCGGGGTTCACCGACACCTCGACCTCTGCGGCGGCGCCCGGACGGCGCTTGTACGCCGTGGCCAGGGCGTCGACCAGCACCTGCAACAGGGTGTCGACCGAGATGTTCTTCTCGTTCGCGAGCATCTTGATGGCTTCGGCCATGTCGAGGCTGCTCATGTCATTCCTCCCATCCGTCGAGGGACTCGTCGTCGTCCTCGAGGTCGTCGTGGTCGTCGTGATCGTCGGCGAGATCGCCGAGGTCGTCGACGGGGTCGCCGGCGACGCCGGTCTCCCCGTCACCCGTCGCGGCGCGACGGGCCTTCCCCGAGCCCGAACCGGGCTTGGGTGCCGGGCCCCACACGAAGACCGTGCGGGCCCGATCGATGGTGTCGAGGGCGATCAGTCGCACCTCGGGGGCCGGATCGGCCTTGGTCGGCTCGGGCCGGACACCGATCTGGTGGTCGTCGGCGCTCACCAGCACACCCTGCACACGCCGGGCGTCGCCACCCGCGCCGCGCAGGCGCACGTTGACGGTCTTGCCGACCTCACGCTGGAAGTGGGCCGCCGTACGCAGGCTGCGCTCGAGCCCGGGGCTGGTCACCTCGAGGGTGTAGCGACCGGGGATCGGGTCGTGGTGGTCGAACTCGCGGGAGATCAACCGGGTGGTGAGGGCGATCTGCTCGAGATCGACCCCTCCGGGGCTGCCGGCCGGCGTGTCGATGGTGACACGCAGGGTGCCCCCGCGGAACTCGAGGTCGTAGAGATCGAGCTTCAGGTCGGCGACGATCGGGGCGACCAGCGAACGGACGCGCTCGAGTGTGCTGTTGTCGCTCATGGTCACCTCCTCGTCACGTGTCAGGGCTGGGCATCGTCCGGGATCGGCCCGGGTCGGAGAGCGCTGGACACCCGCCGACGGACACGTTCGGGTCCGATTCATGAAGAAGGCGTGGGCCGGTGGCCCACGCCTGGAAGAACGGCGGACGTCGAACGTCGGGGATGACTATACCGGCCGAGCGGTAGTCTGCGGCCCACCCCGTGTGGTGGCCGGCCCTCCCCGGGCCGAACCCGTTCCCCGGCGAGAAGGATGGTCCCCCCGTGCTGCGAATGTCGACGCTGTTCCTGCGCACCCTGCGCGAGGACCCGTCCGATGCCGAGGTGGCCAGCCACCGCCTGCTCGTCCGGGCCGGCTACATCCGCAGGGCCGCACCCGGTGGCTTCACCTGGCTGCCCCTCGGCTGGATCACGTACCGCAACGTCGAGAACATCATCCGTGAGGAGATGGACGCCGCCGGTTTCCAGGAGGTCCATTTCCCCGGCCTGCTCCCCCGCGAGCCCTACGAGGCCACCGGACGCTGGACCGACTACGGCGACAACCTCTTCCGCCTCAAAGACCGCCGTGGGGCCGACATGCTCCTCGCCCCCACCCACGAGGAGATGTTCACCCTGCTGGTCAAGGACCTGTACAGCAGCTACAAGGACCTCCCGCTGGTGATCTACCAGATCCAGGACAAGTACCGCGACGAGGCGCGCCCGCGCGCCGGTCTGCTCCGAGGCCGCGAGTTCACGATGAAGGACTCGTACTCCTTCGACGTCGATGACGCCGGTCTCCAGCGCTCGTACGACCGCCACCGCGTGGCCTACCAGCAGACCTTCGATCGTCTGGGTCTCCCCTACGTCATCGTCTCGGCGATGAGTGGCGCCATGGGTGGCTCGGCCAGCGAGGAGTTCCTCGCCCCTCTCGCCGTGGGCGAGGACACCTACGTGAGCTGCCCCGGCTGCCGGTACGCCGCCAACACCGAGGCCGTCCAGGTCGCCGCCCCGACACCCGTCGCGTTCGACGGTCTTCCCGGCGCGTTCGTGGCCGACACGCCCGACACGCCCACCATCCAGACCCTCGTCGACCTGTTCAACGAGCGCGACGACCTGCGGCGTCCCGACCGCGCCTGGACGGCGGCCGACACGCTCAAGAACCTCGTCGTCAAGCTCCACCACCCCGACGGGACCACCTCGGCCCTCGCCATCGGCGTCCCCGGCGACCGCGAGGTCGACATGAAGCGCCTCGAGGCCCAGGTCGCCCCGGCGGAGATCACCCCCTTCGACGAGGCCGACTTCGCCGCCAACCCTGCCCTCGTGAAGGGCTACATCGGACCGGGTGCGCTCGGCGAGAAGAACGCGTCCGGCATCCGTTACGTCGTCGATCCCCGGATCGTCGACGGCACGGCCTGGATCACGGGCGCCGATCAGAAGAACCGCCACGTCATGAACCTCGTCGCCGGGCGCGACTTCACCCCCGATGGGGTCATCGAGGCCGCCGAAGTCCACGGTGGCGATCCGTGCCCGCACTGCGGCACGGCGATGGAGATCAACCGCGGCATCGAGATCGGTCACATCTTCCAACTCGGCCGGAAGTACGCCGAGGCGCTCGGCCTGACGGTGCTCGACGAGAACGGCAAGACCCGCGTCGTCACGATGGGCTCGTACGGCATCGGCGTCTCGCGCGCCGTCGCCGCGATCGCCGAGATGAGCTGCGACGACAAGGGGCTGATCTGGCCCCGCGAGGTCGCGCCTGCCGACGTGCACATCGTGGCCACCGGCAAGCCCACCGACCCGCAGTTGCCCGCCGCCGAGGAACTCGCGGCCGCGTGCGAGGCCGCCGGACTCCGGGTGCTTCTTGACGACCGCATGGGCGTGTCACCGGGCGTCAAGTTCAACGACGCCGAGCTCGTCGGCATCCCGACCATCGTGGTCGTCGGTCGCGGACTCGCCGACGGGGTGGTCGAGGTCAAGGACCGTCGCAGCGGTGAGCGCACCGACGTCGCCGTCACCGACGCCGTCGACCACTTGGTCGCTCTCGCCCGGGGCTGACGCCACAGCGCGCCGACACGGCTGCCGTCGGATCGGTGACCTTCGGCCCTAGGGCGGCCGCCGACTCGGCGTGCTCAATGGCGCCATGAAACTGCTGCTCATCGAGTCCGTGCCCGGACAGGCTCACGAGATCCGCGACAACCTCCTCGCCGAGGGCCACGACATCGTGACCTGTCACGACGACAAGGGTGGCCCGTGCCGCGGGACCGACCACCACGAGTCGTGCCCTCTCGAGGAGCACGTCGACCTCGCCATCGTCACCCGTGAGGCCGACGCACCGCACACCCTCGGCGAGATGGGCGGGGTGTGTGCACACCGCCACCGCGTGCCGTCGATCGAGGTCGACCCCGCCAACGTGGCCGACGAACTCCCGAGTATCGAAGCCGCCACGGCCCTCGCGGCACGACGGGTCGATGCGGGTTATGCCATGGCGGTGCGCCAAGAACTCGGCGACCTGCCGGCGCTCATCAACGTCGATCGCCACGTCGACCGGATCCACGTGCACGTGCAGTTGCCGGCTTCGGCCGCCACACCGGCCAAGGTCTCCCACGCCGCCGACAAGGCCCGCGCCGCCGTTCGTCGTCACGACCCGTATTCGTCGGTCGTCGACATCAGTGTGACCACCTACCCCGATCCCGACTGACACACGGCGGTCCGACCGCCCGCCCCCCTGAACGACGATGGCCCGGGCACACGTGCCCGGGCCATCGTGATGTCGTGACCGTGCTGCGGCGCCGTCAGGAGTGGCGGACCAGTCCTTGGTCGATCACGACCCGGTCGCCGACCGAGGTGGTGAAGACCGCCTCACCCTCGCCGGTGCGCCAGATGCGCACCGTGAGCGCGTCACCCGGCATGACCGGCGACGAGAAGCGGCCCTCGATGTGGTGGAAACGGGTGACGTCGTTCCCGGCGAGGGCACCCAGCAGGGCCCGACCGGTGAAGCCGTAGGTGCACAGACCGTGCAGGATCGGCCGGTCGAAACCGCCGAGGGCAGCGAACGACGGGTCGGTGTGCAGCGGGTTGCGGTCGCCCGAGAGGCGGTAGACGAACGCCTGGTCGGGCGAGGTCTGCAACGTGATCTCGTGATCGGGCGCCGCGCCGGCCGGGGGCTCGTTCTGCGGACCACTCGGCCCGCGGTCGCCACCCCATCCGCCTTCGCCACGGATGAACACGCTCGAGCGCGTGTTCCACAGCGGCTCGCCCGAGGCGAGCTTCACCTCGTTCTCCATGACCACGACGGCGGCCTTGCCCTTGTCGTACATGGCAACGACCTTGTCCTGGACCGTGGCCGAGGCCTCGACAGGGATCGGCCGGTGGAGCGTGACGGCCTGCGAGCCGTGCACGAGCAGCGCCCAGTTGAACGAGCCGATCCGGCTCATCGCCGTGGCACCCGGTGAGGTGGTGCCCGACCCGGCCACGACGGCGAAGGTCGGGAAGACGACCTGCGGCGTGTCCTTGGTGTTCTCCGTCGTGAACGGCAGGTCGGCCTGACCGGCGCCGATTCCGACGGCGTACAGCAGGGCCTCCTTCGAGGTCCACGACATGGTGCGGACGTCGCCGACCGCTCCGACAGCGTTGGGATCGAGGGCCATCGCGGTCAGCGCCCCTGCGGCCAGTGGCCGGGCTCGCCGTCCATGCCGCTGTTCGCACGAGCCTGCGAGAGCAGGTCGGCGACGATCGGGCCGAGCACCGTCGGGTCGTCCTGCGGAGCCGTGCGCGGACCGCGGACCCAGCCCTCGGCGACCGCCAGCACCTGACCGCTGGCCTCGAAGACGCGACCGGTGACGCCGGCTGCTTCCTCGCTCGCCAGCCACGTCACGATCGGGGCGATCCAGCGCGGCGAGCGCATCTCGCTCTCCTCGTCGGTCTCGGGGGCCGGGCCGAGGCCCTCGGTCATGCGGGTGAGTGCCACCGGGGCGACCGCGTTGACGGTGACGCCGTAGCGGGAGAGCTCGAGGGCGGCGATCGTGGTGAAGGCCGCGATGCCGGCCTTCGCCGCGCCGTAGTTGGTCTGGCCGGGGTTGCCGTAGATGCCGCTGACCGAGGTGGTGTTGATGATCCGGCCCGAGACCGGCTTGCCGGCCTTGGACTGCTCGCGCCAGTAGGCGGCGGCCCAACGGCTCGGGCCGAAGGTGCCCTTGAGGTGGACGGCGATGACGGCGTCCCACTCCTCTTCGGTCATGTTGACGAGCACACGGTCGCGGAGGATGCCGGCGTTGTTGACGACGATGTGGAGGTCGCCGAAGGTCTCGATCGCCGTGTTGACCAGACGCTGGGCGCCTTCCCACGAGGCCACGTTGTCGCCGTTCGAGACGGCCTCGCCGCCCATCCCCTTGATCTCCGCAACCACCTGGTCGGCGGGCGAGAGGTCGCCGCCGCTGCCGTCGACGTTGCCGCCGAGGTCGTTGACGACCACCTTGGCACCCTGCGACGCGAGGCTCAGCGCGTGTTCGCGCCCGATGCCTCGACCTGCCCCGGTGACGATCGCCACTCGGCCTTCACACAACCTGCCCATCTGGGTACCTCGTATTCGTTCGGCGACCGGCAAGACTCCGGCCGTGCGGGTGTGCGGCGATCCTACGTGGGGCAGGGCATCCCCTCCCCAGCCGAGCGGCCCTAGCCTGCGACCGTGCCCCAGAGCGTTCCCCCCACCGCCGACGTGCTGGTCATCGGCGCCGGTCCTGCCGGATCGGCCGCCGCCATCGTGCTGGCCCGCGCCGGTCGGTCGGTCGTCATGGTCGACAAGGCGGGCTTCCCGCGCGACAAGTGCTGCGGCGACGGCCTCACGACGCTCGCTCTCCGCGAGACCGTGCTGCTCGGTCTGCACCCCGAGCACGTCCCGAACTGGCAGACGGTGCACGACGTGTGGCTGCGCTCACCCAATGGCCGCGAGGTGCACCTCCCGATGCCCGGTGGTGGAGCGTTCGCCGCCACGACGCCCCGCCGCGAACTCGACGACGCCCTCGTGGGGCTCGCCAAGGGGGCTGGCGCCGACCTCCACGAGGGGTGCACGCTCGTGTCGCTCGACGTCGACGAGCTCGCCGCCGATCCAGGCCGACGGGCGATCGCTGTCGTCGAGACCGGCGACGGGACGCGCCACGAGATCGGGGCGCGTCACGTGATCGCCGCCGACGGTATGTGGTCAGCGAGCCGTCGCCTGCTCGGCCTCGGCGGTGACGGCTACATGGGCGAGTGGCACGCCTTCCGCCAGTACGTCTCGGGGGTCACCGGACCGGCCGCCGATCGGCTCTACGTGTGGTTCGACGACGACCTCCTCCCCGGGTACGCGTGGAGCTTCCCGTTGCCGGGTGGTCGGGCCAACGTCGGCTTCGGTGTGCTGCGCGACGGCGAACGCAACGGACGACAGATGAAGGATCTCTGGGCCGGACTCCTCGACCGTCCGCACATCCGTGCGGCACTCGGACCCGACGTGGAGCCCGAAGGTCGTCACACCGCGTGGCCCATCCCCGCCGGCATCGACAAGGCCACGCTCACCCACGGCCCGGTGCTGTTCGTCGGCGACGCGGCTCGGGCCACCGACGTGATGACCGGCGAAGGGATCGGACAGGCGCTGCTCACCGGACGCCTCGCCGCCGAGGCCGTCCTCGGCGCGCCGAGTGGCGACGTGCGTGCCGTCGCCGAGCGCTACTCACGCACCGTGCGCTCGCACCTCCTCGCCGACCACCGCATGTCGCTCGTGCTCGGCCGAGCACTCGCCCGCCCGTGGGTGGCCCGCGGCGCCGTGCGCCTCGTGGGCCTCACGCCGTGGACCCGCCGACACTTCGTCCGGTGGATGTTCGAGGACGAGCACCGCGCCGTGATCGCCACACCGCGACGGTGGCACCGCCAGTTCCTCCGCCGCCCAGCCCCCTACCCCGACCCGACCTGACCCGGCGCGAGCTGACCCGGCACGAACTGACCCCCGGCGCCAACCCCAGCCCCTCGGACCCGACCCCGCTCGACCCAACTGGAGTGCCACACCACCACCGGAGTGTCACACCACCACCGGAGTGCCACACCGCCGATGGAGTGGGCACTCCGACCCCGTCGCGCGCGTGGCACTCCGACACGGCCGGCCGCTCTCGCCTGGGCGGCCTCAGACCGTCAGGTGATGACGACCACCCATCGTCACGCTCCGCGCCCTGGCCAGATCCAGGAGTTCTTCCACCAACCGTGGCAGGTCGAGCAGATCGATCTCCGTCACACGCTCCACCTGCCAACCAGCCATGTGGAACTCGCGGTCGCGACGCTTGTCGGAGGTCGTGCCCTGCAGCAGCAGGTGGTCGGGGTGCAGGTCGAGTTCGATCGCCCAACGGATGTCGGGCAGCGAGAGGTCGGGGCGGTACCGGCGACCACTCGGAACCTCGATCTCACCGAACTGGGCCACCAGCGGGAGACCACGCGCTGGGAGCGCCGCCGCAAGTGCGGCCTCGGCGTGCGACTCGGCAGCGCCACCACCTCGCGGTGTCAGGAGCGCTCGCACGAACTGCACCGAACCAGGCCGTGCGGGCCGGGCGAGATCGCGCGCGATACGCGCGAGCGTCGATCGATCGGTCAGTCGCTGTTGGACGATCTGCTCGATGACGCTCTGCAGGTCGAGAGGACCGAGGTCGGAGGCGAGATCGAAGGCTGCTCGAGCCGCGTGGGCGACCCTGATGGAGTCACCCCGCACACGCGAGTGCCACGGAGCGATCGATCGCGACTGGCGGAGTCGCACCCCCTCGAATGGGCCGACGTGCGAACCGTGGGCGATGACGAAGTCGATCGACTCGGTCGTCGGCATCCGTCGGATCCCGTGCAGGCGCCCCCAGGCGGGGCCGGTCACGAACCCTTTCGGGTAGGCGAGGCTCAAGGCAGCACACCGGGCTTCGAGGGTGAGCGGACTGCTCAGGATGCGGAAGGCTCGTTCATGGAGCACCTCGACTGCGCCCGAGTCGACGGCCCGTTCGAGAGCTCGGCGACTGAGCCCTCGGGCATTGAGTTGCGGCCACGTGGCCACACCGTGCTGCGCTGCCAGGAGTGTCAGGACGGGCGCAGGGAACATGGCTTCCTCCTCGGGTGACATCGGAGTGGAGGGAAGCCCGGCGGGACCCTATCGGCCACGTCGTCCGGTGGGCGACGAGACTGATCGACCAGGCGACCCGGCGCCGACGGGCTGTTGGAGTGCCTCCCGCACGACGGAGTCGGAGTGAGCACTCCATCGGCGAGGAGGCACTCCGGTGGTGCCCTGACACTCCAGCGGAGGTGTGGCACTCCAGCCGACCTACCCCGACCCGACCTGACCCAGCACCGGCACGCCGGTCGGGTGGGAGCGGTGTCGGCGAGCTTCGCTACGGTGCGGGCATGGCACTGCGCACACGTCTCACCGACATGCTCGAGATCGAACACCCCGTCATGCTGGCCGGAATGGGAGGGGTGAGTTACCACCACCTCGTGGCCGCGGTCAGCGAGGCCGGAGGGATCGGCACGTTCGGTGCGAGCACGATGAGCGCCGACGAACTCCCGGAAGAGATCGCGGCGATGAAGGCGCTCACCTCGAAGCCGTTCGGCGTCGATCTGCTCACGGCGGTCCCCGGACAGCTCGAGCGCAGCGTCGGCGACGTGATCGCTGGTGGCGCCCGCATCTTCGTGGCCGGGCTCGGCGTGCCGCGCGAGATCATCGACCAGTTGCACGCCCACAACATCCTCGTCGGCAGCATGTGCGGCAAGGTGCGCCACGCCGAGGCCGCTGTGGCGAGCGGTGTCGACTTCGTGGTCGCTCAGGGCACCGAGGGCGGGGGCCACACGGGCACTGTCGCCACCATCGCCCTCGTCCCGCAGGTCGTCGACGCCGTCGGCGACAAGGTGCCGGTCGTGGCAGCAGGTGGTCTGTTCGACGGCCGTGGCCTCGCTGCCTCGCTCGCACTCGGTGCCGACGGTGTCTGGATCGGCACGCGCTTCATCGCCACGCCCGAAGCCCGCGCCGTCAACGGGTACAAGGACGCACTCCTCGCCAGCCGCGAGGACGACACGGTCATCAGCCGCGCCTACACCGGCAAGACATGCCGAGTGGTGCGCACCGAGTGGACCAACCAGTTCGAGAAGAACCCGGGCGAGCTCAAGCCGTTCCCCGAGCAGGCTGTGCTGTCGATGAAGGCCGGCGTCAACCACCTCGGATACCCGTCGGGCACCGAGGTCGACAGCAGCCGCGAGTTCATGCCCTGCGGCCAGGGTGTCGGCGCGATCCACGAACTGACGCCCGCCGGCGACATCGTCCGCGAGATGGTGCGCGAGGCCGAGCGCACGCTGGAGCGCGTCGCGGCCGTCCGCCGATGACGCGTTCGACGGTCGACGCCGACACCGGGAGTCGCGTGGTCGCCCACGTCGAGCAAGTGTGGAGCGACGACATCCTCCCGTCGCTCGTCGAGTACGTCCGCATCCCGTGCGTCTCGGTGCAGTTCGACCCCGACTGGAAGGCCAGTGGCTATCTCGACACGGCGGTCGAACACATCCGTGCGTGGTGCGCGGCGCGTCCGATCGACGGCCTCGTCGTCGAGGTCCACGAGATCCCCGGCCGCACGCCGCTGATCCTCTGCGAGATCCCCGCATCGGCAGGCGCTGACGCGTCGCCAGCGAACGGCGCGCACCCGGACACGGGCGACACGGACACGGGCGACACAGTGCTGCTCTACGGCCACTGTGACAAGCAGCCCGAGATGACCGGATGGCGAGAGGGGCTGGGGCCCTGGACACCTGTCGTCGAGGGCGAGCGGCTCTACGGACGCGGCGGCGCCGACGACGGCTACGCGGCCTATGCCGCACTGACGGCGATCGAGGCCATCCGCCGCGAGGGACTCCCGCACGCTCGGTGCATCGTGCTCATCGAGGCCAGCGAGGAGAGCGGCAGCCCCGATCTCCCGGCCTACATCGACGACCTCGCCGACCGGATCGGCCGACCGACCCTCGTGGTCTGCCTCGACAGCGGCTGCCTCGACGACCGACGCCTCTGGGTCACCACGTCGCTGCGCGGCCTGGCCGGCGGTGTCCTCCGCGTCGACGTCCTGCGCGAGGGCGTGCACAGCGGTGAGGCCAGCGGTGTCGTGCCCTCGACGTTCCGCGTCATCCGCCAACTCCTCGACCGGGTCGAGGACGCGACCACCGGCCGGGTGCTCCTCCCCCGCCTCCATGTCGACATCCCTCCCGACCGCCGAGCACAGATCGAGCAGACCGCCGCCGAGTTCACCATCGGCGACCACTTCCCGTGGATCCACGACGACGTCGAGCCGATGGAGACCGATCCGGTCGAGCAGATCCTCGCCCAGACCTGGAGGCCGGCCGTCAGCTACACCGGCTCGCACGGAATGCCCGACGTCGGTCGTGCCGGCAACGTGCTGCGTCCACACACGTCGCTCAAGCTGAGCGTGCGACTCCCACCCACGTGCGACCCTGAGGTGGCCCTCGGTGCCCTCACCGAGGCACTGACTGCCGACCCGCCGTCGGGAGCACGGGTCGAGTTCCTCGACGCCCACGCCGGCCCCGGGTGGAACGCGCCCGAGTTCTCGCCGTGGCTCGAGGCCGCGCTCGTCGACGCATCACTCGCCGTCTTCGGCGACTCGTACCGCGCCTTCGGGGAAGGCGGCTCGATCCCGTTCATGGGAATGCTCGGCGAGAAGTTCCCTGCTGCGCAGTTCGTCGTCACCGGCGCGCTCGGTCCGGGATCGAACGCCCACGGGCCGAACGAGTTCCTCGACATGGCGACGGCGCGACGCGTCACGGCCTGCGTCGGACTGCTCCTCACCTCCCACGCCACGCGCTGATGCTTCGCCTGCTGCGCACGAACCGCGACCTGCGCTGGCTGTTCATCGCCCAGGTGGTGTCGTTCACCGGCAACTGGTTCTCCTTCGTCGCCCTCGCTGGCCTCGTGAAGGATGCCACCGACAGCGAGTTGCTCGTGTCGCTCGCCTACGTCTCGTTCACCCTGCCGTCGTTCCTCGCCTCGCCGATCGCCGGGCCGGTCGTCGACCGCTACGACCGACGACGCCTGCTCGTCGCCATCAGCGCGCTCCAAGCCCTCGCCGCTCTCGGCCTCCTCACCGCATCGCTCGACAGGGTGTGGCCGCTGTTCCTCTTCCAGGGGTCGATCAGCGCGCTCGCCGCGTTCGTCAAGCCGTGCATCGACGCCGGCGTGCCGAACCTCGCCCGCGACGAAGAGGAACTCCGCACGGCCACGGCGCTCTTCGGGAGCACGTGGGGTGTGATGCTCGCCGTCGGCGCCGCGCTCGGAGGCGTGTTCAGCGAGGCGTTCGGGCGCACCGCCTCGTTCCTCGCCAACTCGGCGTCGTTCGTCATCGCCCTCGGACTCTTCGCCCTCATCCGGCGACCGATGCAGGAGCGGGTCCATGCCCACCGCTCGCGGGTTCGTCCCGTCGAGGACATGAAGGAGATGGCCCGCTACGCGCGCAAGGACCGGGTGATCCTCGCGCTCCTCGCGAGCAAGTCGACGTTCGCGATCGGAGCGGGCACGGTCAGCCAACTCCCGGTCCTCGCCACCGAGGTGTTCGGGTGGGGCGACGGTGGCACCGGACTCCTGCTCGGCGCCCGTGGCATCGGAGCCGGACTCGGACCGATCGTCGCATCACGCTTCACGCAGGGGCGCCTCTCCCGTGTGCTGCAGGTGTGCGGCATCGCCGGCCTCGTGTTCAGCGGGCTCTATCTCACGGCCGCGTGGATGCCGACCCTGCTGCTCGCGTTCGCGGCGATCTCGCTGGCGCACCTCGGCGGGGGCGCCCAGTGGACGCTCAGCACCTACGGACTCCAGGTGCGCGCCGACGACTCGCTCCGCGGCCGGGTCATGGCCGGCGACTTCGCTGTCGCCACGCTCGTGATGACCCTCAGCAGCCTGGGCGCCGGGCTCACGTCCGAGGCGCTCGGCGCCCAGTGGGCGATCAGCATCTTCGCGATGCTCGCCGGAGCGGCGAGCATCACCTACGTGAGCGCGACCCGTCAGCTGGTCCGCTCCCTCCCCTGAACCCCCAACCCCACCGATCTCGGCGCAGATAGTCCCGGAAAGCGGGACGCTACGCGCCGAGATCGGTGGGGTGATCGGTGGGGTGGGTGACGGTCAGGGGCGCATCTTCGAGCGGTCGAGGCGGATCGGGAGCTCGGCCCGGATCCGGTCGTCGATCTCGTCGGGGATGTGGCTCGGGTAGTGCGTCGCCAGCACGTCCTGGACCTTGGCGATCGCCCGGTCGAGGACCTTCGGACGACCGAGCTCGGCCCATTCCTTGTGGCTGAGACGGTCGTGCATCGCCGGGTAGATGTACTCGGTCTGCATGATCTCGAGGGTCTGTGCCGAGCCGAGGTAGTGGCCCGGCCCGCCGATCACGGCCTGACGGATCACGTCGAGCGACAGGGTGTCGTCGTTGATCTCGATGCCCTTGATGGTGCGCAGGCACGAACCGATCACGTCGTTGTCGAGCACGACACCCTCGAGCGAGAACCCGAGGAGGCTGGCGTGCATACCGGCCGACTCGTAGATCAGGTTGGCGCCGGCGTTGCCGACGAGAGCGTGGTTGTAGCCCTTCTCGGCGCCTGCCTGGACGTCGGGCATCTTCGCGTCGCTGATGCCCGACGAGGTGCCGCCCGTGAGGTCGTAGAAGTGCGCCATCTGCGCGCAGGCCGACGACAGCAGAGCCTGCTCGGGGCTCCCACCTGACATCGCGCCGGTGCGGAGGTCGCTGACGAAGGGCCACAGACCGAAGATCGCCGGAGCACCCGGCTTGATCGCGTTGACGTAGGCGAGTCCGGCGAGGACCTCGGCGACCTCCTGCACGAGCGAGCCGGCGAGCGCTGCGGGCGCAGTGGCGCCAGCCTGTCCGGCCGAGAGAAGGAGCACGGGCATCCCGCCCTCGACGGCCACCTCGAGGCACTTGCACGCGTCGGACGCGAACTTCAGCGGCGGAACCACGAAGCAGTTCGACTGGCTCACGAAGGGACGCTCGCGCCACTGCTTCTCGCCACCGGCGATGTGGTGGAGCATCTCGAGCGAGGCCTTCAGGTGGTCGGGGTGCACCCACGACGTGCCGACGTGCTTGGTGGTCCCGCTCACGCTCAGGTAGCAGGTGTTGATGTCCATCTCGGCCGGGTCGGGGAGGTCGCGGGGCACCACCGAGCGCTGGTAGAAGTGGATGTTGTCCATCGTGTCGACGAGACGGGCGATGTCGAAGCAGTCCTGGGCGGTGCTCTCGCGGTACTCGCCCGTCACCGGATCGACGATGGTCACCGCGGCACCAGCAGTGCCGTAGTACACCTTGCGACCCCACGGCTCCATGTCGTACTTCGGGTCTTGGGCGTGCAGCGGGAAGTGCCGTCCGGCGATGGCGAGGGTGTCGTCGATCAGCGCACGCGGGAAGCGCAGGCGGCCGTCACCGTCGAGCCACGCACCCTTGGCGGTGAGGATCTCGATGCACGACGGGATCGCGTCGGCGAGGCCGATGTTCTCGAGCACGTCGAGGGCGGCCGTGTGGATGCGCTCGACCTGGGCGTCGGTGAGCACCTTGTAACGCCCACCCTCCATCCCGGGGTTGACGGGCCGGACGTCGGCGGCGAGCGGGGCGGCGCGCATGGCACGACGGGCTTCACGGCCTCCACGGCGGGCGGCGGGTGCTGACTGAACGTCGGTCATCGACGGACTCCTTCGCGACGGGAACGGCACATTCTCGCATCCGATGACCTGCTCCGATGCACACAACCACAGGACGATTGTTCATCGACTGATGAGTTTCTCTCATCTATCATCAGGGCGTGGATCTCCCGCCCCTCGCCGCCTTGCGCGCCTTCGACGCCGTCGCCCGTCGACTCAGTTTCCGTGGTGCCGCCGAGGAACTGAGCGTCACCCAGTCGGCGGTCAGCCACCAGATCGCCGACCTCGAACGACGCCTCGGCGTGACCCTGTTCGTCCGCACCAGTCGACGGGTGGCGCTCACCGACGCTGGGGCGCTCTACCACCCGTACGTACGCGAGGCCTTCGAACGGATCACGCAGGGGACCGCGCTCGTCACGATGGGCGCGCCGTCGCGCGACCTCGACCTGCAGGTCTACGTGACCGTCGCCGTGCGCTGGCTGATCCCACGGCTGCACTCCTTCCACGAAGCCCACCCGGGCATCAGGGTCCGCCTCAACACCAGCCACATCGACTGGGAGTTCGCGGCCGACGAGAGCGACGTGGCGCTGGTGTGCTCATCGGGGCCCACCCCTCCTGGACACCACGCGACCCACCTCTTCGACTCGACGCTCGTGGCGGTCTGTGCGCCCGCCGCCGCGCCTCGCGCCCTCGCCGGCGACCTTCCCTTCGTGCGTCTCTACACCGCACCCGACGAGTGCGACGCATGGCTCGCCGCCGCCGGACTCGCCGACGCTCCGCTCAGCACGACGAGCGTCGACTCGTACCTGCTCGCGCTCGAGTCGGCCGCCGATGGTCAGGCCGTCGCAGTGGTTCCCGAGTTCCTCGTCGCCGCCGACCTGCGTTCGGGGCGCCTCGCCACTCCGTTCCCGACGGTCATCCCCCAGGAGCGCCGGTGGTTCCTCGTGTGCCGCACCGCCCTCGCCGACCAACCGGCCGTGGTCGCCCTGCGCACGTGGCTCCACACCCAGCTCCGATGAGAGATGAGGTCGCCAGAGACACTCATCTCTCATCGGAAGGGGTTCGTCGGAGGGGTGCCGCGGGTCAGTAGTGGGGCGGGGTGATCACCCACAGCACCTTCACCGGGCGGGTGCCGCGGTTGAGACACCGGTGCGGGTCGGTACTGGGGAAGGCGAAGCTGTCGCCCTTGCCGAGAACGAAGTGACGCTCCCCCACCCACAGGTCGAGAGTCCCCTCCATCACGAGCCCGGCCTCGGCACCCTCGTGGGTGTAGTACTCGCTGTCGGCTCCCGGATGGATCGTGCTGATCAGCACCTCGAGCGGTCCCGAGAGGTTCGGCGAGAGCAGCTCTTCGGTGATGCCGAGTCCGGTGAAGGTCAGGTTGCGACGGTTCGCGGCACGGACCACGACGTCGCGTTCGTCCTCGGGGCCGGGCGAGGCCGCGTGGAAGAACCAGTTCATGTGCACGCCGAGCTCGTCGGCGATCTTCTTCAACATCCCGATGGGCAGACGCGAGACGTCGCGCTCGATCTGGCTGAGGTACGAGACCGAGATCCCGACAGCACCTGCCACGTCGCTCAGCGTGCGGCCGTGTGCCTTGCGCAGCTCGCGGATGCGGTGGCCGATGTGGGCGCCGTCGACGTCGAGGGGCGCGTCGCCACCGGCCGCAGCCGAGGTCGCCTCCCGTGCCGAACTGAGCGCCCTGATCGCCATGTCGTCAGTCTGCCCGATGCCACCCGCTCACGGGCTATGAACGGGTCCGCTCGCTCTTGGGGTCGTAGAACGGCGCCATCGACACTCGGGCCGGAACGCGTTCGCCCGCGATCTCGATCTCGTAGTTGCCCTCGAGCACCCACTCACGCGAGACCGGCCGCCCGTCATCGGCGACATAGCCCATGCCGAGCGACACGCCGACGGTGTGGCCGAACATGCCGGAGGTAACGCGACCCACCAGGACGCCATCGCGCCAGATCGGTTCGTTGTGGTACAGCATGTGGTCGCTGTCGAGGAGGGCGAACTGCGCGAGCCGCTGGTGCACCGGTGCACCCTTCGCCGCGAGCAGCGCCTCACGGCCCACGAACCCGCCCGGCTTGTCCCAGGCGACGCAGAACGACAGCCCTGCCTCGATCGGGTTCTCGTCGGGCGAGATGTCGTGACCCCAGTGGCGATAGCCCTTCTCCATGCGCAGCGAGTTGAGCGCGTGGTAGCCGGCGAGGCGCAGGCCGAACGCCGGCCCGGCCTCGACGATGACGTCGAACACGTTCTGGGCGAACTCGGTGGGGATGTACAACTCGAACCCGAGCTCACCCACGTAGCTCACGCGGCTCGCACGCACCCGCGAGTAGCCGAGGTCGATCACCTGCGACGTGCCGAACGGGAACGCCTCGTTCGAGAGATCGTCGGTGGTGAGCGACTGCAGCAGGTCGCGCGAGCGCGGGCCCTGCACGTTGAGCACCGCCATCGACGACGTGACGTCGACCGCCACGCAACGCGCGCCAGCCGGGATGCTGTCCTTCAGGTACTGGAAGTCGCGCACCTGGGTGGCGGCGGCGGTGACGACGAGGAAGCGGTCGTCCGCCTCGCGGGTGATGGTCAGGTCGGCCTCGATCGTGCCACGCTCGTTGAGCCATTGCGTGTAGACGAGACGACCCACTGCGACATCGACGTCGTTGCAGCAGACCCGGTTGAGCACGGCCATCGCATCGGGGCCCTCGAGGAGGAACTTGCCGAACGACGACTGGTCGAACATGCCGACGGCCTCACGGACCGCGACGTGCTCCTCCCCCGAGTACGGGAACCAGTTCTGCTTGCCGTAGGTGTACTCGTACTCCGCAGCGACACCCTCGGGGGCGAACCAGTTGGCACGCTCCCAACCGGCGACCTCTCCGAAGCACGCACCCCGCGCGGCGAGACGGTCGTGCAGCGCCGACTTACGGACACCACGAGCGGTCTCGGGCTGACGGAACGGCCAGTGCATCGCGTAGAGCAGACCGAGCGACTCGACCGTGCGGTCGTGCAGATAGTTGCGGTTGCGCTGGAACGGCATGACGCGGCGGATGTCGACGTCCCAGAGGTCCATCGGCGGCCGTCCGTCGATGATCCAGTCGGCGAGCACCTTGCCCGCACCACCCGACGACTGGATTCCGATGCTGTTGAAGCCGCACGCCATGTACAGCTCCTTGACGTCGGGCGACGGTCCGAGCAGATAGCGGTCGTCGGGGGTGAAGCTCTCGGGACCGTTGAAGAACAGGCGGATGCCGGTCTCGGCCACCACAGGCATGCGGTTCGCGGCCGACTCCATGAGGGGCGCGATGTGCTCGTAGTCGGCCGGCAGCGACGTGAAGCAGAACTCCTCCGGGATCCCGCTGCGACCACCGCGCTGAGTCATGCCCCACGGCTTCGACACCGGCTCGAACCATCCGACGAGCAACTTGCCGGCGTCTTCCTTGAAGTAGCCGCAACCCTCGGGGTCGCGCAGCACCGGCATCGTGGGCGAGATGCCCTCGATGCCCTCGGTGACGATGTAGAAGTGCTCGGCGGCGTGGAGCGGCACGACGGCACCGGCCTGATCGCCGAGTTCGCGTCCCCACATGCCGGCCGCGTTGACGACGGCGTCGGCCATGATCTCGCCGCTGCCGACGACCTTGCCGTTCGCGTCTTCCGCCGTGTACGCAACGCCGACGGCGCGGCCGTCGCGGACGATGATCCGATCGACGCGGGTGTTCTCGCGGATGATGCAACCACGCGAGCGTGCACCCTTGGCGAGCGCCTGGGTCGTGTCGATCGGGTTGGTGACGCCGTCACCGGGGAGGTGCACACCGCCGACGATGTCGTCGACGTTGGCGAGCGGCACGAGGGCCTTGATGTCGGCCGGAGTGATGATGTCGACCGGCAGGCCGAACACCCGCGCCATCGACGCACCACGCTTGAGTTCCTCGAAGCGCTCCTCGTTGGGCGCCACGCTCACCGAGCCGCGTTGCTGGAAGCCGGTCGCCTGACCGGTCTCCTCCTCGAGGGTCGCGAAGAGGTTGGTCGTGTACTGCGCGAGCCGGGTCAGGTTGTGCGTCGCGCGCAACTGCCCGACGAGGCCGGCCGCGTGCCACGTGGTGCCGCAGGTCAGCTGCTTGCGCTCGAGAACCACGACATCGGTGACCCCGCGCAGAGCGAGGTGATAGGCGACGCTGCAACCGACGATGCCGCCGCCGACGATGACGACCCGGGTGCTGCTCGGCAGCTCGGACATGACTTCCTCCGCGTTGTGAAATTTTCGCTATTCTTACACAAACGTCGTCGGTCGCAACCGGCGACGCCCAACCACCACACCGGTCGGGGCGGCGCAGGCCGTCCGGCCACGGCACTCACCCAGGGGTCCACATGAGCGCAGCAGCAGAGCGGGAGACGGCTCGGGTTGTCGTCATCGGCGGCGGTATCGCAGGCGTCAGCGTCGCCTACCACCTCGCCCTCATGGGGTGCACCGACGTGTTGCTCCTCGAGCGCGACGAACTCACCTCGGGCTCCACGTGGCACGCCGCTGGCAACGTGCCCACGTACTCGACCTCGTGGAGTGCGATGAAGGCCCAGTCGTACACGGCGGCCCTCTACCGCGAGCTCTCGGAAGAGTTCCCGATCAACTACCACGTGACCGGTTCGGTGCGACTCGCCCACAGCAAGGAGCGCTTCGCCGAGTTCCGTCACGTGACCTCGATGGCCAATGCCCAGGGCATGGGCTACGACATGTTGACCCCGGCGCAGCTCCAGGAGATTTACCCGCTCGTCGAGACCCACGACCTCGTCGGCGCCCTCTGGGATCCCCTCGACGGCGACATCGACCCGTCGCAGGTCACCCAGGCCCTCGCCACCCGCACGCGCGGGATGGGCGGCCGCATCCGCCGCTACGAGCGCGTCACCGCCCTCCAGCAGCACTCGAACGACCACTGGACCGTCACGAGCCGTTCGAAGGACGGTGCCGAGCACGTCATCGACTGCGAGATCGTGGTCAACGCCGCCGGCTACCGCGCCGGCGAAGTGATGGAGCTCCTCGGGCGCCACCACCCCATCGCCCAGATGTCGCACCAGTACCTCGTCACCGACGAGATCAAGGAACTCGCCGCCCGCGAGACCCCGCTCCCGCTGCTGCGCGACCCCGACACGAGCTACTACCTCCGTCAGGAGCGCAACTCGTTCATCCTCGGACCCTACGAATGGCAGTCGACCGCGATGTGGCTCGACGGCATCCCCGAGGAGTTCGCCAACATGCTGTGGCCCGAGGACATCGAGCGCCTCGCACCGCAGATCATCGATGCCGGCGAGCGTGTGCCGGTGCTGGCCGACGCCGGCATCGCCCGCGTGGTCAACGGGCCGATCCCCTACGCCCCCGACGGCTACCCGTACCTCGGACCCGAGCGCGGTCTGCGCAACTTCTTCCACTGCAACACGTTCTCCTTCGGTATCGCCCAGGGTGGCGGTGCCGGTCTCGTGACCGCCGAGTGGATCCTGAAGGGTCGCCCGTCGTTCGACGTGTGGGGCTGGGACCGTCGCCGGTACAAGAGCTACGCGACCACCGAGTACACGATCGCCAAGGCGCTCGAGCTCTACCAGCACGAGTACGCGATGGGCTTCCCGTTCAAGGAGTGGCCGGCAGGCCGCCCCTCCTGGACCTCGCCGCTGTACGACACCCTCGCCGCGAAGGGCGCCCACTTCGGCGCACGCGGCGGCTGGGAACGTCCCACCTGGTTCGACTCCACCGGCGCCGTGCCCACCGACGACTACTCGTTCTTCCGCACCCAGGCGTGGCGCGGTCCTGTCGGCGAGGAGTGCGCCGCTGTGCGCGAGCGCGTCGGCATTCTCGACATGCCGGGCTTCACCAAGATCGAGGTCACGGGTCCCGGCGCCAACGCGTACCTCGACGAGTTGCTCTGCACCAAGCTCCCGCGGCTCGGGCGCATCACGCTCGCGTATGCACTGCTGCCCGACGGCAAGGTGCTCAGTGAGTTCACCGTGGCCCGCATCGCCGACGATCACTACTACCTCGTCGGTGCCGCTGGCGCCGAGTGGCACGACCTCGACGTGCTCGAGAACGCGTTGCCGGCCGATGGTTCGGTGACGCTGACCAACATCAGCAAGGACTACGGCTCGCTCGTGCTCGTGGGTCCGCACGCTCGTGAGGTGCTCGCCAAGGTCACCTCGACCCCGCTCGACAACGCCTCGTTCCCGTGGCTGAGCATCCGCGACATCGAGACCGCTGCCGGCTCGGTGCGCACGCTCCGCGTCGGATACGTCGGCGAACTCGGCTGGGAACTCCACGCCGCCAACGACCAGCTCGTGGCGCTGTACCACGCGCTGTGGGCGGCCGGCGAGGAGTTCGGCATCCGCGACTTCGGCATCTACGCCGTCGACAGCCTCCGACTCGACAAGGGCTACCGCGGCTGGAAGGGCGACCTCGAGATCGGCTTCTCGCCGTTCGACGCCTCGCTCGACCGCTTCGTCGACCTCACCAAGCCGTCGTTCGTCGGCAAGGACGCCCTCGTGGCCGAGAAGGCCGCGGGGTCGCCGTGGCGTTTCGTCAGCATGACGCTCGACGACGACGGCGATGCCGACGCTCCGGCGCTCTCGTCGATCTTCGACGGCGACGAGCGGATCGGTCTCGTGACCTCGGCCGGGTGGAGTTTCACGCTCGGCAAGAGCATCTGCATCGGCTACATCCGTCCGCAGTACGAGGCACCGGGCACCAAGGTCGAGGTCCTGATCTACGGCAACCGCGTCAGCGCCACTGTCGGCGCCGAGCCGCTGTACGACCCGACCAACGCCCGCATGCGGGCCTGAAGCCCGCGCGACACGAGCCGCGGCCCGCGAGGGCCAGGGGCCACAGTCAGAGAGAGGCCGCCGCCTCGCCCGCGTGGTACGAGCTGCGGGTGAGGGGGCTGGCTTCGACGTGTCCGATGCCGAACGATTCGCCGAGGCGGGCCCAGCGCTCGAACTCGGCGGGTTCGACGAAACGCGCCACCGGAAGGTGGTTCGACGTCGGACGCAGGTACTGGCCGATGGTCACGATGTCGACACCGATCGAGGCGAGGTCGAACAACAGCGAGTCGACCTCGTCGACGGTCTCGCCGAGCCCGACCATCAGGCCCGACTTGGCTACCAGGCCAGCCGCCTTGGCGCGGGCGAGTGCCGAGAGGCTCCGTGCGTAGCCCGCCGACGGCCGCACCGCACGCTGGAGCCGCGCCACCGTCTCGACGTTGTGGTTGAACACGTCGGGGTGCGCCGCGAAGAGCAGACCGAGTGACACCTCGTCGCCCTTGGCGTCGCTCACCAGAGTCTCCACCGCCGTACCCGGGCACAGGTCGCGAATGGCCGTGACGCACTCGGCCACATGGGCGAACCCACCGTCGTCGAGGTCGTCGCGGGCGACCATCGTCAGCACCGCATGACGGAGTCCGGTGCGGGCGACTGCGGCGGCGACACGCCGGGGTTCGTCGGCATCGGGGGCAGCGGGCTTGCGCGTGTCGACGAGACAGAAGCCGCAGGCGCGCGTGCATCGCTCGCCCAAGACCATGAAGGTCGCCGTTCCCGATGCCCAGCACTCGCTGAGGTTCGGACAGCCGGCCTCTTCGCAGACCGTGACGAGGCCGTGTTCGCGCACCGTCGCCTTCATCGCCATCACATCGGCACCGAGGCTCACCCGCGGGCGGAGCCACTCGGGCTTGCGCGTCGAGATGGCCAGTCCCTCGGTCACACCGGCGGCTTCGAGTCGGGCCAACGAGCGACCCATCAGGCCCGGACCCTCGCCACGCGAGAACGGTGAGAGGTCGGCAGGAACGTGCTTCCACGCCACGTCGTGACGCACGACGGTGCCGTCGCCCCAGATGCTCGTGGCACGCTCGACCACCCGCTCGACGACCTCGGCTATCGAGACGTCGAACCCCTCCTCCGCCAGCGACGTCACCGGGAGGTGCCCGATCCCGCACGGCACGATGTGCTCGCGCATGTAGGCCATGTCGGTGCTGACGTTGAGGGCGAAGCCGTGCATCGTGCGCCCGTTCGCCAACCGCACACCGATCGCGCAGATCTTCCGCGGCGTCGGACCGCTCACGCCGACCCACACGCCCGGGTACTCGTCGAGACATCCCACGTCGGCCACACCCAGATCGGTGAGCACACCGACCACGAGGCGCTGGATCGCGCAGACATGATCGGAGGCACCGAGCGCGTTGTCGACGTTCACCACCGGGTACCCGACGAGTTGACCGGGCCCGTGGTAGGTGACGTCTCCCCCGCGCTTCACCGCCACGAGTTCGGCTCCTACCGCGGCCGGTTCGCACCGGAGGTTGGTCGACAGATCGGCACGGGCACCGTGGGTGAACACGTGCGGATGCTCGAGCAGCAGCAGGTGGTCGCCACGACCGTGTTCGAACAGTGCGGTCTGGACCGCCAGCGCTTCGCGGTACGGCACCCTCCCCAACCAACGGACGTGGAGGGGCATGACGACTAGAGCTCCTGCGACCAGTCGCGGGTCTCGAGGATCTGCTTCACGCGCACGAGGAAGCCGGCCGCGTATGCGCCGTCGAAGGCGCGGTGGTCCCAGCTCATCGCCAGGTGTCCGACCGGATGGATCACGATCGCCTCGCCACCATCGGGCAGAGCCGCGACCACGGGCTTGCGCACGATCGCGTCGGTCGAGAGGATCGCCACCTGCGGCTGGTTGATGATCGGCATCGTGAGCACGCTGCCGGCCGAGCCGTTGTTGCTGATCGTGAACGTGCCGCCCGAGATCTCGTCGGGGCTGAGCTTGCGCGAGCGAGCACGCGACGCGAGGTCGTTGATCTCACGGGCGATGGCGCGGAAGCGCTTGGCATCGGCGCTGCGGACCACCGGCACGAGGAGACCCTCGTGGTCGAGATCGACGGCGATGCCGACGTCGACGTAGTTGTGCACGACGAGTTCGTTCTCGCCGACGCTCGCGTTGAGGTGCGGGAACTCGGCGAGGGCGTCGACCACCGCACGGGTGATGAACGGCAGGTAGGTGAGGCTGAAACCCTCGCCCGCCTTCCACTCGCCCTTGGCCTTGTTGCGGGTCGCGTCGACGTTGGCGTAATCGACCTCGACCACGCTGAAGGCATGCGGGCTGACCCCCTTCGACATGATCATGTGGCTGCCGGTGAGCTTGCGGATCTTGCTGAGCGACACGACCGTGTCGCGGTCGCCGGATCGCACGATCGGCGCGGGAGCGGCGGCCGTGACAGCGGGAGCCGGGGCGGGCGCGGGGGCCGTGACAGCAGGTGCCGGGGCAGGAGCGGCCGTCGGAGCCGGGGTCGCTGCGGGAGCGGGGGCCGCCCCACCGCCGGCGAGACGGTCGATGTGGTCGAGGACGTCGTCACGGGTGATCCGCCCGCCGGGGCCTGTGCCGGTGACGTGATCGGGGTCGATGCCGTGTTCGGCGACGAGCCGCCGCACGACCGGCGAGAGCAGACGGCTGTCGCCACGGAGGTCGTCGAGCGCGGTCGCCGCGGCTGGGGCAGGCGCAGGAGCCGGGACAGGTGCAGGTGCAGGGGTCGGGGTCGGGGCCGGTGCAGGTGCCGGTGCCGGTGCAGGGGTCGGAGACGGGGCAGGCTCAGGAGCGGGCTCGGGGGTCGGAGCAGGAGCGGGCTCCGGAGCAGGGGCGGGCGCAGGTGCAGCGGCGGCGCCGGCCGAACCGACGACGGCGATCACGGCGCCGACGGGGACGGTGTCACCCTCCGCGGCACGGATCTCGGTGACCACACCGGCGACCGGTGACGGCACTTCGGTGTCGACCTTGTCGGTGCTCACCTCGAACAGGGCCTCGTCGGCCGCAACGGTGTCGCCGACCTTCTTGAACCAGCGCGTGATCGTGCCTTCGGTGACGGTCTCGCCCAGCTGAGGGAGGGTGACATCGGCCATGGGTGGTGCTCCTGTTCTGACAGGTGTTGACGATAGTGACTGTGGTGCCGCGGGCGGCTCAGGCGTTGAGACTGCGACCGGTGAGCGAGAGGACGGTCTCGCCGAATAGTTCGCTGAGGCTCGGGTGCGGCTGGATGAACTCCGCGATCTCCGGCACGGTGGCCTCCCAGTTGACGGCGAGGTATCCGCCGCTGAGCTGCTCGGTCACCCAGGGTCCGACCATGTGGACACCGAGCACCTGGCCCGCCGAGCCGTCGCCGTTGCGCCGGGCGATGACCTTCACGAGACCGTCGAGCTCGCCGAGGATCTGCGCACGACTGTTGGCACGGAACTGGTGCTTGGCGACCACGACGTCGTGACCGGCTTCACGCGCGGCCTCCTCGCTCGGGCCGACGAACGCCACCTCGGGGTGGCAGTAGATCGCCCACGGCACACGGTCGTAGGCGATCGGCATCGGGTTCTCGCCGAGGATGTGCTTGGTGACGAGGATCGCCTCGGCGTACCCGACGTGAGCGAGCGCCGGCGTGTTCACGAGGTCGCCGATCGCGTAGACGCCCGGCTCTCCGGTGCGGCAGTACTCGTCGACCTCGACGAAGCCACGACCGTCGACCTTAACGCCCGTTCCCGCCAGGCCGAGATGATCGGCGAACGGGCGGCGGCCGATGCTGACGACCACTGCATCGACTTCGAGGCTCTCGCCCTCACCGAAGTGGACGACGGTCGAGCCACTGCCGGTGGGCGTGTGCCCCATCACCTTGACGCCGGTGCGGATGTCGATGTTCTTCTTCTTGAACGAGCGCACGACGACGTTGGCGACGTCGCTGTCGAGCCCCGGAAGGATCTTCGGGAGACCCTCGAGGATGGTCACCTGCGAACCGAGGTCGGCGAAGGTGCTGGCGAACTCGCAGCCGATCGCTCCGCCACCGATGACCGCCATCCGAGCAGGAACCTGCTGGAGCATCAGGACTTCGTCGCTGGTCATCACCGGGCCACCGGGTTCGAAGCCGGGAATCACGCGCGGCACGCTGCCGGCCGCGAGCAGCACGTGACGGCCGGTCAGCGTCGTCGTGCTGCCGTCGTTCAGGCGCACGCTCACGGTGCGGCCCGGACCGAGCGAACCGACGCCCTCGAGGACCGTGATCTTCTTCGACTTCATGAAGCTGCCGAGGCCCTTGACGATGCCGTCGACGATCTTCTGCTTGCGGGCCTGCGCCGTCGCGAAGTTGACCACCGGGGCGCTCGACTCGATGCCGAAGTCGCCGGCGTGCGCCACGTGACGCTGCACCGCTGCGGTCTCGAGATAGGCCTTGGCGGGGATGCAGCCACGGTTCAGACAGGTGCCGCCGAGCGAGTCCTTCTCCACGAGGGCGACACGCAACCCTGCAGACGTGGCGTACAACGCTGCGCCGTAGCCCCCAGGGCCACCGCCGATCACCACGAGGTCGAACTGATCATCCATCGGTCAGGCTCCGCTTCTGCCCGTCCCCGGGCTGCCGTCGTTCCGATGCGACAAGGTACCGCCACAATGCGCCTCAGACCGCATGAGTTGACGCCTGACACGTCGGATGGGGCCTTCGCCCAGGTGCGAGCAGCGGGGTCGAACTGCCGCCGGGGGCCTGCTCAACCGGCGAGCGACCAGCGGACCTTCTCGCCCCCGCGCTCGAGTACCAGCTGACGGGCCGTGCTCTGCGCCCCGTCGAGGGCGAACACCAGCGAGCACGGAGACGCGTCGGGCGCCGGCGTGCCACAGGCAGCGGCAGAGGCCGCGTCGGGGCGCACGACCCGGTCGGGCGCCACGAGGACGAAGTCCGCAGCAGCGTCGGCATCGGCCGGACCCGACCACTCGAGGTCGACCGTCAGCACCCCATCGGTCGACGAGGCGCCCAGCACGGTGACCACGAGGTCGCCGGCCTGCCCCGTCGAGCCCACGGCCAGGGGCGCCGCCGGGGACGGCTGGCCGGCCAGTTGGAGCATGAGCACCATGCCGGCCACGAGGATCGCCAGGCCGCACCCGACCGAGAGGAGGAGAAGAGTGCGCGTCTTCATCGCTCGGTCAGGCTAGGGGCGCGCTCCACGCATACGGTGGAGGCGTGACGACGACCACGCTCCCCTCCCGGTTCAGCCGGGCCGTGTCGCGGATCGTGGTCGCACTGTTCGCCGTGGGAACCGTCGCCGGTGCGGTCGGCTGCGCCGCCGACGTCGATGACGCTCGCACCTCGCCCACCATGACGCTCGCACCGACCGCGGAGGGCTCGAGCCAGCAGGTGTCGCTCGTAGGCGGCGGGATGCTCGACCTCGCCGACATGTCCGACCAGCCGCTCGCCCTGTGGTTCTGGGCCCCTGGTTGATTCACGTGTCGGAGTGAAGCCCCCTCGGTCGAGGAGGCCAGCACACGATGGCTCGGACGGGCCCGCTTCGTCGGCGTCGCCTGGTACGGCGACGCGAGCGACTTCCGGGCCTTCGTCGACGAGTTCGGTCTGACGTTCCCGCAGGTGTCCGACCCCGACGGCGAGGTCTTCGCGTCGTACGGCGTCGCCTCTCAACCGGCGTTCGTCGTCGTCGCTCCTGACGGCACGATCCAGGTCGAGCGGGGAGCCGTGAGCGCCAGCACGATCGACACGATGTTGGACGCCGCCAGCGCCTGACCGCCGGAGGGGCGAGACGAGCGGGCCGAGGGGCGCCAGGGCGCCGATTCGACGATTCACACTGAAGTTGGGGATCGTTGGCGTGGGGCGAGTTCTCGGGGAAACCTCCTGACACCCCAAACGTATGTTCGACACATGGACATCGACGCCCTTCGCAACCTCCTCACGGCCGGCACACTCGCCGACCTCGCGGACTGCCGACGCGAGCTCGCTGCGTTGCGGGCAGTGCGCGGGATCGTCGACGCCCGCGAGATGCGAGTGCTGGCGCGGATGGACGAGATCGCCGCCACACC
>Ga0172373_10000206_pt1 | contig 92006 bp, 99 predicted proteins | sample Lak10m_2_FD_114546 | JGI IMG/M metagenome (GOLD analysis project Ga0172373, IMG submission 114546) | Freshwater microbial communities from Kabuno Bay, South-Kivu, Congo - kab_092012_10m | ecosystem: Environmental > Aquatic > Freshwater > Lake | place: Democratic Republic of the Congo...
CCGGTGGAAGCCCCGCCTGCCACTCCCCCGCGTGCAGTCAGTGGAAGTCGCGCGACGCGACCACCAGGCCCCCGAGGCGATGGCTGAGGTCGGTGAGCCGGCCCGCCAGCAGATGGACCAGCGGGCCCGCCCGTTCCACGGTGCCGGTCACGCCGAGCAGACGTGCGTGCAGCAGCGGCGCACGCTGCGCCTCGGCAGTGGCGGCGCGGACGATGACGTTGGCGCTGCCGGTCTCGTCCTCGAGGGTGACGAAGAGGACACCGCTGGCGGTACCCGGACGCTGGCGGCAGGTGACCAGACCGGCGATGCGGCAGACGCTGCCCGGACGAGCCTCGCGCAGGTCGGCGGCGCTGCCCCAGCGGGCGCGCCGCAGGCCGGGCCGCAGCAGGGCCAGCGGGTGGCGGCCGAGGTTGACCCCGGTGTGGTGATAGCTGGCGACGATCTCGCTGCCCTCGGAGGGCGCCGGCAAGCGCGGCGCGGCGCGATCGCCGGGCGCCTCGAACAGCGCCGCCGGCGGCTCGACGCCAGCCACCAGCCAGCGCGCGTGGTGGCGGTCGTGGCTGAGTCCGGCCAGCGCACCGGCAGCGGCCAGTGCACCGAGATCCCGGCGGTCCAGTGCAGCGCGGCGCGCCAGGTCGTCGATGCTGACAAAGGGCCGCGCCGCGCGTGCCGCGAGCAGCCGCGCCATCGCTTCCGCGGTGAGCCCGCGGACCTGCCGCAGGCCGAGCCGCAGGGCGGGCTGTGCGGCGTCCGGCGGCTCCAGGCTGCAAGCGGCGTGGCTCACCGCCACGTCCACCGGCAGCAGGTGCACGCCACGCCGCCGCGCGTCATCGACGATCTGCGCCGGGCTGTAGAAACCAAGCGGCTGACTGTCGAGCAAGGCCGCGGCAAAGGCCGCCGGATGATGACAGCGCAACCACGCCGAGGCATAGACCAGCAGCGCAAAACTCGCGGCGTGGCTCTCCGGAAAACCATAGCTGCCGAAACCCTTGATCTGCTCGAACAGACGGTCGGCAAAGTCCGGGTCATAGCCACGCTCGGCCATGCCGGTCTTGAGCCGTGCCTCGAAGTGCCCGAGCCCGCCGCGCGCCTTCCAGGCCGCCATGGCGCGACGCAACTGGTCGGCCTCGCCGGCGGTGAAGCCGGCCGCGACCATCGACAACTGCATCACCTGCTCCTGAAAGATCGGCACACCGAGCGTGCGCTCGAGCACGTGGCGCACGTCGGGAGACGGGTAGTCGACCGGCTCGAGGCCCTGACGACGGCGCAGGTAGGGGTGGACCATACCGCCCTGGATCGGCCCCGGACGGACGATCGCGACCTCGATGACGAGGTCGTAGAAGGTCGCCGGCTTGAGCCGCGGCAGCATGTTCATCTGCGCCCGGGACTCGACCTGGAAGACGCCGAGGCTCTCTCCACGCTGCAGCATGGCGTAGGTCGCCGGGTCCTCGGCCGGGATGCGGTGCAGAGCCGGTTCGCAGCCGCGCCAGTCGGGGTGCTGCCGCAACAGTTCGAGGCCTCGCCGCAGCGCCGAGAGCATGCCCAGGGCCAGCACATCGACCTTGAGCAGGCCGAGCGCCTCGAGGTCGTCCTTGTCCCACTGGATCACCGAACGGCCGGGCATGCGCGCGTTCTCCACCGGCACCAGTTCGTGCAGCGGCCCGCGCGAGATGACGAATCCGCCGACGTGCTGCGAAAGGTGCCGAGGCAGGCCGACCATCCGCGCCGCCGTACGCAGCCAGAGTCGCACGCGCGGGTCGGCGGCGTCGAGGCCCGCCTCGCCGATGGCGTCGGGCGGCACCAGATCATGGTCCCAGCGGGCGAGTCCGGCGCACACGCGGTCGATCGCCTGCGGTGCCATGCCGAGCGCGCGACCGGCATCGCGCAGAGCGCTCCGGCGGCGGTAGCGGATCACGGTAGCGGCCAGAGCAGCCCTTTCCCGGCCGTACTTCTGGTAGATGTAAGCGATCACTTCGTCACGCCTCTGGTGCTCGAAGTCGACGTCGATGTCAGGCGGCTCGTCGCGTTCCCGGGAGACGAAGCGCTCGAACAGAAGATCGCTGCGTGCCGGATCGACGGCGGTGATGCCAAGGCAGTAGCAGACCGCCGAGTTGGCGGCCGAACCGCGACCCTGACAGAGGATGCCGCGGCTGCGGGCGAAGCGCACGATGTCCTCGACGGTGAGGAAGAAGTGGGCGTAGCCGAGTTCGGCGATCAGGCCCAACTCGGCGTCGATCTGCCGACGCACGCGCTCGAGCGGGGCCGGCCCGCCGCCGGCGTCGCCCCATGCACAACCGAAGCGCTCGGCGAAGCCGGCCTCGGTCAGCGCCCGCAGATGAGTGTCGGCGGTGCATCCGGCCGGCACCAGTTCCTCCGGATACTCGTAGCGCAAGGCACCGGGGTCGAAGTGGCAACGCGCCGCGATGACCAGCGTCTCCGCCAGCCAGGCCGCCGGGAACAGGGACGCCAGCCGTTCGCGCCGGCGCAGGTGACGCTCGGCGTTGGGGTCGAGGGCGAAGCCGGCCTGATCGACGCGACAGCCGAGGCGGACAGCGGTCAGGGTGTCGTGCAGGGGCTTGTCATGGCGCTCCAGCATGGCCACATCGCCGATCGCCACACGCGGCAGGCCGAGCCGCTCGCCCAGGGCATCCCAGGCCGCCGGCTGCTCCACCTCGTCGGCCCACAGCAGACGGCGTACGCCCAGCCAGGCGCGCCCGGACATGCGCTGCGCCAGCGGCGCGGCGGCCTCGCCCTGCAGCGGGGTGTCGGCAAAGACGATGGCCAGACAACCGGGGGCGCCGTCGTCCAGGTCCGCCCAGGCCAGGTCATGGCTGGACTTGTCGCCGGCCATGCGGACACGGCTGATGAGCCGGCACAGCTTGGCGTAGCCGGTGCGATCCTGAGCCAGCAGCACCAGATGCAGGTCACCGGCCAGCACGAAGCGGGCACCGGTGACGAGTGGCAGGCCGGTCTCGCGTGCCGCCTGCCAGGCGCGTACCAGCCCGCCGACCGAAGCAAGGTCGGTGAGGGCGAGCGCGCGATAGCCGAGTGCGGCGGCGCGGCGCAGCAGTTCGCCGGGCTGGGCGGTGCCGCGCAGGAAGCTGAAGGCCGAGGCACAGACCAGCTCGGCGTAATCCGGTACTGTCATTGCATACAGTATAGGGTGCCCTGCTACTATCGACACATGCACAAGGCCATGCCGCAGACACCCGTGTTCGGCTTCGCCGGCTTCTCCGGCAGCGGCAAGACCACGCTCATCGAGCGTGTCATCCCGCGGCTGGTGGCGCGTGGCCTGCGCGTTTCGCTGATCAAGCACGCGCACCACGATTTCGACATCGACAAGCCGGGCAAGGACAGCCACCGCCACCGCGAGGCCGGCGCCAGCGAGGTGCTGGTGAGCGGCGGCAGACGATGGGCGCTGATGCACGAACTGCGGGGCGAGGCCGAGCCGGGTCTGGCAGAACTGCTGGCGCACGTCTCGGCGTGCGACCTGGTGCTGGTCGAGGGCTTCAAGCACGACCCGGTGGCCAAGCTCGAGGTGCACCGGCCGGCACTCGGCCACCCCCTGCTGAGCCAGACAGACCCCCACATCGTCGGCATCGCCAGCGACGCGCCGGTGGACTCGCCGCTGCCACTGCTCGATCTCGACGATGCCGATGCGGTAGCGAGTTTCGTCGTGGCACACGCCGGCGTGCTCGCCACCGACGACCAGCAAGGCGTGTGAGCGCAGACCCTGTCCCGAGCCCCGCGCCACGACCATGCCCACCCTGCTCTACTTCGCCCGCCTGCGTGAGGTCTTCGGCACCGACCGCGAGACCCTGCCGCTGCCCGCCGACGCCAGCGTCGGCGGCGTGATCGAGGCGTTGCGCGCTCGCGGCGGCGTGTGGGCCGGCGAGCTGGCACCGGGGCGGGCGTTCCGCGTCGCGGTGAACCAGCGCGTCGCTGGAGCCGACACCACGATCGCCGACAACGACGAGATCGCCATCTTCCCACCGGTGACCGGCGGCTGAGCCATGGCGCATCCCGACGACAGCGTCCGCGTACAGTCGGCGCCCCTCGACATCGGCACCGAACACGCGCGCATCGCCGCGCTCGGCCACGGCACCGGTGCCATCGCCAGCTTCACCGGACTGATGCGTGACAGCAACGAGGGCGACGCGGTGCTCGCCATGACGCTCGAGCACTACCCGGGGATGACCGAGTCCGCGCTCGAGGACATCGTCACCCGCGCCCGGTCACGCTGGGCGCTGCGGGCCGTCACCGTGGTCCACCGGGTCGGGCGCATGGTCCCCGGAGACCCCATCGTCCTCGTGCTCACCGCCGCCGCCCACCGCGGCGAGGCTTTCGCCGCCTGCGAGTTCATCATGGACTTCCTCAAGACGGGCGCACCGTTCTGGAAGAAGGAGGAGACGCCGCACGGCAGCCGCTGGGTCGCAGCGCGCGCCAGCGACGACGCCGCCGCAGACCGCTGGTCGGCCGGCGCTCCGGGCGGCGAGCCAGACCCGACCTGATGGGGATGCTCGGGCGCTGGTTCGGCGGCACGCTGCACGACCCCGTGGCACGACTCGTTCCGCAGCGCATCGAACTGGTGGCCATCGACAGCCTCTGGGCTGTGGAGTGGCAGCCGGGTGCGGTCGACGGACTGCTCGTGTCGCGGCCGCAGACCCGCATCAAGCTCGGTCAGCCACGGGCGCTGGACGCCGTCGCCAGCCTGCAGCACTGGCTCAAGGCCGAGGCGCGACGTCATCTGCCGGATTGGCTTTCGCTGGTGGCGCAGGACACCGGCCACCACTACCAGCGCGTCAGCGTGCGTCTGCAGCGCAGCCGGTGGGGCAGCTGCAGCAGTCGTGGCACCATCAGCCTCAACGCCAGGCTGCTTCTGCTACCACCCGACGCGGTGCGCTATGTGCTGGTCCACGAGTTGTGCCACACCCTGCACATGAACCACTCCCGCGCATTCTGGGACGAGGTGGCACGCCACCAGCCCGACTGGCGCCTTCGGGTGCGACAGATCCGTGCGCTGCAGAAGGACCTGCCGGCCTGGAGCAGGCTGCGCCCGGCCTGAACGGCAAGGCAAGGGAGGACCGCCGCGCGCTAGCGCTTGACCTTAGCAATGAGAATGACTATCATTCACTTTCCTAAACCCGATCGGGTCGGCCGCCCCCATGAGACTGACCCCTGCCGCCCTGCTCTGCGCCCTTGCCCTTCTGCCCGCCGTCCCGGCGCTGGCGGATCCCACCGAGTTCGCGCTGTCGATCCGCGAGCACCGCTTTGAGCCAGCCGAGGTCAAGGTCCCGGCTGGAAAGAAGGTCAAGCTGGTGGTGACCAACCGCGACAGCACCCCGGAAGAGTTCGAGAGCCACGAGATGAACCGCGAGAAGCTGATCCCGGCCGGCAAGACCGTGAGCATCTTCATCGGGCCACTCAAGCCGGGACGCTACCCCTTCTTCGGCGAGTTCAACGAGAAGACCGCGCGCGGCGTGGTCATCGCGGAGTAGCGGATGCTCAACTCGGCCATCATCGTCTTCCGCGAGTGCCTCGAGGCGGCGCTGATCATCGGCATCATCGCTGCCGCGACGCGCGGGCTGCCCGGGCGCGGTCGCTGGCTCGCCGCTGCGGTGGCGGCCGGGCTTGCCGGATCGCTGCTGGTGGCTGCCGGTGCCGACTGGATCGCCGGCCTCGCCGAAGGCTACGGCCAGGAGCTGTTCAACGCCGCGGTGGTCTGGCTCGCTGCCGGCATGCTCGCCTGGCACTGCGTCTGGATGGCCCGCCACGGCAAGGAACTGGCGCGCTCGGCGCGCAGCGTCGGTCTGGCGGTGGCGAGCGGTACGGCGGCCTTCTCCGCGCTCGGCGCCGTGATCGCGCTGGCGGTTCTGCGCGAGGGTTCGGAGACCGTGCTCTTCCTCTATGGCCTGCTCGCCGGCGGCGAACAGACCCCGCTGCAGGTGGCGGCTGGCGGCTTGGCCGGCCTCGCCGCGGGCGCGCTGGCCGGGTGCGCGCTCTACGCCGGCGCCATCCGCCTGCCGATGAAGGCCTTCTTTGCCGTCACCAACGCCCTCATCGCGCTCCTCGCGGCACAGATGGCGAGTCAGGGCGCGCGCTTCCTCACCCAAGCGGACCTGCTGCCGAGTCTGGCCGAGCCGCTGTGGGACCTTTCCGCCCTGCTGCCGGACGCCTCGCTGCTCGGTCGTACGCTGAATGCGGTGATCGGCTACCGTGCCATGCCATCCGGTATCGAGGTCGTGTTCTACGCCGCCATGCTGCTCGTGGTGGTGCTGGCGATGGAGGCGGTACGGCGCATGCCGCCACCCGCTCCCGCGACAGCGCACTGAAGCACCCTGGCCCTACCCAGCACCCGGCCGCCGTGGCGTGAACGGTATCCACGACCGTCCTCGACGCTGCGAACGCGGCTGGACCAGGCCTTCTTCCGAGACCGACGGGTCAGCCCGGGGCGATCTCGGCCCACACCGGGGCGTGGTCGGAGGGCCGCTCGTGGCGGCGCGGTGCAACATCGATGCCGGCCGCCGTGCAGCGCGCCGCCAGTGCCGGGCTGAGCAGCACGTGGTCGATGCGCAGCCCGAGGTTGCGGCGGAAGCCTCCCTGCCGGTAGTCCCACCACGAGAACGTCGCCGGGGCCTGGTCGAACAGACGGAAACTGTCGGCCAGACCGAGCGCGAGCAGGCGCCGGAACGCCTCCCGCTCCGGCTCCGAGCACAGCACCTGCCCGGCCCACAGCGCCGGGTCGTGCACATCGCGGTCCTCGGGGGCGATGTTGTAGTCGCCCAGCACAGCCAGATGGTCGTGAGCGGCCACTTCGCCCGCGAGCCAGTCGCGCAGGGCCTGCAACCAGGCCATCTTGTAGGCGTACTTGTCGCTGCCGACGGCCTGACCGTTGGGCATGTAGGCGCAGACCACGCGCACGCCGTCGACAGTGCCGGCGATCAGCCGCCTCTGCTCGTCGGCCAGCCCCGGGATGCCGCTCTGCACATCATGGATGGCATGCGGGCTGACGATGGCGACGCCGTTGTAGGTCTTCTGGCCGCTGTAGGCGACGCTCCAGCCAGCCTCACGGAAGGCGTCCAGCGGGAAGTTCGCGTCCTCCAGCTTGGTCTCCTGCAGACACAGGGCATCGGGGCGGTGGGTGGCGAGCCAGTCGAGGACCTGATCCAGCCGGACCTTGAGCGAGTTGACGTTCCAGGCGGCGAGTTTCATGTCCCGGACCGCTGCGGCCGGCTCACGCGCCCGTCATGCCGTGGTGCCGGAGCAGCGGCTCCAGGCTCGGCTCGCGGCCGCGGAAGGCCTTGAACGACTCGATCGCCGGCCGCGAGCCGCCCACCGCAAGGATCTCGCGCCAGAAGCGCTGACCCACCTCGGCATTGAGACCGCCGGCCTCCTCGAAGGCGGCATAGGCGTCGGCCGACAGCACCTCCGCCCACTTGTAGCTGTAGTAGCCGGCGGCGTAGCCGCCAGCAAAGATATGGCTGAAGTTGTTGGGGAAGCGGTTGAACTCGGGCGGGTGCACCACCGCCACCTCGGCGCGCACCTCGCGCAGGATGTCCATCGCGCTGCGGCCCGGCGGTTCGCCGTGCAACTGCATGTCGAACAACGAGAACTCGATCTGGCGCAGGGTCATCATGCCGCTCTGGAAGTTCCGGGCGGCGACCATCTTGTCGTACAGGGCGCGCGGCAAGGGCTCCCCGGTATCGACATGTGCCGTCATGCCCTGCAACACGCCCCATTCCCAACAGAAGTTCTCCATGAACTGGCTCGGCAGTTCCACGGCGTCCCATTCCACGCCGTGGATGCCGGACACGCCTAGGTCTTCGATCTGCGTCAAGAGGTGGTGCAGACCGTGCCCGAACTCGTGGAACAGGGTGATCACTTCGTCGTGCGTGAACAGCGCCGGCTTGCCGTCGACCGGGCCGGAGAAGTTGCAGGTGAGGTAGGTCACCGGGGTCTGGATGCCGGGACCGGCACGGCGCCGCGAGATGGCGTCGTCCATCCAGGCACCGCCACGCTTGCTCTGCCGCGCGTAGAGGTCGAGATAGAACTGGCCGACCAGTGTGCCGTCGCGGTCGGTGAGCTTGTAGAAGCGCACATCCTCGTGCCACACCGCGGCCTCATCGGGCAGGACGAACAGGCCGTAGAGCCCCTCGATGACGTCGAACAGGCCCTTCAGCACCTTCGGCTCGGGGAAGTACTGCCGCACCTCCTGGTCGGAGAAGGCGTAGCGCGCCACGCGCAGTTTCTCCGCGGCGTAGGCTACATCCCATGCCTCGAGCGCATCGATGCCGAGGTGCCCGGCGGCGAACTCGCGCAACTCGGCCATGTCGCGCTCGCCGTAGGGCCGCGCGCGAGCGGCGAGGTCACGCAGGAAGGCCGACACCTGCTGCGGACTCTCGGCCATCTTCGGCTCCAGCGAGACCTCAGCGTAGCTGTGGAAGCCGAGCAGTCGCGCCTCCTCGTGGCGCAACTCGACGATGCGACGGATGAGGTCGGTGTTGTCCCACTCCGGCTTGCCGAACTCGCTGGCGCGCGTGGCGTAGGCCCGGTAGAGGGCGGCACGCAGCGCGCGGTCGTCGGCGTACTGCATCACCGGCAGATAGCTCGGCGCGTGCAGCGTGAGCTTGTAGCCAGGCTTGCCGTCCCGCTCGGCGGCGGTGCGCGCAGCGCTGACGACATCCGGTGGCAGCCCGGCGAGCCGCGACGCGTCCTCGGTGAACCAGCCGAAGTCGTTGGTGGCATCGAGCAGGTTCTCCTCGAAGCGGGCCGAGAGGCTGGCGAGCTCTTCCTGGATCGCCGCGAAGCGCAGCTTGTGCTCCGCAGGCAACTCAGCGCCTCCGAGCCGGAAGTCGCGCAACTCGTTGTCGAGGATCCTGCGCCGCGGCGCGGTGAGGCGGGTCCACTCCGGGCCCTCGCGCATCGCCTTGTAGCGCCGGTGCAATCGCTCATCCTGACCAAGGCTGGCGTAGAAGGCACTGACCTTGGGCAGCACGGCGTTGTAAGCCTCACGCAGCTCGGGGCTGTTCATCACCGCGTTGAGGTGCGCCACCACGCCCCAGCTGCGTCCGAGCCGCTCGAGCGCCTCCTCCATCGGCTCGACCAGGTTCTGCCAGGTCGGCGACTCGACCCTGGCGGCGGCCTCCACCGACTCTCGCGCCGCGTCGAGCAGGACCTCGATCGCCGGTACGACGTGCTGGTGGGTGATGCGCTCGAAGGCGGGCAGACCGCGGGGGTCACGCAGGGGGTTGCTGTCGGCTGGGCTCATCAGGCTTCCATATCAGGGGGGTGGCACCGCAGGCTGCGGAGATACCGGTGCTGCGCTGCAGAATTATACTTCCGCGCTTCCCGCCGCCCCTGCGAGGATCCATGAGTCCCGCCTCACGAATCCGGCCATTCGAGCACCACGTACCGCGCATCCACGCCAGCGCATGGATCGATGTCAGCGCCACCGTCATCGGCGATGTCGACATCGGTGCCGAGGCCTCGGTCTGGTGCCACAGCGTGATCCGTGGCGACGTCAACCGCATCCGGATCGGTGCCGGCAGCAACATCCAGGACCTGTGCATGCTGCACGTGAGCACGCCCAATCCGCCGCGCAAGCCCGACGGCGCGCGACTCCTCATCGGCGAGCGCGTTTCGGTGGGTCACCAGTGCATCCTGCACGGCTGTCACCTGCATGACGAGGTGCTGATCGGCATGGGCAGCGTGGTGATGGACCACGCCGAGGTGCAGACGCACGTCATCGTCGGTGCCGGCAGCCTGGTGCCGGAAGGCAAGTTGCTGGAGAGCGGGCACCTGTACATGGGCCGCCCGGCCCGACTGATGCGCGCGCTCACGGCCGAGGAGATCGCCTACCTCCCGCAACTCGCGGCACACTACGTGCGATTGGCGCGCCGCCACTCCGCCGCCTGAACCGCGCCCTCGCGGGTCGACCCCGCCGCGGGGGTTCCTGCCCTGCCACCCTCCGCCGGCCGCAGGCGCCTTGCCCGATCAGGACTGCCCGATGCTCGAGTTCGCCGTCATCCCCGTCACGCCCTTTGCGCAGAACACCACGCTGGTCTGGTGCAGCGAGACCCGGGAGGCCGCGCTCATCGACCCGGGCGGCGAGGTCGACCGGCTGCTCGACGAGGTGGCACGTCGCGGACTCGTACTGCAAGCGGTGTGGCTGACCCACGGGCACCTCGACCACTGCGGCGGCTCCCTCGAGCTGCGCCAGAGGACCGGCGTACCGATCGTCGGCCCACAACGCGAGGACGCGTTCTGGATCGATGCCATGGCGCAGCAGGCGCAGTGGTTCGGCTTTGGCAGCCCGCTCGGCTTCGTCCCCGATCGCTGGCTCGAGGACGGCGACACGGTGACGCTCGGCGAGCTGGTGTTCGAGGTCTACCACACCCCCGGGCACACCCCCGGGCACGTCGTCTTCTTCAACCGCGCAGCACGCTGGGCGCAGGTCGGCGACGTGCTGTTCCAGGGCTCGATCGGCCGCACCGACTTTCCGCGCGGCAACCACGCGCAATTGCTGGCGTCGATCCGCGACAAGCTGTGGCCGCTCGGCCGGGAGGTGGCGTTCGTGCCGGGCCACGGACCGATGTCGACCTTCGGTGACGAGCGGGACGACAACCCGTTCGTCGCCGACGGCCAACGCTGACTCCGGCGCCAGGTCGGCGCGAAGCCCTCACACGCGCTGTGCGGCCTCGAGTCGCTGGTACTTGGCTGTCAGCTCGTCCGCGGTCTCGCGTCGCTGCGGGTCGGGGATGATGCAACTCACCGGGCAGACCTCCACGCACTGCGGTTGCTCGAAGTGGCCGACACACTCGGTGCAGCGCTCCGGCGCGATCTGATAGATGTCCTTGCCCTGCGAGATGGCGGTGTTGGGGCATGCCGGCTCACAGACATCACAGTTGATGCAGTCATCGGTGATGAGGAGTGCCATGAGGGCGGGTCCGTCGTGGAAGCCCCTGCATTCTAGTTCCCCCCCGCCGCGCTGTCGCCCTGCTCTCGAGCGGCGGGGCGGGAGCGGTCGGCCGCGGTGCGCCGGGCCTCCAGCGCGCGCACCACGCAGGGGTGGACGAAGGGACTGACGTCACCACCGAGACGTGCGATCTCGCGGACGATGGTGCCGGAGAGGAACATGAACTGCTCCGATGGGGTGAGGAACACCGTCTCGACGTCCGGCCGCATGCGCCGGTTCATGCCGGCGAGCTGGAACTCATACTCGAAGTCGGACACCGCGCGCAGGCCGCGCAGCAGGAACCGGGCCGACTCGCGCTCGAGCAGATCGATGAGCAGACCCTCGAAGCCGATGACCCTCACATTGGGAACGCCGTCGAGCGCCTCGCGTGCCAGGGCCACCCGCTGCTCCAGACCGAACATCGGCGACTTGCCGCTGCTCCCCGCCACCGCCACCACCACCTCGCTGAACATCTGGCTGGCACGGCGCACCAGGTCCTCGTGTCCTCGCGTCAGGGGATCGAAGGTGCCGGGGTAGACGACCCGCTGGCGTGGCGTTTGCATGTCAGGAGCCCGAAGTGGACGCGCCCGCCACGGCCAGCACGGAACGACTCCCAGCCGGCGGGTACGGGAAGCGCGGCGGCGTCCTCGAGGTAGACCCGTGCCCCCGGCGCCAGCAGGCGCGGCAGGGCATCGAGGCAGCGCGGCAGGAGGCCGAGCGCGTAGGGCGGGTCGAGAAACACCAGGTCGAAGGCTGGCAGAGGTTCAGCGTCACGCAAAAAGTGTAGCGCATCGCCCTGCAGCACCCGCACCCGGTGATCGCCGCCGAGCGCTTCGCGCTGCGCCAGCAGGTGCCGCACCACGCGCGGATCGGCATCGACCAGGGTGACCGAGGCCGCCCCGCGCGAGGCCGCCTCCAGCCCGAGCGCACCGCTGCCGGCGAACAGGTCGAGACAATGCTGGCCATCGAGCCGCTGACCGAGCCAGTTGAACAGCGTCTCGCGGACACGGTCCGGGGTCGGCCGCAGCCCCTCCACCGCGGGCACCGCAAGGCGCCGGCGGCGCCATTCGCCGCCGATGATGCGCACCTCGCCCGGACCACCGCCAGCGCGGGCCGCGCCGGCGGAACCCCTGGCCCCGCCCGTGGCGCGACGCCTAGCGGGCGGCTGCACCGTCGGGCCGGTCCTCGCCGCCGGCGACCACCACCGTCACCATCTTCGCCGGGTCGATGCGCCGGCGGAAAGCATCACGGATCTGCGCCACGCTGACCGCATCGATCTCGCGCGTGAAGTCGTCGATATAGCTCAGGGGCAGGCGGTAGAAGACGACCATCGCCAGGTAGTCGAGGGTCTTGCGGTTGTTCTCGATGCGCAGCGGGAAGCCATCGATGAGGTTGGACTTGGCGGCCCGCAGCTCGGACTCGGTCGGACCCTCGGCGAGGAAGCGCGACAGCGTGTCGCGCACCACCGCCAGGGCCTCGCCGGCACTCTCGCGCTTGGTCTGCAGGCCGATCTGGAACGGGCCATCGACCAGACGCGGGATGAAGTAGCTCGACACGCTGTAGGCCAGACCCCGCTTCTGCCGCACCTCGTCGGTGAGGCGCGAGACGAAGCCGCCGCCACCCAGCACGTAGTTGCCGACGAAGAGCGGGAAGTAGTCGGGGTCGCCGCGCCGCATGCCCGGCTGTCCGACCAGGATGTGCGCCTGCGTGGCGTGGTGCGCGACGCGGGTATCGATCGCCGAAGCGAGAGGCGCCACTGGTGGCAGTTCCGCCGGCTCCGGCGTACCGCCGGGCAGCCCTGCGGTGAGCCGCTCTGCCAGCGCCTCGGCGGCAGCGCGACTGATGTCACCGACCAGCACCACGACCGCGCCACCGGCCCGGTAGCGCTCGGCGTAGAAGGCCTTCAGATCATCGCGACCGATGCGCGCCACCGAGGCCGGATCGGCATCGCGGCCGTAGGGGTGGTCACCGAACACGGCCCGGCTGAAGGCGCGGTCGGCCTGCGTCTCCGGCTTCGTCTCCGCCTCGCGCAGGCCGCTGATGGTGCGCGCCTTCTCGCGCTCGAGCACCGTCTCGGGAAACTCGGGGGCGGCGAGCAAGGTAGCCAGCAGCGCGGTCGATGACTCCAGCTCGGCGGCGCTGCTGAGGGTACGCAAACTGAACCCGGCGAGGTCGTCGCCGACGGTCGGCGCCAGCTGGGCGCCGGTGTCGGCCAATCGATCGGAGACCTGCTGCTCGGAGATCGCGGCGGTGCCGGCGGAGACCAAGCGCACCGTGAGGGCCGCGGTACCGGCCGGGCGTCCCGCCTCCCAGGCATTGCCGGCAGGGAACTGGACGCTGACGTCGAGCATCGGCAGATCGTGGTTCTCGACCAGATAGACCCGCGCACCAGAAACGGTCTGCCAGTGCTGGACCGGCAGAGTGGCCCAGGCGAGGGGGGCGAACAGTGCTGCGCAGACGGTGATCAGGAAACGCATCGGATGTCCCCGGGAAGCGGTAAAGGATCGGGACCGGCCCTCAAGGCGGCCACGGCAGGCGCGAGGGCGCTCAATGTCGCATGCCCCGCGGTGGGCCCTTGGGGCGTCCACCCTCGGGCATCGGCTGCGGGTCGAGCACTGCCACCGTGAGCGTGTCGTCGATGAGCAACTCTCGCGCCACCTGCTGTACCTGCTCCAGCGTGACCTCACGCAGCCTCTCCAGCAGGCGGTCCTCGTTGCGGTGACCGAGTCCGGAAGACTCGAGTTCGCCGATCATGCGGGCCTGCGCACTGATGCTGTCGCGCGCGAACACCTGCCGGGCGACCACCTGCGAGCGGGCCCGCGCCAGTTCCTCCGGCCGCACGCCCTGTTCGGCGATCTGGCGCACCTGCTCGCGCAGGGCCGACTCCAGCTCCTGGACCGTGCGACCAGGCGCCGGCGCGCCTCCCAGCATGAACAGGCTCGGTCCGCGTCCGATGCCATCGTAGCCGGCGTCGACATCGACCGCGATGCGCTGCTCGCGGACCAGCCGCGTGTTCAGGCGCGCGCCCGGGTAGCCGTCGAGCACACCGGCCAGCACATCGAGGGCGTAGGGCATCCAGTCGCGCTCGGGGTCGGTGAGACTGGGCGCACGCCAAGCCATGGTCAGTGTCGGCTCCTCGGCGACCGCCTTGACCTGCACCCTGCGGGTGCCGGACTGCGGCGGCTCGTTCTGCGGCTTGCGGAGCGGCAGCAGCGAAGGCTGCAGAGGGCCGAAGAAGCGCTTCGCGAGTGCGAACACCGCGTCCGGCTGGACGTCCCCGACCACCACCAGGGTGGCGTTGTTGGGAGCATACCAGCGCTTGTACCAGGCGCGGACGTCCTCGATGGTGAGGTTCTTCAGGTCATCCATGTAGCCGATGACCGGGATGCGATACGGGTGTGCCTGCAGGGCGGTACCCATCAGGGTCTCGTAGACCTGGCTGCCCGGCTGATCCTCGATGCGCCAGCGACGCTCCTCCATCACCACCTGGATCTCCTTCTTGAACTCCGCCTCGTCGAGAACCAGGTTGCGCATGCGGTCGGCCTCGAGCTCGAGGACCAACGGCAGGTGGCGGGCGGCGATCTGCTGGTGGTAGACGGTCTTGTCGCGGCTGGTGAAGGCGTTCTCGCGTCCCCCGGCGGCGGCCACGCGACGCGAGAACTCGCCCGACGGCACCTTGCGGGTGCCCTTGAACATCATGTGCTCGAGCACGTGCGAGATGCCGGTGGTGCCATTGAACTCATCGACGCTGCCGATGCGGTACCAGACCTGGCTGATCACCACCGGTGCCCGGCGGTCGGGACGGACGATCACCTTCATGCCGTTGCCCAGCACGGTCTCGAAGGTCTCGGGAGCGGCCCGCGCCGGCATCGCGACGCTGAGGGTGACGAGGGCGAGCAGCAGGGGGACGAGGCGCATCAGCATCGGGGGCATCCGGCAGGGCTGGGGGGAGAGCTACAATCCAGGGGCCAACAAGTCCCCTCCGACCCTCCCGCGCATGGTTAGTTTCTTCGGCAAGTCCTCCGCCCGACCGGCTCCGGGGGTGGACACCGTCGCGCCGGGGCCGACGGTGTCCGGTTGGCGCGAACGCCTGCGGGCGGGCCTGAGCCGCGTCAGCGGCAGCCTTGGTGAGGCGCTGGGCACCGTCGTACAGGGCCGCAGGGCGATCGATGCCGAGGTCTACGAGGACCTCGAGGCGGCGCTGCTGACGGCCGATGTCGGCATCCGTGCCACCCAGGACCTGCTCGAGGAACTGCGGCGCACCGTCGCGCGCGACGCGCTGAAGGACGTCGATGCCCTGCGTGAAGCCCTGCGCGCGGCGCTGCTGCGGCGCCTGCAGGTGCTCGAGCAGCCGCTTGACGTGACCGCCCACCGGCCCTTCGTCATCATGGTCACGGGCGTCAACGGCAGCGGCAAGACGACCTCGATCGGCAAGCTGGCACGCTGGTTCCAGACGCACGGCCAGACGCCGCTGCTGGCCGCTGGCGACACCTTCCGCGCCGCCGCGCGCGAACAACTCAAGGTGTGGGGCGAACGCAACGGCATCGACGTCATCGCCCAGGACAGCGGCGACCCGGCCGCGGTGGCGTTCGATGCCATCAATGCCGGTCGCGCGCGGGGTGCCGACGTGGTCATCGCCGACACCGCCGGCCGTCTGCCGACGCAACTGCACCTGATGGAAGAACTGGCCAAGGTCAGGCGCGTGATGGCCAAGGCCGAGCCCTCGGCACCGCACGAGGTCCTGCTGGTGATCGACGCCCACATCGGGCAGAACTCGCTGACGCAGATCGCTGCCTTCGATCGTGCGGTCGGCGTCACCGGACTGGTGGTGACCAAGCTCGACGGTACCGCCAAGGCCGGCGTGCTGGTGGCGCTGGCCTGCAGCGCGCAGCCGGTGCCGGTGCGCTTCATCGGAGTCGGCGAGGGGCTCGACGACCTGCAAGCCTTCTCCGCGGCGGAGTTCACCGAGGCGCTGCTGCCATGATCCGGATGCATCAGGTGAGCAAGCACTATGCCGGTGACGGCGAGGCCCTGCGCGATGTCGATCTGGAGATCCTCGGCGGCGAGATGGTGACCCTGCTCGGCCCCTCGGGCGCCGGCAAGAGCACGCTGCTGCGGCTGATGGGAGGCATCGAGCGCCCCTCGTCCGGCAGCGTGGAGCTGTTCGGACAGGACACCGCCCGGCTCGATGCCAGTCGGCTGGCCCTGATCCGCCAGCAGATCGGCCTCATCTTCGAGGACTTCAAGCTGCTGGCCGACCGCAGTGCGCTGCAGAACGTGCTGCTGCCACTGGAGATCGCCGGGTACGGCCTGGCCGAAGCGCGGCGCAGGGCGCGCGCAGCGCTCGAGAAGGTCGGTCTGGGCGACCGCGCCAGCGCGCGTCCGGCCAGCCTCTCCGGGGGCGAACAGCAGCGCCTGTGCATCGCCCGGGCGGTGGTGTCACGGCCGGCCCTGATCCTGGCAGACGAGCCGACCGGCAACCTCGATGCCGGCCAGTCGGCGGCGATCGCCGACATGCTCAAGGCCTTTCACGCCATCGGCACCACGGTGGTGGTGGCGACGCACGACCCGCTGTTCCGCGACCGGCTCGCCGGCCGCGCCGTGCAGGTCCGGGATGGCCGTGTCGGCGACGTCGCGGACACCGCCGACAGCCGCCACGGAGGTGAAAGGTGAGTTCACTCCTGCAGTGGGCACGCGCCTACCTCGACGCCGCCCTGCAGTGGCTGCGCGAGCCGGTAGCGACCGCCTTCAACCTGCTGGCGCTGGGCTGCGCCTTCGGTCTGGCGCTGGCGGCCGTGGTCTGGCTCGGTGAGGCCAGCCTCGGCCGCGCCGGACCGGGCGACGGCCGGTTCGCGCCGGAGGTCACGCTGATCCTGCGTGCCGGCACCAGCGACTCGGTGCGCACGGCGCTGCAGCGCAGGATCGAGGCCGAGCGCGGCGTGCGCGAGGTGCGCTTCATCGGTCGCGAAGCGGCCCTGGCACGACTGGCGGATGACCTCGGCGACCGCCACCTGCTCGATGGCCTCGGCGAGAACCCACTGCCGGATGCGCTGGTGGTGCGGCTGGTGGGCGACCTGCCGGCGGCGCGAAGTGCGCGGCTTCTGGAGCAGTGGCGCGACCTCAGACCGGTCGAGGACGTGCTCGCCGACCACGAACTGGTGGAACGCCTGCGACGCGTCAGCGGGACCCTGCGCCTGATGGCGCAGGCGGTCGTGCTGCTGCTGCTCACCAGCGGTGCGGTGGTGGTGTTCAACACCATCCGCCTGCAGCTCGCCGGGCGCCAGCAGGAGATCGAGTTGCTGCGCCTGCTCGGAGCGCCCGCGGGTTTCGTGCGGCGACCCTTCATCGCACGCGGCACCTTGTTGGCGGTCACTGCCGCCGGGCTCGGATGGGGGCTCGCCGAGGGCCTGGTGCGGGTGGTGGCCGGCTGGGCCGGCCCGCTCGCCAGCGCCTGGGGTCTGGCGATGCCGCCGCTGCACGTACCGCTGCAAGCGGGGCTGACCCTGCTGGGAGTGGCCGCCACGATGGGCTGGCTCACTGCGTGGCTTGGCGTGAGCCGGCATCTGGCCAGCACCGACCGGCGCTGAACGCCTGCGCTGACACAGGTCAGCCCGCGCGGAACCTGGCCGCCTCAGACTCTTCAAAGGGAGTGTCGTTTAGCACTCGACCCTAGAGAGTGCTAAATTCCGTCTCGATACTTGCGGCCGCCCGGACGCGGCCACCAGCGAAAGGAGATCCGATGCAAGCCACCTTGCCGATGCCTGTGTCGATGCCCCTGCCCAACGCCTTGGGCAGCTTCGATGCCTACGTGACGGCAGTCAACCGCCTGCCCCTGCTCACCGCGGAGGAGGAGACCCGCCTGGCGCGCGCGCTGCGCGACGACAACGACCTCGAGGCCGCCCGCCAGTTGGTGATGTCCCACCTGCGTCTGGTGGTCAGCGTCGCGCGCAACTACGTCGGCTACGGTCTGCCGCAACCGGACCTGGTTCAGGAGGGCAACATCGGCCTGATGAAGGCGGTGCGCCGCTTCGATCCGGAGCGCGGTGTGCGACTGGTGTCGTTCGCCCTGCACTGGATCCGCGCCGAGATGCACGAGTACATCCTGCGCAACTGGCGTCTGGTCAAGCTGGCCACCACCAAGGCGCAGCGCAAGCTGTTCTTCAACCTGCGCAGTCTCAAGGCCGACAGCCGCGCCGTCACCGCCGCCGATGCCGAGATCCTGGCCCGGCAGTTGAAGGTCCGCCCCGAGGACGTGCTCGACATGGACCTGCGCCTGAGCGGCGGGGATGTCCAGCTCGACCCGTCGGAGGATCAGGAGGACGCGGTCGGTGCGCCGATCCGCTATCTGGCCGACGAATCCAGCACGCCCGAGGCACTGATGCGCAAGGCACGCCACGACTTCGTCGCCGGCGAAGGCCTGCAGACGGCGCTGGCCACCCTCGATGCGCGCAGCCGGCACATCATCGAGTCGCGCTGGCTGGGCGACGACGGCGGACCGACACTGCACGAACTGGCCGCCGAATACGGGGTGTCGGCCGAGCGCATCCGCCAGATCGAGGTCCAGGCGATGAAGCGTCTGCGCGCAGCCTTGGAGGCGCAAGGCCTGACACCGGACTGAGCGCAACCACGGCCGGCCTTGGCGGAGCAGCCACCTCGACGCGACTCAGCGACCGTCGAGGAGCAGCCTGAGGTCGGCCGCGAGCAGCTTGGGACCCGTGCCGTAGCCGGAGAACAGGCGTACCCGCCCGGACGGGTCATAGAGGTAGCTGCCGGCGGTGTGGTCGAGCGTGTAGTTCGGACCCTCGCCCACCTTTTGCGCGAACAGGCGGTACTCGCGGATCGTGGCATCGGTGGCGGCACGGTCCCCGCGCAAACCAACGAAGCGGGCATCGAAGCCCGGTACGTAACGGGCCAGGAGGTCCTGCGTGTCGCGCTCCGGATCGAGTGTGGCGAACAGCACCTGCACCCGGTCGGCATCCTTCCCCAAGAGCTTGAGCGCGGCAGCCGCCTCGCCCATGGTCGTCGGGCACACGTCTGGGCAGAACGTGTAGCCGAAGAACAGGAGCACCACCTTTCCGCGGTAGTCAGCCAGCGCGCGTGTCTGCCCGTAGTGATCGGCGAGCCGGAAATCGCGTGCAAAGCTCGCACCGGTGATGTCGGTGGCATGGAAAGCAGGCGCCGCAGGCTTCTCCCCGCAGGCAGCCAAGGCCACGACAGCCGCTGCCACCAGCAGCTTGCAGCCGCGCCGCAGCGCGTTGCGCAGGGGGGCATGGCGGGAGGTCTGGAGCTCCCGCCCACACCTCGTGCCGACGTCCGAAACCGATCGCCTCACCGGAAGAGGGTCCGCTCGGCGGGTCGCCACAGCATGGCCAGTTGCCAGACCAGTGTGCCCAGCAACAGGGCGGCTCCGGCATTGTGCGCGGCCGCGAGGACCACCGGCAGATGCAGCAGGACGTTGGCCACGCCGAGGGAGAGCTGAGCCAGCAGCAGCAGCGTCAGCCACGCGGACCAGCCGCCAAGCCCTGCACGCCAAAGGCGATACGCGAGCAGCAGGATGCCGAGGGTAGCGGCCAGGGCACCCAGCCGATGCAACCAGTGGATGGCGACGAGAGCCGCGCCGCCGATGGGCTGGCCGGCACTGTCCATGTGCAGCTCGCGCGTCGGATCGAGGCCCTCGCTGTCCATCGCCGGCCACCAGGCCCCGTTGCAGGTCGGCAGGTCGGTGCACGCCAGTCCCGCGTAGTTGGTGCTGACCCACCCCCCGAGGACGATCTGCGTGCCCAGCAGAAGCAGTGCCAGCAAGACGAAGGGGCGCAGCTCGGGCTGTTGGCGCAGCGGCGACGAAGCACCCGACGGCAGAGACAGGGCGGCCACCGCCGTCAACAGCGAGAGCGTGGCCATGCCGCCGATCAGGTGCAGGGTGACGATGCCGGGACGCAGCAGTTCGGTGACCGTGAGCATGCCCAGCGTCGCCTGCACGACGACCACCAGGCAGGTGGTCGCCAGGAGTCGGCGGGCCGGAAGCTGTCTGAGGAAGGCCGCCACGGTGAGACCAAGGATGAGCAGCCCGAGGACTCCGGCCAGGTAGCGATGCGCCATCTCCTTCCACGCCTTGCCGACCTCCACCGGGGTGCCGGGGAACGCGGTCTCGGCGGCAGCGATCTCGTGCACCGAATCGGGGACCCCCACCAGCTGCCCGTAACATCCCGGCCAGTCCGGGCAACCAAGGCCGGCGTCGTGGATGCGTACATAGGCTCCAAGCACCACCACGCACAGGGCGAGCAGCGCTGCAGATCGGCTGATCAGGCTGAACATGGGACGCGCGGAAATCGGACTCGCATCAGTCTAGACCCGAGGCGTGACGACTGCCGGCAACTGGCAGCAGACACGCGGTCGGTCAGCGCAGCACGCGGTCCAGCAGCAACGCAGCGAAGGTCGCCGCGAGGTAGACGATGGAGTAGCGGAAGGTCTCGCGCGACAGCGCGTCGCTGTAGTTGAAGTAGAGGCGGATGGCGTAGCCGAGGAACAGCCCGTTGAGCAGCACCGCGGCGACCAGATAGATCCAGCCGGCCATGCCCATGGTGACCGGCATGAACGCCGCCAGAGCGAGCATCACCGTGTAGCCGACGATGTGCACCAGGGTCACCTTCTCACCGTGCGTCACCGGCAGCATGGGCATGTCGACCTTGGCGTAGTCGTCACGGCGGTAGAGCGCAAGCGCCCAGAAATGGGGCGGCGTCCAGAGGAAGATGATGAGGAAGAGGACCAGGGCCTCGGGCGTCACGGTCCCGGTCACGGCGGCCCAGCCGAGCACCGGCGGCATGGCGCCGGAGGCCCCGCCGATGACGATGTTCTGCGGCGTCGCCGGCTTGAGGAACACGGTGTAGACCACCGCGTAGCCAACGAAGGTGGCCAGGGTCAGCCACATCGTCAGGTCGTTGACCCAGGCATGCAGGATGCCGAGACCGGCCGCGCCGGTGAGCACCGCGAACAGCAGCGTGGCCGGCGTGGTCACGTCGCCGCGGGCGGTCGGCCGGTGGCGGGTGCGCATCATGCGGGCATCGATCTGCTGCTCGACCATGCAGTTGAAGGCCGCGGCGGCACCGGAAGCCAGGGCGATACCGACTGTGGCTGCGACCAGCGTCAGCAGGGAGGTCTCCGGTGTCAGCGCCAGCAGCATGCCGATCACCGCGGTGAACACGATCAGGCCAGTGACCTTGGGCTTGCAGAGGATGTAGAAGTTGCGGACGCTGACCGCGGCGAACTGAAGGTTCAGGTTGTGGGTGAGGCTGGTCATGACGTCTCCGATCTCGGCTCAGCCGATCCACGAGAATTTGAGAAGCCGCTCGAGGTCACGGCGGACCCCGCTGGGGTCGAATGCATCCGGGTAGACCATCATCAGGTTGCCCTGCGGGTCGATGATGGCGAGACGCGCATCGCCTGCGCCGAGGCTCGGCAAACGGTCCCGCAAGTCGCCGAGCGGGCCCCGCCAGATGACGGTATGGCCGATCTGCTCGACCGCTTCACGCAGCGAGTCCGACGGTGCGCTACCGACCAGCACCGCCCGTTGCAGGCGGCTCGCCTCGCGCGCCTGGGTGGACTCGAGCTGCCGCATCAGGTAGAGCGTCCTGCGGCAGGCATCGTCACACTCGGCGGGGGCCAGCATGGCCAGTGTCCACTGGCCCGGCTCCGGACCGGACCCGAGCACTCCGGACCACTGCGGCGCGTTCAGCACCGGCGGCGACTGCACCAGGACGCCGTGCGGGTGCACGGTATCCGGACGCCAGCCGCCCACGAACAGCCCCCAGCCCACCAGGAACGGCGCGGCAAAGGCGGCGAACAACCCGAGCAGGATGAGACGCTGCCGAGTCATGGCGCGGCCGTCTCCTGCGCACGGCGCCGACCCTGCCAGAGCCAGATGCCGACGGCCGCGACGGCAAAGCCGAACCACTGGTAGGCATAGCCGAGATTGGTCTGCACGCGCTCGGCCGGTTGCGGCCACTGCACCCGCAGCGCGCCCGGCGCATCCGGATCGAGGATGAGCATCCAGTCGGCGACCGGCGACTGCAACTGCGCGGCCAGCGCCTGTGCGTCCACCGCAGCGTGCACCGGACCGTCGTTGCGGGCACCCGCGAGTTGCAGGCCGGCGCGCGGCAGGGCCACGGCAAGACCCTTGACGCTGAGTGCACTGGCCGCTGACGCCACTGCAGCGTCGGACCCGGACGTGGTGGAGCGCGCCGCCAGCGCAGGCGGCGGCGCCACCTTGGGCACCTGGCGGTGGTCGGCCAGGGCAGCCACCCAGCCACGGTTCACCAGCACCACACCACCACCCTGGAGACGGAACGGGACCAAGGCGGCGTATCCGGCACGTTGATCGGCGATCTGGTTGTCGAGCAGGAAGGCAGCACCAAGGTCCCACTGGCCGTGCAGCCGGACCGGACGGTACTCGATCTCACGCAGACCCGGTCCTGCGTTGCGCACGTCCATCACCGGACCGGCCAGGCGCTGTTCGAGTGCCGCCTGGCGCGAGATCTTGTCCTGTGCCTTGCCGTACTGCCAGTTGCCCAGACTGACGAAAAGCGGCACCAGCGCGAGCATGATGACGGTGCCCAGCAACGATGGCCGGAACCGCCTTGCGGGCGCGACGAGAGCGAGGTTTGCGGTCACCGCGGTACCGGCCGATAATCAGGACCGGACACGCGCAAGGACGGCCCCGTGAAACTCATCATCCTGCTCATGCTTGCCGCCATCGTCGCGAGCCTGCTCTCCGCTGCGCTGTTCCTGTTCCGCGACCGCAACGGCGGCGAGAGGACGGTGCGTGCACTGACGCTGCGCATCGGACTCTCGGTCCTGCTCTTCATCCTGCTCCTGGTCGGCTTCCAGTCCGGACTGCTGCAGTCGCGCGTGCCGATGTAGCAGCACCACGACGCGCCACACTGCCGTCCGGGGACAGCCCCATCCGCAAGGCCCCGGCCGATACCCCAGCGACCGACCGGTGCCGGCCCGCTCACAGCCAGTAGACGAAGACGAAGAGGCCGAGCCAGACCACGTCGACGAAGTGCCAGTACCAGGCCGCGGCCTCGAAGGCGAAGTGGTCCTTGCTGCTGAAGTGGCCCTTGAGCGCACGGCCGAGGATCACCGCCAGCATGATGGCGCCGATGGTGACGTGCAGGCCGTGAAAACCGGTGAGCATGAAGAAGGTCGCGCCATACACGCCGCTGCCAAGGGTCAGGCCGAGTTCGGTGTAGGCATGGTGGTACTCCACCCCCTGACACACCATGAACGCGGCACCCAGCAGGACGGTCGCAGCCAGCCCGAGGATCAGCCAGGTCCGGTTGTCGCGCAGCAGGGCCCAGTGGGCGATGGTCACCGTCACACCCGAACTCAACAACAGAGCGGTATTGAGCGCCGGCAGACCCCAAGCCCCCATCGGCGTGAAGGCCGGGATGTCGGCGCTCGGCCCCTTGCCGGCAAGCGGCCAGTTGCCTTCGAAGCTCGGATAGAGCAGATCGAAGCTGAGCAGGTCGGGCACCGCCAGCTGACGCACATAGAACAGCGCGCCGAAGAAGGCGGCGAAGAACATCACCTCGGAGCCGATGAAGTAGAGCATGCCGAGGCGGAAAGCGCGGTCCTCCCAGCCCTTGAAGGTACCGGCACGGCTCTCGCGGATGACGTCGCCGAACCAGCCGAAGACCACGTAGAGGATGACCGCCGTACCGGGCAGCATGGCCCAACCCGGCACCTTGCCGTTCATGTTGAAGATGAAGCCGAGAGCGAGCGCGAACAGGCCGATCGCCAGCGTGAACGGGTAGTGGCTGTGCGACGGGACGTAGTAGCTGCCGGCGCTGTGCGCGTGTGAATCGCTCATTGGTCTCCCCTTTTTGCTTTGAGCGTTTGGATCGGGCGGTGGTCGGCGGCGCGGGCGAAGTGCAGTCGCATGCGGGACCGGATCAGCTGCGACCACCGCCAGTGGCGGTGTCCACGGCGAAGAAGGAATACGACAGGGTCAGGGCGCTGACGTCGTCCGGCAAACGGCGGTCGACGATGAACGACACCGGCATGTCACGGACCTCACCAGGCGCCAGGGTCTGCTGCTTGAAGCAGAAGCAATCAAGCTTCTGCAGATGCGAGGCGGCTTTGCCCGGACTGACGCTCGGCACCGCCTGACCGGTGATGGTCGATGCGGTCATGTTGCGCACACGGAAATGCACCGTTGCGATCTCTCCCGGATGGACCGTGACGCGCGGCTGACCCGCGCTGAACTCCCAGGGCATGCCGGGCATCGTGGTGCTGATGAACTCGACTTGCACGGAGCGCGAGGGATCGACGCCGGTCTCGGCCATCGCCACCGCCGAGCCCCGCGTCTTTCCATTCAGGCCGGTCACTTCGCAGATGACGTCGTACAGCGGCACCAGCAGGAAGCCGAAGGCGAAGGCCGCCGCAACGCCACCCAGCAGTCGGAAGGCAAGCCTCCGGTTGGCCTGGTTGCGGACGGCCGCCTCGCTCACGGCTGGGGCGTCCAGAACAGGAAGGTCCCGATGTAGAAGGCAGCCGCCAACAGCGCCAGGACGATGGCGATACGCCGGCTGCGCGCGGGGTCCTGCAGTCGCGTGTCCATGCGGCGCGCCTTACTTGACCACCGGCTGGGGATCCCAGCTATGGTGCGGGGGCGGGCTGGAGAGCTGCCACTCCAGGCCCTGGGTGCCTTCCCAGACACCGTCGGTAGCCTTCTCGCCCTTGCCGCGCCAGGTGCTCACGACGTTGTAGACGAACAGCAGTTGCGACAGGCCGAGGATGAAGGCGCCGACCGTCGAGATCATGTTGAACTCGGTGAACTGCAGCGCGTAGTCGGGGATGCGCCGCGGCATGCCGGCCAGGCCGACGAAGAACTGCGGCATGAAGGTGAGGTTGAAGGAGATCGCGGTGAGCCAGAAATGCAGCTTGCCGAGCTTCTCGTTGTACATGTGGCCGGTCATCTTCGGCAGCCAGTAGTAGACCCCCGCCATCACCCCCATGATGCCGCCGGCGAACAGGGTGTAGTGGAAGTGGGCGACCACGAAGTAGCTGTGGTGATACTGCGCGTCCGCCGCCACGTCAGCGAGAACCAGGCCGGTGAGACCACCGATGCCGAACAGGATGATGAAGCCGAGCGCGAACAGCATCGGCGTCTCGAAGGTCATCGAACCGCGCCAGATGGTGGCGATCCAGCAGAAGAACAGGACCGCCAACGGCAGCGAGATCGACATCGTGCTGTACATGAAGTAGAGCAGCGCCTGCACCGGCATGCCGGCGGTGAAGAAGTGGTGCGCCCAGACCACCATCGACAGTGCGGCGATGCACACCAGCGACCAGACCTGGGCCTTGTAGCCATACATCGGCTTGCGCGCGAAGGTCTCGAGGATGCTCGGGATGAAGCCCCAGATCGGCAGCAGCAGGATGTAGACCTCGGGGTGGCCGAAGAACCAGAACAGGTGCTGGAACAGGATCGGGTCGCCGCCGCCGGCCGCATTGAAGAAGTGGGTGCCGAAGTGGCGGTCGGTGAGCAGCATGGTGATGGCACCCGCCAGCACCGGGATGGTGGCGATGAGCAGGAAGGCAGTCATCAGCCAGCCCCAGGCGAACATCGGCAGCTTCATCATGGTCATGCCAGGAGCACGCATGTTGAGGATGGTCACCACCACGTTGATCGACCCCATCACCGACGAGATGCCCATCAGGTGAAGGGCAAGGATGGCAAAGTCGATGCCCCAACCGCTCTGGGTCGAGAGTGGCGGGTAGAGGGTCCAGCCAGCGTCCGCGCCACCAGTGCCGATACCGAAGAAATACAGCACCAGGGGCATCAGAAGGATGATGCCAGCCGGCGGCAGCAGCCAGAAACCCCAGTTGTTGAGACGCGGCAGGGCCATGTCGGGCGCACCGATCTGCAGCGGCAGCATCCAGTTGGCGAAGCCCGTCGCAGCCGGCATCAGGGCGGCAAAGATCATCACCAGCGCGTGCAGGCCGATCAACTGGTTGAACAACTCCGGCTGAATAATCTGGATGCCGGGCTGGAACAACTCGGCACGCACGCTCAGGATCAGCGAGCCGCCGATCAGGAACATGACCATGGAGAACATCAGGTACATGGTCCCGATGTCCTTGTGGTTGGTGGTGAACAGCCAACGCGCCAAGCCGGTCGGGCCATGGTGAGCGTGCTCGTGTTCGTGGCCGTGGGCTGTTGCGGTTCCGGTCGACATCTGGAGTCTCCTTGTTGTCGCGATGTCAGGTCAGCGGAGACCCGCCACCTGGGTCGGCTGGATGATGCCACCGATGGTGTTGCCGAAGGCGTTGCGCTCGTAGGTCACGACGGCAGCGATCTCGGCGTCCGAGAGCGTGTTCTTGAAGGCCTGCATGGAGGTGCCCGCCTTGCCGTTGAGCACACGGTCGAGGTGGCTGTCCTTGATCAGGTGGCCGCTCGCATCGACCACTGGCCCGTTGACCACCTTGCTGCCAGCCAGCGCCGGGAAGGCCGGCGGCAAGCCTTGGCCGTTGGGCTGGTGGCAGACCGCGCAGACCTTGCCGTAGACATCCGCGCCCTTGGCCATGAGGTCATCCTTGGACCACTCCTTGTCGGCGGCGGCGGCGAGTCTGCTGGCCTCCTCCTTCTTCGCCACCACCCAGGACTTGAACTCCTCCTCGGGCACGGCGCGCACCACCACCGGCATGTAACCATGCCCCCGGCCGCAGAGCTCCTTGCACTGGCCACGATAGATGCCGGGCTTGTCGATCTCGAGCCAGGTCTCGCGCAGGAAGCCGGGGATGGCGTCGCGCGCCACACCGAACTGCGGCACCCACCAGTTGTGGATGACGTCGGTGGCGGTGAGCAGTACACGGACCTTCTTGTTGGTCGGCAGCACCAGTTCGTTGTCGACCTCGAGGAGGTAGTGCTCGCCCTTGGGCGCACCCTGATAGAGCTGCTCCTGCGGCGTGGTGAGGTTGCTGACGAACTTGATGCCCTGGGCATCGCCGTCCATGTACTCGTACTGCCACTTCCACTGGCTGCCGGTGACCTTGAGCACCATCTGGGCGTTGGTCTTGGTGTCCTCCATCATGAAGATGGAGTGTGCCGCCGGGATGCCCATCAGGATGAAGTCGATGTAGAGCAGGATGGCAAAGGGGACCAGGGTCCAGAGCAGTTGCTTGCGATTCTTGGGCCCGGTGAAGTCGGCCGGCTTGTGGCCGACACTCTTGCGGTGCCGGACCATCGAATACAGCATGATCGCCAGCACCGCGACGAAGATCACGATGGTGATGATCATGAACTTGTTGTGGACGTTCAGCGTGTCCAGGGCGAGCGGGGTCGCCGGCTCCGGGAAGTTCCACGTGTAGTCGGCGAGGACCACCGCCGGAACCATGGTCGCGAGGATCGCGACCAGACACTTCCACCTGCTGCTCATGCGACTCTCCCTTGCACAACGCATCTGCCGAACCGCCGGCGATCAGGCCGGCGAACCGGAAGCCAGCAGGTGCCTGCGAAGGAGGTCGGCAAACTCGCCACGCCGGTCTGGCGGCAACCAGACCCCGACCTCCACATCACGCCCGGCCGACTGCAACCGGACGCGGCACCGACCCGCCTCCTCCTGCTCCGTCACGACCCGCGTCCAGGGGATCTGGAACGCATGCCGCTCGATCCTCATGCCCCGCCGCAGGTCCACCGCCACCCTGCCCTCACCGATGACCACATACTCATAGTCATCGGCGTGCCAGGAGATGTACATCCATGCCCCGGCCAGACACAGCGCCTCCAGCCCTGCGAACGGCAGTACCGGCCAGGCACCGATCGCGGTCCACGCAGTGCCCACCAGCAGGGCGAACACCGCAAGGAAGACCATGATCCGCATTCGACCCTGGCGCCCCAGCGCGTCGTTCGGTCGCCCCATGGCTGTAAGGACTCCGTTCTCGATCGCCAGCGAGCAGGGCATGGCCAATACGTTTTTACATTTCGAAGCGGATTGTCTTATTTGTAGTCTAAATCAGTCAAGCGAGTGGGACTTTCCCGCGCCATCGCTGCAGACGCAGTCCCACCGCATCGACGGGCGCAGACGAGAGAGCTCGCCGGCACGGCCTCCGCCTGGCGTCCGGCGAGGGCCGTGCAGATTCAGTGCAGGTCAGGCAACCGCAGCGCGCCGGCGAGTGCGACTGGATCCGGCGCTGCCGACCAGGGCGCAGTGGCAAGCAGCGGCGTAGCCAGACGATCGCCAAGGGTGGCGAGGTTCTCCGCCGGCCGCTCGAAGTCACGGTCGATGCCATTGGCCACCCAACCGGCGAGCCGCAGGCCCCGTGCCGCGACCGCCTCGGCAGTGAGCAGGGCGTGATTCAGGCAGCCGAGGCGCATGCCCACCACCAGCACCAGCGGCAGACCGAGAGCGACCGCAAGGTCGGCAAGACTGTGGCGGGCGTCCACCGGCACCAGGAAGCCGCCCGCGCCCTCGACCACCAGCGGTCCCTGTGCAGCCAGCACAGCAGCGTGCGCCACCAGTCGTCCGAGATCGATCGGCACACCCGCCTCGGCCGCCGCGATGTGCGGGGCGATGGGCGGGAGATAGCGGAACGGCGCCACCTCGTCCTGCACAAGGTCGCGACCACTGGCCGCGATCAGGCGCGTGACGTCGTCGTTGCGGGGTCCGTCGGGGCCCGGCTCGGAACCGCTGGCGACCGGCTTCATCGGCAGCGGCGCCAGACCGGCCCGGCGCAGCGCATGCAGCAGCGCGCAGGCGACCAGCGTCTTGCCCACACCGGTGTCGGTACCGACGACGAAGCAACCGCCGTACGGAGCGGCGATCATGAGCCGGCGCGGCGGCGGAAGCTCACCACCGCGGTGCCGTCCGCGGCCGGGAGGTGGTCCGGCTTCCAGGCGTGGCCGTAGACCACCTCGAAGGTGGCCGGCAGGCGGCGGTCGGCGCCGCGGTGCGCCTCATAGCGCCGGCGCGCCTCGGCCCAGCGCTGGCGTCCGCCGAGACCTTGCGGACGACCGCGGTGCAGATGCGTGGCGCCGATAGCGCGCAGGTCACGGACCACCGTCTCGAGGTCGGTGTAGGTGAGTTGCAGGCGCTCGGCATCCATCACCGGATCGGCAAAGCGCAGCCGCACCAGGGCGTCGCCGACGTCATGCATGTCGGCGAAGTCGTTCACTGCCGGTGGACCGCTGCCGGCGAAGGCCTGCCGCAGTTCGCAAAGGGTGTCCGGGCCGAAGCTGCTGAACATCACCAGTCCGCCGGGGCGCAGCACACGCCAGGCCTCGGCAAGGGCCGGGCGCGGATCCGGTAGCCACTGCAGCATCAGGTTGCTCCACAACAGGTCGACGCTGGCATCGGGCAGCGGCAATGCGTCGGCGCTGGCACAGACCAGTGCCGCAGAGGGGCGTCCGAGGAGACGCCGCCAGAAGGTCTCGCGCGCAGCAGCAGCCTGCAGCATGGGCAGCGCGAGATCGATACCCAGCATCTCCGCGCCGCGGTACCGCTGTCGCAACGGTCCCAGCCAGGCACCGGTGCCGCAGCCGAGATCGAGGATGTGCCTTGGCTGCAGACGGATGTAGTCGAGGCGCTCGAGCATCCGGCCGCCGACCTCGCGCTGCAGCACCGCCGCCATGTCGTAGCTGCGTGCGGCGCGCCCGAAGGCACGCCGCACGCCAGCCGGATCAGACATCGCGGTCGTCGCCGTAGGCGTCGATGAGCAGGGCGAAAGCGTCCGGGCGCGCCAGGAAGGGGACGTGCGAGGCGTCATCCCAGCGCGTCAGGCAGCCGCGCGGGAGCTTGTTGGCGAGCCACTCGCCGACCTCCACCGGAACGATGCGGTCGAGTCCGCCGTGCACCACATCCACCGGACAGCCGAGGTCGGGGATGCGGTCGCGCAGATCCGCCTCGGCCAGGGTCCGCAGCCCGGCCCGCAGAAAGCCCTGGTGTGCGATGGCGGCCCGCCCGGCCTCGCGCAGCAGCTGACCGACCGCCGGCGCCGCCTCGCGCCCGCCCATCACGCCGAGCGCGGCGAAACGCCTGAGGGTCTCGCGCGGATCGACCTCGAAGAACTGCGTGAAGGTCTCGAGTTCGTGTCGTGCCATGCCATAGGACCACTGGTCGCGACGCAGGAAGCTCGGCGTGGTCGCGGTGAGCACCAGACGCCGCACCTGCTCGGGGTGCGCCAGAGCCCAGGCCTGCGCATAGATGCCGCCGAGCGACCAGCCGCAGACCGCCACCGGTCCCGGGTAGCGCTCGCGCAGGGCCGCGACCATGCTGTCGATGCCGGCATCCGGTGCAAGCTCGAACAGGTCGGGGGTCTCGAACTGGTGGGTGCGCGTCAGGCGCTCGCACACCGGTCGCCAGACTGCGGAACTGCTACCCCAACCGTGGAGGAAGACCCAGGTGGGCAGGGCGTTGGCCATTGCAGAAGAACTCCTTCAATGCTTCGATCAGTCGGGTGATGTCGTGCTCGCCGTGGCTCGAAGAGAGACTCACGCGCAGCCGCGCGGTTCCGGCCGGCACCGTGGGCGGACGGATGGCCGGCACCCAGAGTCCGACCTGCCGGAGTGCGGCGGCGGCGGCCATGGCCCGTTGGTCACTGCCCAGCAGCACCGGCACGATGGGCGTGTGCGGCAGCGACGGGGCATGGCACCCTGGGTCCGGGACCGGGGCGGCTGCCGGCGGCTCGCAGGCGATCCCGGCGCGGGCGAGAGAGTGCCGCAATCCGTCGGACATGGCCAGAAGCTTGCGGCGACGTTCGGCACAGTCGGCATCAGCGAGCCGCTCGAATGCAGCCTCTGCGGCCGCAGCCAGCGCCGGCGGCAGCGCCGTGGTGTAGATGTAGCTGCGGCCGCGCTGCACCACCGCCTCGATCAGCGGTGCGGACCCCAGCAGTAGCGCTCCGGCGGCGCCCGCGGCCTTGCCCAGCGTCACCATGAGTACGATCCGCGGATCGGCCAGTCCGTCGCGCGACACGGCCCCGGCGAACAGCGGCTCGTGCAGGGTGCCGCGACCGCCACCCAGCACGCCGAAGCCGTGTGCATCATCGACCAGCAGCATGGCGTCGAAGCGGTGGCACAGTTCGAGCAGCCGGTCGATGCGAGCGATGTCGCCGTCCATGCTGAACACCGCGTCCGTGAGCACCCACTTCTGCGGCGCCGGGTCGCTCGCCAGCCAGGCCTCCAGAGTCTCCAGATCGGCATGGCGATAGCGGCGCAGACGGGCACCGGAGAGCCGGGCGGCGTCGTTGAGGCAGGCGTGGTTGAGGCGGTCGGCGTAGAGCGTCGTGCCACGCCCGGCGAGGGTCGTCACCGCGGCCAGGTTGGCCAGATACCCGCTCGAGAGCAGCAGCGCACGCTCGAAGCCGAGCCACGCCGCTGCGCGCGACTCGACGGCCTGATGGTCGCGGGTGTGGCCGCTGAGCAGGTGCGAGGCGGTGCCGCCCACGCCCCAGCGCGTGATTCCATCTCTGGCAGCCTCGCGCAGTGCGCCATCGCCCGCCAACCCGAGGTAGTCGTTGCCGGCGAAGCTGAGCAGGGTCTCACCGCCTACCCGGACCTGCACCCCTTGCGTGGCATCGACCGTGACCCGCGTGCGACGCGACGCCGCAGGCGGCAGGGCGATGGAGCGGGTGAGCCAGGCCGGCAGTGCCCGGGGCGAGGGTTCAGTGACCTGCATCGGCGGTCATGCCGAGGCGCGCGAACAGGTCGCGGTCACGCACTGCACGGGGGTTGGGCGTGGTCAGCAGCTGCTCGCCGTAGAACACCGAGTTGGCGCCGGCGAGGAAGCAGAGCGCCTGCATCTCGTCGCTCATGTGTTCGCGTCCGGCGGAGAGTCGCACCCGGCTGCGCGGCATGGTGATGCGGGCCGCGGCGATGGTGCGCACGAACTCCAGCGGATCGAGCGGGTCGGCATCGGCGAGCGGCGTGCCCTCGACGCGGACCAGCTGGTTGATCGGCACCGACTCCGGCTGCGGGTCGAGGGCGGCCAGCTGGGCGATCAGCGCGGCGCGCTGGGCGCGGCTCTCTCCCATGCCGAGGATGCCGCCACAACAGACATGGATGCCGGCCCCGCGGACCCGCTCGAGGGTATCCAGGCGGTCCTGGTAGTCGCGCGTGGAGATGACCTCGCCATAGAACTCGGGAGCGGTATCGAGGTTGTGGTTGTAGTAGTCGAGGCCGGCGGCACGCAGCCGCTCGGCCTGACCCTCGCGCAGCATGCCCAGGGTGACGCAGGTCTCGAGTCCGAGGTCGGCGACCGCGCGCACCATCTCGGTCACCTGGTCGATGTCACGGTCCTTCGGACTGCGCCATGCTGCACCCATGCAGAAACGGGTGGCACCAGCCTCACGCGCGGCCCGCGCGGCGGCGAGCACGTCGTCGAGTGCGAGCAGCGGCGTGGCCTCCACGCCGGCGTGGTAGCGCGCCGCCTGCGGGCAGTAGCCGCAATCCTCGGGGCAGCCGCCGGTCTTGATCGACAGCAGTTGCGACAGCTGCACCGTGTTGGCGTCGAAGTGCGCGCGATGCACACCCTGTGCTCGCCACAGCAGGTCGGTGAAAGGCAGTTCCAGCAGCTGGAGGACGGCCTCCCGGGTCCACGCCACGCCGCCACCGGTGTCCGACCCCAGGCCGGCGAGGTTCGCCGGCGCGGCGGCGGGAAGCGATGCGGCGGAGGCGGAGGGCTGGCTGGGGAGGAGGTCCATGGAGGGGGCGGTATGAGATCCGGTGGGGGAGTGTCCGAGTGGCGCGATGCAATGTCAACGGCAACGGCGTTCGTTCACACGATCTGCTCATTCATTGATCAGTGCTGGCTGCCAGGCGCCTGTCTGCTCTGCCGCAGTGCTGCCCGCGAAGCCCTCTGCCCGGCATGCCTGGCCGAGCTGCCGACGCAGCGACCCGCCCGGGAATGGCTGGCGGCCGACCTGCCGGCACTCAGCCTGTGGCACTACGCCGAGCCGGCCGACCGCGTGGTACTGGCCTTCAAGTACGGTGGCCACAGCCGGCTGGCGACTTGCTGGGCAGAGCGGGTGGCCGGCCAGCTGCCGGCGGTCGATGCGCTGGTCGCGATGCCGATGCATCCGCTGCGCCTGGCCGAGCGCGGCGAGAACCCGGCCATCCACATGGCCCGCGCCTTGCGGCCACTGCTGCCCGGACAACCACCGCTGGTGCGGGCCAGCAAGACACGGCCCACCGCGAGGCAGCAGGGCCTGGACCGCGCCGGGCGCCTGGCCAACGTTGCCGGCGCCTACCGCATCGACGCCGATCTGGATGCGAGGCGGGTCCTGCTGGTGGACGACGTGCTGACCACCGGCGCCTCCCTGCTGGCGCTGGCAGAGGCGGCACGCGCAGCCGGCGCCGCTGCAGTGCATGCGGTGGTGATGGCGCGCGCCACCTCCTGAGCATGCCCTCGCATGGTCGCAGCATCGCAGTCCTCACGGGCTCTGCCACTGCTGCCGCGGTGTCGCCGATGCGCAGCGCGGTGGCGTGGCGCAAGTACCATGCCGCCATGTTCCATCTGATCCTGTTCGAACCGGAGATCCCGCCGAACACCGGCAACCTGATCCGCCTGTGCGCCAACACCGGCTCGCAACTGCACCTCATCGAACCTCTCGGCTTCCGACTTGAAGACCGCGACCTCCGACGCGCCAGCCTCGATTACCACGAGTGGTCGACACTCAAGGTGCATGCGGACTGGGACTGCTGCCGGCAGAGCCTGGGTGACGCCCGCGTGTTCGCCAGCAGCACGCGCAACTCGCTGCGACACGACGCGGTGCGCTATCAGCCCGGGGATGCCTTCCTGCTGGGTCCCGAGTCGCGCGGGCTGCCGGACTGGCTGCTCGAACGCTTCGCGCCGGAGCAGCGCCTGCGCATCCCGATGCGACCGGGTCAGCGCAGCCTGAATCTCGCCAACTCGGGCGCGGTGCTGGTGTACGAGGCCTGGCGGCAGCTCGGCTTCGCGGGCGCGGTCTAGCTGCCGAACTCGGCGCGAGGTTCCCGGGCGAGCAAGGCCGCCACCGCCTGCTGCGCCGGCATGCCCTCGAACAACACGCTGCAGACGGCATCGGTGATCGGCAGTTCGACGCCACGTTCGCGGCCGAGACGGGCCACCGCCTGCGCCGTCTTGACACCCTCGGCGACCTGGCCGAGAGCCGCGGCGGCGACCTCCGGTGTCTCGCCGCGGCCCACGGCAAGGCCGAGTCGGCGGTTGCGCGACAGGTCCGAGGTGGTCGTGAGCACCAGATCGCCGAGTCCGGCGAGCCCGTAGAAGGTCTGCGCCCGCGCCCCGAGCGTCACGCCGAGACGCGTCATCTCGGCCAGACCGCGGGTCACCAGTGCCGCGCGTGCGTTGTGGCCGAAACCGAGTGCATCACTGATGCCGGCGGCGATGGCGATGACGTTCTTCACCGCGCCGCCGACCTCGGCACCGACCCGGTCATCGCTGGCGTAGACACGCAGGCGGCTGGTGTGGATGGCTTCGATCTGCCGGCGCACGGCGTCCAGGTCGGCACCGGCCAGAGCGACCGCGGTGGGCAGACCGCGACCGACCTCGGCGGCGAAACTCGGCCCGGAGAGCACGAACACCGGGTGTCCCGGCAACTCGGTCTCGGCCACGCGGTGCGGCAGTTCGCCGCTGGCGAGTTCGAAGCCCTTGCAGAGCAGGAAGATGGCAGCAGCCGGGGCCAGGGCCCGCGACCCGAGCATGCTGCGACAGGTCTCGCGCACGGCGTTCACGGGTACTGCCAGACCGACGCGCGAGGCACCGCAGAGCGTGGCAGCGAGGTCGGACGACACGCTCACCGCTGGCGGCAGCGGCACCCCCGGCAACAGGCGGACGTTCTCGCGGTCGCGATCGAGCGCTGCGGCCTGGGACGCGTCGCGACACCAGAGACGAACCTCACCGTGCGGCGACAGCGCGACCGCTACGGCAGTACCCCACGCCCCGCCACCGAGGACCGCGAAGGCCGGACCCGACGACGGCGAAGCTGGCAGGCTCACGCGGGTACGGCGGCGACGCGACGCCCCGACCGCTTACTGGACCTGCTGCTGCTGGGCAGCCTGCTGCTGCGCGAACAGGGCCTCGAAGTTGACCGGGTTCAGCAGCACCGGCAGGAAGCCGGCGCGCGTGACCGTGGCCGAGATGGCCTCGCGGGCATATGGAAAGAGGATGTTGGGGCAGGCGATCATGAGGATCGGCTGCAGCTGCTCCTCCGCCACGCCGGAGACGCCGAACACACCCGCCTGCGAGACCTCGACCAGGAACACCGTCTTGTCGCCGACTCGAGCCGTGACCGTCACCTTGAGGGCGACGTCGTACATGTTGTCGCCCAGCGAGTTGACGTTGGTCTGCAGTTCGATGCCGATCTGCGGCGGTTCACGGTCGAGGAAGATCTGCGGTGCGTTGGGAACCTCGAGCGAAAGGTCCTTGACGTACAGCTTCTCGATCGCGAACTGGGGGCCGGCGGGCTGCTCGGCGCTGTCCTGTTGGGGCGGGGGGACGGGGGTGGACTTCTCGGCCATCTGGGTGCTCCGTGTCGTCGACGCGACGACTAGGTGGATTGTCGGGGACTGCTGCCAAACGCGGGAGTGTAGCCGATGCCTGCCGTTCCGCCCAAGGGGCAGATGCTCAGGGTAGCGGCGCTGCGAGCAGCGGCAGCAAGCGACCGGAGACGTCGAGCGCGCGCAGGTCGTCGAAGCCCCCGACGTGGGTATCGCCGATCCAGATCTGCGGCACCGTGCGACGGCCGCTGCGCGTCAGCATCTCGGCGCGGCGCGCCGGCTCGAGGTCGATGCGCACCGCCTCGATGCTGGCAACACCGCGCGCACGCAGCAGCTGTTCGGCGCGCACACAAAAGGGACAGCCGGCGCTGGTGTACATCAGCACCGGCGGCTGGCTCATGAGCGCACCGGCAGGCCGGCCTCGCGCCACGCCTGCATGCCGCCCGCGAGCAGGTGCAGGCGCTCGCAGCCGGCACCGCGCAGCTGGCGACCGGCAGCCACTGCCGCCGAGGCGCCCTCGCAGACCAGCAGCAGGGGGCGGCCCTTGACTTTGCCGAGGCGGGACCCGGCCTCGCCGAGTTGTGCCAAAGGCAAGTTGACGGCGCCGGCGATGTGGCCGCGCGCGAACACCTCGGCGCTGCGCAGATCGACCACTGCGGCGTTTTCGCGGTTGATGAGGTTCACGGCGGCGGCCGGGCCCAGGCGCGGCAGTCCTGCCATGCGCTCGCCGAGGATGTCCCACAACAGTGCGCCGGCAGCCAGCAGGGCGATGCCGACCAGCATCCAGTTCTCGGCCAGGAAGTTCATGGTTCGCTAGAGGATCCGACGATGAGGGAAGACATCGAGCCTTGAGAGCGGCCCGGGGCCGCAGACGTTCTCCGCAGAAAGTCCCCGGGGCCTGCGAACGGGCCCGCAGTGGGCCCACCCGCGGGCGGGTCGGGCGGCAGCGGTGGTACCATCGAGCGCTCCAGATCGCCGGCGACCGAGCCCTGACGGATCCCCGCGCCCGAACCCGCCGCAGCCGATGATACCGGAAAGGCCCACCATACCCCGCAGCAGCGTCACCCCGGCCCTGCTCATCATCCTCGATGGCTTCGGCTGCCGCGAGGCGCGCGACCACAACGCGGTCGCACTGGCGCGAACGCCCTTCCTCGACCGCCTGTTCGGCACCTGGCCGCACACCCGCATCGAGGCTTCCGAGGGACACGTCGGGCTGCCGGCCGGCCAGATGGGCAATTCCGAGGTCGGGCACATGAACATCGGCTCGGGCCGCATCGTCTACCAGGACGTCACGCGCATCGATCACGCCATCGCCACCGGCGACTTCGAGCGCAACCCGGTCCTGGTGCGCGCCGCAGAACAGGCGGCGACCAGCCGCAAGGCGCTGCATCTGGTGGCTCTGGTGTCGGACGGCGGGGTGCACGCCAGCGAGCAGCACCTGCAGGCCATGCTGCGGCTGGCCGCCAGCCGCGGCGTCGAGTGGCTGTATGTGCACGCCATCGCCGACGGGCGCGACACGCCGCCGCAGAGCGCGCACCTCTACCTCGACCGGCTCGAGGCCTTCTGCCGGCAGATCGGGCGCGGCCGCGTAGTCTCGCTCAGCGGGCGCTACTTCGCCATGGACCGTGACCGGCGCTGGAAGCGGGTCGAGCGCGCCTGGCGGGCGATGGCACGCGGCGAGGCGGAGTTCAGCGCCACCTCTGCCGGCGAGGCGCTGGACGCGGCGTACGCGCGCGGCGAGACCGACGAGTTCGTGCAGCCGACCCTCATCGTGCCGCCAGGCGAGCGCCCGGTGGCCATGCGCGACGGCGATGTGGTGGTGTTCCTCAATTTCCGCTCCGACCGCGCGCGCGAACTCACCCGCGTACTGGCGACACCCGACTTCGCCGAGTTCGAGCGTCCGGACCAACCCAGGCTCGGGCAGTTCGTCTGCATGACACGCTACGACGAGTCCCTCGACCTGCCGGTGGCCTACCCGCCGCAGACGCTCAGCAACGGACTTGGCGAGTACATCGCCGGGCTCGGCCTGTCGCAGTTCCGCATCGCCGAGACCGAGAAGTACGCGCACGTCACCTACTTCCTCAATGGCGGCAACGAGCAGGCCTTCCCCAACGAGGTGCGGCAACTGGTGCCCAGCCCGCAGGTCGACACCTATGACCTGCAACCCGAGATGAGTGCACCGGCGGTGACCGATGCACTGATCCACGCCATCGAGTCGCGACGCTACCAGCTGCTGGTCTGCAACTATGCCAACGGCGACATGGTCGGCCACACCGGCAACCTGGAGGCCGCCATCCGCGCGGTGGAGACGCTCGACGCCTGCCTGGCACGCGTCATCCCGACCATGCTCGCCTGCGGCGGAGAAGTGCTGCTGACCGCAGACCACGGCAACGCCGAAGACATGTTCGACCATCAGTCCGGCCAGCCGCACACCGCCCACACGCTCAACCCGGTGCCCTTGGCGTACATGGGCCGGCCGGCGCGCATGCGCGAGGGTGGCCGGCTGGCCGACATCGCGCCCACCCTGTTGGCGATGATGGGTCTGCCGCAGCCGCCGGAGATGACCGGGCGGTCGCTGCTGGATCTCGAGTCAGCGGTGCCGTGGAGCAGCCGCTAGGCCGACGCCGGGGCGGGTGCGGCGTCGGCACCCCGCCCCGGGCCAGGGCTCGGATCTCCGGCCTGCGACACGGCCGGACGCTGGCTGTGGCACTGTTGTCGCTGGCGCTGGCGGCCCCGCTGGATGCTGCCGATGGCCCCGTACGGCGTGCTGCGGCGCGTGACGCCGCACCCAAGGAGGACCTGGCAGCGGTACGCCGGCAGATCCAGTCGTTGCAGAGGTCGATCGAGGAGGCCGAGGGCAACCGCGCCGAGACCACCGATGCGCTGCGCGAGTCGGAGCAGGCGATCTCCGCCACACAACGGCGCCTGCACGAACTCGAGGGCGAGCGCAGGCGCATCAACCTGCGGCTCGAGGAACTCGGTCGCGACGCCGAAGGCACGCAGGCGCGCATCGACGCCCAGCGCGAGCGGGTGGCGAATCTGCTGCAGAAGCAGTACCTGCGTGGTGAGGAGGACGCCCTGCGACTGCTGCTGAGCGGCCGCGACCCGGCGGACCTGCAGCGCGACCTGGTGGCCTACCGGCGCATCCTCACCGCGCGTCAGAAGGAGATCGGCCGCCTGCAGGGTCAGCTGCAGAGACTGGCGGAACTGCGCGCCGACATCGACGCAAGGCGGGTGGAACTGCAGGGCGTGCAGCGCGAGCAGCAGGCTGAAGCGCGCAAACTCGAGAAGCAGAAGGCAGACCATGCGCGGACGCTGGCCCGGCTCGGCAAGGACATCGACGCCCGGCGCAAGCAGATCGAGACCCTCAAGCGTGACGAGACGCGTCTGACCCAGCTCATCGAGCGTCTGGCAGCGCTCAAGCCGCCACCCAAGCCGGCGCGCCCGCGCATCCCGGGCGCTGCGCCGGGCCAGCCCGCCCCGCCCCCGATCGCCAGCGAGGCGCTGCCGGAGCAGGGCTTCAAGGGTGACTTCGCGGCGCTGCGGGGCCGCCTGCGCTTGCCGGTACGCGGCGAGGTGATCAACCGCTTCGGCAGCCCGCGCGCCGACACCGGCCTGGCCTGGAAGGGTCTGTTGATCCGCGCCGACGCCGGGGCGACAGTTCTGGCGGTAGGCCCCGGACGGGTGGCCTACGCCGATTGGCTGCGCGGTTTCGGCAACCTGCTCATCATCGATCACGGCGACGGCTACATGAGCCTGTACGGCAACAACGAGAGCCTGCTGCGGCAAGCCGGGGAGACCGTGGCCTCCGGCGCGGCGGTGGCCAGGGTCGGCAATTCCGGTGGCGGCGAGGGCAGCGCCCTGTACTTCGAGCTGCGGCGGTCGGGCACGCCGCTCGACCCGCTGGGCTGGGTGGCGCGCTGACCGGTACATATCCATCGCAGTCCCGGTGCAACCTTCCGGGCCACCACCCCTCAAAGCGCTGCCATACAATGCCGGCTACGGCCCGGCCGATACTCTCGCGGAGACTCAAGACAATGCGCAAGCGCATCTCGCAACTGGGGCTGCTGGCCCTCGGCGCCGTGGTCGGCGTCATGCTCAGCCTCAACTTCTCGGCACAAGCCAACAAGGCCCCCGCCGGCCCGCTGCCGATCGACGAGCTGCGCACCTTCACCGAGGTGTTCGGTCGCATCAAGAGCGACTACGTCGAGCCGGTGGACGACAAGAAGCTCATCACCGAGGCCATCAACGGCATGCTGCAGGGGCTCGACCCGCACTCGGCCTATCTCGATCCGGATAACTTCAAGGAGATGCAGGCTGGCACGCAGGGCGAGTTCGGCGGCCTCGGCATCGAGGTCGGGATGGAGGACGGTTTCGTCAAGGTGGTCTCGCCGATCGAGGACTCCCCGGCGCAACGGGCTGGCCTGAAGCCGGGCGACCTCATCATCAAGCTCGACGACACGCCGGTGAAGGGCATGAGCATCAACGATGCGGTCAAGCGCATGCGCGGCAAGCCGGACACCGACATCCTGCTCACCATCCTGCGCAAGGGAGAGGCCAAGCCCTTCCCGGTCAAGCTGACGCGCGCCATCATCAAGACGCAGAGCGTCAAGGCCAAGCTGATCGAGCCCGGCTACGGCTTCATCCGCATCACCCAGTTCCAGGAGCACACCGGCGAGGACCTCGCCAAGAACATCCGCCGGCTCTACGCCGAGAACAAGTCGGACCTCAAGGGTCTGGTGCTCGACCTGCGCAACGACCCGGGCGGCCTGCTCAATGCCGCGGTGGGCGTGTCTGGCGCCTTCCTGCCGAAGAACGCACTGGTGGTCTACACCGACGGCCGCACCGACGACGCGAAGATGAAGCTCTACAGCGTCCCGGAGAGCTACGCCCGCGGCGGCCAGGACTATCTGGCGGATCTGCCGGCCGGCATCAAGAACGTGCCGATGGTGGTGCTGATCAACGGCGGCTCGGCATCGGCCTCGGAGATCGTCGCCGGCGCCCTGCAGGACCACAAGCGCGCGGCGGTGATGGGCGCGCAGAGCTTTGGCAAGGGTTCGGTGCAGACCATCCTGCCGCTCGGCGGCAACAGCGCGATCAAGCTGACGACCGCGCGCTACTTCACGCCGAACGGACGCTCGATCCAGGCCAAGGGCATCACGCCCGACATCTCGGTGGAAGAGCCCAACAGCGACGGCGCGGGGCGCGTGCGTGAGGCCGACCTGCAGCGCCATCTGGGCAACCCCAACGGTGGCGAAGAGAAGAAGTCCGACCCGCCCAAGCCCGCCGAGACGGCCAAGCCGGCGGCGCCGTCCAACCCGCTGACGCAACCGCCGCCGCAGGCGCCGGTGGAGTTCGGCTCGCCGGGCGATGCGCTGATGGGGCAGGCGGTGAATCTGCTGAAGGGCGTGGCCATCATCAAGCCTTGAGGGCGACGCTCCTCGCGAGGTCTCTCGAAGCTGTGGTGTACTGAGGGCCGGACCCGATTCGGCCCTTTTTCATGGACGACGCCCAACTTACCCGCTACAGCCGCCACATCCTGCTCGAGGCGCTCGGCGTCGAGGCGCAGCAGGCCTGGCTGCAGGCGACGGTGCTCGTGGTCGGGCTCGGCGGCCTCGGCTCGCCGGCGGCGATGTATCTGGCCAGCGCCGGCATCGGGCGGCTGGTGCTGGCCGACGGCGACACGGTGGACGCCACCAACCTGCAGCGGCAGATCGTGCACCGCGAGCAGAGCATCGGACGGCGCAAGGTGGACTCGGCCGCAGAGACCCTGCGCGCCATCAACCCCGCGGTCGCCATCGAGTGCATCGGCGAGCGCCTGGGCGGCGAAGCGCTGGCGGCGCAGGTGGCGCGAGCCGACGTGGTGCTCGACTGCAGCGACAACTTTGCCACCCGCTACGCGCTGAATGACGCCTGCGCCGCCGCCGGAACGCCGCTGGTGAGCGGTGCCGGGGTCGGCTTCGATGGTCAGTTGTCGGTGTTCGACTTCCGCCGCGAGGGCGGCCCCTGCTACCGCTGCCTGTTTCCCGAGGACCTGCGAGCGGAGGAGACGCGCTGCGCGGTGATGGGCGTGTTCGCACCGCTGGTGGGAGCGGTGGGCACGCTGCAGGCAGGCGAGGCGCTCAAGCTGCTGGCTGGTGCCGGCACCTCGCTGCACGGACGGCTGTTGCTGGTGGACGCGCTGCGCGCCGAGATGCGGACACTGGAGCTGCCGCCCGACCCCGAGTGCCCGCTGTGCCGTGCGCGGCGCGGCGAGCCGCCGCGGCAGGCCTAGGGCGCCTGGCCGAGCAGCATCGGCCCGACCCGCGCCCAGCCGTCGAGCGGGTCACGGCCGAAGCCCGAGCGCACCAGCTGCTGCCAGCGGCCGAGGACGAAGCAGACCAGGGCATTGGCGCGCTCGCCGTTGTCCAGCGCGCCGGGCCGCGCCAGACGCAGCGACTGCCGCAGACTGGCCTCGAGCCGGTCGAGCAGCTGGTTGACCCGCGCCTGCAGACGCGGGTCCTCATGCAGCAGCGCATCACCGATCAGGATGCGCGCCATGCCGCGGTTGCGGCTGGCAAAGCCGAGCAAGAGGGCGGCGATCTGTTCGACCTGATGGTCGGCGGTGTGCTCGGCCTGGACCTTGTTCACCAAGCCAAAGAGCGTGGCCTCGATGAACTCGATGAGCCCCTCGTACATCCGCGCCTTGCTCGGAAAATGGCGGTACAGCGCGGCCTCGGAGACCTCGAGCCGGGCGGCGAGCGCAGCGGTGGTGATCTTGCCGGAGTCGGGCGACTCCAGCATGTCGGCCAGTGCCTGCAGGATCTCGTCGCGGCGCTGTCCCGCCTGTCGTGCCATCGCCCTCTCCCCCGAAGCTGTTCGGCCAAGCCGCTCAATAACCCTTGATCAGCGTACCCACGCCCTGATCGGTGAGGATCTCGAGCAACAGGCAGTGCTCCACCCTACCATCGATGATGTGTACCGACTTGACCCCGGAACGGGCCGCATCCAGCGCCGACGCGATCTTGGGCAACATGCCCCCGGAGAGCGTACCGTCGGCCAGCATGGCGTCGATGTCCCGCGGCGTGAGTCCGGTCAGCAGATCGCCCTTCTTGTCCAGCACGCCGGGCGTGTTGGTGAGCAGCACCAGCTTCTCGGCACGCAAGACCTCGGCCAGCTTGCCGGCCACGACGTCGGCGTTGATGTTGTAGGTGTCGCCGTCGGCGCCGACCCCGATCGGGGCGATCACCGGGATGAAGTCGCCGCTGTCGAGGAAGTTGATGATGCCCGGATCGATGCTGGTGATCTCGCCGACCTGGCCGATGTCGATCTTGCGTTCCGGGTCGTCGAGCGACGGCATCAGCAGCTTGCGGGCGCGGATGAACATGCCGTCCTGGCCGGTGAGGCCCACCGCCTTGCCGCCGGCCTGGTTGATGAGGTTGACGATCTCCTTGTTGACCCGGCCGCCAAGCACCATCTCGACGATGTCCATGGTCTCTTCGTCGGTGACGCGCATGCCCTGCACGAACTCGCCCTGTTTGCCGACCCGCTTCAGCAGGCTGTCGATCTGCGGGCCGCCGCCATGGACCACCACCGGGTTCATGCCGACCAGCTTGAGCAGCACCACGTCCTGGGCGAACGAGCGCTTGAGCGCGTCGTCGGTCATGGCGTTGCCGCCATACTTGACGACGATGGTCTTGTCCTGGAAGCGCCGGATGTAGGGCAGGGCCTCGGCGAGGACCAGCCCCTTCTGCTGGGGGGTGATCTCGGTCATCAGAAGACGAAGGCGTTGCGGTGCGGCGCGTTGTCCAGCGCCAGAAGGCTGGTCTCGAAGAGGACGGTGAAGGTGACGGCAGCACCCCTGCGGGTGTAGAGGCGGGCGTGCATGGCCGGGCCCTCGCCGACCACTGCGAACAGGCGCCCGCCCTCATTGAGCTGGTCGAGCCAGGCCTCGGGCAGGTAGGGAACCGATCCGGTGAGGACGATGGCGTCCCAGGAATCGGCGGCGGCGTCCAGCGCAGCGATGCCGCAGCCCTTGAGGATCTCAACGCCTCCCACACCGTGGTTGAGCATGGCATTGCGGGCGCGGCGCGCGAGTTCGCCCTGGATCTCGTAGCTGGTCACGGTAGCGCCAGCGCCGGCCATCAGCGCGGCCAGATAGCCCGACCCGCTGCCGACCTCGAGCACCGTCTCGCCCGCCTGCAACTGCAGCGCCTGCAGGCAGCGGCCCTCGACGCGGGGCGGCCACATGAACTGGCCGAAACCCAGCGGCACCTCGGTATCGACGAAGGCGAGCTTCTGGTAGCGGATGGGCACGTAGCGCTCGCGAGGCACGGCGGCGAGCAGGTCGAGCACACGGGTATCGAGCACGTCCCAAGGGCGGATCTGCTGCTCGATCATGTTGAAGCGGGCCTGCTCGATGGGCGAGCGCTTGGGCACGTCGGGGGTGAGGGCGGCGGGCTGCATGGGCATCTCGCTGGGCTTGGCGCGGCGTCGCCACGCGCTGGATCCGGGGGTTGCCGGAGTCTACACCGGGCGCACCCCGCAGCGGATGACGCAGCGCCCGCAACGGCTTGCAAGTTGCGGGCGCGTGACATACCGTGGAGCCATGAACCACCGGCTGGGGGCGCCTGTTCGTGCAGGCTGAGAAGCACCCCTGGAACCTGATCCGGCTCGCACCGGCGTAGGGAAGCCGACTCGCGGAACGTGCGCTGCGCCGGCCTCCGCGACCGACCAGCATGGCTTTTCGGAGCCCAGCGGGTGGAGCCTACTCTCAGGAGCCCCGCATGAACGCTGTCGACAAGAACCTGCCGCAGGACGTCCACCTCGCCGCCGCCGCGCTCAATGCCGCCATCGCGCCTTTCCCGGCGAGCCAGAAGGTGTACGTGGAGGGCAGCCGGCCGGACCTCCGCGTGCCGTTCCGCAAGGTCAGCCAGAGCGCGACGCATACGCGTGACGGCGAGGTGCCCAACCCGGACATCTCGGTCTACGACTGCTCGGGCCCCTACACCGACCCGGCGGTGCGCTGCGACCTCAACCTCGGTCTGCCGGCGCTGCGCGCGCGCTGGATCGAGGAGCGCGGCGACACCGAGCCGCTAGCCGGCCCGTCGTCGGCGTATGGCCGCGAGCGGCTGGAAGACGCAGCGACCGCGTCCCTGCGCTTCGACCACATCCGCGCACCGCGCCGCGCCAAGTCTGATGCCAACGTGACGCAGATGCACTACGCGCGGCGAGGGATCGTCACGCCGGAGATGGAGTTCATCGCCATCCGCGAGAACCAGCGGCTGGAGGGCATTGCCGATGCGGGTTTGCTGGTGCAGCACCCCGGGCAGTCGTTCGGTGCGGCGATCCCCAAACTGATCACGCCGGAGTTCGTGCGCGACGAGGTGGCGCGCGGCCGCGCCATCATCCCCGCCAACATCAACCACCCGGAATCCGAGCCGATGGTCATCGGCCGCAATTTCCTGGTGAAGATCAACTGCAACCTCGGCAACTCGGCGGTGACCTCGAGCATCACCGAGGAGGTCGAGAAGATGCTGTGGGCGATCCGCTGGGGCGGCGACACGGTGATGGACCTCTCCACCGGCAAGCACATCCACGAGACGCGCGAGTGGATCCTGCGCAACTCGCCGGTACCCATCGGAACGGTGCCGATCTACCAGGCGCTGGAGAAGGTGGATGGCAAGGCCGAGGAACTGACCTGGGAGATCTTCCGCGACACGCTGATCGAGCAGGCCGAGCAGGGCGTGGACTACTTCACCATCCACGCCGGCGTGCGCCTGCCCTTCATCCCGATGACGGCCAGGCGGACCACCGGGATCGTCAGCCGTGGCGGCTCGATCATGGCCAAGTGGTGCCTGGCGCACCACAAGGAGAGCTTCCTCTACACGCACTTCGAAGACATCTGCGAGCTCATGAAGGCGTACGACGTGAGCTTCAGCCTCGGCGACGGCTTGCGCCCCGGCTCGATCGCCGACGCCAACGATGAGGCGCAGTTCTCCGAGCTCAAGACGCTGGGTGAGCTCACGCAAACGGCCTGGAAGCACGATGTGCAAGTGATGATCGAGGGGCCAGGCCACGTGCCCATGCACCTGATCCGCGAGAACATGGAGCTGCAGCTGCAGCACTGCGGCGAGGCGCCCTTCTACACGCTGGGCCCGCTCACCACCGACATCGCACCCGGCTACGACCACATCACCAGCGGCATCGGCGCGGCGATGATCGGCTGGTACGGCACCGCCATGCTCTGCTACGTGACGCCCAAGGAGCATCTGGGCCTGCCGAACAAGCAGGACGTACGCGACGGCATCGTGACCTACAAGATCGCCGCGCACGCGGCCGACCTGGCCAAGGGCCACCCCGGCGCGCAACTGCGCGACAACGCGCTCTCCAAGGCGCGCTTCGAGTTCCGCTGGGCCGACCAGTTCAACCTGTCGCTGGACCCGGAGAAGGCGCAGGAATTCCACGACGAAACACTGCCGCAGGAGGGCGCCAAGCTGGCGCACTTCTGCTCGATGTGTGGACCGCACTTCTGCTCGATGAGGATCACGCAGGACGTGCGCGATTACGCGGCGAGCCAGGGGCTGGCCGAGGAAGAGGCGCTGAAGAAGGGGATGGAGGTGAAGGCGGTGGAGTTTGTGAAGGGTGGGGGGGAGGTTTACAAGACCCTTTAGGTGGCGAGCGCTTTCACAAGGGACCGCATGGGTTCGGCATAGTCGATATCTTCAAAAGCTGATGGAGGCGGCCCAAGTGTCGGAAACGGTGTCGAAAGTGCCCTGCCCCTTCTGCAACGTCCCCGAAGACCGCATCGTCGGCCGGCAGGGCACAGCCTTCGCCATCCGCGATGCCTTTCCGGTCTCGCCCGGGCACACGCTGATCGTCCCGCGGCGGCACATCGGTTCGCTGTTCGGCATCCCAGGCAGCGACCTTCTCGACCTGCTGCAGCTGCTCGGCCGCATCAAGACGCAGCTCGACGCCGAGCTCCATCCCGACGGCTACAACATCGGCGTCAACGATGGCGTGGCTGCCGGGCAGACCGTGCCGCACCTGCACATCCACCTCATCCCCCGTTACGAGGGCGACCAGCCGGACCCGCGCGGCGGCGTGCGGTGGATCTTTCCGGAGAAGGCGGATTACTGGTCATGAGCAGCAACCCCGTCCGAGAGCGCTTCGCTGAAGAGTTCCGCCAAATCAATGTGAAACGTTGGCGCGACCGGGACGTGAGTCCGCACAAGATCTGCATGCTGCTTGCGGTTCTTGACATGGCGCGGGCCGGCCTGCTGAAAGAAAACCGTATCGCATACAAAACGCCGCTTCTCGAGCGGTATCGGATGTTCTTCGAGGCGGTTAAGGGAGACAAGGACCGTCCCAGCCCTTACTTCCCCTTTTTCCATTTGGCCAGTGACCTGAGAAACAAGAGACCGAGCTTTTGGCACCTTACCGCCACCCCCGGCAACGATTCATTCCTGAGAACACAGCCAACCCTTACGAGCCCAGCGCAGGTCGAGGCAAACATTGCGTTTGCCTGGCTCGACCCTGAACTTCACGCACTGATTCAAGACGCGGCTGAATGCGATGCATTGAGCGAGGTTCTCGCCGATAACTGGTTCGACCGCAGCCACGCCGACCTCGCCGGGATGCTCACGCGGTCTTCCGCAATCAGTCGCTACGAGCGCTCGCTGCGCACCCGAACGACCGAATTCATCGCGAGAGAGGCGCCGCCACCGGAATACATTCGCAGTCCGGCTTTCCGGCGAGTCGTGGTGGAGGCCTACGATTACCGCTGCGCGGCAACTGGCACGCGAATCGTCACACCCTCAGGCGAGGCACTGGTTGAAGCCGCGCACATCCACCCCTTCAGTGAATCCGGCGACGACGACCCGCGTAACGGCATTGCTCTATCACGCGACATGCATTGGGCGATGGACCGCAACCTCATCGCCCCCGGCCCCGATCTCAAGTGGCACGTGAGCCGACAACTCGACCCGCGCATCCCTGACCTGAGGGCGCTCTGTGGCCTTGATGGCCAACCACTACTCGGCCCTAGGGAGACGCGCTTGACGCCGAAGCGCGAGGCCCTGCAGTGGCGGTACGAACGCTTGCGCGACGCGGCTTGGTCGCTACCAGTGGAGGTCGGCGAGGACTGATTTCAGCGGTTCGGCAGTAGGCAGGACCAGCGATGTGCAGCATGGGATTGTTAGCCAAGCATGGGTCCAACACGACACCCCTCACCCTCTTTTATCGTAACTACGATAATCACTCTCGCGGTCGACCTCCATCAGTCCAAGCGGCTGACCACCCTGCTCGAGCGCGGTCTGGATTTTGTGCGGACAGCCGCACCATCAGCATGAGGAAGGCCAATGAGCGAGAACGAGAGCGTTACCGGTCGGCCTTGAGTCGACCCACACAATGCGCCCGAACTCACCGAGGAGTGCTTTGAGCAGGCCGACGAGTACATCGGTGAGCAGCTTGGCCGGCGCGGTAGACCGCCGGCCGCGGTGACCAAGGTCGAGTTGACCGTGCGCTTCGACGCCGATGTGAGCGCCGCCTTCCGTGCCATGGGCAAGGGCTGGCAGACGCAGATGAACGATGCGCTGCGGGAGTGGCTGGCGAAGCGGGAAGCGCGCGGGTAGCCGCATCGATCGGTCGATCTTTGCACGGGCAGCGATGCCGATGACAAGCCCGTCGTATCTCGCAGGTCAGGTCATCGGACAACGCTCTCGTCGCAGGACCTCCTCCAGCCAGGTGGACCCACCGGAGAGCGCGGTCAACTCGACCACCCTCCCCTGCAAACCCGCCGCCTGCCGTGGCCACTCGGCATCGACGATGCCGGCCGCGGCCAGATCCTCCGCCGAGGCATGCGCCGGCACTGCGCAGGACTTGAGCAGGCACACGCCGGCCAAGCCGAGCCGGCGCGCCGCCACCGCAGCGATGCTGTCGGAACTCAGGCCCCAGTTCCGCGGCAGCGAGTGGTCGGCGGCAAGTTCGGCGTGCGGCGCCCACACCGGCGTGATGCCCCCGGACGCCACCACCGGGGCGTCGCGGAGGCAAGCCACGAGCTGCGCCGTGGCGCCCAGCCGTTCGGCGATCTCGCTCGCCGAGCGGTCCATGGCTGCCAGCGCGCGCACGTGGGCCGCGTCGTCGTCGAAGCCCTCGGCCGCCTGTGCCGAGCGCACCGCGTCAGCGTAGCGGCCCCCACCGGGCACCAGCAGGAAACGTCCCGGCTCGCGCCTGAGGTCCTCGAACAGGGCATCCCGTGCCGCCGCCAGAGGGCCATCCGGCGCCGCGTGGAGGATGCTGCCGCCGATCTTGAGCGCCCACACCGCAAGCCCCTGCCGCTCAGGCACCGACGCCGCTCACCTCGACCTGAGCCAGCAGACGCAGCAGCGCGGCACCCTTGTAGAGGGTCTCCTGGTACTCGTCTTCCTCGCGCGAGTCGGCGACGATGCCGCCCCCGGCCCAGAAGCGCACCACGCCCTGCGAGTAGACGAGGGTGCGGATGGCGATGCTGGTGTCCATGCAGCCATCCAGGCCGACATAGCCGATCGACCCGCAATACAGCCCGCGGCGGTGCGGCTCGAGTTCCTCGATGATCTCCATGCTGCGCAGCTTGGGCGCGCCGGTGATCGAACCGCCGGGGAAGCAGGCGCGCAGCAGATCGAGCGCGTCGCGGCCCTCGGCCAACTCTCCCGACACCGTGCTCACCATGTGGTGCACCGTGGCGTAGCTCTCGATGTCGAAGATCTTCGGCACGCGCACCGTGCCGACGCGGCAGACGCGCGAGATGTCGTTGCGCAGCAGGTCGACGATCATCAGGTTCTCGGCGCGGTCCTTCAGGCTCTCGCGCAGGCTGATGGCGAGCGACATGTCCTCCTGCGGCAGACCTGAACGCCGGCGTGTGCCCTTGATCGGCTTGGTCTCGACACGGCCACCGAGGCACTGCAGGAAGCGCTCGGGTGAGGCCGACAGCACCTGCGCGAACGGCAGGTTGAGGTAGGCCGCCTGCGGCGCCGGGTTGATCAGCCGCAACTGGCGGTAGGCCGGCCAGCCCTCGCCCTGGGCGCGTGCCGAGAAGCGCTGCGCCAGATTGACCTGGTAGCAGTCGCCGGCCGCGATGTAGTCCTGTACCCGGCGGAAGGCCTCGCCGTAGGCCGCGCGCGTGAGGTTGGAGCTGACCTTGGACAGCACACGGAACGGCGCCCGCACGCGCTGCGGCGGCGGCACCGTGAAGCGCTCGACCAATGCCTGCCAACGCTGCGCGGTGGCCGGGTCGCGGCCGGCACCGACCAGGGTCGCGGCGCGCGACTCGTGGTCGACGCAGAGCGCCCAGTCGTAGAGACCCACGGCCATCTCAGGCAGGCGTTCGGCATCCTCGGCGATGGCCGGCAGGCGCTCGATGCGGCGGCCGAGATCGTAGGCGAAGTAGCCCACCGCGCCGCCCGGGAAAGGGACATCGTCCTGCACCGGCACCCGCTCGCCGAGCGCCTCGCGCAGCAGTTCGAAGGGGTCGCGCGGGGAGAGTTCGACGGCGTCGCCGCGGCGGATCTCGGTCATCGCGCCGCGCGTGGTGAGCGTGGCGTAGGGCTCGGCAACGAGGATGTCGAAACGTGCCTGCCCCCCGCGCGGCGGGCCGCTGTCGATGAACATCGCCCACGGCAGGTCGGCGACCGCCTCGAACAGGTCGGCGCTGTCCTCGCGGTAGGGGATGGCGGCACGCATCCCCGCTACCTTAGCCTCAACCGGGCGCCTGGTGTGCATCCGCACCGGCCAGCAAGGCGAGCGCCACCGCCGGCGCATGCTCGCGGGCGCCGGGCACCGCGCGGGCGCCCGCCAGGTCCGCAAAGTCCAGCGCCTCCAGGCCGAGCCGTGCTGCCACCCGTGCCGCCAGCCAGTGGCCAGCGCCGGCATACACCACCTGCGGGTGACCGCGGCCCGGCGCGTGCGCCAGCACCGTGCGTGCCGCGGTGACGAGCGTGTCCTCGAGTGCGCTGGCCAACTCCGCGGCCAGCGCGCGCCACTCGTCGAGCGTTGCCGCCTCGAGGTCCTCGCCGATCAGCCGTGCGATGCGCCGGGCGCTGCCGGTCGCCGTCTTCTCGCCGCCGTCGGCGGCGGGCCAGGCGTCGGCCGCCTCGTCGAGCTCGCCGCTGAGACGGAACAGGTCGGCGCTGGTGGCGAAGTGCTCGGCCATCAGCGGACGCTGCCGGCCGCGCCAGGTGACGCCCGGCGCGACCACCATCAGTGGCGTGCGGACGATGCCGCGATACACCAGTTCGCCGGCGCTGAGCCTGTCGCCGTCGGTGAGGGCGAGCGGTCGCGCCAGACCGCCGGCGAGGGCGACCACGTCGGTGGTGGTCGAGCCGACATCGATGAACAGACCCTCGGCACCACCGGCGGCGCAGGCAGCGCTGGCCAGCCAGTTGGCCGAGGCCAGACGCAGCGGGTCGGCCCGTGCCGCAGCACCATCGACCAGACTGGCGTCGAGCGTGAACCAGCGCCAACGCGCACGCACCCAGAGCGCCTCGCACTGATCGACGATGGCACGCACCCCCTCCGCCCGGCTGGCAAAGGCATCGACCAGCTCGCCGGTCATGGTGGCGGCGTGCAGCACCTCACCGGGTGGCAGCGGCCAATCGGCGACGGCCCGGGCCAGGGCATCGGCCAGCCGGTCGATGCCCTGCCACAGCGGGCAAGGCAGCTGCCGCACCTGCACCCAGTCCCCCGCCGGGTCGCGCAGCGCCCACTTGAGGTGCGCACCGCCGATGTCCCAGCCACAGACCCACGCGCTCATGCCGGCGCCTCCGGCAGCTCGAAGGCCACCGCCTGGCCGGCGGCTGCTTGCGGCACCGGCATCCCCGCCGCCATGCCCAGCAGGGCCGCGAGCAGATCGAAGCCGGTGGCCGCCCTCAGCGCCACGAAGGCGGTGGTCAGACGCGGGTTGACCTCGATCAGGACCGGCTCGCCACGCGTCGGTCCGCCGCCCTCCGGCAGCGCGCAGTCGATGCCCCAGCAGCCCCAGAGCCCGGGGATGGCGCGGTGCACGGCATCGGCGAGAGGGGCGAAGCGCGCGCGGTCGGTGATCTCGTTGCTCACCCCGCCACGATAGCGGGCGCTGCCATCGGCCTGCCACTCGATGCGCTGGCGGTTGACCGCGAGCACGCGCACGGTCTGGGCGTCGCTGAGCAGGCACAGGCTGAGCGCCTCCCCGGCAACAAAGGGCTGGACGATGCAGCCGGGCGGCGCGGCCGGTGGCGCCTCGCCAGAACACCAGCCCTCCGCGGCAGACCAGCGCCGCACGCCGTCCGCCGCGACGCCGTCGTCAGGCTTGCACAGCCAGCCGTCCCGCGAGCCGATGTCGGCCGGTTGCCAGACACGGCCGGCCAGTGCGGCATGCGTCGCGGACTTGGATGCGGCCACCGCCACTGCATCGCTGCTGCAGCCGAGCAGGCGTATACCAGCCGACTCGACCTCGCGCGACAGCCGCTCCAGCTCGCCGCCGGTCTCCGGAGCCACCAGCCAGACGGCGTCGGCCCAGGCCAGAGCCTCCCGCCAGGCGGCCGACCATGCACCGGGCTCCACCGTCCGCTCCAGATGCGGCCACCGCCGAGGCAGACCGGCCCGGCGCAGCACCCGCGGCGACACCCGGCCGGGTGAGGCTCGCCCGCCGGACTTCTCCGCATCCGCAGCAGTGTGGGCCAGCGCCTCCGCTACCATGGCGCCGAGCATCCCCTCGGCCTCCGGCAACAGGCCTGCGGCCAGCGGCCGATCAAAGGCACCGGCGGTCACCGATTCGATCAGAACAAGCTTGATGGACATCATCCCGGTCCTCGACCTGCGCGACGGCGTCGTGGTGCATGCACGACGCGGCGAACGCGCATCCTACGCGGCCCTGAGCTCGCCCCTGGTGGATGGCTGCGTGCCGACCGAGGTCCTCGCTGCGCTGCTGGCTGCCGCCTCCCGCGCCGCCGACCCGAGGCCGGTGCCGGCGGTCTACGTTGCCGACCTCGACGGCATCGGAGGGGGCGCGACGCAGTGGGAGTTGCTCGAGCGTCTGCGGGATGCAGCAGCACCGGCAGCGCTCTGGCTCGACGCCGGCTTCGCCGATGCCGACGCCGCGCTGGCGGCCGCGGTGCGCGGCTTCACGCCGGTCATCGGCAGCGAATCACTGACCGACATCAGCAGCCTGGCGACACTGCGACGAAAACTGTCCGAGGATGCCTGGCTGCTCTCGCTGGATGCCGATGCAGCGGGCCCACGTGACCCGTCCGGCGTGCTGCAGCGGTGTGACCTGTGGCCACGACGGCTGATCGCCATGGATCTGACACGGGTCGGCAGTGCGGCAGGCGGGGTCGGCGACTGGCTGTGCACCTGCATGCGTCTGGCAACGGACCGACACTGGATCGCCGCCGGGGGCGTGCGCCACCGCCAGGACCTTGTGCGCCTCGAGCGGGCTGGTGTGTCGGGTGTGCTGGTGGCGACGGCGCTGCACGCCGGAGCCGTCTAGTGCCGCGCGGCGCGCTGCACAGGGGATCGGTCGCCGTGGCTTGGCGGAGCGCCAACGCCTACGCGGGAACCGCCCCGCGAATGGGCATCCGCCACCCGTCGCGACCGGGTTCGGCACCCCAATCGTCCTCAGGCCGGGTCTGGGCCTTCGCCGTCATCAACTTCACCGTGGCCGCCAGAACCAGTTCACGGGCATCCTCCAGACCGATCAGACTCACCGCGTCGCGTATCGAGGTGATCTTTCGCGAACAGCCGTAAAAAGCGCTGTTGGCGCGGCGCAGCAGATCGGCCGCGAGCGACGGGTCCATGACGACGGCGTCAGCGACGTCGTTGATCGAGAGATCCGGCTTGGACAGTGCGGAGAGGACTTCCAGATGTACGTTGAAGGGGTCTCCCGAAGGAGAATGATCTGCTGCCAGTTCTCGAACAACACCCATGGACAACTCCTGTCGGTTCCGTGGTTGCGACTTCCGACCCGTGATCGCATCGAGGGACGGTCATTGCCTTTCCAGATCGATCATGGCGATCGGCACCGGCCAAGGACCATTCCTTAACCTGTACATGCAATAACGTCCACAAAGTGTTGAACTTGAGTACTTTTTTACTTGTTTGATTTGACTTCAAAAAAGCGGGTTGGCGGCATCAAAAGCAAAAAAAAGAGCCCCCGAGGGGCTCCGTAACAGAACCGGGACGTGCCCGCCGGCGGACCGGCGGACGAGACGCCCCTCAGTTCGGCGCGAAGGGGTGCGCGGCCTTGCCCTTCTGGGCGACCACATCCTTGGCCTTGGGCTCGCCACTCACGGCGCGCTGCAGGGCCTCGCGCGTGGCGCGGTAGTTGAAGTCCTGGATCTTCTTGTCGTCGGCCGCATCCCAATGGATGAAGACGCCGACCGAGACGAACAGGTCATCGGCCTGTGCCACCGGGATGGTGCCATCCTCGACCGAGTCGGCGACCGCCATGGCGACGCCGCGCTGGGCCGGACCGAACATCTGCACCGCCTGCTTGGCACCCTTGATGGTGACCTTGTTGAACATCACGCAGTTGGGCTTGGCCATCAGGTTCGGCGCGACCACCGCAAGCAAGGCGGTGAAGCCGTGCTTGTTGTTGGTCAGCGCGTTGTTGAACGCCAGTTCGGCGGACGAACCCCGCGGACCGATGAGGAGGTCGATGTGCGCGACCTCGTTGCCGTCACCGATCAGCGACTCGCCGACCAGGACCTTGTCGATCCTTGCCGCCGGCTTGGCAGCAGCTGGACGCGCAGCGGGTGCCGCCGGCTGGGACTTGGCGGGCTGCGGCGCGGGCGGCTGCGACTTGAGACCAAGTGCGCCGAGGATGCTGTCGAGGATTCCCATGTTGACTCCTTGCGGTAACAGCCGCCCCCTCGGGGGCGGACCGTATCGGCTTGCATCTGCCCCCGCCGCCGGGCAGCGACAGGGGTGACGGCACGCGGCTTAGTGGGCGGCGAAGGGGTGAGCCGAGCTGCCCTTCTTGGCGACCACGTCCTTGGCCTTCGGTTCGCCCTTCACGGCGCGGGCGAGGGCTTCCTTGGTAGCGGTGTAGTTGTAGTCCTGGATCTTCTTGTCGTCTTCGGCCATCCAGTGGATGAAGACGCCGACCGAGACGAACAGGTCGTCGGCCTCGTCGGCCGGGATGGTGCCATCCTCGACCGAATCAGCGACCGCCATGGCGACGCCGCGCTGGGCCGGACCGAACATCTGGACAGCCTGCTTGGCGCCCTTGATGGTGACCTTGTTGAACATCACGGTGGCCGGCTTGCACATCAGGTTCGGAGCGACCACGGCGAGGAGGGAGGTGAAGCCGTCCTTGTTGTTGGTCAGCGTGTTGCAGAACGCGGCCTCGGCAGCCGAGCCGCGGGGGCCGATGATCAGGTCGATGTGGGCGACTTCGTTGCCGTCACCAACCAGGGATTCGCCCACCAGCACGCGATCGATTTTTGCCATATCCAGTACTCCTTCAGGTATCTACGGGGTGATTTTAGGGGTTGATGCGCCTGCCGGCCATCATCTGGCAGGCCGGTCGGCAGCGATTGTGCTAAAAGTTCTGCATCGCGTCCAGTTCTCTCGCGAAAACAGCGGCGACGACCAGATCGGCAGTGGTCCCGGGGTTGATCCGGCGCGCAAGCAGGGCATCGTGCAGCGCCACCAGTCGGCAGACGTCGGACGCTGCCCAGCCGGGCGGATCGGGCAGACCAGCGCACACCGCAGCGACCTCACGCGTCACTGCCAGAGCCTCGTCAGCGCCCTGCTTGCGCACGATGTGGGTGTCCGGCTCGCACGCCAACCGGCGCAGAAAGACCGCGCTGACCGCATCCTCGCGACAGGCGCCGGCGGCGCAGAGCGCGCTCAGGTGCGCCGCCATCTGGTGCACGGTGGCGAAGTCGCTGACGTACTGACGCGCGATCTGGTCGCGGCCGGAGGCCAGCGCCATGGCCTCGCGCAGGGTGTGGCCGAAACCTCCCCCGCCAGCCTCGCAGGCGCCCGCGTCGGCGCCCTGCACATCGGCCTCGTCGACGCTGCCGAGGCCGGCCGGGTGGGCACAGACGATGGCGCGTGCCGCCGCGGCGCCGTCGGCCCGGCTGGTGGTAGCCAGCACGGCGGGCAGTTGGCTGCGCCAGTCCGGTCTCTCGGCTCCTCCGGCCACTGCACGCAGCGCGGCCTCGGCCATCGGCGCCAGCAGCAGCACGATGCCGAGGTTGGTGTTGCAGCCGGCGGCGTCCATGCTGGCGCGGACCGCCGCCTCGATGCGCGCGCCCAGCGCCAGACGTGTGTCGGTGAGCGGCGGAGCCACCACCTCGGCGCTGCGCAGGAACTGCTCGGCGGACATCCCGTGCGCCGGCGCCCCGATCGCCACGTTGCCCGGCTTGAAGGACTCGACGTCGGCATGGCAGGCGCGCAGCACGGCACGCCGCAGGGCGGCGAGCGCCGGGTCGCCCTCGCCTGCAGCGGACACCTGGCCGGCCGGTGACGGCTCCCCGGCCATCAGACCACCTCCGGCAGCAGACGGTCGACCAGCCGCTGCGCGACGTCGAAGCCGCATACCGACTGCAGCCCGCGCCAGGCCGGGATGCCATTGACCTCGACCACCAGCAGTTGCCCGTCGCGTCCGCGGATGAGGTCGACGCCGGCGTAGTCCATCTCGAGGGCTGCTGCGGCGTCGATCGCGAGTGCGGCCAGTTCGCCGGCGGGCATCACCGCCTCGCAGCGCGCCCCCTGCGCCACGTTGCTGATCCAGTCATGGCCACGGCGGATCATCGCTGCGACCACTTCCCGGCCGACGACAAAGACCCGGAAGTCGTGCCAACCGGCCTCGCTGGTGTCGACGAAACGCTGCAGGTAGTAGGCGTGGCGCAGGTCCTCCGCGGGCGGCAACTGGCGGTCCGCCACGCGCTGTACGCCGATGCCCTGCGAACCGAACAGCGGCTTGACCACCACACCGTGCCCGGCCGCGGTCTCGGCATCGACCACCGCCTGAGCCTGCACCCGCGACTCGCAGGCCCAGGTCGGTGGGGTCGGGATGCCGGCACGATGCAGCAGCAGGCTGGTCATCGCCTTGTCGACGCTCCTCTCGATGGCGCGGCCGTGATTGAACACCGGCACACCGAGAGCCTGCAGGGCGTGCAGCACGTCGAGGCGCAGCGTGATCTGTTCGAGGCTGCCACCAGAGATGCCGCGCACCAGGACCGCGTGCGGCAGACCCTCGAAGCCGGGGATGCACAGACCGGACCGCCGCGAAAGGTCGATGCTGCAGTCGCGCAGGCTGGCGGTGACCGGCTCGAAGCCACGCCCGCGCAGGGCAGCGTCGAGACGCCGGCCGTGCCAGCCGGGGTCGTCGGTGGCGACGAGGACCCGTGGTGCCTCAGGCACCGAAGGACTGGTCGAGCAGGTCCGGGTTGGCCCTGCCGGCGCGGTAGGTGCGGCCGGACTCGTAGGATGTCACCGAGACCACGGCCGGGGCGAACAGCGCCGGATCGATCTTGTAGAAGTCGTAGTTGACCGCCTTGAACACCTCGGCGAAGGGCTTGCCGTAGTCGCGGGAAGTGCAGGACGGCATCTTCTCGGCCAGTTCACGTGCGTCGGCATCGGCACCCAGCACCACCAGATGTACCTCGCCGCAGAGCAGGATGGAGTCGTTGGTGCGGCCCATGGCGTCCATGAAGTTCGGCGCCGAAGGACACAGCGGCGCGGCACCGTGGCCGTCGAGGATGTGCTCGAGCGGGAAGCCGAGGGTATGCGCCTTGTGCAGGCCGACCTCGAGCACCCGCGCCACCACCTGCGTCGCGCCGGCCAGGCTGCGCGTCGGCGTCAGGATGTAGGTCTGGCGCTCGGTGGGCACACCGGTGTCGCGGGCGACCTTGTCCATCACCTCGGGTGGCGGCACGCGATCGGTCTCCAGCACCAGCACGCACTGGTCGTGCTGGTCCCGATAGCCGAGTTCCTTGAACAGGTCCTCACGTCCGGCCAAGGCACGGCCCGGCCCGGAACCCAGCGCGAAGAAGGCCTCCTTGCCGTCGCCGTGGGACAGGCTCCAGCCGGCGTACTGCGAACCCAGACAGGCGAGCAGGGGGTTGGAGGTGCTGACCACGACCTGCCAGGACCAGCGCTCGTAGGGTGCGTAGGACAAGGAGACGCTGCCCAGCCCACCCAGACAGATCTCGGCGATCAGGCGCCCGGCCTCGACGCCGCCCGGGGCCCTGACACCGGCATCGACGAGGGTGGCGCCGTTGTCGGCACGGCTCACGCCGACGCGCAGGGCGCGCGCCTCGCGCACCAGGCGTTCAACGAGGGGCTGCACGGTGGCGCCGAGGCTGGGCCACTGGCCCGGGCTCATATCAAGCATGGTCTCTCCCAAGACTGGACGGTCGATGTCCGGATGAAGGTTCGCCGGCATTGTAAGAAAAGCCCCTGCCATCGGGGGCGCGGTCGCCGGTGGCGGAGGCCGGCGACCCCGCGGCCGCCAGCCGGCGTGCCGCTGCCCGCGCCCGCCGCATGGCGGCAAGGGCGTCGGCGGCAGCGGCGTGGACCGTGCACAGGGGCGCTCCCGCTGCGACCGTCGCGCCGCACCGCCAGTCGGAGGCGGACCCCGGGCGCGGGCCGGCGACCCTGAGGTGCCGGGCGTAGACCACGGCGAGCGCCCGGCTGCCTGACGGTGCGACCCACTGCGGCAGCGCCTGCCCGAGCACCGCGGCGATGTGCAGACGCAGCAGCCCGGGCGCCTCGCGGTCGTAGAGCTCGACGCTGGCGGTCGGCCGCGGATTCAGCTCGAGCGCATGCACCTGGCCGCTGCGGTCGAGCATGGCATCGAGGCTGGCGAGCCCGCGCAGACCGGTAGCGGCGGTCACCCGGACCGCGGCGTCGAGCAGCTGCGCGCGTACCGCATCACCGCGCGCAGGAGCCGGCTCGAAGCCGCTGGCCACGCCACCGAAGCGGAATGGCAGACCGGGGGCCGGGCTGCACCACTGGCGGTTGACGCCGACCGGCAGGACCCCCCCGGCATGAGCGCAGAACAACAGCGAGACCGGGACACCGACGCTGCGGCGTTGCCAGTACGCGCTGCCGCGCGGGCGCGCGGCAGCGACCGGCGACTGAGGCGGGGCGGCAGCGGCGGATACGGCGAGGCCGGCGCTGCCGTCGGCGTCCTTGCGCAGCCAGCCGACTGGCGACGGCGGTGGCGAGACACGGGTCTCCGGCGTAAGGATGCCCAGTCGCGTGAACAGCAGCGGGTCGCGCGCGGCGGCCCACGACTGCGGCGAGGTGTTGAGGACCCGGTAGCGGTCGGCGAGCCCGTGCAGCACGGCGGCCGCGCCATCGAAGCCGCCGCCGAGCAGGACATCGACCTGGTGGTCGGCCGCACCGGCAGGGGGTGTCCGCAGGCCGCCGAGGGCAGCCTGACGGGCGAGCAGCGCCTCCACCGCAGCGACCACCCGCTGCGGCCGCCGCAGATCCGGCAAGGACAACTGGCGCCAGCCATCCACCGCAGCCAGCAGGTCCTCGTCGCCAAAGGCATCGACCGCCAGCAAGGGCGCACCACGATCCGGCCACCCGGCGCGGCGCAGACACTCGGCAAGCGCGCGGGCCGAAGCCGCCACCACCACCAGGGCCGCCATCACCCGGCTCGGCCGCGTCGCGGACGCTGCGTCAAGCGGCTCCGGCCACGAACTCGCGAGCGAAGGAGAACGCAGCCCGGAAGTCGTAGTAGACCGGCTTGTCGGCCTTGACCATGCTGCGGAACATGCGCTGCATGGTCTGGTACTTGACGTTGCCGATGGCCAGCGCACCGATCGCCACCGTCTTGCCGGATGCCGAGTCGATGCGCTTGCCGTCGTCCATGAGCTCGATGCCGGCGATCCCGGCCGGCGGCACGGCGTTGACGTCGGCCGCCACCAGCAGGTGATGGGTCGTCGCCAGACCGGCCGGACCGAGCACCTGCACGCCGGCCTTGGAGGTGGCGAGCACAACGTCGGCGTCGCGCACCATGCGCAACTTGATCTGCTCGAGGTCGGCCTCGGCCGGCGTGATCTCGACCTTGTACTTGTTGGCCAGGCGGTTGGCAGTGGTGCGCGCGTGCGTCATCGGCTCGTAGCCGATGATGTGCACCTCGGCCCCGGCGTCGGCCGACAGCACGGCGGCGGCGGCGCCCACCGGCCCGGTGCCGCCGATCACCGCGACGCGCTTGCCTTCCAGGCTGGTGCCGTGGTCGCGCTTGAGCGCGCGCTCGACGCAGGCGACCATCGCCGCTGCGGTGGTGAATGCGCCCGACGGGTCGGCGAACACGCTGACCTCGAACGGCGGCACCATCGCCCGGTGCGCGGCCTCGACCATGTCGTTGGCGATCTCGTTGTCGCGACCGCCGATGAAGATCGCGGTGCGCTTCACCCCGCTCGGCCCGCGCGAGAAGATCGCGTCCTGCGTCATGCCCTGCACCTGGTCCACCGTGAGGTGGGTGTAGGGGATGACGACGTCGTAACCGGAGTCGATCGCCATGTTGACGTCGAACGGGCTGACGTTCGGCGCGTGGGTGAACATGTGCAGGATGTAGGGCGAGTCGGACATCGGGTCCTCCGGAAAACACTTGCAGCGTGTAGCCTAACCGATGACGATGGGCCTCAGTCAGGCGTGTCCTCGGAGTGCTTCGGGTCGAAATGCAACTGCCTGTCATCCTTGACAAAACCTCTGCCCGACCGCTGAACCAGCAGATCAGCCTGCGCATCCGCGAGCTCATCGAGCAGGGCCTGCTGGGGCCGATGGACCGGCTGCCGGCGTCGCGTGAACTCAGCGCCCAGCTGGGCGTATCGCGCAACACCATCGCCGCGGCCTATCAGGAGCTGATCGCACAGGGTTACCTGGTGACGCGCCCGGTGCGTGGGACCTATGTCGCCGGCGAACCGCCCGACCTGCACATCGCCGAAGCCGAGGCATCGGGCATGCGCCCGCAGCGGCCGGAGAGTTTCGGCGTGCTGCCGCTGCCTTACGCCTCGCGCGACCAGACCGGCCTGTTCCATGCCGCCGACCCGTCCTTGCGCATCGACTTCGCATTCGGCCGCAACGACCCGGCCATCTTCCCGGAGAAGACCTGGCGGCGGCTTGCCGCCGAGAGCCTCGCCGGAGTGGCTGAGCGCATGACCGAGTATGGTCACCCGCTGGGCCTGGAGAGCCTGCGCCAGCAGCTGGCGGAACGGCTCCGGGCGACACGCGGCATGCGCGTCGATGCCGACAACGTGGTCATCGTCAGCGGCATCCAGCAGGGCATCAGCCTGGTCGCGCACATGCTGGTCGGCTCCCGCTCGCAGGTGGCGATCGAAGCGCCGTGCTACCGCGGAGCCGCATTCATCTTCGAGAGCTACGGTGCCAGGCTGCATGACATCGCGGTCGATGGCGAGGGCATGCGCGTCGAGGCCCTGCGCGGGCTGCGACCCCGGCTGGTCTACGTCACGCCCGCGCACCAGTTCCCCACCGGCGCCATGCTCGCGCTCGATCGCCGCATCGACCTGGTGACCTGGGCGCAGGCCGTCGGAACCTACCTGCTGGAGGTCGACTATGACGGGGACTATCGCTACGAGGGCCAGCCCCTGCCCAACCTGCACCGGCTCGATCAGGCTGGCTGCGTCATCTACCTCAACTCCTTCTCCCGCACCATCGGTCCTGGCCTGCGACTGGGCTATCTGGTCTTGCCCGAGACCCTGCTCGAGCAGGCGGCCCGACTGAAGTCGCTGATGGACAACGGCCCGCCGTGGCTGGAGCAGGCGATCCTCGCGCGCTTCCTCGAGTCGGGTGCGCACGACCGGCACCTGCGCGTGCTGCGGCGTGCCAACCAGGCCCGGCGCAACGCGCTCATGGCGACCTTGCTGGAGAGGCTGCCAGGCATCCGGCTGCATGGCGCAGAGGGCGGGACCCACGTCATGGCGGTGCTGCCGGAGACTGCCCCCGATGCCGAGCAACTCAGCGCCCTTGCCCGCAGGCGCGGCATCGGCATCCACCCGCTCGCCTCGGCAGCGACCTGGATGACCCATCATCTGCCGCGCCACCGCCACACCCTGCTGTTCGGCTATGCCCATCTCGGCGAGGCCGAGATCCGCGAGGGCCTCCGCGCGGCCTTCGCCTGAGGCGACCACAGCCGGCTCTGGCACCACGTTTTTGTCGCCTTGTGGCCCTACCGCCGGGCCCGGTCACGGTCTTAGCATCGAGCGCATCAACAGGCCCTCAGGAGGCGAACATGTCCACCCACAGCAGCCAGACCATCGTCGTCCGCGGTGCCTGCCCTCAGGACTGCCCCGATACCTGTGCCTTCCTCTATCACGTCGAGGACGGGAAGCTGGTGGAGGTCACCGGAGACCCCGACCACCCGATGACGCGCGGCGGCCTGTGCGTCAAGCTCAAGAACTTCGCTGAACACCACTACAACCCGGACCGCCTGCTGTACCCGATGAAGCGGACCGGCCCCAAGGGGTCCGGCAAGTTCGAGCGCATCTCCTGGGACGAGGCACTCACCACCATCGCCTCGCGCTGGAAGCAGATCATCGCCGAGTACGGTTCGCAGGCGATCATGCCGCACGCCTACCTGGGCCATCAGGGCACACTCAACGGTCTCACGTCGGGCGACGCCTTCTTCAACCGGCTCGGCTCGACGGTGGCCGAGAAGACCTATTGCGAGTCCGGCTCGTCGACCGCCTGGATCATGACCGTCGGCCCGACCGGCGGTCTCGACGTCGAGAGCCTCGAGTACTCGAAGTACATCATCGTGTGGGGCATGAACATGCTCAACACCAACCTGCACGGCTGGCACTTCGTGCAGAAGGCACGCGAGAAGGGGGCCAGGGTGGTGGTCATCGACCCGGTCAGCACGCGCACCGCCAAGCAGGCCGACTGGCATGTGCGGATCCGCCCGGGTACCGACGCCGCACTTGCGCTCGGCCTGATGAACGTGATCATCGCCGAGGGCCTGGTCGACCAGGATTACGTCGACCGCTACACGCTCGGCTACGAGGCGCTCAAGGCGCGCGCCGCAGAGTTCCCGCCGGAGCGCGTCGAGTCGATCACCGGCATCCCCGCCGCCGATGTCCGCAGGCTCGCCCGCGAGTACGCCACCACGCAGCCCTCGGCGATCCGCCAGGGGGTGGCGGTCGAGCGCTGTCCGGGTGGCGGTGACGCCGTCCGCGCCATCACCTGCCTGCCGGCACTCACGGGTGCCTGGCGCCACGTCGGGGGTGGCACCATCGAGATGCCGATCTGGGAGTTCCCGTTCAAATTCGACTTCATGTGCCGTCCCGACTGGATCCCGCCGGGCACGCGCGTCATCAACGAGCTCGATCTCGGCGCCGCCCTGACCGGACAGATGCCGCTCGACCCGCCGATCAAGTCGCTGTTCGTCTACAACTCCAACCCCGTCTCGCAGGCCCCCGACGCCGGCACCATCGCCCGTGGGCTGCAGCGCGAGGACCTGTTCACGGTGTGCAGCGAACTGTTCATCACCGACACCGCCAAGTACGCCGACATCCTGCTGCCGGCCACATTGCAGGCGGAGCAACTGGACCTGATGGTGACCTGGGGGCACCTCTACTTCATGCTCAACCAGCCGGCGATCGCGCCGCCGGGCGAGTGCGTGCCCAACGTCGAACTGTTCCGGCGTCTCGCTGCCGCCATGGGCTTCGACGATGAGCATTGGCGACTCGACGACTGGGAGATGCTGCGCCGCTCCTACGACTGGGACTCGCCCGTGCTCGAGGGCATCACGCTGGAGGGACTGCGCGAGGTCGGCTACATGCGCCTCAAGGTCGGCCTGCCGGGAGATCGCAAGCCGCACGCCGAAGGCAACTTCAAGACCCCTTCCGGCAAGTGCGAGTTCGCCTCGAGCCTCGCCGCGGGAGGCAACTTCGTGGTGCCGGTGTGGCGCTCGGGCTACGAGGCCTTCCAACCCGGCAACCCGGTGGATGCGGTGCCCAACTACATCCCGCCGCTGGATGACGCCGGCGGCAAGTCCTTGCCACTGAGTCTGGTCTCGCCCAAGCCACACGCCTTCCTCAATACCCAGTACGCGAACGAACCGACGCAGCAGCGCCGGCAGGGTGAGCAACTGATCGTCATCAACCCGGCCGATGCCGGACTGCGCAAGATCGCCGAGGGCGATTACGTACGGGTCTTCAATGAGCGTGGTGCGTTCGAGGCACGCGCCGAGTTGAGCGACGACGTCACGCCGGGACTGCTGATGACCAACGTCGGCCACTGGCCGGGTCTGAACCGGACCGGTACCGCGGTGAACTCGACCACCCCGCCGCGGCACGCCAACCTCGGCATGGCGGGGACCTACTCCGACAACCGGGTGGACGTCGTCAAGGTGGCCTGATGCCGCACGTCGTCACCAGCAACTGCGACGGCTGCCGGTACACCGACTGCGTCGAGTCGTGTCCAGTCGCCTGTTTCCACGCCGACGAGCGACGCGTCTACATCGATCCGGACGTGTGCACCGACTGTGGTGCCTGCATCCCGGCCTGCCCGGTCCACGCCTGCGTCGAGGATTTCGACCTCCAGCCGGGCGAGGAGCACTGGCTGGCATTCAACGCGGCCGGTGCCCGCGCCCACCCGGTGATCCGTTCGCGCCTCGAACCGCTGCCCGGCGCGGACGAGCGGCGGCGCCGACTCGGCTTCTGAAGCGGGACCTGGCCCGACGCCTGCCATGGTGCTGAGGGTCGCCGTGGTCGGCTCCGGCCCGGCCGGCTTCTACGCTGCGGAAGCCCTGCTCGGCGCCGGGCGGACGGTCGAGGTCGATGTCCTGGAGCGCCTGCCGGTGCCGTTCGGACTGGTGCGCTACGGGGTCGCTCCCGACCACGCCAAGCTCAAGGCGGTGGCCACCGAGTTCGAGCGCATCGCCGGCCTGCCCGGCTTTGCCTGGTACGGCAAGCTCGAAGTAGGCCGCGAAGTGAGTGTCGCCGAGTTGCAGCGGCTCTATCACGCCGTGATCCTCGCCTATGGCTGCGAAGACGAACAGGCACTCGGCATCCCCGGCGAAGACCTCGCCGGGGTCCACGGGGCAAGGGCCTTTGTCGGCTGGTACAACGGCCATCCCGATGTTGCGGGCGACGACCATGATCTCTCCTGCGAAGAGGTCTGCATCGTCGGGCACGGCAACGTCGCCATCGACATCTGCCGGATCCTCGCCAAGCCGCTGGCAGACTTGCAGACCACCGACATCAGCCGTGCCGCCCTGGCCGGCCTCGCCGGTCGACGCATCCGGCGGATCCATCTCATCGGTCGCCGCGGCCCCCTGCAGGCCAGCTTCACGCCGCGCGAATTGCGCGAGCTCGAGACCCTCGAGGGCTGGCAGGTCCATGTCCCCGACCTGCACGGCGCCGACACCGCCGACCTCAGCGGGCTCGACGCCGCTGCGGCCGGCCGCATCCGCAAGAACCTCGAGACCCTCGCGCGCTGGCAGAGCCCGCCCCGGGCCGACGCGAAGCTCATCGAGTTCCGCTTCCTGCTCGCACCGTCGCGCGTGGAGGGTGGCCCCGGGGTGACCGGACTGTGCGTCGAGCACCAGCGTCTGGAGGGCGACCCACCACGAGCGGTGGGCACCCGATCGTTCGAGACGATCCCCTGCCAGGCGGTGTTCCGCAGCATCGGCTACCGCGGCCGCCCGCTCGCCGAACTGCCGTGGGACGCCCGGCGCGGCGTACTGCCCAACCGCGATGGGCGCCTGCTGGATGACTCGGGCCAGCCGATCCCGGGGCTTTACGCGTCCGGTTGGATCAAGCGTGGCGCCAACGGCATCATCGGCACCAACCGCGCCGACAGCATCCAGACGGTGACGAGCCTGTTGGGCGATCTACCCGATCCGCTGCCCCCGGTCGAGGGCCGGACGGGTCTGTTGGCGCTGCTCAGCCAGCGCGGCAGCCGGCCATTGGACCTCGCGGACTGGGGCCGCATCCGCGACCAGGAGCAGCGGCGCGGCGAGCAGGTCGGCGCCAGCGCCTGCAAGTTCCTGTCGGTCGCGGAGATGCTGGCCGCGCTCGGCGAGCGACCCACCGCCTGAGCGCTGCACCGCCAGGAACGGTCAGCCGACCGAGGCGGCGCGCATGCGACCGGCGACACTGGTGGCAGGAGCGATGGCAGCACCGGTATTGCGGCCACGGGTGACCTCGACGCGCACACCCTCGCCGGTGAAGCGCTGGCGCAGGCGGGCAGCGACGGCCTCGCCGCTGGCCGCATCGGGGAGCACGGCGAAGCCGGTGGGTCCCCAGGAACTCTGGCCGCGGCAGGCCACACCCTGGGCCGCGAGCCAGTCGAGCGCGGCAGCGATGCGCGGGCTGGCAAAACGCCCCCCCTGCGCCGGCGCGAAGTGGTCGCCGCATTCGTTCTGCACCAGCGTGACCGCAGCACCGAAAGCGTCGAGGTCGGCCTCGGCGAGCGCTGGCAGCATCTGCATCAGGGTGACGCGGCAGAGCCGCTCGGCACGCGCGGCGGTGAACGGCGGCAGGCGACGGAAGGCCTCGATCTCGGCGTCGCCGTGCAGCCCGGTGGCGACCTCGTCGTAGAGCAGCAACACGCTCCAGGTCTCGGGGATGTCGAGACGGGCGACGATGGGTGCGACACGCTCGCCGGCGTTGCCGCCATCGACCAGAAAACCGCCCTGCCCGAAACCGGCGATACCGATGCCGGAGCGGGCGCCGCGACCGGTGGCGCGGGCGAGTTCGGCGTCGCTGGCATCGCGACCGAGCAGCCAGCACAGGGCACGCGCCACCGCGAGCGCCAGTTGCGTACCGGAACCAAGACCGATGTGCGCCGGCACCGTCTCGGCGATGTGAAAGTGACCGCTGGCCACCACACCGAGGTGCTCCGCGGCGCGGACGATGTAGCGCTGCGCGCGCTCGGCGGCGACGCCGGTGACGCACAGGTCGGCCGCCTGCGTCGCGGTCACCGAAGTGCCTGGATGCTCGAGCGTGAAGCCGAGGCTACCGAAGCGCCGGCCGAGACCACCGTCGAGGTCGAGAAAACCCATGTGCAGTCGCGCCGGGGCACGCACCGCGACACCGCGGGCGCGGGCGGCTTGGGCCAGGGCCGATGTGGAGCGAGGCAGGATCTGTGGGCGGTTGGGCATGGGTTCGCCGCGGACAGCGACGGGGCCGACTTTTCGGACGAAGTCGATTATGCATCAAGGCCCGCTCTGCCACGCCGCAGGCTGCCGGCCGCGCAGATGCTGAATTCGGCGCAGCGGGACGGTACACTCGGCGCAGTCCCGGTGGGCAGCGACTGCGGAGATGCGCCACCTTGCCGCGTCGGGGTGGTCACCTTCCCGCCAGACCGGGACCACCCGGACCCGAACACCCCTCTCAGGGCGCCTCCCGCGATGAGCCACCACCCCCCCGAGTCCCGTCACGACGTTCCCTGCGGCTTCTGCGGGCTGCTGTGCGACGACCTGAGCCTGACCATCGACCACGGTCGCATCCGCATCGATGCCGGCCGATGCCCACGGGCTGCCGCCGGCTTTGCCGCCGCCGACCGCGCCCTCGAGGCCGCTGCCGGACCGCGCGTCAAGGGGCGGCCAGCGAGTCTCGAACAGGCCATCGCCGCGGCGGCGGGGGTTCTGCGCGACGCACACGCACCGCTGTTCGGTGGGTGCGGGACACACCTGCCGGGCATGCGTGGCATCCTCGAACTGGCCGACGCCTGCGGTGGCACCGTCGACCACATGAACAGCTACTCGATGTTCCGCAACCTCCATGTGCTGCAGAACTCGGGCTGGGTGGTGACCAGCCTGTCCGAGGTGCGCAACCGTGCCGACCTGCTGGTCTGCTTCGGCACCGACATCGCGAGCCGACTGCCGCGCTTCTACGAGCGCTGCCTGTGGGTCGACGACACCCTGTTCGGCCTGCGCGCGGAGGAACGTGAAGTGGTCATGCTCGGCGCGCCCAAGGACGCCGCGCTCGCGACCTCCCCCGGCGGCCGCCCGCCGCAGGTGCTGTCCTGCGCCAACGAGGACCTCGCCGAAGTCGCTCAGGCCTTGCGTGCGCTGGTACGCGGTGCGCCGGTGCGTGGTGATGCGGTGGCCGGCATCCCGCTGGCGGAGTTGGCGCGCCTGGCAGAGCGCCTCAAGGCGGCGCGCTATGGTGTCGTGGCCTGGGTCAGCTCGGACCTCGACTTCGACCACGCCGAACTGGCCGTGCAATCGGCCTGCGACCTGGTGCGCGAACTCAATGCCCACACCCGCTGCAATGGCCTGCCGCTGGGTGGCAGCGACGGCGATTACACGGCGCATCAGGTGATCACCTGGCAGACCGGCTTCACCGTGCGTACGCGCCTGTCTGGCGCCGGGCCGCAACATGACCCGCAGCGCTTCGAGGGCGGCAGGCTGCTCGCCGAAGGCGCGGCGGATGCGCTGGTCTGGGTGTCGAGCTTCGATCCCGGCAAGACGCCGCCGGCCAGCGCGGTACCGAGCGTGGTGCTCGGGCACCCGGCGATGCAGGTCGAATGCCAGGTCTTCATCCCGGTCGGCGTCCCCGGCATCGACGCCGCCGGGCACCTGTTCCGCACCGACAGTTCGGTCGCGGTGCCGATGCGCCAGCTGCGCGACCTCGGGCTGCCGGACGTGGCTGACGTGACCACCGCGATCCTCAGCGCGCTCAAGCCGCAGCGTGCGGCCAGCAAGCAGGAGGCCCGCGCATGCTGATCAAGCTCTCGGGCGGCAAGCTCATCGACCCCGCGCACGGCGTGGATGGTGTGGTGCGCGACCTCTACATCCGTGACGGCCGCATCGTCGATGCCCCGGACCCCGGCACCCGCATCGACCAGGAGTACGACCTGCGCGGCAAGCTGGTGATGGCGGGTGCCATCGACCTGCACACCCACATCGGCGGCGGCAAGGTCAACATCGCCCGCGCCATGCTGCCCGAGGATCACCGGCCCGACCTCTGCGCCGCCACCGACCTCGAGCGCTCGGGCTGCGGCCACGCCGCGCCGAGCACCTTCACCACCGGCTACCGCTACGCCGAGATGGGCTACACAGCGGGCTTCGAGCCGGCGATGATGCCGGTCAACGCCCGGCAGGCGCACATGGAGATGGGCGACACGCCGATCATCGACAAGGGTGCCTACGCCATGCTCGGCAGCGATGACCTGCTGCTGACGCTGATGAAGGACGGCGCCGACCAGCGCGTCATCAATGACTACGTGGCCTGGACCATCGCCCACAGCCAGGCCATGGGCCTCAAGGTGGTCAACCCGGGCGGCATCTCCGCCTTCAAGTTCAACCAGCGCAAGCTCGACCTCGACGAGCAGGCGCCGTTCTACGGTGTCACCCCGCGGCAGATCCTCAAGACCCTGGCGCAGGCGCTGCAGGACCTCGGCGTACCGCACCCCCTGCATGTCCACGGCTGCAACCTCGGCGTTCCCGGGAACGTGCAGACCACGCTCGACTCCTTCGCTGCGCTCGACGGCCTGCCGGCGCACTTCACGCACATCCAGTTCCACAGCTACGGGACCGAAGGCGACCGCAGGTTCTCCAGCGGCGCGGCGCACATCGCCGAGATGGTCAACCGGCACAAGAACATCTCGGTGGACGTGGGCCAGATCCTGTTCGGCCAGACCGTCACCGCGTCCGGCGACAACATGAGCCAGCACCGCAACGCAGCACATGCCGACCCCTCGAAGTCGGTGATCATGGACATCGAATGCGATGCCGGCTGCGGGGTGGTGCCGTTCCGCTACCGCGACCAGAACTTCGTCAACGCGCTGCAATGGTGCATCGGGCTCGAGACCTTTCTGCTGATCGACGACCCCTGGCGCGTCTACCTCACCACCGATCACCCCAACGGCGCGCCCTTCACCAGCTATCCGCACCTGATCCGGCTGCTCATGGACCGCAGCTTCCGCAACGAGCAGCTGGCCCGCATCAACACCGATGCCGCTGGCCTGTCGACGCTGGGCTCGCTCGACCGCGAGTACTCGCTGTACGAGATCGCCATCATGACCCGCGCCGGCCCGGCAAGGACCCTGGGCCTGCGTGACCGCGGACATCTGGGCGTTGGCGCAGCAGCCGACGTGACCGTCTACACCGACGATGCCGACCGCGAGCGCATGTTCGCCAGGCCCGACTACGTGTTCAAGGACGGCACGCTGGTGGCGCGCGAAGGCAGGATCGTCGAGGTGGTGTGGGGCAACACCCACGTCGTCAAACCGGAGTACGACGCCTGCATCGAGAAGGTCATCGAGCCGCACTTCAGGCGCTTCCGCACGCAGCGCATGGGCAACTTCAAGATCTCCAACGACGAGATGTGTGAGTGCGGCCACGGCTCCAAGCTGCACGTCCACGACTGCACGCACACGAGAAAGCAATGAGCGAGACCACGCCTGCCCGCCGCCTGCAGATCAATGGCACGCAGATCGACGACACCTTCGCCGAGGGCTTCGGCATGCGCGGCACGCGCATCCTCATCACCGCGCAGAACCACCGCTGGGCCTGGAACGCCGCCAACGCAATGACCGGCTTTGCAACCTCGGTCATCGCCTGCGGCGTGGAGGCTGGCATCGAGCGCGAACTGGACCCCGCCGAGACGCCGGATGGGCGGCCCGGCTACTCGGTGCTGCTGTTCGCCGCAGGTTCGGCGGTGCTCATCAAGCAGGTCGAGACACGCATGGGCCAGTGTGTACTCACTTCTCCAACTAGCTCTGCATTCAGCGGCATCGACGGCGGCGACCGCATCAACCTCGGCAAGAATCTGCGTTTCTTTGGCGACGGCTTTCAGCAGAGCAAGAAGATCGGCTCGCGGCGCTACTGGCGGATCCCGGTGATGGATGGCGAGTTCCTGGTCGAGGAGACCACCGGCATGGTGCGTGCCGTCGGCGGCGGCAACTTCCTGGTGCTGGCCGACAGCCAGCCGCAAGCACTCGCCGCCTGCGAGGCCGCCATCGAAGCCATGCGGCGGCTGCCGAATGTGGTGATGCCCTTCCCGGGTGGTGTGGTGCGCTCCGGGTCCAAGGTCGGCAGCAAGTACAAGGCACTGTCGGCCTCCACCAACGATGCCTTCTGCCCGACCATCCGCGGCATCACCCGCAGCGAGATCCCGCCGGGCATCGAGTCGGTGATGGAGATCGTCATCGACGGACTGACCGAGGCCGACGTGCGCGAGGCCACCCGGGTCGGCGTTCAGGCCTGCTGCGACATCGGCACCGCGGGCGGCATCCGCTGCATCTCGGCCGGCAACTACGGCGGCAAGCTGGGGCAGTTCCAGTTCCATCTGCACGACATCATGGGAGGTTCCCGGTGAGCGCGCTGACCTTCAGCGTCCGGGCCGCGGGTGCCGCCGATGTGGACTGCGGCGGTCTGACCGCCGATGCCCTGTCCGGCAAGACAGTGGCCGAGGTGGTCGCACTGCCGCTGTGGGTCGGCGGTCGGCCCGCCCGCGTCGGGGACGTCTTTGAGGTGAGCGGTGTGGACGCTTCGCGCATCGTGTTCCGCGGCACGACATCGCGCTTCCACCGCATCGGAGCCGGCGCCAGTGGCGGAAACATCGACGTCGAGGGTGACGCCGGCGACCACCTCGGCCTGCAGCTGCGTGGCGGCGAGATCACCGTCACCGGCAGGGCGGGCGACTTTGCCGCCTGCGAGATGAAGAAGGGCCGCATCACCGTGCAGGGCGATGTCGGTGACTGCGCCGGGGCCCCGCTGCCGGGCAACAAGAAGGGTATGTCCGGCGGCATGCTGGTGGTCCGTGGCAGCGCTGGCGACCGTCTGGCGGACCAGCTTCGACGTGGACAGATCCTGGTGGCCGGCAACGCCGGTGACTACACCGCCTCGCGCATGATCGCCGGTACGGTGCTGGTGCTCGGCAGCGTCGGCTCGCACTGCGGCCATGGCATGCGACGCGGCTCGCTGATGGTGCGGCAGAGCCCGGCGCTGCCTGCCACCTTTGCCGACTGCGGTACGCACACGCTGGCCTTCCTGCCGCTGCTCATGGCGTCCTGGCGCGAGGCCGGGGCGCCGTTCGCCGGCCTGCCCGTCAACCCGCGTGCACAGCGCTGGATGGGCGACACCGGGAGCGGCGGCAAAGGCGAGGTACTGGTCTGGGCGTGACGCGGACTGGACTTTGTCCAGGACAACATCTACATTCCGAATGTCCGGATTGGCATGATGAATGACGATGAAGCAACCGCTACCCGCCCGCCAGGCCGTGGGCCAGGCCCAGATCGCCCGACTCGAGCAGGAGTTCCAGCTCGTTCTGCGCGACCCTCTGGTCGCCACCCAGGCGCAGATGTTGTTCGGCTGGCTGCAGTCGATCCTTGAGGTCGGCACCAGTCAGCTGCTGTGGGAGCGGTCACTGAGCCGGGCGATCGAGGAACTGGAAGCCCTGCGCGAACGCGGGGGCTGGGCGTGCACAGCGGGTAGCGACCGCCATCGCGCGGCCGCGGATCTGGCACCGACCGAGGGCGCCTGACAAGCCTCAGGCTGAAGCCCGGCCCGAAGAGCCGGACGGGTCGATGGGCGGGCTCAACTGCGACGGTCGCCCACACCGGACCACGTGCTGGCGATCGCCCAACCGAGCAAGGCGCCGGCAACCTCCGCTACCACGAAGCCAGGTGCGCTGCTTGGCGCGATGCCCGCGAACGTGTCGCTGAGCATGCGTCCGAACACGGCGGCCGGATTGGCGAAAGAGGTCGAGGCAGTGAACCAGTAGGCGGCCCCGATCCAGGCTGCGACCAGGGTCGGCACATGCGCCGCGGGCCCGCGCAGGATCACCAGCAGCAGCCCCGCAGTGGCGACCAGCTCGGCGAGCCACTGGCCCGTGCCACCGCGCACATGCAGCGAGAACTGCAGCAACGGCAACTCGAACATGCCGTGCACCAACCACGCACCGGCGGCCGCACCGCCCAGCTGCACCAGCACGTAGGGGGGCAACTCGGAGCGTGGCAAGTGTCCGCGCAAAGTCAGGACCAAGGACACCACCGGGTTGAAGTGCGCGCCGCTCACCGGCCCGAAGACGACGATGAGCAGGTAGAGGCCAAAGACGGTGGCCAACGTATTGGCCAACAACGCTACCGCGAGATTGCCGCCGGCCAGAGCCTCGGCCATGACCCCGGAGCCGATGACGATGGCGAGCAAGAGCGCGGTGCCAAGCCCTTCGGCGAAGAGTCGTCGCGTGAGGCTCACGCCTTGCCGATCGCGTCGAGTTCCTGCTTGAGTGCCACCCTGTCGAGCTTGCTCACCGGCAGCGAGGTGAACAACTCGATGCGGCGGCGGAGCGCGAAGGCGACCTCCATGAACTTGTGCAGGATCTCCTCGGGTGTACCGACCGCAGCGGCCGGGTCTTCCACCCCCCAATGCGCGGTCATCGGCTGGCCGGGCCAGATCGGGCAGACCTCGCCGGCGGCGTTGTCGCAGACCGTGAAGACAAAGTCGAGGTGTGGCGAGTCCGGCCCGGAGAACTCGTTCCAGCTCTTGCTGCGCGCGCCAAAACTGGGAACACCCAGTCTCTCAAGGACCTGGATGGCATAGGGGTTCACCACCCCCTTGGGGAAGCTGCCCGCGGAATGAGCGATGAATCGCCCCCGCCCGAGGTGATTGAGCATGCCCTCGGCGAGGATGGAGCGCGCAGTGTTGCCGGTGCAGATGAAGAGGACGTGAAAGGGGTTCTGGCTCATGAAGGCTCCTCCAGGGGATCGCAAGTCTCGACAAGGGCGGGTGCACATGGCACGCCACCGCAACAGTTCTCGGTGAGGAAGCCCAGCAGCGCTCGCATCTGGTCGAAGCGGGCGCGGTAGATGAGGTTCCTGCCGTCACGCTCCTGGCTCACCAGACCCGAGCCCAGCAGTTCCTTGAGATGGAAGGAGAGCGTCGGCGCCGGCAAGGAGAGCCGCGAGAGCAGCGCTCCGGGCGTGAGCCCCGCCTGGCCGGCCACCACCAACTGACGAAAGACCGCCAGGCGGTGGGGCTGGGCGAGTGCGGCAAGGGCGAGGACCGCTTCATTGGATTTCATGTTTCCAACATACTCGAACTACATTGCAGTCACGTTACTCGACATCGCGCCGCCAGACCGCCCTACAACCCCGGATACCGAGCAGCAGAACTGAGGGCCAAGTGGCGGCCCTCAGGCCAGGATCGACCCTAGGGCCTCGCCAAGGTAGCCTGACGCCGCCTCTTGGCCAGGATCCATGCCGTATTGAGACCGGTCAACACCATGACCGGCCAGAGGAAGGTGCATACCATGATCCAGAACACACGGCTGGCGAGGGAGGGCCCTTCCGGCGGATCATCGACCTTGCGCGGACCTTCGCTGAACAGGTGGCGACAGTCGAAGGTGGCCAGACCAAAGGCGGTACCGAACAACAGGAAGGAACAGATGTAGAGGTTCACGCTTGATCCCCTTTGGGTGGGCCGGGCGAACACCCTGCCCGCCCGTCCCTACAACACTGTCAGAGAATCGGTACAAACACAATCGTCAGTTTATGCTGACAGCCGATGAGGCTGATTGCAGGTAGGCTTGCGCACCAGGCACCCTGGATCTTCCCGGCGTGCCAGGCCCCATTCATGAGGATGCTTGCCGGTGAACGTCAAAGACATCGAGGGCGCAACGGGTTCCAGCGTGGACTGCTCGATCCCCTGCAACGCCTGTGGTGCCACCGAGGTGCTCCAGGTCTCCGACCGCGATCGCGACGGGAGGCCGCTGAGGACCGTGCTCTGCACGGGATGCGGCCTCGTCTGGACCGACCCTCGCCCCAGTGCCGAGGCGATCAAGGGCTTCTATACCCATGACTACCGGTCATCCTACAAAGGGTCGACAGAGCCCAAGCGGAAGCACATCCTGCGCGAGACCCGCCGCGCCATCGCGAGGTTCCGTCGCATCCAGGGGCTGCTTCCACCCGGGGCGCGGGTGCTGGATGTCGGAGCCGGAGCAGGCTTCTTTCCCTACGTTGTCCGATCTCGCGGCTTCGAGGTCGTGGGTCTGGAACCGAACCAGGGCTACTGTGATTGGGGCAACCGGGTCCTTGGCGTCAAGGTGATGGGGGGCACCCTGCAGGACTTCGACCTGTCGGCGACACCGTTCGATGTCATCACTCTCAACCATGTGCTCGAACATCTTCCCGATCCGGCCGCCGCGCTGAGCCGGCTGCGCGACTGGCTCAAACCGGATGGCCTCCTGGTCGTCGAGGTGCCGAACATCGAGTCCAGCTTTCACGCGCCGCACAAGCGCTTCCACATCGGACACCTCTACAACTTCAGTCCGGACAACCTCACACGCCTGGCCAGGTCGAGAGGCCTCGAGGTGCGCGACCTCTTCCTCCAACCCGGCACCGCACACATCAACGTCGTGTTCCGCAAGGCAGATGTCGAGGACCCGCTGCTCGACCGACGGCTGCCGGCAGCCGCACTCCGGGTGCGGGAGGTCCTGCGTCGCCACTCCTCGCTCGCGCATTACGCCACGCCTGGCACTCACCTTCGCTCCATCCGCAAGTGGGTCGGCTATGTCGGCGAGCGCCTGCGCCTGATGGGGGCGGGTAGCGCCAGGCAGATCGCGGACCGCGAGATCGAAGAGGCATTCGGCCGCACCGGCGCTGCAGCCGACACCCACGGCGATCGGACCATGGACCGCATCCGCTCCAGCCGCAGCCCCTGAGGCGCACGCGGCGCAAACGGCGGCGAACGGGCTGGCCGGCAGTGCCTGAACTTGGACGGAGGACGCCCACCAGCCCCCGCCGGACCGGGCAGGCCATCCGCAGAGACCGGACCGCCGCTCCGACAACCGACCCGAGCCCGCCTTGATGAGACCCCCGGCAAACGAAGACTCGCACAAGGAACCCCGGATCTCCCTGTGCATGATCGTGCGTAATGAGGCCGAACTGCTGCCGCGTTTCCTCGAGGCGGTCGCCGGCACCTGGGACGAGTTGTGTGTGGTCGATACCGGCTCGGAGGATGCCAGCATCGCCATCCTCGAGGCAGCGGGGGCCCGGGTGCAGTCGATGGTCTGGCAGGATGACTTTTCCCTCGCCCGCAATGCGAGCCTGTCGATGGCGGGCGGCGAGTGGGTCCTGATCCTGGATGCCGACGAGATGGTCCTGCCGGCGTTCGCCGCCGAGCTGCGGGCCTTCTGCGCCCGGGCCGACCACGGCGCGGCGACCATTGAGATGCACAACCCGATGCCCAACGGCAACCGGCGGGAGAGCCGTCTGCTCAGGCTCTTCCGTCGTGATGACCGCATCCGCTTCCGCTACCCCATCCACGAGGATGTCTCGGCAGGGGTCGAGGATTTCCTGAGTCTCCATGGTCTGGGGATGGGACATCTGCTGACCCCGGTCACGCATCTGGGCTATGTGCGTGCACATGCGGCGGCAAAGAACAAGCACACGCGCGACCGCCAGATCCTGGAGGCCCAGTTGGCCCGCTCGCCGGACGACCTGTACAGCCGCTTCAAGCTGCTCGAGTTGAGCCGCTTCTGGAGCGATCGGTCGGCGTGGCATGTGCAGGCCCGGACCGCCCGGCAGAGACTGGACCAGGACGCCCCGGCGCGACTCGGGGCGTCGCCATATGGCGGCGACTACCTCGAACTGATCGCCGAGGGGCTGTATCCGGACGCCCCGAAAGACGCATTCGAACTCTGCCGCCAGTATGAGCACGCAGTGCGGCCTTCAGCCGAGTTGTTCTATGGGCAGGGCCTGCGCTGCGAGCGGCTGGGAGACACGTCGGCGGCGGCAGACTATTACCAGCGCTGCATCGGCTTGCCAGGCGTTCAGAACCGACAGATGTCGAGCGTACGGCCGATGCTCGGGCTGTGCCGGCTCGCACTGATGCGTGCGGACCTTGATGAAGCCATGCGCTTGCTCTGGCAAGCGCTCGGTGAGAACCCGCTCGACGCTGAGGGCTTGCTTCTGGCGGTCATGCTGACGCGGCTGCAGGGTGGAGATGCGGGGGTCGAGGCGTTCTGCGCCGAGCATCGCCAGCACCATGGTGAACGCGCCGAACTGCACATCGCCGTCGCAGAAGAACATTTCCTGAGCCGAAGATACCGCCTGGCCAGCGATCGCTTCGCCCTTGGTGTCGCTGCCGCACCCGACGATCGCAGTGCGCTGCGGTGGGGACAGGCACTGATGGCCGATGGCCGGCTGGAGGAGGCGCATGCCGTGCTCAGCGCAAGGGCGTCACTGTTTGCGGAAGCCGGGCTCGGGATCCTGGTCTGCGAACTGGCGCTGGGCAAGCCTTCCGATCTGCAACTCGACATCGAAGCGGAAGATGCAGAGCGTCTCACCCGGCCATGGCTCGACGCCTTGTTTGCGAGCGGGGACCCGGTGGCCACCGACTGCTTCATGCGCAACAGCCGGCTGGTATGCGACGTGTTCCCCTGGCTCCCCAACCATCTCCGGGAGTTGTCGGCAAAGGGACCGCAAGGTACCCCATCCGCCGAGTGACCGCCGGGTTCCGCCGGACGCTCAGCGCAACAGTGCGCGCGCATCCTCGTCGAACAACACCGGCAGCATGAAGGGCGGCAATTGATACTGCGGCATGGTGCGGGAACTGTCTCGGGCGTGACGGATGTAGAGCACCAGACCCTCAAGGTCCTGCATCACCGTCAGGTTGGCTCCGGCAGCGTGCGCGCGAAGGGCAAAGTCCAGATCCTCCCCGTGCGACACGTCGGCAAACCGGACTCTCTCCCAAAGTGACTTGAGGTAGACGTAGGAGAACCCGTAGCCAAGCATGTTCTTCTCGCGCCAGATCTGCTGCTCCTCCGGCGAGGCGCCCGCGACCGAGAGCATCTCCAGATCACGCTCACCGTCCACCGAGAAGTACAGCGGCGAGACACAGGTCGTATCCCAATAGAACAAGGCCTGGTGGGGAAGGCTGTAGATGAACCACCCACCGAGCTTGATCAGGTCCTGATCGGCCAGCCCCCCCAGCATGCAGCTGATGTAGTTGCCCTTGTAGTAGTCGTCGTCGTCAAAGTGAGCGATCACATCTCCCGTCGCCCTCTCAGCCAGGAGGTTCCTCTTCTCGCCAACGCTGCAACGCTCGTTCGAGTGGAAGTAGCGCACGTCGGGGTCATCCAGTTCGTCGAAGAACGACGAGGCAGCAGGACTGTCATCCCAGATCAGCAACTCCTTGTCTGCGTGATCCTGCCGCTTGAAGTTCGCGTACAGAGCCGCGTGATGGGAACTGCGACCGAAGGTGGGGGTGATGATGCTGACCTTCATGCGATGGGTGCCTCGAGGTTCTCTGCGAAAGTTCTGGTACGGACAGCGCTAGCGGGCACCGGTGGCAGTACCCCCGCCAAACAGGAAGCGGGACAGGCGCGACGCCAGGCCCTCGCTGTCGGCGACGCCATCCAGCGCGGCGCCGGTAGCCGCACCCAGCGCCGCATTGCCGGCGACATCGGTGGCGATCTCGCCAGCCGACTTGGCCGGACCGCCACAGGTCTCCGACATCTTCGAGGCGTCGATGCGGTCGGCGGTGTCGAGCGCCACGTTGCCACCGATCACCAGCGGTGCCGCCGCGCCTGCGGTCAGGATCAACAGCACCGGCGAGGCGATGACTCGGCCGATGTAGAGGTCCTCATGCAGGTCGGTGGAGCGGATCGACTGTTGGCAATCCTGTGTAGCGTACTGCGGCTTGCTCTCGTCGAGGGCCTTGGCGGTGGCGCGCGAAGTGCTGACGCAACCGCCCAGCGGTGCAACGAGGGTCGCCAGGGTCAGCATCGGCACAGTGGCCCGGATGGCAGATGCGTACGTCGAAAGGGTCATGTCTCCTTTCTACTGCATCCGGAAGCGGTCTTCAGCTTTTCTTTGGCGAGTGCGCCGGTCTCCCCACGGGCTGACGACAGCGGATGAGGCCGAACCGGTGCGGGATGACCCCGTGCCATGCCTTCAGGCAAGAGCAGACCAGCCGATAACAAGGAGGCAGGGGTCGTGATCTTTCGGTCCTCGAGCCCTGCCGACGGGCGGCTTTGGGGAGCGCCCCGGCAGGGCACACCAGGAGGGCTCAGCGGGAGTTGTCCATGCGCGTCGTCCAGAGATCCGGAGCAAGCAAAATCGGGGCAAGCAGTGCGCTGGACCTGCGTCTGCGGATCCTCTCCGCGCTGGGAGACCCGAGTCTCTCGATGGCGGCCGTCGCCGATGTCATCGCCGCCGACGCCAGACTGACTGCGGACCTGTCGCGGCAAGCGGGGCTGGAACTGACCCACAGCGCGTTCTACGGCTACACCCGGCGGATCGAATCGGTGCAACATGCGCTGCGGCTGGTCGGGCTGGAGGAGGTACGCAAGCTCGTGGTCGCCGGGTTGGTGAAGGAGTTGATCCTCAAGGCACTCCCGCAACGCATCCTTTCCGAACCAGCGTTGCGGGAGTGCGCCGCCGCGGCTTGACTCCGCGCGGTCGATATCGCCGCGCTTCCGGGACAAAGGCGCAGAGCCATCATGCGTGGTTGGAGTCGATGCGGGCAATGAATCTGGCCAGATGGCGGTCGATCTTGGACGAGTGCGCAGCCAGCCAATCGAACAGGAAGATATTGATCCAGAACACGATGGTACCGACCCGGCGCCCGGATCCGCGGATGGCCTGCGAGAGTTGTTCCAGCCGCTGCACGAAATGGTGGTGCTCCTGCAGGTGCTCCTGCATCAGCGGATACTTGCTCTTCTGCATCAACTCCGCTTCGACGGCGAAGTGCGAGATCGAGTAGAACTTGAGGTGTCTCAGCACCTCTTCGATCTTGGTGGGACGCCCGTCCCGCACCGCGTGACGCAGGCTGTCGTAGATCTCGACGAGGGTGTGGTGCTGTTCGTCGATCACGCCATGCCCGGTGTCGAACTCGGGCCTCCAGAGGAACTCCTCGTCGACCCGTGCGGCCACGCCCAGGTTCTCCTGCTTGCCGCCCTCGATGCAGCGCTCGAGGTAGACCTGTAGCACGGCGTCCTGCGGTGCGATCCGCTGGTACTTGAGGAACAGTTCGTGCGCCTCCTCGTAGCGTCCCGAGTGCAGGCTCGCCACGCCATCCTCGAACAGGTCGAGGCCGATCACCTTGGATTGCTTGAGCTCGTCGGGGTCGAAGTCGAACACCTCATAGACCGAGACCGGTCGGAGGCGACCCTTGACCGGGATGCGATCGACGAAGCGGGTAGCGTGCAGGGCCAGATCGTCGAGGTTCAGGTGGGTGGTCTCGCTGATCAGCATGCGGGTACCGAGCAGCCGGGTGAGGTCCTGGATGCGCGATGCCACATTCACGGCATCGCCGATCACGGTGGTCTGCAGGCGTTCGGCGTTGCCGACCACGCCGAGTACCGAATACCCGGTGTTGATGCCGATACCGATCTCCGCTATCGGCAGGCCGTCACGGGCTCGGTCGCGGTTGAAGGAGCGCAAGCGGTCGAGCATCTCGCTGCCGGCAGAGACCGCATCGTCAGCCGAGCGGAAGATGGCCAGCGCGCCATCCCCAAGGTACTTGTCGATGACCCCGTGGTTCTTCTGGATCGGCGACTCATACTGTCCGAGATACGCATTGAGGGTGCGGAACACCTCCTCCGACGACATGTCCTCGGACAGGGCCGTGAAGTTGCGGATGTCGGTGAACAGGATGCTGGCCTTCATCTCGATGAAATCGCCGAGCTGCACATTGGCGATGTCACTGGAGCCCAGGAACTCGAGGAAGCCCTTGGGCACGAAGTGGCCGTAGGCGTGCTGTGTGTCGCGCAAGGCGAGCATGGCGTTGCGGTGCTGCGCCCGCGTCTGCATGATCGCGTCGTCGAGCTGGCTGATCTGGTCTTCGATGGTCATGAACGTATCCCCCTACCAGATGTGTGGTGTTGTCAAGTGTTCTTCAAGACCACCTGTGGGGAAAGACTCCGTCGATGCGTATAGTCGAGGGGGCTGCTGGTGCAGCAGCGCCGGCGCTGCTGGACGCGTGCGGTGCATGGCCACAAACCCAGATGCGGTCCGGATCCGGTGCCGCCACATCAGGAGTCTTCATCCAATGAGAGTCTACAAACGCGGTATGCATACGGATGGTCTTTCCCCTGCAGGCTTCCTGCGGGCAGCCAATGCGACCTTTTACGGCCCGGAGCCCGCGGATGCGATCCGCCTGGATGCAGGGAGTCTGGAAGGCCCTTATGCGGTAGGGGTCTGGTCGGTCGAACCAGGTGAATTCGATCTGCCCTACGGCGCGACCGAGTTCGTGACCATCCTCGAGGGGCGCGTCGTGGTGACGCAAGGCGGTCAGAGCCAGGAACTCGGGCCGGGAGACACCTTCTTCACGCCCAAAGGCGAGACGGTACGCTGGAAGGTGTTGGAGAAGCTGAAGAAAGCCTTCATCGTGGTGATGTGAGTCCGACCCGGGCCTGTCCTGCAGGCCCGGACCTGAACTACCGCCCGGTCCCGCCTACTTCAGCTTGCGGTACGAGGAGCGCTCGTGGCGCGATCCGAGCACGAGCGCAATGACACAGATTGCGATGGCCACGGCGAGCCAGAACGGCTCACCGCCGCTGCCCGCGTAATAGGCGCCTTCGACGCCGTCCCAGCTGGAGATCGGTGAACCGACCATGTCACGCTCCTGAACAAGAGTTCACGGGTTGGGCCGGGCCGGGCTCTGCGCCCCGCCAAGCACCTCCGGATAGGCCACCGCCGGTACCTTGGCATAGTCAAGACCGACCACCTCCGCCTCCGGAGGGACACGCAGCAGACCCAGCAGCTTGACCACCAGAGAACCGATGTAGCCCGCTACCAGGCCAAGCCCGATCATCACGCCGGCGCCGATCAACTGGCCGACAAGCGAGATGGTCACTGCCCCTTCCTTGGCGAGCGCCGGGTAACCGGAGGCGAAAACGCCCACTGCGACCACGCCCCAGATACCCACCACGCCATGCAAGGCAACGGCACCGACCGCGTCGTCGATGCCCATGCGCTCGATCGCGCGCGACGCCACCGGCATCAAGAGACCACCGATGAAAGCGATGGCAAAGGCCATTGGCGGCCAGTACAGGTCCAGTCCGGCGGCGACCGAGATGATCCCGCCAAGCGCGCCGGACATCATCCAGAACGGGTCGCGCGTCGCTACCCAAGCGGCGATGCCACCGCCAGCGAATCCCATCAGGATGTTGAAAGTGAGGGCAGAAAGCGTGAGCGGCGTACCGTAGATGGAGGCGTACGCGGTCGGCGACCATGACCACGCCTCGCCGGGCACGATGACGCAGGCGAGCAGGAAACCCCAGAAGCCGGCGATGATGAGCATCAGGCCGACCAGGGTGGCAGGCAACGAATGGCCCGGGATCGGGTTGGCGCTACCGTCCCCGTTGAACTTGCCGATCCGTGGGCCGAGATTGATCAGTACGCCGAGCGTGAAGAAGCCGGCGATGGCGTGCACCACGCCCGAAGCGCCGAAGTCGTGGTAACCGAACTGGGTCACCAACCACCCGTCGGCATGCCAACCCCAGGCGGCACCGAGGATCCACACGAAGGACCCGAGCAGGATGGCGAGGATGGAGAAGCCGACGATCTGGATGCGCTCGATCAGCGCACCGGACATGATCGACGCGGTGGTCGCGGCGAACATGGCAAAAGCACCAAAGAACACGCCGGTCGCGCTGTCGCCGAGATTGGGGCCCATCGATGCACCGACCGGACTGGCTGCGGCGTTGGCGTACTCAAGGCCGGAGAGTCCCGCTGGCCCCGCCACCAAGGACAGGCCGGTCGGAAAGGCCCAGTAGATCCACCAACCGGCGAAGTAGAAGGTGGGGATGATGAAAGCAAAAGCGAGGATGTTCTTGATGCCGGACGCGAGCGCGTTCTTGACCCGCGAAGCACCCATCTCATAGGACAGGAACCCCGCATGGATGAGGATCATCAGCGGGATCGTCAGGTAATAGAACAGCTCTGCGGTGATGCGATTGGTGGAGGCCGCGGCGGCTTTGACTGCGGCGAGATCTGCCGTCAGCGTCACGAGTTGGTCTTCCATCGATCCCGTCCCTCGACTTGGTAGCAGCGTGTGATTATACAGATTATTGGGAACCAGTAGCGGCGAGGCCCAGGCCGGACGCCGGCCCCTGGTGCCTTCCGCAAAACAGGGGCTGATTCAGTCCATCCGGAGCCGCACACCGAAGGTCAGGTAATGGAAGCGGGCGAAACTGTAGACCGAATCGTTGTCGGCGCCGCCGTCCAGAATCCTGTAGCCACCGAACGCGGACACCCCGGAGCGCACATCGAACAGGTAGCGCAACGACAGATCGATGGCCCGACCCCTGCTACTGGCCAGACCGTCAGCATCGAACAGCACTCGCGAACGCTCATCGATCCGCCGCTCTGCATAAAAGTGGAGCAAGGGCACGAAACCAGTGTCGGACCGGGTCGCCGAGACACCGCCTCCCTGCAGCCGGATCTCGGCGTCGCGGATCTTGGCAGTCAACCCACCCTTCAGCGTCCAGAGGTCGGATTCAAGAAAGGTCCGGCGCCAAGTGGCGCGGTAGGAATCGAACCGATATCGGGCGGACGTCGCGCCATCGAAGGATCCGCCCTCGAAGTCGACCGGTGACGCCAGGATCCCGCGGCCCTCGACCCGCAGTGGCGCGGCCACGAGACGCACCTCGTGTCCCGGCATGACCGGCATGCTCAGTTCCAGTCGAGGGGCGAAGAACGGCCCACTCCCTGTGAGGCCATCCACCGCGAAACGAGTGCCGGAGGCGTCATTGGGTGACTGGGCATCGTTCATCGCCTGCCAGGCGGCGGCAGCCTCGACGTCGACCGTAAGGCCACCAGCTGCCCTCAGAGTCGCCGGGCAAGCGAGCCCGAGGACCGTGATGACGGGAAGCACCGACACCCGCAACCCTGCGGATACTCCACTACGCCACATCATCATCTCCGGAACCCATTCAGCCCTCCGCGATCGCGCGCACTGCGCGAAACAGGCCGGGGCCAGTGTAGAGCAAGATCCAGGTCAGCAAGATGACCGAGGATAGGGCATCGTGCCAGCCGGCTCGCACTCCGGAACGCTACGCTCCCAACAGCCAAGGGGCTGACGGAGACTGTTTCGGTTACCCTGCGAGAGGCCGTTGCCTTGTCCCTGTGAGTCTTGTCATGCGCCTCCCGCACCTGCTCTTTCCTCTGTTGGTGGCCACCGTCACTGCCACCGCAAGCACCGACACCGCCGATGCCGCCGATACCCCGCCACTGGCCACCGGGGCAGAGATCCGGCAGGCGGTCTCGGGCCATACCGTGGAGGGAAGCATGCATGGCACCGGCCGATACACCGAGTTCTATGCAGCCGATGGCAACGTCCGGGCAAAGGGGTACCGGGCTCGCTGGAGCGTCGAGGGCGACAGCATGTGCTGGGTCTACGAGGGAGAACCCAAGGATTGCTGGCAGGTCTCGCTCAAAGGTGACCAGATCAAGTGGATCAAGGGCGGCAAGGTGCTGGGCGGTGGCACACGGGTGCGGGGCAACCCCAACCGCTTCTGAATCCTTACAGCGGCCCCCATCCAGGACAGAATGCGCGTGCCGCCCCAGATGCTGGCGGACTCTGGTCTCGTCGCGTCAAGATCCGAGGCTGACGAATGCGGTGAGGTTGGCTGCCGCTGCCGTACCGATGGCGAAGAAGGTGGCCTTCATGCCACGCACACGCATCGGGATGTCGTCGCGGGCGAGAGCCCGCGCGTGAGCCAGCCGTCCCGACACCAGAAGGGTCGCGGACAGCAGCGTGATGGGCCAGGCGCCGTGGTTGATCTCGGCGACGGCGATCATCAGCAGGGTCAGCGGGACGTACTCGGCGAAGTTGGCGTGCGCGCGGATGGCCGCTTCAAGGTCGTCGTGCTGCCCTGTGCCGAGGCGGACGCCGTGCTTGCGCCGCAGTGCGATCACCCCGAACGCGAGGCGGATATACAACACGCTGAGAGCAGATGCCGTGAGGGCGGCAATAGGTACGGCGGGGACGGTGAGTGTCGGCATGGCGCGACTCTAAAGCAAACGGCCCGCACAGTTACGCTGGCGGGCCGCGATGTCTGGTGGGTTGTGAAGGATTCGAACCTTCGACCTACGGATTAAGAGTCCGCTGCTCTACCAACTGAGCTAACAACCCGTTGACTGGTCTGCGATCCGTTGGTGGGTCGTGTGCGATTCGAACGCACGACCAACGGATTAAAAGTCCGCTGCTCTACCGACTGAGCTAACGACCCGCAGAACTCGCCATTCTAGAGCGCGAGACCATTGGGGTCAATGTACCGCGCGGAGGCGGCCCGAGCTGGCGCAGAAAAGATGCGGTCAGCCCGCAGACGCTCGCACCAGCGCTTCCAGCCGCGCCGCAGCCCCACCGCTGGCGATCACCCTCTGCGCCGCTGCCACGCCATCTTGCAGCGAGCCCACGATGCCAGCCGCATAGACCGCCGCGCCGGCGTTGAGGGCGACGATATCGGCAGCCGGGCCGAGCGTGCCGGCGAGCACGTCCTGCAGCACCCGGGCCGACTCGGCGACACCCTCGACCCGGAGACTCGCGAGGTCCGCCCGGGGGATACCGAAGTTCTCGGGCGCCAGCGTGTATTCAAGGATCTTGCCGTCCTTGAGCTCGGCCACATGGGTCTCGCCGCTGATCGAGATCTCGTCGAGCCCATCGGCACCGTGCACCACCAGCACGTGGCGGCTGCCCAGTGCCTTCAGCACTTCGGCCAGCTTGCGGGTGAGATCGCCGCTGAACACGCCGAGCACCTGATTGGGCGCAGCGGCCGGGTTGGTGAGCGGGCCCAGCACATTGAACAAGGTGCGCACCCCCAGCTCCCGGCGCACCGGCGCAGCGTGCCGCATGGCGCTGTGGTGATTGGGCGCGAACAGGAAGCCCAGCCCCACCGTATCGATAAGCCGGCCGACCCGTTCCGGCCCGACATCCAGATTCAAGCCCAGGTGCTCGAGCACGTCGGCGCTGCCGCTGCCCGAGCTCACCGCGCGTCCGCCGTGCTTGGCCACGCGGGCACCACACGCGGCCGCCACAAAGGCAGCGGTGGTGGAGATGTTGAAGGTATGCAGCGAGTCGCCACCCGTGCCGCAGGTATCCACCAGATGGCTGCGGTCGCTCACCTCCACCCTGGCGGAGAGTTCGCGCATCACCTCGGCGGCGGCGGCGATCTCGGTCACCGTCTCGCCCTTGCAGCGCAGCGCGATGACGGCGGCGGCGATCTGTGCCGGCGTGAGTTCGCCACCCATCAGCGCGCGCATCAGCGCCAGCATCTCGGCGCGGTCGAGGTCCTGCCGCGCCAGCAGGCGGTTGAGGGTGTCCTTGTAGATCATTGCAGCGGGCGTCCTTCAGGCCGCGTGCGCGCTGCCGGCCCATGCCACGCCGACAAAGTTGCCAAGCATGGTGTGCCCATGCTCGGTGAGGATCGACTCGGGGTGGAACTGCACACCCTCCACCGCCAGCGTCCTGTGACGCACGCCCATGATCTCGCCATCCTCGGTCCAGGCGGTGATCTCAAGGCAGTCCGGCAGAGTCTCGCGCTCGATCACCAGCGAGTGGTAGCGCGTCGCCGTGAACGGGTCGGGCAGGCCGCGGAAGACGCTGGTGCCGTTGTGGAAGACCTGCGAGGTCTTGCCGTGCATCAGTTGCCGGGCGCGAATGATGTGCCCACCGAAGGCCTGGCCGATGCTCTGGTGGCCGAGGCATACGCCCAGGATGGGGATGCGCCCGCCGAAGCGCTGGATGGTCGCCACCGAGATGCCGGCCTCGTTCGGCGTGCAGGGGCCGGGCGACACCACGATGTGGTCCGGGCGCATGCGTTCGATGTCCTCGAGCGCGATCTCATCGTTGCGGTACACGCGCACGTCCTGGCCCAGCTCCCCAAAGTACTGCACGAGGTTGTAGGTGAACGAGTCGTAGTTGTCGATCATCAGCAACATCAGGCCCCTGCTTGCCGGGTTCGACCCGGCTCCGGACGACAAGACGCGGATGGTACCCCCTCGGATACCCCTTTGACACCCGGGCTGCAGCAGAGCCCCGGGGCTGGCCCCGAGGCATTCCCTTCCACCCACCCACTGCTTTAGACTTGGCTGCGATATCCCTGTCAAGGCGATTCCCGCGGAGGAGTTCCATGGAAGGCAACCTGATCGGCGTCTATATCGGTGTGGGTGCGGTGGTTCTCATCGGCCTGTTCATCGTCATCCCCTGGTGGGTGCTGAACGACAAGAAGCACTGAGCGGCGCGGCGACATCGCCCGGCTGTGCGACTCAGCCCCACAGGATCAGACCCCAGGTCACGGGCACGTTGACCAGCGCCACGAAGACGCCGGCGGAGCCGGCGTCCTTGGCGAACTTGCTGAGCGGGTGGTCCTCGTAACCGCTGCGGTCGATGGCCTTCTCGATGCCGGTGTTGAGCAGTTCAGCGACCAGCACCAAGGCAAGGCTGCCCACCATCACTGCGTTCTCCAGTCCGCTACGGTGCAGGAACGGCAAGGAGACCGCGAGCACCAGGCCGGCTGCCAACTCCTGACGAAACGCCGCCTCCTCGCGAAAGGTGGCGACGAGACCGTCCACCGATGCCCTGCTGGCAGCGATCAGACGGGCGATACCGGTCTTCTTGGGGCGCATGGGAAGCTCTGCGGGGCGGGACAAAGCGCGCATGCTACCGCTTCGCGGCCGCGCCGGACGGCCCGAAACGGGGATAATCCGTAACCGATCTGTCATCCGGTTGCAATGACCCCATCACCCTCCCCCCTCCGGCATCGCCATTGGTCGGTACCGGTCCTCGTCTCTGCCGCAGTCTTGCTGTTCGCGTTTCTCGCGCGTCTGGTGCTCTGGGGCATGACGGGTCTTGGCAACGCACCACTCGCCACAGTACCGACCGTATTCGGCTATGGCCTGCTCGACGACCTGCGCGCCGCGGCGTTCGTCGCCGCGCCGTTCTGGCTCGCGCTGGTCGTGTTGCCGACGCACTGGCTCGGCCACCGGCCTCGCCTTTGGCTGCGAGCCGGGGTGCTGTTCGTCACCTTTGCGCTGCTGATCTTCGGCGTGGTCTCGGAATGGGTTTTCTGGGAGGAGTTCTCGACGCGCTTCAACTTCATTGCCGTCGACTACCTGCTGTATACGCACGAAGTGGTAGCGAACATCGTTCAGTCCTACCCGGTCGGTTGGGTCTTTGGCGGCATCGGGCTGGTGGCCTTGGTCCTCACGCGCCTGTCGCTGCCGCCGCCACTGTCCCCCGGCCCGATGCATCCTTTCCGCCGGCGCGCGGCGCGCGGTCTCGCTGGCGGACTCGTTCTGCCGGCCCTTGCGCTGTGGCTGCCATCGACCCCGGTCGACACCACCAACCCCTACACCGAGGAGCTGTCGCGCAACGGTCTGGTATCGCTGGCACGCGCCGTCTGGCAGAACGAGCTCGACTATCAGCGCTTCTACGCGACCCTGCCGCAAGATCGGGCCGACGACTTGCTCGGCGGACTCGGCGTCAGGCGGGCGCCTCTCTCGCAGCCTCAGGATGACGCCGCGATGATGGATGCACCCTCGCCCTTGCCAGCATTCAAAAGTCCCCCAAGACATGTCGTCCTGATCACGGTCGAAAGTCTTTCGGCCGATTACATGACCGCATTCGGCAGCACCCGGAACCTGACACCGAACCTCGACCGGTTGGCCGAAAAGAGTCTTTTCTTCACCCGCCTCTATGCCACTGGCACGCGCACGGTGCGCGGACTGGAGGCGTTGTCGCTCGGCACGCCGCCAGTGCCCGGACAAGCCGTCGTACGGCGGCCCGGCAACCAGCGCCTGTCGACGGTCGGTCAGCTTGCCGCACTGCAGGGCTTCGAACCGGTCTTTCTCTACGGCGGCAACGGCTTCTTTGACAACATGAACGCCTACTTTGGCGGCAACGGCTACCGCATCGTGGACCGCCGCGACATCCCGGCCGACAAGGTCACCTTTGAGAATGCCTGGGGCGTGGCCGACGAGGTTCTTTTCGACCAGACGATCGACGAACTGGACCGCGCCGATGCCGCCGGCAAGCGGGTCTTCGCCCAAGTGATGACGACGAGCAACCACCGGCCCTACACCTACCCCGACGGACGCATCGACATCCCTTCGCCGGGCGGGCGGGCGGGCGCGGTCAAGTACACCGATTGGGCGATCGGCGATCTTCTGCAGAAGGCCCGCGAAAAGCCGTGGTTCAAGGACACGCTGTTCGTCATCCCGGCCGACCACTGCGCTTCGGCCGCCGGCAAGACGCGGTTGCCGGTCGATCGCTATCACATCCCGATGTGGTTCTACGCGCCCGAATTGCTGGCTCCGGCACGTTACGAGCGGCTCATGAGCCAGATCGATGTGCCGCCGACACTGATGCAGGCGATGGGACTCAAGGGCAGCGCGCACTTCTTCGGCCGGTCGATCCTCGATGGCAAGGCGCCAGAGCGTGCCTTCCTCTCCAACTACCAGGAACTGGGCTACCTCAAGGACGGCGTGCTGACCGTGCTGCGGCCCAAGCGCCAGATCGAGTCGTATCGGATCGACCCCGAGACCGACGCCTCGACGCCGGCACCGGTCGATGCAAGGTTGCGCGATGAGGCGATCGCCTACTATCAGACGGCCTCGAGCGCGTTCCGCGAGGGGCGGCTCCGGTTGCCCTGAGGGTCCCACGCGTACGCAGGCACTCGCGTCAGGGGTCCCTGTTCTTGGCGAACTTCAGCGCAGGAAGAGCCTGTAGGCCGGGTTCTGCGTCTCCTCGACGTAGGGATAGCCAAGCGCGTCGAGGAAGCCCTGAAAGCGGGGCTTGTCGCCGTGCGGCACCTGGATGCCGACCAGCACGCGGCCGTAGTCGGCACCGTGGTTGCGGTAGTGGAACAGGGAGATGTTCCAGCCCTCCGGCATCTGCGTCAGGAAGTCGAGCAGCGCGCCAGGCCGCTCCGGGAAGGTGAACCGGTAGAGCAGTTCGTCGGCCGCATCGGCCCGCCCGCCAACCATGTGCCGAAGGTGGGTCTTGGCCATCTCGTCGTCGGTGAGGTCGAGGGTCGGCAGGCCGTGCGCGGCCAGACTCGCCGCCAACGCGCGGCCCTCGTCGCGGTTGGCCACGCTCACGCCGACAAAGATGTGGGCCGCCTGGGGGTCTGCGTAGCGGTAGTTGAATTCGGTGATGTTGCGATTGCCGACCTGCGCACAAAAGGCCTTGAACGCCCCCGGCTGCTCGGGGATGGTCACCGCCAGCACCGCCTCGCGTTGCTCGCCGACCTCGGCGCGCTCGGCGACGAAGCGCAAGCGGTCGAAGTTCATGTTGGCGCCCGAGGCGATGGCGACCACCGTCTTGCCGGTCAGGCCATGCTCCGAGAGCCAGGCTTTGGCCCCGGCCACGCCGAGCGCACCGGCCGGCTCGAGGATGCTGCGGGTGTCCTCGAAGACGTCCTTGATCGCCGCGCAGATGGCATCGTTGTCGACGCGGACGATGCCGTCACAAAAGGCCTGGCAGAGGCGGAAGGTCTCCTCGCCCACCACCTTCACCGCAGCGCCGTCGGCGAACAGGCCGACCCGCGCCAGTTCGACCCGCCGTCCGGCCGCAAGCGACTGCGCCATGGCGTCGGCATCATCGGCCTCGACGCCGAAGACCTTGATCTCCGGGCGCAGCGCCTTGATCGCGGCTGCCACACCGGCCAGCAGGCCGCCACCGCCCACGCAACAGAACACCGCGTCGATCGGGCCGGGGTGCTGCTCGAGGATCTCGAGACCGATGGTCCCCTGCCCGGCGATGACATCCGGGTCATCGAAAGGGTGGACAAAGGTCATGCCCTCGCTCCGCTCGAGCTCGCGGGCACGGGCGTAGGCCTCGTCATAACTCATGCCATGCAGCACCACCTCGCCGCCACGCCGCCGCACCGCGTCCACCTTGATCGCTGGGGTGGTGGTCGGCATCACGATCACGGCCCGGCAACCGATCTTCGCCGCCGACAAGGCCACGCCCTGGGCATGGTTGCCGGCCGAAGCGCAGATCACGCCCTTGCCCAGTTGCTCGGGTGTGAGGTGCGCGATGCGGTTGTAGGCACCGCGCAGCTTGAAGCTGAACACCGGTTGCTGGTCCTCGCGCTTGAACCAGACCCGGTTGCCGACACGCTCCGAGAGCGCCGGCGCGAAGCCGAGTTCGGTCCGCACGGCGACGTCATAGACCCGCGCGTCGCGGATGCGCTGCAGATAATCCGCGGCACTCCGGGGGCTCGGCGGCGAATCGGGGGAAGCAGACACGGGCGGATCCTGACAGAACGGGCGCGGCACAGGCACACCGGAAGGCGGCAAGGTTAGCAGAGCGCATCCCCGGCGCACCGCGATGCATCAGCGTTTGGGCTATGCTCCGGGGAACATGGGCCCCACCCGAGCGTTCTCCCGGCGCCTCCGATGCGCTCCCGCCCGCCATCCACTCGACCGATCCCGTGAGCCTGTTCCGATCCTCCGCCGACGCCGCCAAGCGCGCGGCCGCCGAAGCCGCGCTGAGCCTCGTCCCGCGTGGGCAGGTGATCGGTGTCGGCACCGGGTCGACTGCCAACCTCTTCATCGACGGCCTGGCCGATCTGCGCCAGCAGATCGCCGGGGCCGTGGCCAGCTCGGAGGTCACCGCGCAGCGCCTGCGCAGTGTCGGGATCGAGGTGCTGGACCTCAACTCGGTCAATGAACTGCCGGTCTACATCGATGGCGCCGACGAGATCGACTCCCACCTGCAACTCATCAAGGGCGGCGGCGGTGCCCTGACCCGGGAAAAGATCGTCGCCGCCGTCGCGCGACAGTTCATCTGCATCGCCGATGAGAGCAAGTGCGTCGATGTCCTCGGGCGTTTCCCTCTACCGGTGGAGGTGATCCCCATGGCGCGTGCCTACGTCGCCCGGCAACTGGTGGCTCTCGGCGGTGCCCCCGACCTGCGCATCGGCTTCACCACCGACAACGGCAACAACATCCTCGATGTGCATGGCCTCGAGATCCTCAACCCGATCGAACTCGAGCGCGAGATCGACCAGATCGCTGGCGTGGTGACCGTGGGCCTGTTCGCGCGGCGCCCGGCAGACATCGCCCTGATCGGCAGCGCGAGCGGTGTACGCCGCATCGAGCCGCGAGAGTCAGCCGGAGGCGTACGCTAGGCTATACCCCAGGGCCTCGGCCCCGCAGAGGTGAAGGATTTTTGTCACATTCGCGACCTACAATCCCGGGTTTGGCAAGGCACTCCCTTTCGGCGATGCCCCGCCCCAGCCTGGAGCCATGATGAACCAACACACCAGCAGCAAGTTCGACGCCGATCTCGAGTCCATGCGTGGCCGTGTCTCGCACATGGGCGGCCTGGTCGAGGCGCAATTGGCGCGGCTGGCAACGGCGCTGGCAACCAACCATATCGGCGAGTTCGAGACGGTGATGAACGGCGACTACCAGATCAACGCGCTGGAGGTCGAGATCGATGAGCTGTGCACCCAGCTAGTCGCCACGCGGCAGCCGGTCGCCAATGACCTGCGGCTGGTCATGGCTACCATCAAGTCCATCACCGACCTCGAGCGGATCGGTGACAAGGCCGAGAAGATCGCGCGCAAGGCACACGCCATCGCCCTGCAGGAGGGGCTGCAGGTGACGCGCTTCGCCGAACTGAGGTCGATGCTGGAGAAGGTGCGGGTGATGGTGCGGCAGGCACTCGATGCC
>Ga0172373_10000207_pt1 | contig 91699 bp, 98 predicted proteins | sample Lak10m_2_FD_114546 | JGI IMG/M metagenome (GOLD analysis project Ga0172373, IMG submission 114546) | Freshwater microbial communities from Kabuno Bay, South-Kivu, Congo - kab_092012_10m | ecosystem: Environmental > Aquatic > Freshwater > Lake | place: Democratic Republic of the Congo...
AGCCGATCGGGTATATCCCTCCGGCAGAAGCTGAGGCAAACTATTGGCGGCAACACGCCAATCAGGTCCTTGCAATAGCCTGACTTAAACCAAATGGCCTCCTCGAAACCCGGGGCGATTCAGAGCCCTTTGCTGAGCGGAGCACAATGGGGACGACCCAGCGGCCAGCCAAACTCGACCTTCTGGATATCCTTGCCAATGGTGTGCCGGTCAGCCTCGGAAAGGCTCAGAATCCCACTCACGGACGGGCCGGATGCCGGCAGGCGTCACATAAAAGCGGGCGGGCAACTTTTTTGTGCGGTCGATCATCGACGTTAATTGTGCCAATTTTGGCACATATTGGCAAGAAGCAAGTCGGGCCTGACAAAAACGACCGCATGAACCAAAAACTGCTTTCCGTAATTCGCTTCGCTTCTTACGGGCTACAAACCCTGCCGGATAACCCTTACTTCTTGCTCTCCGGCACCCCACCCACCATCCCCAGCAAATGCCCGAACTTGCTGCGCTTGGTATCGAGATAACGGCGGTTGGCTTCGCGCGGCGGCACTTCCACCGCGACGCGCTCCACCACTTCAAGTCCATAGTCGGCGAGCGCCGCGACCTTGTCGGGGTTGTTGGTCATCAGGCGCACGCGGCGGGCGCCGAGGTCGGAGAGGATGTGCGCGCCGGCGCTGTAATCGCGCATGTCGGCGGCAAAACCCAGCGCATGGTTGGCCTCGACGGTGTCGTGGCCCTGGTCCTGCAGCGCATAGGCGCGGATCTTGTTGAGCAGGCCGATGCCGCGGCCTTCGTCGAACATATAGACCAGCACGCCGCGGCCGGCTTCCTCGATCTTGCTGAGCGCGGCGTCGAGCTGTTCGCCGCAGTCGCAGCGCTCGGAACCGAAGACATCACCGGTCAGGCACTGCGAATGCAGGCGCACCAGTACCGGCTCACCCTTGGCGGTATCGACATCGCCCTTGACCAGCGCGACGAAGAGCTGGGTTTCGAGGTTGTCGGCATAAACAATCATCTGGAACTCACCGGCCTTGCTGGTCGGCAGCACGGTCTCGGCCTTGCGGCGGATGTCGCGTTCGTTTTCGCGGAAGGCGACGAGGTCGCTGATCCTGACAATCAGGATGTTGTGTTTTTGGGCGAAGGCTTCGAGCTGCGGCATGCGCGCCATCGTGCCGTCGGGGTTCATGATTTCACAGATCACGCCGGCGGGCTTGAGGCCGGCCATGCGCGCGAGGTCAACCGCGGTTTCGGTGTGGCCGCGGCGCGCGAGCACGCCGCCGTCCACCGCGCGCAGCGTCTGCAGGCGGCCGGGGCGGATCAGGTCGGCGGGTTTGGCGTTGTCGGCAATCGCTACGGCGATGGTGCGTGCGCGGTCCTGCGCCGACATGCCGGAGCCCACGCCTTCGCGGGCATCAATCGGGGTTGCAAACGCAGTACCGAATTTGGTCTGGTTGCCGGAGTCATCGGTGATCAGTGACAGGCCCAGCGTGCGCAGGCGGTCTTCGGTCAGCGCCAGCGATACCAGACCGCGCGCTTCACTCGCCATGAAGTTGATCGCTTCGGCTGTGGCGCGTTCAGCGGCGACGTAAAGATCGCCTTCGTTCTCGCGGTCTTCACTGTCGACAAGGATCACCATGTCGCCGCGGCGCACCGCGGGCAGGACCTGGCCGCTGAAGTAATCGATGATGCGGGTGTCGGCGCTCATGCCGGGAATATCAATAAGTTATTGATTTTATTGATAAAATATTGCCGCACTTGCTTCGCTGCACTTACTTGGCAGCAATCAGGCGCAGGAATTCGGAACGGGTGACGTCCTTGTTGAACTCGCCGGTGAAGGCCGAGGACGTCGCCACCGAATGCTGCTTCTGGATGCCGCGCATGATCATGCACATGTGCTGGGCTTCGATCACCACGGCAACACCGGCGGGATCGAGCGTTTCCTGGATGCAGTCGCGGATCTGCACGGTGAGGCGTTCCTGCACCTGCAGCCGTCGCGCGAAGGCATCGACCACACGCGGCAGTTTCGACAACCCGACAATGCGGCCTTTCGGGATGTAGGCGACATGCGCCTTGCCGAAGAAGGGCAGCATGTGGTGCTCGCACAGCGAATACACCTCGATGTCGCGCACGATCACCATCTGCTGGTATTCCTCGGTGAACATCGCCGAGCGCAGGATTTCCGCGGGATCGAGGTCGTAGCCGTGGGTCAGGTACTGCAGCGCCTTGGCGACACGCTCCGGCGTCTTGGCGAGACCTTCGCGCGTCGGGTCTTCACCGATGTCTTCAAGGATGCCGGTGTACTTCTTGGCGATGCTGCGGATTTTTTTCGGGTTGTAATGGTCGATCTTGGCGTAGCCGTCCATCAGGTTCTCTTTGCGCATCTTCAGCCCTTCTGCGCCGCTTTGCGCGTGACTTCCGTTTCGAGGCGACGGCGGATCGATAACGCAATCCCTTCGGCATCCAGCCCGACGCTGGCCAGCTGTACGGCCGGGTCGCCCTGTTCAATAAAGCGGTCGGGCAAGCCCAGCAGCAGCACAGGCACCGTGCAGCCGTGCTGCTCGAGCACTTCGAGTACGGCACTTCCGGCGCCGCCCATGACCACGTTTTCTTCAACGGTCACCAGCAGGCTGTAGCTGGCGGCGAGTTCGCGCACCAGTTCGACATCCAGCGGTTTGACGAAACGCATGTTGGCGACGGTGGCATCAAACTCTTCGGCAACAGCCATCGCCGGCGCGAGCATCGAACCGAAGGCAAGGATCGCCACGCCGCCCTTGCCCTTGCGCCGTACTTCGCCGCGGCCGACTGGCAGGGCAACCATTTCTTTCTGCACCGGAACACCCGGGCCAGTGCCGCGCGGATAACGCACGGCCACCGGGGTGTTCATCTGGAATGCGGTGTGGAGCATCTGCCGGCACTCGTTTTCATCGGCAGGTGTCATCACCGTCATGTTCGGCAGGCAGCGCAGATAACTCAGGTCAAAGCTGCCGTTATGCGTCGCGCCGTCGGCGCCGACGAGACCGCCGCGGTCCAGCGCGAACACCACCGGCAGATTCTGGATCTGCACGTCATGGATCAGCTGGTCGTAACCGCGCTGCAGGAAAGTCGAATAAATCGCGACCACCGGTTTGTAACCTTCGCAGGCCACACCAGCGGCGAAGGTCACCGCGTGCTGTTCGGCAATGCCGACGTCGAAGTAACGTTTCGGATACTGCTGCGCGAACTTGACCATGCCCGATCCTTCGCGCATCGCCGGCGTCACCGCGACGAGGCGCGGGTCTTTCGCCGCCATGTCACAAAGCCAGTCGCCGAAGACCTGCGTGTAGGTCGGCTTGCCGCCGGACTTGCCGCCGGTAATGCCGGCCTTGTGATCGAACTTCGATACGCCGTGATACAGGATCGGATCGTTCTCGGCGAGTTTGTAGCCCTGGCCCTTTCGCGTGACCACATGCAGGAACTGCGGGCCCTTGAGGCGCTTGATGTTGTTGAGCGTCGGGATCAGCGCATCGAGGTCATGGCCGTCGATCGGGCCGATGTAGTTGAAGCCGAATTCCTCGAACATCGTGCCCGGCGTGACCATGCCCTTGACGTGTTCTTCGGCACGGCGCGCGAGGTCACCGAGCACCTTGGCGCCGAGATCCTTGGCCTTCGCATAAAAACGGCCCGACATCAGCTTGGCGAGGTATTTGTTCAGCGCGCCGACCGGCGGCGAGATTGACATGTCGTTGTCGTTGAGGATCACCAGCAGATCAACGTCCATGTCGCCGGCGTTGTTCATCGCCTCGAAGGCCATGCCCGCGGTCATCGCACCGTCGCCGATGATCGCCACCGCTCGGCGCGGCTCGCCCTTCAGCTTGGACGCCACCGCCATGCCGAGTGCTGCGCTGATCGAGGTGCTCGAATGCGCGGTGCCGAAGGTGTCGTATTCGGATTCGTTACGCTGCGGGAAACCGGACAGGCCTTTCCACATGCGCAGGTTTTTCATGCCCTCGCGGCGGCCGGTGAGGATCTTGTGGCCGTAGGTCTGGTGGCCGACGTCCCACACCAGGCGATCGTTCGGCGTGTCAAACACGTAATGCAGCGCAATGGTCAGTTCGACCGTGCCGAGATTCGACGACAGATGGCCGCCGGTCTGGCTGACGGATTCAACGAGATACTGGCGCAGCTCCTGCGCGAGCCGCGGCAGCTGGCTGCGTTCGAGCAGGCGCAGATCATCCGGCGTGGTGATCGCTTTGAGTAATTCGTATTGCGGACGGTCCATGTCTCCAGCGCCATCCAGTGTCAGTGTGCCGCTCATAACGCCATTGTCTCAGAACTGGCGCAGGACGATGAAATCCGCGAGTTGCGCGAGCCGCGCTGCACGGGCGCCAAAAGGCGCGAGGGCGGCATGGGCTTCTTCGCGCAGCTGCGCGGCCAGCGCCTTGGCCTGGGCAACGCCCATGGCGCTGACGTAGGTGGGTTTGCCCTGCTCGGCATCCTTGCCGGCGGTTTTGCCCAGCGTCGCGGTGGGGGCTTCGGCGTCGAGCACGTCATCGACCACCTGAAAAGCCAGACCGACCGCTTTGGCATAGGCATCAACCCGTGCGAATTCGGCGTCGCTGAGGCCGCTGCCGCAACGTGCGCCAAGCACGGCGGCGGCGCGGATCAGCGCGCCGGTTTTGTGGATGTGCATGAATTCGAGTTCGGGTACGCTCAGCGTCTTGCCGACCGCGGCGAGGTCAATCGCCTGACCGCCGGCCATGCCGCGCGAACCGGATGCGAGGCCGAGCAGCTTGACCATTTCGAGTTGCGCCTTGGCATCGGGCGCCAGCGTGTATTCGCCAAGCAGCTGGAACGAGAGACTCTGCAGCGCATCGCCGACCAGCAGCGCGGTGGCTTCATCGAATTCGACATGGCAGGTCGGCTTGCCGCGACGCAGGACGTCATCGTCCATGCACGGCAGGTCGTCATGCACCAGTGAATAGGCGTGAATGATTTCGACTGCCGCACCGGCGACGGTTACACGCACGGGATCGGCCTGCGACAGTTCACCCGCGGCATAGGCCAGCAGCGGGCGCACGCGTTTGCCGGCGCCGAGCACGGCGTAACGCATCGCGGCGTGCAAGCGCTGCGGCGCGATGTCCGGTGAAGGCAGTGCCTTCAGCAGGAACGCTTCGATGCGCATTTGCCCGGCGGCGGCCCAGGCCTGAAAATCAGTGGAGGTCACAATGAGCGGTGACTACTGCTCGGCAGCGCCGAAATTTTTCAGCACGCCATTTTCCAGAATCTTTACTTGCTGCTGGGCATCCTGCAACTGCGCCTGACAGAACTTGAGCAGTTCAGCGCCGCGCTTGTAGGCGCCGAGCGACTGCTCCAGCGGCATCTGGCCTTCTTCCATCGCTTCAACGATTTTTTCGAGTTCGGCGAGCGCCGTTTCGAAAGTGGGTGCGGCGGATGCGGATTTTGTAGTTTTTGACATGAGGGTGCGTGACCCCGCGGAAAGGTCAGGAAATGTAGCGCAATCAGAGGGTTGCGGTCAACGTTGGCACCCGAAAAACACACGGAACGGTCACCGGCCGGACCGCCCGCTTCGCGCTGCGGACAACAAGCGGCGTGCGTACTATTTGTGTTCGTCCACCGCGCGGGGAATCAGACTCTGCTTGCCCAGCGGTTTCAAAGATGCGTCATCACTGCTAAGGCAAATCTCGCGCATCGCCAGCAGGGCCCGGGCTGCCGCGGTTTCGCGCCAGAACCAGTTTTCGATCGCCAAAGGCGCGAGATTGCCCGGCTGTGCGGCAGCTGCTTCGTAGTAATAAGCCTTGATGTCGTCGCACGCACGTTTCACCGCCATGCCCGCTGACCAATCGGGCACGGGGGGCGCCACCGGGCCGCCCTGCAGATATGCGGCGACATGATGCGCCGCCTCATCCACTGTCGCGGCAAAGACCCCGACAGTGGTGCGGCCGCGGCGTTTTTTCGCCAGGTCGTACCAGGACGCCAGCTGTGCGATCTCTTCAAACATCGCACGACCCAGTTCATCCGCTTTCAGCGGCGCCGCTGCAAAACTGACGGGACAGGCGAAGCCGCCTTGCTGCGTTTCAGTTGCCGGCGCTTCTTCGGGAAAGTCCTCAAGCACCGGTCCTGCCTTACGTTCGAACAAAGACAGCAGCGCATGCAACACCCGACGCTGGAAGTCCGGATCGTTCGGCACACCCAGTGGACGTCCAAGCATGAAAGGCACCCACAAGGCCCGCGGTGGCCGTATCGCTGCAGTCTGCTCGCGGATCAGGCTGATCTGGGCGGTCGCAATACCTTCCCGTTCCAGGTAGTGGCTCAGTGCGCCCACGGCGCACGTGCAGTTGGGTCAGACCGGCGTCAGCACTACCGCGTCTACGCGGTCCTTTTTCAGCAGTGCGGCTAGCTCACGGGCCTTGGGTTCGAGTGCGCGGATCGGCGCAGCCCCCATGAATGAATAATGGAAATCCGCAACCTCGCCGATCACCCCGCCTGCGGCCAGTTCACGCAGCCGCTGCAGCGGAAATGCGACGTTGAGGTCTTCCTGAAAGCCGGTACGGTCGAAATTGACCGACATGTGGCTCATCACCAGATCGCCCGGCGGCGTATCGCCGGGAATCACGCGGTAGTCCGTTGCACCGGCGGCGAACGGACGATCATCGCGCACATGGATTCCTGCCGTGGTGACAATCGCGACGCGGCGCTCACGCAATGGTGAACCCGCAACAAACGGTGTGTGGCCGAAATCCGGAAGATCGTCGATCTTGTCGAGATGGTGCTTGCGTTCTGCTTCGGGAAAATCGCTCAATCGCGCCATATCATCTCCATTTTGATCGCCCTCACGCCTGCAACAAGCCTGCAGAGACCATAGTTTGTCACAGCAACCATTTTATTTGTGGAGACAGCGCAGCATTACTGCTGCGATATCGCTCAGCACTGCTCGATCGGGATTGGCCTTGCCGACCAGTCGTAAACCCTGGATGGCGGACACCAGAAAACGCGCCAGCGATGCCACATCCGCATCCGCCGCAATTTCACCACGTGCCCGCGCGCGTGAGAGCGCGTCCTCAAACGCGGCTTCGATCCGCGCCAGACTCTGCCGCACGCGGGCCGCCGTGGCGCGATCCTGCGCTGCAAGCTCGGTGGCGCAATTGCCGATGAAGCAGCCGGCGCGGCCCGGCCCGGCCACGATGCGGTCGATCAATCCGTCGATGAATCCGCTGATCGCCTTGAGTATCGCCGTGTCTCCGGATAACGCTGTATCAATTCGCAACAGCGTTTGCGCTTCGTAACGTTCCAGAGACCGGTGCAGCAAGGCGCGCTTGCCACCATAAGCCGCATAAAGGCTGGAGCGGCTGAGCCCGGTGACCGTGCATAAATCATCAATGGAAGTGCCGCGATAACCCCGGGCCCAGAAGGCCTGCATTGCCTTCTCGACTGCAGCGTCAGCGTCAAATTCTCGCGGCCTGGCCACTAGCGCACAGCCTCCGCGGCGAGTCCGGCAAGGGCTTTCTGCAGATTGGGCACTACGGCGCAGTTGCCGGCTTCGTGGCGTTTGCCGAGATAAGCGGGATCGTTGTAGCCCAGCCAGTTCTGCCCTGCGGCATCCTGCCACGCCAGTACTTTGAGCGGCAGATCAATGCCGGCAGTCTGCGCGCATTCCATCAAGGGTGTGCCGCCCTGCGGGTTGCCGAACACCAGCAGTTCCGTGGGGCGCAGATCCTTGCCGATTTTTTTTGCGCCGGCAGCATGATCGACGCGCAGGAATATATTGAGTCCCTTTCCCTTCGCCGCGGCCTCGAAACGATCCATCGTGTCTTTGACACTGTGTGCGCTTTTTACGGCGACCAGTCCGTCAGCAGCGCTGGCGTATGCAGCAGACAGGGCGAGCAGCGATCCGATAATGATGCGGTTCACGAACATGGTCATCTCCATCGAGTTATTTGGCGTGCACGCCGGGCGTCCAGCCGGATGCCGTCAGATGTGCACGGGCAAATTCCAGCGGATGATCTTCAAGTTGCGTCGCCAGTGTGTCGTTCCAGCGGTTCATCCAGCCGAACATGGAGATCACCGACACGATCTCGATGATGCCGTCTTCGGAATAATGTTTTTTCAGCTCATCGAAATGCGCATCAGTCACCGAAGGCGGCGTACCGCCGGCGGCCAGCGCCAGATTGAGGGCGGCGCGCTCGGCCGGCGTAAACAGCGGGCTGGACTGGAACTGCCACAAGGCATGCAGCTTCTCGTCTGCCACCTTGCCGCGCTCGACGGCGTTTTCGGCATTGTGCGCGGTGCAGTAGCGGCAGCCGGCAGCGTTGCTGACGACTTCGGCGATCATGAAGCGCAGTGTCGGCGGGATTTCGCCGGCATCGGCCATCACCGCATCCCGCAGTTCGCGCACCAGCCTGAAGATCCGCGGTTTGCGCGCCAGGGTCAGCCAGCTGTTGGGCACATAACCGCGCTGCTTGCGCGCTTTTTCAAAGTCCGGCGCGAGTTCCGACAGCCGTTCGGCGGATGCGGGTGATATGCGTGACATGAGATGGGTTCCTTTTACTTTTAAATTGTTTATTTGAAAATGTAATGTCAGCCACAATCGTCAGCCACGACCGAAAGAATCAGATTGGGGCTATCAGGAGGGCTATTACTTGGACTATTACTTTTTACTTATCTTTGAAGCTTTCCCGAATCATTATAGAATGATCGTTCCATAATGCAATATGCGCAGGCGGCTTTCTGCTGCGCGTCGATATCATGGCGGCCGGCAATTCATGCTATGAAAGAAATACGCGGCCTGTAAGGATCCCGTCACTCGTCCGACTGACTGGTGATCCCTGTGCGTAACCGTAATTTTCTGGAGCTTTTTGATGCATGCCACACTGCCCTTGCTGGAAACCACCGATTTTCCGGCGATTCGCCGCAAACTGGTCGAAACCCTTCAGGTCAATCTCGGCTACAAGTGCAACCAAAGCTGCCTGCACTGCCACGTCAATGCCGGACCGACGCGCACGGAACTGATGTCGCGCGAGACCATTTTTGAAGTCGTCGCCTTCCTCAAGGCGGCCAACATCCGCACTCTCGACCTCACCGGCGGCGCACCGGAACTGAATCCGCACTTCCGCCTGCTGGTCGAATCCGCTCGCGCGCTTGGCGTACGGGTCATCGACCGTTGCAACCTGACCATCCTGTTCGAGCCCGGACATGAAGATCTCGCGCAGTTCCTCGCCAGGCAGCAGGTGGAAATCACGGCCTCGCTGCCCTGTTATCAGGAAGACAACGTTGACCGCCAGCGCGGCAAGGGCGTATTCGAGACCAGCATCCGTGCGCTGCAGAAGCTCAACAGCCTCGGCTACGCACAGCCAGAATCACCGCTGAAGCTGAACCTGGTCTACAACCCGCAGGGCCCCGTGCTGCCGCCTGACCAGCGCGGCCTGCGGCGCGATTACCAGAAACGCCTGTTCGAAGACTACGGTGTGGTATTCAACGAACTGTATGCGCTGACCAACATGCCGATCCAGCGCTTCGGCAGCACTCTTGTTTCAAAAGGCCAGTTCGATCCGTACATGACACTGCTGAAAAATGCCTATCGCGCCGAGAACCTGGATACCGTGATGTGCAGGACGCTGTTGTCGGTGGATTGGCAAGGTTATGTCTATGACTGCGACTTCAACCAGATGCTGGAGCTGCCGCTGCAGTGGAAAGGCCGTCCGCGCACGCATCTGCGCGAACTGATCGGCGCCGACCTCGAGCGCAATCCCATCATCGTGAAAGACCATTGCTACGGTTGCACCGCCGGACAGGGCTCGAGCTGTGGCGGCGCGCTGGATTCGTGAAACGCATCGCTGCGACAAAGAGATAAAGGAAATTTGTGATGCTGGATTCGGCTTTCGCCATCTATTTCTGGGGTTTCCTGTTGCTGTATGGCGGCGTGATGTACGCGATTTCGCCGAACGCGCGCAGCGCAGCGAGTTTCTTCAACGGCAGCGACGACAGCGGCCGGCCGGCCACCGAGTGGGCGCTGATGTGCAGCATTTTCATCAGTTGGATTTTCGCCAAGTCGGTCACCAATGCCGCCAACCTCGGTGCCGCCTGGGGTGTGGTCGGCGGCCTCGCCTACGCCACATACTGGCTGTCGATCCCGGTTGCGGGTCTCACCATCTACTGGCTGCGCACCCGCCACGGTGCCACCGGACTGGTGCCCTTCCTGATCGCACGCTACGGCCGCTTCGCCGCGATCGCGTTCACGCTGGCGATCCTGATCCGGCTCTACAACGAAGTGTGGAGCAACACCGCGGTGGTCGGCGCCTACTACGGCAATGCCGGGGAATGGACCTTCATTGCTTCGGCCCTGCTGTTCACCGCGGTTACCCTCGGCTACAGCCTGAAGGGCGGACTGCGCAGTTCCATCGTCACCGATGTGATCCAGGCGGTGCTGTTCGTGATTGTGCTCGGCGTCGTGCTGTTCCTGGTGCTGCCAAAGCACGGCCTGGGCACGCTGCTTACGGTGGGCGATTTCCGTCTCAACGCCGGCGTTGACCTGCTGCTGGTCGCGCTGCTGCAGGTGGTGTCGTATCCCTTTCATGACCCGGTGCTGACCGATCGCGGCTTCATCACCCGCGAGAAAACCATGCTGCGCGCGATGATCGTCGCCGGCGTTCTGGGATTCATCTGCATCTTTGCCTTCAGCCTGGTCGGCGTTCACGCGCGACTCGAAGGCCTGCCTGCCGGTGACAACATGCCGGGCGCAGTGGCTGGCGCATTCGGTGTCTTGCCCTACCTGCTGATGACAGTGGTGATGATCATGGCGGCGGGTTCGACGCTGGATTCAACCTTTTCCGCGGTCGCCAAATCGGTTGGCCAGGAAATGCCGATGCTGGCGGGGCGCAAGCCCGGCACCCGCGCCATGGTTGTCGGCATGTGGACCATGGCCGCCTTCGCACTGCTGGGCAACCTGCCGATGATCGCCGGCACCGACATCCTCAAGGCCACCACTGTCAGCGGCACCATGGTGATGGGCCTTGCTCCGGTGTTTCTGCTGGCACCGCTGATCAGGCATTCACCATGGAGTTTTCATTTGGCATTCTGGCCCGGCATCCTCCTTGGCATCCTGCTCGCCATTGGCATGATCCCGGCCTCGTGGGCCATCGGCGACGGTAAATACGCCCTGCTGCTTGGCGTCAATTTCTACGGACTCTTGATCTGCATTGCGGGATTCCTGCTGCCGGTCGCGTGGCAGAGAATGAACGGCAGGCGATGAAACCCGGCCGTAGTTGTCCGCTTGAATACCGCTATGCGCCGGAGTCGCTGAACCGTCCAGCGGATTTCAGCGCGGATACGCTGTATGTCATCGGCGGCCTGTACGGCAACCTTCAAGCACTGCAAGCCATCAGCGTGCTGGCGACCGCTGAACCGGCCCCGGTAACGCTGGTGTTCAACGGCGACTTCAACTGGTTCAACTGTGATGCTCCGGGTTTTGCTGCCATCAACGAAGCAGTCCTTGGCCACCACGCCCTGCGCGGCAATGTCGAAACCGAATTGGTAAACGATGAGGATACGGAGGGATGCGGCTGCGCCTATCCGGACAGTGTCAGCGATGACGACGTCGAACGTTCAAACGCGATTGAGGCACGTTTGCGCGAAACAGCAAAGGTGTTTCCCGAACTGCGCGCAAGGCTCGCCGCACTGCCGATGACGCTGACTGCAGAGGTCGGCGGCCTGCGCGTGGCGATCGTACATGGCGACTGCGAGTCGCTGGCCGGATGGAATTACGACGAATCCGCACTGCGTGATGCAGCCGGTCACGCACGCATCTCCGCACACCTGCAAGCCGCCGGTGCGCGCATCATTGCCTGCAGCCACACCTGTCTACCAATCGCCCTTGCACTGGATACCGCGAACGGCAAGTCGGCATTGTTCAACAATGGCGCGGCCGGTATGCCGAACTTCGCCGGCACCGCTTTTGGCGTCATCACCCGCATTTCAACTCGCCCCGCGGCCACCACGTCCACGCTCTATGGTACGGTCATCGACAATCTCCACGTCGATGCACTGGCCGTACATTTTGATCAGGACGTTTGGCAAAAAAACTTTGCCGCCAACTGGCCCGGGGGCAGCGCGGCGAAAATCTCCTATGGCAAGCGCATCGCCAATGGACCACGTTACGGGCTAAATCGCGCGATGGGGCCGGGCATCCGCATCAGCCATACATTGCTGCAACAAGTCAGTGCTGCCGGGAGAAGGATTTGAGTAAAAGCAAACTGCTGGTGATTGCAATCGTCGTGGCTGCCATTGCCGCTTTTTTCATATTTGACCTGAAGCAGTACGTATCGCTGGATTATTTCCAGTCGCAACGTGCGGCCATTGAAGCCGCCGTAGCCGCGAACCCGTTACGAGCCGGTCTGCTGTTTTTCGCGGTTTACGTTGCTGCCACCGGGTTATCCCTGCCGGGCGCCTCGGTGTTGACGCTGATTGCCGGCGCCATATTCGGATTGCTCTGGGGAACCCTCATCGTGTCATTCGCCTCGACCATCGGGGCCACGCTGGCTTTCCTGACATCACGCTTCCTGCTGCGGGATTGGGTGCAGCAGCGCTTCGGCGACAGGCTGCGACCGATCAACGATGGCATTGCGCGCGAAGGTGCGTTCTACCTGTTCGCGCTGCGCCTGGTACCGGCGTTTCCGTTCTTTGCAGTGAACCTGCTGATGGGACTGACGCCGATCCGCACCTGGACCTATTACTGGATCAGTCAACTCGGCATGTTTGCCGGCACCGTGGTCTATGTTTACGCAGGAACCCAGCTCGGTGAGTTCCGTATTTCGGCGGGACTGGTTGGCGCATTCGTATTACTGGGACTGTTCCCGCTGATCGCGAAAAAAACCCTCGATGCACTCAAGGCGCGCAAGGTCTATGCCGGCTGGACGCGCCCGAAAACCTTCGACCGCAATCTGGTAGTGATCGGCGGCGGCTCCGCCGGTCTGGTGTCGGCTTATATCGCCGCCGCAGTGAAGGCAAAGGTGACCCTGGTCGAGAAACACAAAATGGGCGGCGATTGCCTGAACACCGGCTGCGTGCCGTCAAAAGCGCTGATCAAGTCGGCGAAGCTGGTGGCCACGATGAAACACGCAGCCGATTACGGCCTGAAAAACGCGCAGGCGGATTTTGATTTCGCCGAGGTGATGGAACGCGTGCAGCGCGTGGTGCGCGAGGTCGAACCGCATGATTCCATCGAGCGCTACACCGCGCTGGGCGTCGAGTGCATCACCGGCACCGCAAAAATCACTTCGCCGTGGTCGGTGGAAATCACCGACGACACCGGAAAACGCACGCTGACCACCCGCGGCATCATCATCGCCGCCGGGGCGCGCCCCTTCGTGCCGCCGATCCCCGGCATTGAAGAAACGGGTTACCTGACCTCGGACACTCTGTGGGCGCTGCGCCAGTTGCCGCAGCGCCTGGTGGTGCTCGGCGGCGGACCGATCGGTTGCGAGCTCACGCAATGTTTCGCCCGCCTCGGCGCGCAGGTCACCCAGGTCGAGATGCTGCCGCGGATCATGGTGCGCGAAGATCCGGAAATCTCGGACATGGTGCTGCAGCGCTTCCGCAACGAAGGCGTCAATGTACTGGTGAACCACAAGGCGCAGCGTTTCGCGATCGAGGATGGCGAGAAGGTGCTGTACTGCGAGCATGACGGCTACACCGTGCGCATCGTGTTTGACGCCGTGCTCTGCGCGGTCGGTCGTGTCGCCAACACCGCGGGCTACGGCCTCGAAGAACTCGGCATTCCGGTGACCAGGGCTCGCACCGTCGAAGTCAACGAGTTCATGCAGACGAAATATCCGAACATCCTCGCCTGCGGCGACGTCGCCGGCCCCTATCAGTTCACGCACACGGCGGCACATACTGCCTGGTACGCGGCCGTCAACGGCCTTTTCAGCGGCTACAAAAAATTCCGCGCCGACTTTTCGGTCATTCCTTGGGCGACCTTCACCGACCCAGAAGTGGCGCGCGTCGGCCTCAACGAAACCGAAGCGAAAGAAAAAAATATTCCTTACGAAGTCACCACCTACGGCATCGACGATCTCGACCGCGCCATCGCCGACGGCAGCGCCCACGGCCTGGTGAAGGTGCTGACCGTACCCGGCAAGGACAAAATCATTGGCGCCACCATCGCCGGTGAACACGCGGGTGATCTGATTATCGAATTCGTCAGCGCGATGAAACACGGCATCGGGCTTAACAAGATCCTCGGCACCATCCACATCTACCCGACACTGGCCGAAGCCAACAAATACGTCGCCGGGAACTGGAAGCGCAATCACGCACCCAAGGGACTATTGGAGTGGGTGGAGAAGTTTCACGCATGGCGGCGAGGTTGAACCAAGCTGTCACTTACAACCCCTTGTGAGTCGCCGAGTATCGCAGCCGGTCCGGGGGCCTTCGGCGAGCACTGTCTGAGCGCGCAGCGCGAGTTGCGCGCCCCGAAGGAAGTCACCTTGGGTGGCAGCCGCCCGGGCCGGCGAGAAACACAGGGCACCCCGAAGGGGCGACGAGCCAGGGCGGCCTTTTCTTTGGTCACTTTCTTTTGGCTGCACAAAAGAAAGTGACTAGCCGCCGGGCTACCCCCGGCGAACTTGAATTCGGCGTATCAAACAAAAACAGAAACCACAAAAACCTCACACCCCCCGCAGTAAATTCCCCCCCATGAAAAAACTTTTCCTCACCCTCCTCCTCGCTCTGTTGCCGCTTGCCGCAACCGCCCAATCCTTCGACCACGACCACAAACCCTGGGCCACCCTGCTCAAAAAACACGTCGTCCTCATCAACGACAGCAAGTCCTCGCAAGTCCGCTACGCCGGCTTCGCGCAGGACCGCGCCGAACTCAAAGCCTATCTCGCCACGCTGTCCAAAGTGACACAGGCCGAATTCAATACCTGGAACAAAGCCCAGCAAATGGCCTTCCTGATCAATGCCTATAACGCCTTCACGGTCGAAAAAATCCTTATCCGTTATCCGAACCTCAAATCAATCCGGGATTTCGGATTGGTGATCGGCAACCCCTTCAAGGACAAATTCTTCACGTTACTGGGCCGCGAACATTCGCTGGACATGATCGAACACGAAACCCTGCGCAAACCCGGCGCCTACAATGAGCCGCGCGTGCATTTCGCAGTGAATTGCGCATCAACGGGCTGCCCGATGCTGCGTGAGGAACCCTATGTCGCCACGCGCCTTGATGCCCAACTGGAAGAGCAGACCCGGCGCTTCCTCTCGGACCGCAGCCGCAACCGCTACAACGTGCAGGACAACGCACTGGAGGTCTCGCAGATATTCAAGTGGTTCGAGAGTGACTGGAGCAGCGGCTACCGCGGTTTCGACGGCAAAAGCCCGCCGATGCAGTCGCGCGAACAGTTTTTTGCGAAATATGCAGCACTGCTTACCGATTCACCAGCACAGCAGCAGATCATTGCCGATCGCAAGGCCACGATCCGGCATCTGGATTATGATTGGACGTTGAACGACGCCAAAAAATAACTGCTGATGTCGCTATCACTGATCGTCCCTACACTGAATGAAGCCCACGGCATCATCGAAATGCTGCAAGCCTTGCAGCCATTGCGGGACCGTGGCTGCGAGGTCATCGTGGTGGACGGCGGCAGTTCCGATCACACTCCAGTGCTGGCGCGACGCTGGTGCGATCTGGTACTGCGGGCACCCGGTGGTCGCGCCAGACAGATGAATGCCGGCGCAACTGCTGCCAGCGGAGAGATACTCTGTTTCCTGCATGCGGATTCTTTTTTGCCGGAGGGCGCCGACGGACTGATCGTCGCTGGCCTCGCACGCGGCCGGCGCAGTTGGGGACGTTTCGACGTGACGATCTCCGGCTCAAACCCGATGTTGCGCGTGATTGCATGGATGATGAACTGGCGTTCGCGAATCACCGGCATCGCCACCGGTGACCAGGGTCTGTTCATGACGCGCTCGGTGTTTGAAGCCGCCGGACGATTTCCTGAAATCGCGCTGATGGAAGACATTGCGCTGACAAGTCAACTTAAGCGCTACGGCAAACCGCTGTGCATCACCCATCGGCTGACCACCTCCGGGCGGCGCTGGGAAAAACACGGGCTGTGGCGCACGGTATTGCTGATGTGGCGACTGCGGCTCGCTTACTTTCTAGGCGCGGACCCCAATCGGCTGGCTGCCCGGTATGTCCGCCACAAACCCTGATCTGACGATAATCGTTTTCGCCAAAGCACCGGTACCCGGCACGACAAAGACGCGCCTGATCCCGCTGCTCGGTGCGGAACAGGCTGCAGCATTGCAGGCGCGCCTGCTCCGGCATGCCCTCGCAACAGCATCCGCAGCAGCACCGGCCCGCGTAGAACTGTGGTGTGCACCGGATACCAGCCATCCGGCGCTGATTGCAGCGGCACAGGCTTGCAGCGCAACACTGCATGTCCAGCACGGCAGCGATCTGGGTGCGCGCATGGCAAATGCCTTCACCAACGCACTGCAGCGGACGCCTCATGCCCTCTGCATCGGCACCGACTGTCCGGCGCTGACCGTACAACACCTGCATGATGCCGCCGCAGCGCTGCGCGCAAACCACGATGCCGTATTCGTGCCGGCGGAAGACGGCGGCTATACATTGGTCGGGCTTTCACGAAACGAATCGCGCTTGTTCGACAACATCACCTGGAGTAGCGAGCACGTGATGCAGCAGACGCGCGAACGCACCCGCGCCTGCGGGCTGCGCTGGCACGAACTGGAAACCCTGTGGGACGTCGACCGGCCGGAAGACTGGCAACGCCTGCAGCAATCAGGGCTGCTCGATGCAACACCGTCGCCGGCCTGAGTGTCTTCGAACACTGCTGGCGGCGTTGGCGCTGTTGGCAGTGGCAACGGCTTATGCGGTTGAGGATCGCGTTGTCGCCGCAGCTTTTTCCGCTGCACGGCCCGGCACGACACTCCCTGCCGGCTGGTTGCCCTTGGAAGCAGCCAACATCAAAGTGCGTACGCGCTACACGCTGGTGGATGACAACGGCACAACGGTATTGCGCGCCGATTCCGAACGGGGCGCTTCTGGACTTTCACGCCAGTTGCGCATCAATCCTTCCGAATTTCCGTGGATGCGCTGGCGCTGGAAAATCAGCAACCTCATCGAAACTGCGGATCTGCACACGAAGGACGGTGATGATTTTCCGGCCCGGATCTATGTCATGTTTGATTACCCGCTGGAAAAACTGTCCTTCCTGGAACGCAACAAGCTGCGATTGGCGAGAACATTGTTTGACCCGAACCTGCCTGCGGCGACGCTGTGTTACGTGTGGGACGGCAAGGCGGCCAAGGACGCCATCGCGTCGAGCGCGTATACCGACCGTGTAAAAATCTTTGTCGTCGAGTCAGGCGCCAGCCGGGTCAGGCAATGGGTGGATGTCGAACGCAACATCGCGCGTGATTTCCGCGCGGCCTTCGGTGAGGATGTACCGCCCGTCAGCGCCATTGCCGTGGCCACCGACACTGATAACACAGGTACTTTTGCAACAGCCCATTTCGGCGATATTTCTTTTAATAAACATCAAGTTAAGACACCACCCGCAAGCACGGCAACGAATCCCTGAGGAAATTGTTGTTGCCTTTTAGGGGGGGCTGGGGAAGAATGGCCGCTCATTTTTGACGCGGCTTCACTGCACTAGAATCAGCGCTAAAAAACTTTAAGAATCAGGCCCTTGAAACCTCATCGACGGCTGACCAACCCGTAACTTTCGCACCTGCTGCATGTCCGATCTCTCCAGCGTTTCCGCGTTCGGCAAAACATCCACGCAACTCCCTGTACAGTGGTATTTCGATCCGCATATCTATGAGGTCGAAAAACGACTGCTGTTCGACAATGGCCCGGGTTATGTCGGCCATGAACTGATGGTCCCGAACAGCGGCGACTACCATGCACTGGCGTGGCTGGATAACGCGCAAGCGCTGGTGCGCAACGCCAAGGGCATCGACCTGATTTCGAATATCTGCCGCCACCGTCAGGCGATCATCCTGAAAGATCGCGGCAACACCAAGAACATCATCTGTCCGCTGCATCGCTGGACCTACGGCCTCGATGGCAAGCTGCTCGGTGCGCCGCATTTCCCCGACAGCCCCTGCCTCGATCTCGCGCGAACGCCGCTGACCAACTGGAACGGCCTGCTGTTCGCGGGACGCCGCGATATTGCGAGCGATCTGGCGAAGCTCGGCGTGATGAAGGATCTGGATTTCTCCGGCTACATGCTTGATCGCGTCGAGATCGACGAATACGCCTGCAACTGGAAAACCTTCATCGAGGTTTACCTGGAGGACTATCACGTCGAACCCTTCCATCCGGGACTCGGCCACTTCGTCAACGTCAATGACCTGCGCTGGGAATTCGGCGACTGGTACAGCGTGCAGACCTGCGGCATCGCCAACAAGCTCGCGCGTCCGGGCAGCACCGTCTACCAGCGCTGGCATGACCACGTGCTGCGTTACGGCGAAGGCAAGACACCGGCTCACGGCGCAATCTGGCTGACCTATTTCCCGAACATCATGGTCGAGTGGTATCCGCATGTGCTGGTGGTCAGCACCATCGTTCCGCGCGGTCCCGAAGCCTGCAGCAACGTGGTCGAGTTCTATTACCCGGAAGACATCGCGCTGTTCGAGCGCGAATTTGTCGAGGCCGAACAGGCCGCTTACCGCGAAACTGCAGTAGAGGATGCCGAGATCATCACGCGCATGACCGATGGTCGGCGCGCGTTGTGGCGGCAGGGTCGCAGCGAAGTAGGTCCCTACCAGTCACCATTGGAAGACGGCATGGTACATTTCCACGAATTCCTGCGGCGCGAAGTGGAACCCCAGCTCTAAAAATAATTTTCTTTAAATACAAGTATTTACATAATTAATACGGTGGCCGCAAGCTGCCGTTTTTATTTGCGGCGCTTGATTTTCGGTCGGCGTTTGCTACCTTTGCCGCTCCCGCTTCCACCGGATTGCCGCGATGGCCCACAAGACGCTGATCAGTGCCGACGAAACCGCAGCCCATCTGAAAGATCCGGACTGGGTCATTTGCGATTGTCGGCATGACCTTGCCGATTACAGCGCCGGCTACCGCGCTTACCGCAACGGCCATATCCCCGGCGCGCGCTTTCTGCATCTGGATGTTGATCTGTCCGGCCCGAAAACCGGCCTGACCGGTCGCCATCCATTACCGCACCCCGCAACCTTCTCGTTGCGACTCGGCGCGCTCGGTATCGACAACAGCAAGCAGGTCGTTGCCTATGACGACAGCGGCGGCCCCTTCGCTGCACGCCTGTGGTGGATGCTGCGCTGGGTTGGACACGAGCGTGTGGCAGTGCTCGACGGCGGCTGGAATGCATGGCAGCAAGCCGGATTACCTTATACGGTTGCACAACCGGAAATCGAACCAGCCATTTTCAGCATGCGCGTGCAGTCACAAATTGCTGTCGACAGCAAACAAATCCTCACCGACCTGCAGGAACGCAGGACGCAAATCATCGATGCCCGCGCGCCGGATCGCTATCGCGGTGAAAACGAAACGCTGGATCCCGTCGCCGGTCATATACCGGGCGCCATCAACCGATTCTTCAAGCTCAATCTCGGTGATGACGGGCGTTTCAAATCGCCAGCGATACTTAAGCAGGAATTTGCAGTGATGCTAAACGGTCGCCATCCACAGACCGTCATCCACCAATGCGGCTCCGGCGTGACCGCGTGCCACAATCTTCTGGCGATGGAGCTTGCCGGGATGAACGGTTCACGACTCTACCCGGGATCCTGGAGCGAATGGGTCAGTGACCGCCGCCGCCCGGTCGCCGGCGGCAGCAACTGAATCAAGCGTCACGCGGGCTCTTCGCTTGAATCTGCTGCTTGCAGATCTGGTACTGATCGCTCATTTCACATTCGTGCTGTTCGTGGTCGCGGGATTGCCGCTGATCTGGATCGGCGCAGCTGCCGGCTGGGGTTGGGTACGTCATTTCGGGTTTCGTGCATCCCATCTTGCGGCAATCCTCATCGTCAGCACCGAGGCGCTCGCAGGAATCTGGTGCCCGCTGACTCTTCTGGAAGATGCACTGCGCGGCAATTCAGCAGACAAAGGTTTTATCGCGCGCTGGCTGCATGCGCTGCTGTATTACGATCTGCCCTTATGGATGTTCACCGCAGCCTATCTTGCATTTTCCGTCCTGGTCGTACTGACCTGGTGGCACATACCACCGATAAGCAAGCGATCATGAAAAAGGGGCGCAAAGCGCCCCTTTTTCGTTGCCGGAAGTACGTACGAAGATTAGGCCAGCGCTTCTGCCCAGATGTTGCGGGCCCAGCCCCAGGCGTAATTACCTTCAGAAACGCTCGCTGCAGTTGAAACACCGCCACTCCCCTTGACCGCCACCATCGTCTTCTGCGCCGCATCGTAACGGTGCACCGAAGCCACGTGCATCGCGCTGTCGCCGCTGACGAAGCTGTAACAGGTGTTCATCATCATGGTATCGGTATTCACCGGCTGACCCTTGAGCAGTGCGATCACACCTGCCGCGCAAACTTTCGCATGCTGGTTGGCCATGCTTCCCGACTTCGGCATTGCTGGTGCGGAAAGTGTTGCGTCGCCAAGCACATGCACGCCCTTGACTGCAGTTGATTCACAGGTGGTCCAGTCAACACCGCACCAGCGGTTGTTGGCCGTAATGAGGCCACTGCGGACTGCGATATCGGCGGCGCGCTGTGCCGGCACCACGTTGATGACGTCGGCCTTGACGTCGTCAAACTGCAGCTTGACGGTCATGCCTTTGACATCAACATCCGCGATCTCGCTGTTCGGGCGATATTCGATCATGCCTTTGTAGGCACCATTCCACGCCGCCAGAAACAGACCCTTCTTGGAGGTGATATCCGGGTTCGAATCCAGTACGAGAATTTTCGATTTGGGTTTCGCCTTCTTGAAATAGCTGGCGACCTGGCACACACGTTCATAGGGGCCCGGCGGGCAGCGATACGGCGCCATCGGAATCTGCAGCGCGTAGACGCCACCGTCCCTCATCGATTCCAGCTGTTTGCGCAATGCAACGGTCTGCGCACCGGCTTTCCACGCATGAAGTATCCGCGACTGGGCATCGGCGGATTTCAATGCCGGAATCTGATCGAGCATGAATTCAATGCCCGGCGATACCACGACACGGTCATAGGGCAAGGTCTGTCCGCCGGCGAGCGCGACCTGGCGTTTTTGCGCGTCAATGGCGACCGCCGTATCACGGACCACACGGATGCCGCGACTGCGCAGTCCATCATAACTGAACGATATCTGTGACATTTGCGCATTGCCGCCGATCACGAGGTTGCTGATCGGGCAGGACACGAAATGTTCGTTGGGCTCGACCAGGGTCACGTCGATGTCCGGCGCCCACAATTTGATGTATTTCGCAGCGGTTGCGCCGCCGTAACCGCCGCCGATCACCACAACACGCCCAGCGCTGCCGCTGCCACCCGTTGCACAACCGGCGAGTGTCGCAACACCTGCGCCCGCCGAAGCCCATTTGATGAATTCGCGTCTGGATAAAGTCATGTTGTTCTCCTATCGCGCGGCCGGCGCGGCTGCCGCGCGACCGGGCGTCACCGCCGCAAAATAACCAGCAATCAACCCCAGCTGTTCTTCGGTATAACCCTTGACATGCTGGTGCATGATCGTTGCCGGACGTTTGCTTTCGCGAAACTCCTGCAACTGCTTCAGCAGATAATTGCGATTCTGTCCGGCCAGACTGGGTGGCACGCCTTCCACACTGTGCCCGTCAGTGCCATGACAGGTAAAACAGGTGGCGGCGAGACTGCGTGCATAACTCGCTTTGGGATCCGATCCAGCAGGCTGCATTGCGCCAGCCACCGAGGTTGCGAATGTCATTGCGGATTGCGACCAGGCATTGCCGGCAGCAAGGAGAAGCATCAATAGCAGAATTCTGGGCATTGTTTCACTCCTGAAAAGTAAGGCTCCGCTGGCATGGCGCGATTCGACCATGATGCATCAGTTTTTTTTATGAAGTTAGTGTCAGCGCAAATAGCATTGCTGTCAAGAAAACGGCGGCCATGCGGCCGCCGTTGCCCACACCACCTCGAATATCAGGCGACGCTGACAGGTTCCTCGGCAAACTCCAGCCGCACCTTGCCCGCAGCATCAAGATCGACCGTCACCTTGCCGCCATTGGCCAGACGACCGAACAACAGTTCGTCGGCCAGCGCGCTGCGGATGGTGTCCTGGATCAACCGCGACATCGGACGCGCGCCCATCTGCGGGTCGAAACCTTTTTCCGCCAGATGTTCGCGCAGCGCAGGGGTAAAGCTGATGTCGACTTTCTTCTCATGCAACTGCTCTTCCAGTTGCATCAGGAACTTGTCAACCACACGCAGGATGATCGACCGGTCCAGCGACTGGAAGGAGATGATGCCGTCGAGCCGGTTGCGGAACTCCGGCGTGAACATCCGCTTGATTTCGCCCATTTCGTCGCCCGACTGCCTGGAAGCGGTGAAGCCCATCGACGTCTTCGACAGTTCGGCGGCGCCGGCATTGGTGGTCATGATGATTACCACGTTGCGGAAATCCGCCTTGCGGCCGTTGTTGTCGGTGAGCGTGCCGTGATCCATCACTTGCAGCAGGATGTTGAAAATATCCGGATGTGCTTTTTCGATTTCGTCGAGCAGCAGCACCGAGTAGGGATTCTTGGTGATGGCTTCCGTCAGCAACCCGCCCTGGTCAAAACCGATGTATCCGGGCGGCGCACCGATCAGCCTTGAAACGGCATGACGCTCCATGTATTCCGACATGTCGAAACGCAGCAATTCCACGCCCATCACATAGGCCAGCTGACGCGCCACTTCGGTCTTACCGACGCCAGTCGGGCCGCTGAACAGGAAACTGCCGATCGGTTTGACCGGGTTGCCAAGGCCGCTGCGCGCCATGCGGATCGCCGCGGTCAGGGCACTGATTGCCTTGTCCTGCCCGAACACCACGGCCTTGAGGTCGCGATCCAGGGTTTTCAGCGCATTGCGATCATCCACCGAAACAGTCTGCGCAGGTATGCGCGTGATCTTGGCGATGATTTCTTCAATCTCGTGCTTGCCGATCACACGTTTCTGTTTGGACTTCGGCAGAATTTTTTGCGCTGCGCCAGCCTCGTCGATGACGTCGATGGCCTTGTCCGGCAGATGGCGGTCATTGATGAATCGTGCGGACAATTCAGCAGCCGCGCTCAGCGCAGCGGGCTGGTATTTCACACCATGATGTTCTTCGAAGCGGGACTTCAAACCCTTCAAGATGGCGATTGTCTCGGCAACCGATGGCTCGTTGACATCGATTTTCTGGAAGCGGCGCGACAGCGCATGGTCTTTCTCGAACACGCCGCGGTATTCGTTGTAAGTTGTCGCGCCAATACACTTGAGCTGGCCGCTGGAGAGTGCCGGCTTCAGCAGATTGGAAGCATCCAGGGTGCCGCCTGATGCGGCACCAGCGCCGATCAGAGTATGGATTTCGTCGATGAACAGGATCGCGTGCGGATTCTCGTTTAGCTGCTTCAGCACAGCCTTGAGCCTTTGCTCGAAATCACCGCGATACTTTGTGCCGGCCAGCAATGCACCCATGTCCAGTGCATACACCACGGCTTTCTTGAGAATGTCGGGCACATCGCCTTCAACCACTCGCCGCGCCAGTCCTTCGGCGATCGCGGTTTTGCCGACACCGGCCTCGCCGACCAGCAGCGGATTGTTCTTGCGCCGGCGGCAAAGAATCTGGATCACACGCTCCAGTTCGTGATCGCGCCCGATCAGCGGATCAATCTTGCCGGCAGTCGCCATTGCATTCAGGTTCTGCGTGTACGACTCCAGGGCGCCGCCAGACTGAGCCTCCTGCTCCGCCTCAGCAGGTTCGCTCTCCTGTTTCGGTTGCTGCGCCTGCGGCACCTTGCTGATGCCGTGGGAAATGAAATTCACGACATCGAGGCGGGTCACGCCTTTCTGGTGCAGGAAATAAACCGCGTGTGAATCCTTCTCGCCGAAAATCGCCACCAGCACATTGGCGCCGGTGACTTCTTTCTTGCCCGAGGACTGTACATGCAGGATGGCGCGCTGGATCACGCGCTGGAATCCCAGTGTCGGCTGGGTATCCACCTCTTCACCAGCCAGTATCGGCGTGTGTTCGGTCACAAAGTCCGCAAGCAGCTTGCGCAATTCATCGACATTGGCGGCGCAGGCGCGCAGCACTTCAGAGGCCGACGGGTTGTCGAGGAGCGCAAGCAGCAGATGTTCCACGGTGATGAATTCGTGGCGTTTCTGGCGGGCCTCCATAAAGGCCATGTGCAAGCTGACTTCAAGTTCCTGGGCGATCATAGGTTTCCGATCATGGCCTGTTGATAATCAATTTTCTTCCATTACACACTGTAACGGGTGTTGGTGCTGCTTGGCGTACGACTTTACCTGCTCGACTTTGGTCGCAGCAACATCCCTCGGGAAAACGCCGCAGACCCCCATGCCTTCGCGATGGACCTTGAGCATGACCTGGGTTGCGCGCTCACGGCTCAAGCCGAAAAACCTCTGCAGAACGGCGACCACGAAATCCATCGGGGTGTAGTCGTCGTTAAGCAGCAGCACCTTGAACATCGGTGGTGGCTTGGTTTTGCTGCGCTTCGCCTCAAGGACGGTGTCTTCACGCTGCCGGTTCGCCATGCCTGCTGAATGTGGGGGGTGCGCTGTTCAATTGAATCTCCAGACCTATTGTGTCTGGAATTGGGAATTTTTCAAGTGGCGAAATGAGGGCCAAAACCGGGTCAATGGCGTGGATTCCCTGGGAATCTTGCACACACTTGACTTTGGCCCGCAAATACCCTAGAAAGCAGTCGGGTGTTGGGGTTCAGGTTACAGCGCAAGACCAGTTTGGCCGGTGCTTTCCTTGGAACTCGAACAAATCGCGGAGCCCATCCGCTTTTCTATCAAGGCAGGTATATGGCAACTGGTACTGTGAAATGGTTCAATGACTCCAAAGGCTACGGGTTCATCACTCCGGACGACGGCAGCGAAGATCTTTTCGCGCACTTCTCCGCGATTCAGATGAATGGCTTCAAGACGCTGAAAGAAGGCCAGAAGGTGTCTTTCGAAGTTACCCAGGGTCCCAAGGGCAAGCAAGCCTCTAACATCCAAGCAGCCTGAAGCTGTGATTTAGCAGCGGGCCGCAGTCCGGCCCACTGCCCTGCAAGAAACGAAGCCCGCAGGCCCGCCTGCGGGCTTTTTTATGTCCCACCACCCCGATCCGGCGACGTCAGTCGATGTCCGGCCGGGGGAAATAATGCGATAATTCGCCCCCTGACCAGCAGGCAATCTGACACAGGCACGATGGTCACCGCTCCGGGGAGAACCTTGCATCCGGAGTACCACTTTCGATCGCCATTACGCGCCGATCACTTGAACGACCCAATTCGAACGGAGACTTAGAAATGAGCGGAAAACTGGACCTGCTGAAAATTGCGCAGGAAGAAGCGAACGGCGACCTTTTCAAATACCTGGACGGCGTTTTCAAGCGCTCCAAAACCCAGCCGCGCGGCATCAGTGATGCCATCATCTGGGAAGGCGGCAACTTCACCGGCAATGTCAAACCGGTTGCGCACGCCCTGACCGACACCTTTGCCCTGAACGGCACCATCATGGCACTCGACGTGCTGGGCCTGCCCTTCCTCGGCGTACCAATGATGGCCCAGTTCCGCCATGACTCGAAACTGAAATCGCTCGAATGGTTCGGCAAGATGGACTACACCTGCCTGAAGTGGTCCACCGCAGGTGACTTCATGGTCAATGACGGCGGCAAGAAAGTCGTCGTGGCCGGCAAATCGGCCAATGCACCGCTGCGTACCGCGGCCGGCGTGTACTGTAACGTCCGCCCCTACGGCTCGATCACCAACGTGCGCTTCATGCCCGGCCTGCCTTACTCGCAAGACAACAAGAAGTTCGTTGTCGAAAAAGCCACCGGCAACATCCACTCCGAAATGAACACCCCGGGCGTGCGCATGGCCTACGCCGCGCGCCTGTTCCTGCAACTGGTCAATGAGCGCGGCTGCATCGGCCGCGTCGCAACCAAGCCGACCCAGGCCAAGGAAGACGCCGTCAATGCCGGCCTGTTCCGCTGGATCCTGCAGGGCACCAAGTTCAAGCTGAAGCGCCAATACGCGGTTGACGCCTATCAGGAGCACAAGGAAAACGTCGACGCCATCGTTGCGCTGCTGCCGAAGGACTTCAAGGCCGGCATGGAAAACTGGAGCGGCGACATCTACGAACACATCTCCGACACCAACTTCGGCCTGCTGCTGCACGACATGATCGAGCAGCGCGAGTGCATCGTTTACTCGACCGACCTTGACGGCGACCGCCTGACCGATCTGATGGCCGACGCGCCTGACGTGCTGCGCAAGTGGGGCCAGATGATTCTCGACTACGCAAAGACCGGCAAGAAAATGGGCGACGTGTGGAAGGACATGGGTTTCACGATGACCAACGGCAAGGACATGACCAGCGTCATGTACCGCATGGAAGGCGCGCCGATCTACGAACAGACCCTCGGCTCCGCTGACGCCATGCTGCAGCGCCTGCTCAACGGCGACGAAACGGTCGGCGGCACCAAGGATCCCTACGATCCGCGCATTCACTTCGTGCTGATCAACGAAGCCTACAAGGCTGCGAATCCGGGCAACGCCGAACTGGCGAAATGGCTGGATGACCAGCTGGCGATCTTCGACAAGATCTACAGCCCGAAGCGTCCGCGTTACCTCGACGGTTACAACCAGCTCAAAGCGGCCATTAAGCCCTGGGGCACGAAGTAACCCACTCAGTCGGAGATACCGGTCGCGAGGCCGGATTCACCACCAGAAAACGCCCGCACCTGCGGGCGTTTTTCTTTGTCTCGCGATTTCGCAAATGATTCACGCAAGGGCGATGCCGGATTGATCGGCAATATATTTATTTTGCATTGAAAAATCAATGGGTTGAAGGGGTTCCGCGCAATCCCTCAGAGGAGAATAACACCCATTGACAAATATTGGACTTTTCTGAATTATCAGTATAATGCAACGCAGCATCCATTTTGACATTCTTTCCTGCATTGTGAAATAGTCCGCCCACCCCGTCAGGAGTCCGCCATGTCCACATCGCAATTGCCCGAAGGCATCGCCATTTCAGGTGGGATGTACGCTGAATTCCAGCAAATCCTCACACCCCAAGCCCTCGCGTTCGTGGCGAAACTGTCCAGAAAATTCGAACAGCGGCGTCGCGAATTGATGGCGCTGCGCGTAAAGCGTCAGGTCGAGTTCGATGCCGGCAAGCTGCCGGACTTTCTGCCTGAAACCCGCAACGTTCGCGAAACCGAATGGGCAATCGGAACCGTTCCGGCCGACCTGCAGGATCGTCGCGTTGAAATCACTGGTCCCACGGACCGCAAGATGGTCATCAATGCGCTGAACTGCGGTGCAAATGTGTTCATGGCTGATTTCGAAGACTCCAACGCGCCGACCTGGAGCAACATGATCGAAGGCCAGATCAACCTGCGCGATGCCATCCGTCGCTCGATCAGCTTCGAGAGCCCCGAGGGCAAGCAATACCGCCTCAATCCGCGCACGGCAACGCTGCTGGTGCGTCCGCGCGGCTGGCATCTGATGGAACAGCATGTGCTCATCGATGGCGAGCCGGTCTCCGGTGCGATATTCGATTTCGCGCTCTACGTTTTCCATAACGCCAAGGAAGCGATCGCCCGCAATACCGGTCCCTATTTTTATCTGCCGAAGATGGAGAGCCATCTCGAAGCGCGGCTGTGGAACGACATCTTCGTGATGGCACAACGCGAGCTCGGATTGCCGCTGGGTACGATCAAGGCGACAGTGCTGATTGAAACCGTACTCGCCGCATTCGAGATGGACGAAATCCTTCATGAACTGCGCGAACATTGTGTAGGTCTGAATATCGGCCGCTGGGACTATATTTTCAGTTGCATCAAGAAATTCCGCTCCAACAAGGATTTCTGCCTTGCCGATCGCAGTCAGGTCACAATGACTGCTCCGTTCATGCGCGCCTATGCATTGTTGCTGGTGAAGACCTGCCATCGCCGCAAGGCCTTCGCAATGGGCGGCATGGCGGCGCAGATCCCCATCAAGAACGACACTGAAGCCAATAAAGCGGCGCTGGCCAAGGTGCACGCCGACAAGGAACGAGAGGCAAGCGATGGTTGCGACGGCACCTGGGTTGCACACCCCGGGCTGGTCGGTATTGCCAAAGCCATTTTCGACAAGCATATGCCCGCCCCGAATCAGGTCTCACGCCTGCGCCCTGATGTTCACGTGACCGCAAAAGACCTTCTCGACTTCAAACCGGAAGCCCCAATCACCGAAGCGGGCCTGCGCAACAACATCAGTGTCGGCATCCAGTACATCGGCGCCTGGCTCGCGGGCAATGGTTGCGTGCCGGTGTACAACCTTATGGAAGACGCTGCTACTGCAGAAATTTCCCGCTCACAGATCTGGCAATGGATGCGCAGCCCAAAAGGGGTTCTGGACGATGGGCGCAAGGTCACCAAGGAAATGTTCCGCAAAATGTTGCCTGAAGAACTTGCCCGCGTCCGCTGCGAACTGGGCGAGGAGGCATGGAATGCTGGGCGCTACGAAGAAGCCGCGCAGTTGTTCGATGAAATCACCACCAGCGACGACTACGTGGAGTTCCTTACGCTTCCGGGCTATCAGCGCCTGACCAAAGATCTTGAAGCTGCCACAATCGCCTGATCCATACTAATCTAGACAAGGCCTCCCGGTTACGCCGGGGGCCTTTCTACGTAAAATCCGCATGTGCCCAAACTTCTGTTGCTCAACAAACCCTATGGCGTGATTTGTCAGTTCAGCCCATCGGGTGACAAACCGACACTGAAGAATTTCGTGCCGATTACCGGCGTGTATCCGGCCGGCCGCCTTGATACGGACAGCGAAGGATTGGTCGTACTGACCAACGACGGGCAACTACAACACCGGATCAGCGACCCTCAGCACAAACTGCCAAAAACTTACTGGGTTCAAGTCGAAGGCTTGCCTGATGAAGCCGCCCTCACGCTGCTGCGTGAGGGCATCCAGTTGTCGGACTTTCGCGCACAACCCGCCGAAATCTCCATCGTTCCGGAACCAGACTGGCTCTGGCCACGTAACCCGCCCATTCGTATCCGCAGGCAGATTCCGACTTCATGGCTAAGACTGACGCTCCGGGAAGGAAAAAATCGACAGGTCAGACGCATGACCGCCGCCGCAGGCTTTCCTACACTTCGCCTGATTCGTTACGCGATCGGATCATGGACTTTGGATGAGCTCGCTCCGGGACATTGGCAAGAAATCCGGTGATATTGCAGACAAATAAATAGATAAGTGTGTTGTTAATTATATTTAACAAATGTCCGTATCAATGAATAAATGCCCGAAAAAGGGTAAACAAATGCCTTGGAAAGCAGATTGAATAAGCACCGATGAAAAAACTTACTTGAAAATGTCAACTAAGCCTATTTACGCACGTTATTGGCCAAGACCGTCCTTTTCGGTCGAGGGCCCAAAAGCCCGGTTGATCAACCACTAATGAGGAAATCATGAACAAACTGTTAGCCGCCATCATCGCCGCCGTATTCACGACCGTTGCCGTTGCTCCGGCCTTCGCCGCCGAAGAGAAAAAAGCCGAGAAAAAGACCGAGAAAAAGACCGAGAAAAAAGAAAAGAAAGCTGAAGAGAAAAAAGCCGACAAAAAGTAATTGTCAGGTTTCTCTGAAAAGCAGGGCTTCCGCCCTGCTTTTTTTACGTCCAGCGCCTCCTCGGCCCGGCAATTCCAGGCCACCGGCACCACAATAAACAGCCAGTTGTCATTTATATTTGCATAAGCTAATGTATCGACGCTCGCATTGAGCCGCCGGTTGATGACATACCGGTTGTTTCATTAATCCAAGGGAGGAAACATGAAGAAGCTGCTCGCAATTGCTGTTGCAACCATGTTCGGCGCTGCTGCTGTCGCACCCGCCTACTCGGCCGATAAAAAAGACGAGAAAAAGACCGAGAAAAAAGCCGACAAAAAGAAAGCCGACAAGAAGTAACGGTTTTCATATGGCTTAAAAGCAGGGTTTCGACCCTGCTTTTTTTACGCCTGTTCCCCATGTTATTTCGCGGCCGGAAACCCGATCCAGCCGCTGGCGATAAAATAGAGCCATGCCGAGTCAAGACCATCAATGGAAACCTAACGTCACCGTCGCCGCTGTTGTGGAGCGTGATGGCGCATTCCTGCTGGTCGAAGAACAAACCGAAACAGGCATCCGCTACAACCAGCCCGCAGGACACCTTGAAGCCGGGGAGTCGCTGATCGACGCTGTGATCCGCGAAACACTGGAAGAATCGGCACGGGATTTCAGGCCGGAAGCCTTGCTTGGCATTTATCAGTACCGCCAGGCAGGTCGCGGCGTAACCTATCTGCGCTTTGCATTTACCGGAACGTTGTCAGAACCCCATCCGGGACGTCCGCTCGATTCCGGCATCCTGCAAGCGCTGTGGATGTCCGTTGCCGAAATTCGCGCCTGCCGCGAACGACACCGGAACCCTTTGCTGATGCAGTGCATCGACGATTACCTGGCCGGACAGCGCCATCCGCTGCATTTGCTGCATCACTACAACTGAAACTCAATCATGGCGCGCAAGAAAAAAATCGTAATCGGCCTTTCAGGAGGCGTTGACTCCTCGGTCGCCGCCCTGCTGCTGAAACAGCAGGGATACGAAGTCACCGGCCTGTTCATGAAGAACTGGGAAGATGACGATACCGATGAACATTGCACATCCCGCCAGGATCTGATCGACGCCGTTGCCGTAGCCGACCGCATCGGCATCGATATTGAAGCAGTCAATTTCAGCGCTGAATACAAAGACCGGGTATTCAGCGAGTTTCTCAGTGAATACCAGGCTGGACGCACACCCAACCCCGACGTGCTGTGCAATGCCGAAATCAAGTTCAAGTCATTCCTTGATCATGCGATGAATCTCGGCGCAGACTGCATCGCCACCGGCCACTACGCACAGGTGCGCGAAGTCGACGGCTTGTTTCAGTTGCTCAAGGCTGAAGATGGCACCAAGGACCAAAGCTACTTTCTCTACCGCCTGAACCAGCAACAGCTCGCCAAAACGGAGTTTCCGCTGGGGAAACTCTACAAGCGGGAAGTGCGCGAGATCGCGCGGCGCGAAGGACTGCCCAATCACGACAAGAAGGATTCCACGGGCATCTGTTTCATTGGCGAACGGCCGTTTCGGGAATTTCTCAACCGCTATCTGCCATCCAATCCCGGCGATATCGTCACACCGGAAGGTCGCCGAGTCGGCCGGCACATGGGTCTGACTTTCTACACGCTGGGCCAGCGTCAGGGCCTGGGTATTGGCGGCACACGTGATGGCGACGGTGACGCGTGGTACGTTGCGCAGAAAGACATGGTCAACAACCGGCTGGTCGTCGTGCAGGGTCACGACCACGGACTGCTCCTGTCGGACCAGCTCAACGCAGTCAACGTTAGCTGGATCAGCGGCGAACCACCGCATACGCAATGGGTCTACAGCGCAAAAACGCGTTATCGCCAGCGTGACGCCGCATGCTCTATGGAAACAGCATCCAAGGAGCGTTGTATCGTCGATTTTGCCGAAAATCAGTGGGCAGTCACGCCCGGCCAGTCCGTGGTGATTTACGAGAGCCGCGTCTGCATTGGCGGCGGCATCATTGAGTCCGCGCGCCAGGCACAACCCGCATTGTCCATTGATGAAGTATGTCCACCGGGAACCCTGCCCGGCGAGGACTGATCAGGGCGCGGTATCCTTGAACGACGGACGCTGGGCCAGCTTGTCGGCCAGCCGGGCCAGATTCGGATGATTGCGCCGCCACGGCAGTTCGGACAAGCGCAGTTCAAGCCAGCCGAGGCAGCAACCGACGGCGATATCGGCAAGAGTGAAAAAATCCCCGGCACACCACGGCTTTGCGGCCAGATCATCCGCCATCGCCTGCAGCGCACGATCCACCTTGCCCTGCTGGCGGGCAACCCACTCGGCTGATTGCAGTTCTGCAGGCTTGCGCTTTTCGTTATACAAAGCTATTGCCGCATCAGTACAGCCGTCTGCCAGCGCCTCCCAGCGCCGAACCTGAATGCGTGGCCGTTTCTCGTCAGGGATCAGACGGTTGCCAGGGCTGGCGTTGTCGAGATACTCGACAATCACGCGTGAATCGAAAATCGTATTGTCATCGTCAAGTACCATCACCGGAATTTTGCCCAGCGGGTTATATCGCGTAACAACACTGTCCGGGGTGTTCGGTATGTCAGTGACGAACTCGCACTCCATGCGTTTTTCGGCAAGCGCGGCACGCACCTTGCGGGTATAGGGACTGGTGACAGTCCCGATCAGCTTCATCATATGGATTGTTCGCAGCGCAAAAAAGCAGGAAAAAAGCGCGCGGATTATAGCATCGACATCCTTGACGCCCAACGCCGGTGAACGTTAGTCTGGGCCTCCTTTCAACCGCCTGCAAAGAGGCCATACATGGGCGCCGAAGAACAGTTCATTCTGTTTACCCAACCGGGGTGAAGCAGTTGTCTCCGGGCGAAAGAGTTTCTTTCGCGCAAAAAAATCGATTTCATTGCCATTGATGTCCTGAACGATCCGGCGGGTCGCGAACGCCTGCTCAAGTTCGGCGTGCGCAATGTCCCTGTTGTTGCCAAGGGCGAGCAGTTCGTATTTGGCCAGAATCTGGAAGACGTGGCCGAATTCGTCGGCCTCCAGGGCACCGGCCACAAGCCGCTGCCGCCGGAAGAACTGATCAAGCGCTGGGTCATGGTACTGCGCGCAGCGCAGCGCCTGATACGCCAGCTGCCGGATGCCAAGCTGCTGGAACGCGTCATCCCCAATCGCGACCGTTCAATCCGCCTGATGTGCCATCACATTTTCCGCATCGGTGAGGCCTATCTGGAATCCGTCGAAGGCGGCGTTGAATACTCTGTTCAGCTCGCCAACATCCCGCCCAAAGACGGCACCTTCATGACCGGCAAGGAAATCGCGCAGTACGGCGATACCGTGATCGCGCGGCTGGAAAACTGGTGGAACAAGCTTGAAGACAAAAGCTGCCAGCAGAAGATCAAGACCTTCTTCGGCATGCAGCCCATCCACATGCTCTACGAACGTTCAACGTGGCACAGCGCCCAACACGCGCGGCAACTTGCTGCGGTGCTGGAAGGCATCGGCATCACACCGGATCAGCCATTGACGCCCGAACAGCTGGCGGGTTTGCCACTCCCTGAAAGATTGTGGGAATAATTATTTATAATCAATAACTTAAATAAAAACGCCGGCATCAGTGATGCCGGCGTTTTGTTTTACTGCAAATACGCTTACTGCGGCTTGATACCCGCTGCCTTGACGATCTTCGCATACAGTGCAAGATCGTCCTTGATCACCTTAGCAAACTCTTCCGGCGTGTTGCCGACGAGTTCATTGCCGCCCTGCGTCGCCAGACGGTCGATGACATCGGGCATTTTCAGCGCCTTCACCACTTCACGGTTCAAGCGATCAATCACCGGTTTCGGCGTACCCGCGGGCGCAACCACCGCCTGCCACTGTGTCAGCTGAAAACCCTTGAGTCCCAATTCATTCAGCGTCGGTACATCGGGCAGAGCCGATGCACGCTTGCCGCCGGTCACCCCTATCGCACGCAGCTTGCCGCCGCGAAGCTGCGGCACTGCGGTGATCACCGTATCAAACATATAGCTGATCTGGCCGCCCAGCAGTGCCGCCAGCGCCAGCGAACTCCCGGTGTAAGGCACATGGATCGATTTGGTGTTCGTCATCAGGTTGAATAGTTCACCCGACAGATGGTTGCCGCCGCCGATACCGGTTGAACCATAAGTCATCTGCCCCGGCTTGGACTGCAGCAGCTTGATGAAATCCGGCAGCGATTTCACCGGCGCCGCAGGCGGGACCACCAGCACATACATGTATGAAGTGCCCTGCGTGACCGGCGCAAAATCCTTGAGCGTGTCGTAGCCGAGCTTCAGGTAAAGGTTCGGATTGACCGTCATCGGGCCGGCATTGCCCATCAGCAGCGTGTAACCGTCAGCCGGTGCACGCGCCACCAGTTCAGTACCAATACCGCCATTGGCGCCGGCACGGTTATCGACCACCACGGTCGTGCCCAGCGCTTCACCGAGTTTCTGGCCAATGGTGCGGGTAAAAATATCGCCCGCCCCACCGGGGGCGTAAGGACAAATAAAACGAATCGGTTTGATCGGGTAGCTTGAATCGGCGGCCTGTGCCACACCCGCTGCCAGCAGCAACGCTCCCAGTAATGTACGCATCATCATGAATTTCCCCGCATTTTGGTTGTTTTACACCTGCAGCAGCAGGCCAGGGTCAGAATAGCACGCACCCTGCAAGTTACGCTAAACTGCGCCCTCCACTTTTACCGCAACTTCCACTCCGGCAAACCACATGTTCCGCCGCGTCTCCATACCCCGATGGTGAATCCCCCAGCAGCCGCGCGTCGCGCGTTGCCCTCGGTTGATCGCCTGCTCGGCAGCGAGACAGTCGCGGTCCTTATTGCCGCTCACGGACGCAGCCGCGTAACCACGTTCCTGCGCCGCGCTCTCGAAACCGAGCGCGCGCGTCTCGCCGAGCCTGAGGCCGGTGCTTTTGACGAAACACGCTTCCTGCAATCCTGCGCCATCGCGCTGGAACATTCTGCCGCACCATCGCTGAAACCGGTTTTCAATCTGACCGGCACCGTGCTGCACACCAATCTCGGCCGCGCCGTGATGCCCAAGAGCGCAGCAACCGCGGTGATGGCCGCAATGACCCGCCCGGTCAATCTTGAATTCGATCTTGCCAGCGGCGGACGCGGCGAGCGCGACAGCCATGTCGAACGCTGGCTCGCCGAACTGACCGGCGGCGAAAAAGCCGTCGCCGTCAACAACAATGCCGCTGCGGTATACCTCGCGCTGAACACGCTGGCGCTGAAACGCGAAGTGCTGGTATCACGAGGCGAACTGATCGAGATCGGCGGTGCCTTCCGCATCCCCGACATCATGTCGCGCGCCGGTGTGAAACTGGTCGAGGTCGGCACCACCAATCGCACCCACCTCAAAGATTTCGCCGAAGCGATCACGCCGCGTACCGCGGCGATCATGAAAGTCCACACCAGCAATTATGTGGTGCAGGGTTTCACCGCGACGGTGCCCGAACGCGAACTCGCCAAACTCGCGCACGAACACAAGCTGCCCTTCATTGTCGATCTCGGCAGCGGTACGCTGGTCAATCTCGAAGACTACGGCCTGCCCCATGAACCGACACCGCTCGAAGCGCTGGCCGACGGCGCCGACGTGGTGACTTTCAGCGGCGACAAATTGCTCGGCGGCCCGCAGGCCGGACTGCTGGTCGGGCGCAAGGATCTGATGGCACGCATCGCCAAGAATCCGATGAAACGCGCGTTGCGTCTCGACAAACTGACGCTGACCGCGCTGGATGCCGTGCTGCGGCTGTACCTGCATCCGGAGCGCCTGCGCGAAGAATTGCCGGCATTGCGCCTGCTGACCCGCAGCGCCGCTGACATCGCCGCGCAAGCAGCCCGTGTATTGCCTGCCATGGCAACTGCGCTCGGCGAGGATTGGAAAACTGAGATCGCCGCCTGCAAAAGCCAGATCGGCAGCGGCGCGTTGCCGGTCGATGCACTACCCAGCAGCGGTCTGGCCATCACGCCAACCGGCAAAAAAGGCAATCTGAACAAACTCGCCGCCGCGCTGCGCGCACTGCCGGCGCCGGTGATCGGCCATATCAAAGACGGCGCCCTGATGCTCGACCTGCGCTGTCTCGATCATGAAGATGAATTTGTCTTACAGCTGAAAAAACTTAAAACCTAGCCACAGAGGACACAGAGATCACAGAGAAAAACCAGACCGGCAACCCGACACGCCCCAAAGGAAGTCCCCTTGGGGCAGACCGGTGTCCAGGCAGTGCATATGCCACAGCCAATGATTCGCTGGATGCCGGTTTTCGCCCGCATGACAGCCGTGTTTTTCGCGGTTCTCTGTGATCTCTGTGCCCTCTGTGGCTCAACGCTTTTGACTTTCAAAACATGATCGTAGCCACCGCAGGCCACATCGACCACGGCAAAACGCTGCTGGTCAAAACACTGACCGGCACCGACACCGACCGCCTGCCCGAGGAAAAAGCCCGCGGCATCTCGATTGATCTCGGATTCGCCTATCTGCCACTGGCCGGGGGCGGACTGATCGGCTTTGTCGATGTGCCCGGCCATGAACGCTTCATCCGCAACATGCTTGCCGGCGTGTCCGGCATTGATTTTGCGCTGCTGATCGTCGCCGCCGACGATGGCGTGATGCCGCAGACCATCGAACATCTGCAGATACTCGATCTGCTGCGCATTGGTCGCGGCGCTGCCGTGATCACCAAGGCCGATCGGGTCGACGCCGCACGCATCGAAGAAGTCCGCAACCAGATACAAGCGCTGCTGGCGCCGACCCTGCTCGCGGAAGCGCCGATTCTGCCAGTGTCCGCCGTCAGCGGGATCGGCATGGCCGAACTGAAATCGCTGCTGTTGCGCGAAGCCGCCGCCAAAGGCCAGCGCAGCGCCGCAGGTCAGCATCTGCGTTATGCGATCGACCGCGCCTTCAGCATCGCTGGCAGCGGTACTGTCGTCACCGGCACGGTGTTCAACGGCACCGTGCGTGCCGGCGACAAACTGGTGATTTCTCCGGCCGGGCGCGAGGTGCGCGTGCGCAGCATCCAGATCCACGGCAAGGCCGCCGCCGAAGCGCGTGCCGGCGAACGCTGCGCGCTGAACCTCACCGGCGCTGATGTCGAATCGGTGCGCCGCGGCGACTGGGTGATGGCCGAAGCGATTCACCGGCCGACGTGGCGTATCGACGTTCGACTGAACGTGCTGCCCGGCGAAGGCAAACCACTGAAACACTGGACGCCGGTGCATCTGCATCTCGCCACCGCGGACGTCACCGCGCGGGTCTCGCTCAAACGCGGCGAAGCCTTGAACCCGGGTCAGGGCGGCATCGGCCAGCTGGTGCTCGACGAAGCGATCAGCGCTTTGCATGGCGATCGCTTCATCCTGCGCGACCAGTCCTCGACACGCACGCTCGGCGGCGGCGTCATCATCGATCCGATTCCACCGGCATCCCGGCGCAGCAAGACGCGCGAGGCCGTGCTCACCGCACTCGAATCAGCGGATCACATAACAGCGCTGGCCGCACTCGCTGCGGACGGAAAACGTCCGGTTGACCTCGCGCACTTCGAGGCGATCTTCAACCTGCTGCCCGACGTCGCCGCTGCTGCGATTGCCCAATCGGGTCTTGTGCCGCTGGGCAAGGACCGCCGCATCGCGATCACCCAGCCGCGACTGACCGCGCTGCATCAGGCCGTCATCAATCAGGTCAACGCCTTCCATCAGGCGCAACCGCAGGCCCCGGGCCTGGAAATCGAAACGCTGCACCAGTCGCTGGCGTCCGAGCTGGATGCCGACGCCTTCGGCCACGTGCTGCGTCTGCTCGCCGACCAGCGGCAGATCGAAGTGCACAGCTCGCTGCTGCGCAAACCCGGCCACGACACCACGGCGAACAGCGCCGACACCAAGCTGTGGGAAACCGTGCAACCGGCACTGCACTCGGCCGGCTTCAATCCGCCGCCGCTGAAAGAACTGGCGCCGCTGCTGAAACTTAAGGACGCGATCCTCAAGGATTTCCTCTACCGGCAGATGAAGGCCGGCAATCTGTACAAAGTCGGTGCCGAACGTTTTTATCTGAAACCGACGATGGCCGTGCTCGCCGCCACCGCACAGGCGGTTGCTGCCAAACAACCCAACGGCCAGTTCACGGCTGCGCAGTACCGTGACGCCGTCGGCATCGGCCGCACGCTGGCGATCGAAATTCTTGAAACGCTGGACGGCATCACCGTGACCCAGCGCATCGGCGACGCGCGCAAGATGCGCAAGGATTTTGTGCCGATACTCGGCGCCGCCGAACCCGCGCCTACACCGCCGCCGGGCGCCTCCGCCAAAACGCAGGTGCAGAAACCTGCCGCCAACAAACCGCCGCAACGCCCCCCTTTCCGCAACAAACGTTACTGATCACTGAACTGAAGGAACGAATATCATGACCACTTCCGCATTCGACGTTATCGTCATCGGCGAAGGCATCGCCGGACTCACCGCTGCCGGTGCGCTCGCCAAAAAAGGCCTGAGCGCCGCCACCTTCGAACAGCAGATTTTCGGCGGCCTTGTGCTCAACGTGAATGAACTCGACCCCGCCCCGCCCGGAGGCGAAGCCGGCGGCGCCGCCTTCGCCTCGGAACTGACCAGCGCCAATGCCGAAGCCGGCGTCACCAGCATCCAGGAACCGGTCACCACACTGGCCGCAGCCGACGGCGGCTATGTCGTGACCACCGAAAGCGGCAACTACCGTGCGCGCCAGGTCATCATCGCCAGCGGTGCCAGACTGAAATCACTGAACGTGCCCGGTGAAACGGAATTCGAAGGCCGTGGCGTCTCGAAATGCGCGGACTGCGACGGCCCGATGTTCCAGAACGAAACCGTCGCCGTGATCGGCGGCGGCGACTCCGCACTGCAGGAAGCCAATGTGCTGACACACTACTGCGGCAAGGTGCTGCTGATCCACCGCGGCACGGCTTTCCGCGCGCAGCAGCGCTTCATTGATCAGGTCAATGCCAACGACAAGATCGAAAAACGTTTCGGCGCCACGGTCGAAGCCATCCTCGGCGGACAGATGGTCGAGAAAATCAAAGTCACAACCGCTGCGGGCAGCGAAGAAATCGCCGTCGCCGGCGTCTTCGCCTACATCGGCCTTGAACCCAACACGGCGTTTGTACCGGATGCGATCAAACGCGATGATCAGGGTCGCCTCGTCACCAGCGATGCGCTGGAAACCGCGCTGCCCGGCGTGTGGGCCGTCGGTGCCGTGCGCAGCGGCTGCGGCGGCAGCCTGGATGACGCAATGGCCGATGCGAATCGCGCGGCCGATGCGGCCGCCGCGCGACTGAAATAACTGCATGGCACTGACCGCCACCATCTTCAAGGTGGATTTGACGATCTCCGACATGGACCGCGGTTATTACGCGACCCATGCGCTGGTACTCGCGCGCCACCCGTCGGAAACCGACGAACGCATGATGGTGCGGCTGCTGGCGTTTGCGCTGAATGCCGATGAGGCGCTGGAATTCGGCAAAGGCCTCAGCAATGAAGACGACCCGGCGCTGTGCCGCAAGGATCTCACCGGCCTCATTGAACAGTGGATCGAGGTCGGCCTGCCCGATGAAAAATCGGTGCGCAAGGCTTGTGGCCGCGCGCGGCAGGTCAGCGTATACACCTACGGCCGCGGCGCCGCCAGGTGGTGGCAGGACAACGGCGACGCGATGGCGCGACCCGACAACCTCACGGTGATTGATCTGCCTGCAGAGTCCACCCAGGCGCTGGCAAAACTCGCGGAACGCACAATGCAGTTGCAATGCACGATCCAGGACGGCACGGTCTGGATTACCGACGGCGGCAACACCGTGGAAATCGCACCTGTGGTGCTCAGCGCCGCGCGCAGGGCCTGAGCATCACCACAGTCTGGAACAGCATTTCTCGTCAGCACCGCGCCGTCTTACAATGACGGCCACGCAGTAACAACGGAAGGGAATCGCTCCCGGTGGGGCGGCCGGACTTCAAACCCGGTAGGGGCCGCGAGCGGCCCTGTGTGGGTTCGACTCCCACTCTCTTCCGCCAGCATTCATGGGCGCCCGGCCACACGGGTGTCACAAACAGTCCCCCTCTCCCCGCCTGCGGGGAGAGGGCCGGGGTGAGGGGCTTCCACCATGCCCTCATCACCCCGCCTGCTTTTGTGACGCATCGAAGCCACCGCCATCACGAGGAGCAATCGATGAGCTTCGCTGCAGAATTATCCAATAAAATCAATAATTTACAATATTACACCCTGCCGCCTGAAGCGGTGCACTGGGCGAAAGTCGGCATCCTCGACACCGTCGGCGTGACCATCGCCGGCGCCGCAGAAGATGCGACGCGCATCCTGCTCGGCGTCTCCGGCTCCAGCAGCGGCCCGTCACTGGTATTCGGTCACGCCCGGCGCATCGGTGCACTCGACGCCGCGCTGATCAACGGCACGGCATCACACGCGCTCGACTTCGACGATTGCAACAACACGCTCGGCGGCCATCCTTCGGTGCCCATCCTCCCCGCACTCTTTGCCCTCGCCGATGAAACCGGCGCCACCGGCAAGGACTTCATCGCCGCCTATGTCGCCGGCTTCGAAACTGAATGCAAATTGTCGATGGTGGTGAATTTTTATCAGTACACCCGCGGCTGGCATCCGACGACGACCATCGGCGTATTCGGCAGCGCCGCGGCCTGTGCGCACCTGCTGAAACTGTCGGTTGAAAAAACCGCGACCGCGCTGTCGATCGCCGCATCACTCGCCGCCGGCGTCAAATCGAATTTCGGAACCATGACCAAACCGCTGCATGTCGGGCATTGCGCGCGCAGCGGCCTGTTCGCCGCACTGCTGGCGCGCGACGGCTTCACCGCTGGCGACAAGGCTTTCGAACACAAACAAGGCTACTTCGAAGTCTTCAACGGCGCCGGCAACTACGACGCGAGCAAGGCAATCCCCGCCTGGGCCAATCCGCTCGACATCACCCGCCCCGGCATCGCCATCAAGTCCTACCCCTGCTGCGGCAGCACCCACCCGGCCATCGACTGCATGCTGGAGCTGGTGCAAAAGCACAACCTGAAACCGGAACAGGTCGCACGCATCGATTCCTGGACGCACACGCGCCGGCTGGAACACACCAACCGCCCGGATCCGCAGTCATACCTCGATGCCAAGTTCAGCGTGCAGTACACGCTGGCGCGCGCACTGAAAGACCGCACCGTCAAACTCGAACATTTCGAAGGCGACAACTGGAAGGACCCGGCCACGCGCGCGATGCTGCCGAAAATTCACGTCGCGCCGTACACCACAGAGCAATTCCCCGCCGACAACCACTTCGGTGCCGAAGTCAAAGTCACGCTGACCGACGGCCGTGTCGTCAGCACCAAAACCGACCAGGCACTGGGCCGCACGGTGGACAAGCCGCTGCCGGCCGACATGCTCAAGGCCAAGTTCGACAACTGTGCCGCACGCGCACTGTCCACGGACAATGTCGCACGACTTTATGCGGCGATCCAGGATTTTGAAAACGCGAAGGACGTACGGGAGATTGCGGCGCTGGCGGCTGGCAAAGGCGGACCGCAGCGGGTTGCGGCTTAACAAAGATCAAGTCGAGAAGGCAACCAAGCTGAAACAGTTATTTTGGCAACTAGATTTTGTATTTACTCTTGGATTAACAGTCATCAATGCACCTGCGCCTCGCCATCTCCGATGATCTGCCATCACTCCTTGCGCTTTATGGCGAGCTGAATCTTGAGGATCCACAGCCCGACATCGAAGAATCTCTCAAGGTTCTAAACGAAATCCTTGGTAGCAACCATTTTGAAGTTGTCATCGCAGAGCGCGAAAATGCGGTCGTCGGAACGTGCTACCTCAACATCATTCCGAATTTAACAAGGAACAATGCTCCCTACGGAGTAATAGAAAATGTCGTCACACTTGAACGGCTGCGAGGCCAAGGCATAGGAAAACAAGTCGTGAGATTTGCACTTGATCGTGCGTGGGCTCGCGGCTGCTACAAGGTCATGCTTCAAACCGGATCACGTCGAGAAAGCACTCGAAACTTCTACCGCTCATGCGGGTTCATATCTGATGAAAAGTTTGCATTTGTTGCACGCCAAGGACAGAGCAAACGTAGTCCGTATGAAACGAAGTGAAATACGGGATCCGTATCTCTGTAATTCGCCCCCCCAAGGGAACTTCCTTCAGGAGGCGCTGCTTACTGGCTACATGCCTCTTGCATACAGCTATGACGCAGGCACCACCTCCCGCTCTATCTTTTTCCCGATCGCCTGCTCAGCAACCCGCAGATCGTAGGCTGCCTGCAGGTTGAGCCAGGACCGCGCATCACCTCCAAAGTAACGCGCCAGCCGCATCGCCGTATCGGCAGTGACGCCGCGACGTTCGCGCACCACGTCGTTGATGCGCGGCGCCGGCACATTGAGCGCCTTGGCCAACGCATTCGCGCTCATGTCCAGCGGCACGAGGTAGTCCTCGCGCAGCACTTCTCCCGGGTGCACCGGGCGCATGCCATTTTTGATCATTCGTTCACCCCGTCAGTGATAATCCACGATCTCGACATCTACCGCCCCCGATGCAGTCCAACGAAAACACAACCGAAACTGATCGTTGATGCGGATGCTGTACTGCCCGCTGCGGTCGCCTTTCAGCGCCTCCAGCCGGTTGCCCGGTGGCACACGCAAAAAGTCCAATGTCTCGGCCGCATCAAGCTGAACCAGCTTGCGCTCAGCAACCTTGATGATTGCCGAAAAACGCCGGCTTTTGCCCGTCTCAAACAAGGCCTGGGTATCGGTGCAGCGAAAGCTCTTGATCACCGCAAAAGAGTATAACGATTAACGTTAAACGTCAAATCAGGGCCGGGCACGCCGACCCTGCCCCCAGCGCTTCCGCAGCATCGCCAGAAACTCCTGCGCCGCCGGCGACAGCGTGACGCCCTTGCGCCGAATCACCGCCAGCGTGCGCGTGAGCTTCGGCTCCACCAGCGGCCGGCTGACCAGGTTTGAATTGTTTCGGCCCGACAGCGCCAGCATTGGCACCGCAATGACGCCGATGCCCGCTTCAACCATGCCCAGCCCGGTCCAGAAGGAATGCTGCACCTCGTAGGTCCAGCGCTGCTGCGGCAACATCGAGCCGAGGCCGAAATCGAGCAATGCGCGGTTGCCGGAGAGCCGCCCGACGGTGATGACCCGGTGCGCATCGAGATCAGCCCATTTCACGGTTTTCTTTTTCGCCAGCGGGTGGTCGCGGTGGCAGGCGAGCACGAAGGGATCGTCGAACAGCGCTTCGGTGTCGATTTCCGGCGCGTCGGCCCCGGACAATGTCAGTCCGAATTCGGCTTCGCCGCCGAGCACGGCCTGCAGCACCTCGTTGGCGTGCACATCGAGGATACGAATGCGGTTGTCGGGATGTTTGGCGCTGTAGTCGCGGATCACCGGCGGCAGCACCTGCAGCGCCGCCGTCGGCACGCAGGCCACGGTGACCTGGCCCGCGCCGTGTTTCGCCATGTCGCGCAGGCCGGTCAGCGACTGCTCAAGTTCCTCGATCAGGCGTCGCGCCTGCGGCAGGAAATCGCGCCCGACCGCGGTCAGCCGTACTTTGCGCGTGGTGCGGTCGAGCAGGCGCACGCCGAGGCCCTGTTCGAGTTTGCTGATGCGCCGGGACAATGCGGACTGCGACAGGTGCAGGGCTTCGGCGGCCTGGTGGAAGCTGCCGAGTTCCGCAATGCGGGCAAAGGCCTGGAGGCCGGGGATGTCGAGGTTCATGGGGGATTTGGTGATTGGTGCGTCTGTGGTTTCCCCTCACCCCAACCCTCTCCCCATGAGTCCATGGGGAGAGGGAGTAAACACAACATCCAGGGTGAAATCAGGGCCGGATAATTGATGCGTATAAACGAACAATTGTTGCAACAATCTCATTTTACTCAAGAGTGGCCAGCCGGGATAATGACGCCTCTCCGCTGAACCGCAATCCCGAAAGGTCCACATCATGCAACAGGAATTCGATGTCATCGTCGTCGGCAAAGGCAACGCCGCCATGTGCGCAGCCCTCTCCGCCCATGACCAAGGCGCCAAAGTCGCCATTCTCGAAGCCGCATCCGAAGACGAAGGCGGCGGCAACAGCCGTTTCGCCGGCGGCGTGATGCGTTTCGCCTACGAAACCGTCGAAGACCTGCTGAAGATCACCGACATCACCGAGCAGGAAATCGCCGAGACCGATTTCGGCAGCAATACCCGCGAGGAATTCCTCGACAAGATCCACCAGCTCACCGCCTATCGCACCGATCCCGACCTGTCGGAGTATCTCGTCAACGAGAGCCTGCCAACGATGATCTGGCTGCGCGAAAAAGGCGTGAAGTTCGTGCCGAACTGGGGTCGCCAGTCGGCCGTGGTTGACGGCCGGCGCAAATTCTTCGGCAATATGCCGATCGAAGCCCACGGCGGCGGCGCCGGTCTGGTTGAATATCTGAACAAGGCCATCAAAAAAGCCGGCATCCCGGTGCATTTTGAAACCCGCGCGATCAAGCTGCTGTACGACGGCGCCACAGTCAGCGGCGTGCAGGTGCGGCAGAAGGGCAAATCCTTCGAAATGAAAGCCAAGGCTGTAGTGCTCGCCTGCGGCGGCTTCGAAGCCAACCCCGAAATGCGCGCGCGTTACCTCGGCCCGGGCTGGGAACTGGCGAAGGTGCGCGGCACACGTTTCAACGTCGGCGACGGCCTGAAAATGGCGCTCGATATCGGCGCCGCGCCTTACGGCAACTGGTCGGGCTGCCATGCCACCGGCTGGGACCGTTACGCACCGGAATTCGGCGACGTCAGCGTCGGCGACCAGTTCCAGAAACACAGCTACATTTTCGGCCTGCTGATCAACGCCGAAGGCAAACGTTTTGTCGATGAAGGTTACGACTTCCACTCCTTCACCTACGCCAAGTACGGCGGCGAAGTGCTGAAGCAGCCGGGCCAGTTCGCCTGGCAGGTGTTCGACTCCAAGGTCACCAAGCTGCTGCGTTCGGAATACCGCATCAAGTACATGACCAAGGTCAGCGCCAACACGCTGGAAGAACTGGCGACCAAACTTGAAGGCGTCAATCCCGAAGCTTTCCTGAAGACCGTGCGCGATTACAACGCCGCCGTACAAAAAGATGTGCCCTTCAACCACGTGATCAAGGACGGCAAGGGCACGGTCGGCATCGAGCCGCCGAAGTCGAACTGGGCTCAAGCGCTTGATACGCCGCCCTATGACGCCTATGCCACCACCTGCGGCATCACCTTCACCTTCGGCGGCCTGCGCGTCGACAAGGAATCCGGTCAGGTCGTGGATTCGAACCAGTTGCCGATTCCGGGCCTGTATTGCGCCGGTGAAATGGTCGGCGGCCTGTTCTATTTCAACTACCCCAGCGGCACGGGCCTGGTGTCGGGTGCGGTGTTCGGCAAACTCGCGGGCACTGCAGCGGGCAAGGCGGCGGTGCAGGGGTAGACCCGGTAGTGCTTGCGTTTTCGCAGCCCCTCACCCCATCCCTCTCCCCGCGCGCGGGGAGAGGGAGTATTTTTTCTCAGGATTGCTGACCAGTTATGTCTTCCAACAAACCACCACTGCTCGCCGACGCCACGCGTGATCTCGCCCGCTTCGGTGCGGCGCTGCGTTACGAGGACATCCCCGCCGAGGCCGTTGCGCGCATCAAGCTGTCGCTGCTCGACAGCCTCGGTTGCTGCCTGTTCGGCGCAACACTGCCATGGACGCGCAAGGTTGCCGAACTCGCTGATGCCGAAAATGCAAAGCCGGTCGCCACACTGATCGGCCTCGGCCGCAAGACTTCACCCGCGCTTGCGGCGCTGGTCAACGGCACCTCGGGCCATGCTTTCGAGCTCGACGACATTCACAAGGAATCCATCGTCCACGCCGGTTCGATCGCCACGCCGGTCGCGCTGAATCTGGCCGAAGAAAAATCACAAAAAAGCAGCAAAGCTGTTTCCGGCCGCGATCTGCTGACGGCGATGATCGCCGGTTATGAAATCGGCCACCGTGTCGGTAATGCCGCGACGATGAGCCTGTTTTTCCGTGGCTTCCATCCGCAGGGCACTTCCGGTGCTTTTGTCGCTGCGGCCACCGCGGCGCGCATGCTGGACCTCAATGCCACGCAGTTCCAGCACGCGCTGGGCATGGCGGGTTCGCAGGCCGGCGGCCTGATGGCGGCGCAGGAAGGCGCGATGGTCAAACGCTTTCACAGCGGCCGCGCGGCGCAGAGCGGCATGTATGCGGCGCAGCTCGCATCACGCGACTTCACCGGCATTCTCGATGCACTGGAAGCGCCCTACGGCGGTTATCTGTCGACCTACTCCGACAAACCCAATCCCTCGCGCCTCACGGATGGGCTCGGCAAGACCTGGGAAACGCTCAATGTCGGCTACAAGCCGCACGCCAGCGTCACCAGCATCCACAGCGCACTCGATGCGCTGTCGGAACTGATGAAGGAACACGGCATCAAGGCCGGCGACATCGCCAAAGTCGAAACCGGGCTGTCGCCGATGACCCATGTGCATTGCGCGTGGGAATACAAGGCCCAGGGCGTCACCGCCGCGCAGATGAATCTGTATTACGGCATGGCGGTCATCGCGCTTGACGGCGCGGCGTTCACCGAACAGTTCCGCGAAGCGCGGCTCAGTGACCCGCAGATCCTTGATTTCATTACCCGCATCACGGCGCACGTTGATCCCGAAATCGAAAAAATGGGCGCGCCTTTCCGTCATGCCTCGCGCGTGAAGATCAGCACCCGCGCCGGACAGGTGCATCAGAAACTCGCCCTGCATCGCCGCGGCAGTCCGGAAAATCCGCTGGCGCCGGAAGAAGTCGTGCACAAGTTCCGCAATGTCGTGGCGCCGTGCATGAGCAAAGCCGACGCCGAACGCATCATTACGACAGTGGACCGTTGCGAGTCGCTCGCTGATATCAATGCGCTGGCCGCCATCATCGGCGCCGCGGTGACATTGCCGAAGTAATCATAAGTATTTGTTTTTATTGATAATTTAAAACAGGATCTCCGTTCGTCCTGAGCCTGTCGAAGGATGAACGGGCTTCGACAGGCTCAGCCCGAACGGTTTCATTTTTCCAGACTCTCCACAGGAAACGCCACCATGGCCAAACAATCGACGCAACCCCATCCCTACACCCGCGACATCGCCACCTTCGTGTCCGGTCTGACCTACGACAAGATCCCGGAGGAAGTCCGCCATCGCAACAAGCTGCTGATGCTCGACTCGTTGGGCTGCGCACTGTACGGCGCCGATCTCGAGTGGACGCGCATCCTGCAGGACAAACTGAGCAGCATCGACAGTACCCGCCAGTGCACGGTGTGGGGCAACAACAAGAAACTCTCCGCACCGCATGCCGCGCTGGTCAACGGCACACAAGTGCAGGGATTTGAACTGGACGACGTGCATCGCGCCGGCGTGCTGCATGTGGGCGCTGTTGTGCTGCCCGCACTGATCTCGGTCACTGAACTGAAGCCTGGCATGAGCGGCAAGGAATTCCTCACCGCCTCCGTCGCCGGCTACGAAATCGGCCCGCGCGTCGGTCTGTGCATGGGCCCGGCGCACATCGCCTCCGGCTGGCACTCGGGCGCCACACTGGGTGTGTTCTCCGCTGCCGCAGGCGCTGCGCGCGGCATGAAACTGGATGTCGACAAAACCGTACACGCGCTGGGCATTGCCGGCACCCAGGCCGCCGGCCTGATGGCCGCGCAGTTCGGCGCGATGGTCAAACGCATGCACGCCGGCCGCTCGTCGCAGTCGGGCCTTTACGGCGCGCTGTTTGCCGAAGGCGGTTTCACCGGCATCGTTGATGTGCTGGAGAACCCATACGGCGGTTTCTGCACAACGATGTCGCAGTCCACCGACAAGTTCAACCTGAAGGAACTCACCGCCGGTTTCGGCGAAGTCTGGCAGACCATGGGCATCGCGCTGAAGTTCTACGCCTGCGTCGGCAGCAACCACACTACGCTCGACGCGCTGCGCGAGATGGATGCCGAACGCCCCTTCACCGCCAACGATGTGAAGAAGGTTGTCGTCTACGGTTCCGAAGTCACCGTGCACCACGTCGGCTGGCCGTACAAGCCGCAGGGCCTGACCTCGGCCCAGTTGAACCTGCCGTACTGCATCGGCACCTGGCTGCTGGAAAAAGACGTCTTCGTCGATCAGTTCACCGAAGCGATGGTTGCCGATCCGGCACGTATCGCGGAGTCGAGAAAAGTCGAAGTGCTCCATGATCCCGCGATCACCGCGCTCGGCGCGAAAATGCGCCATAAGGTCCATGTCGAATTGCACTTGAACGACGGTACCGTGATGAAGCGCACTGTCGAATCCGCACGCGGCAGCGAATTCCGTTTCGCCAGCGATGCTGACATCATCGCGAAATTCGAGAAGCTGGCGGTCAAGGCGCTGCCGAAGTCGCAGGTCGAGCAGCTGCGCGACGCGGTGATGGGAATCGAGAAGCTGCCCGATGCCACCGTGCTGTCCAAACTGATGTCGGTATAACGTTCCGCAATGAGCGCCGCCAAGACCGCAGCACGCACACTGGCCGAGTTCGCCAACACACTCAGCTATACGCAGATCCCGGCGGCGGCGCGCGAACGCGCCCGCCAATGCATCATCGACACGACGGGCGCAGCGCTGTTCGGCTCGCGCCTGCCGTGGAGCAAAATCGTCACCGGACACGCGCGCAACTGCGGTGGCAACGGCAGCAGCCGGGTCATCGGCAGCGATCTGAAAGTCGCAGCCCCTGCAGCAGCACTGGCCAACGGCGTGTGTTCTCATGCCTTCGAACTCGACGGCCTGCGCAAACCCAGCGCCGGCGTGCATCCCGGCGCGATCCTGTTGCCGGCGGCACTCGCTGCAGCGGAACAGCAGGGTGCCAGCGGCAAGGATGTGCTGACCGCCTTCATCGCCGGCGCAGAGGTAATGTTCCGCATCGGCCTCGCTGCCAAACAGACCACCGAATCACTGGGCTTTCATGCGCCGGGCGTCAACGGCCCCTTCGGTTCAGCCATCGTTGCTGGCAAACTGCTCGGACTAAACGCGGACCAACTCACACAAGCGCTGGGCATTGCCGGTTCACTCGGCGGCGGTCTGCTCGCTTTCGCCAAGGCCGGCAACGGTGCGATGGTCAAGCGCCTGCACATGGGACGCGCAGCGGAAGCCGGTGTGGTTGCTGCATTGCTGGCGCGCGACGGTTACGAAGGTCCGGATACCGTGCTCGAAGGCCAATACGGCTATCTCGAATCCTATGCCCGCGACGGCGATGCAACACAGTTCACCAAGGATCTCGGCACCCACTTCGACATCGTATTCGCCTGCCTGAAACGTTATGCCTGCCACATCACCGCACACACGCCGGTGCAGTCGCTGCAGGAACTGCGCACCGAAAATAATTTTAGTGGTGACGACGTTGCCGCACTGACCATCCATGCCCGTCATAAAGTGCTGTCGCATCACGACATCCGCGAACCGCGCGATGTCGCCGGCGCGCAATACAGCGTGCCTTTCTGCTCGGCGATCGCGCTGTATTACGACGTCAATGATCCGCTGGCCTTCTCGGAAACCGCGCTGAACGATGCAAAAGTGCGCGCGCTGGCGCTGAAGCTGAAAGTGGTCGAGATGGGCCACGATGAAAAAGGCGGCGCATGGGCAACGCGCGTCGCCGTGGAACTCAAGGATGGCCGCCGCTTCGAACGCTTCGCCGAGGAATTCAAGGGCACACCGGCCTCACCGCTGTCGGCTGAAGAGCTGCAGACCAAGTTCATGCGCATGGCCGGCGCCCATGCCTCCGCAGCCGCACTGCACGCGCAGCTGACGGCGCTGGAAACAATCACGGACTGCCGCACGCTCGCCATCGGCGCAGCCTGAGTCGCTGCGCCACACAAACAAAACGAGGAATTCATGATGCAAAAACTGTTGATCACCACGCTGTGTGCGCTCGCCTTGCCGGCGTTCGCGGCTTATCCCGAAAAACCGGTACGCCTGATCGTGCCGCTCGCCGCCGGCGGCGGCATGGACACCACGGCGCGCTCGATTGCCACGCCCCTCGGTGAACGCCTCGGCCAGACTGTCGTCGTCGACAACCGTCCGGGTGGCGGCGGCAATGTCGGGGTCGACATCATGCGCGAAGCGCCGGCTGACGGCCACACGCTGTTCATGGGCAGTGCAACCTTTGTCATCCATCCACTGCTCTACAAGGCGCGTTATGTACCGACTCGCGATTTCATGGCGATTACGCAGGTCACGCGCCAGCCTTACGTTTTGATCGTGCACCCCGGCGTACCGGCAAAGAACGTCAAAGAACTTGTCGCTTACACCAGGGCCAATCCGAACAAGATCAATTACGCGTCATCCGGCCAGGGCAGCCTGATTCACCTGACCAGTGAACTGTTCAAGGTGCGCACCGGCGCCGACATGACGCATATTCCCTACAAGGGCATGGGCGCGGCTTACACAGACATGCTGTCAGGACGCATCCAGGCTTCCTTCCCCAGCATCATTTCGGTGCTGCCGCATCTGAAAACCGGGAAATTGCGCGCGCTGGCGGTATCCAGCGTTCAACGTGCGGCATCCCTGCCCGAGATTCCCAGCGTGAAGGAAACCGGCATCCCTGACTTTGACGTCTCCAACTGGTACGGCCTGTTCGCCCCCGTCGGTTCGCCGAAAGGCGTTGTCGAACGCGTTCATCGCGAGGTCGTGGTGATTCTCAAATCAGCTGATCTGCAAAAACGCATGGCGGCTGACGGTTCCGACCCGGTCGGCAACACGCCCGCCGAGTTCGCCAACCATGTCAAGTCGGAAACGGCGCGCTGGACTGAAGTCATCAAGAAATCGAATATCAAGGCGGATTGACCTTCGCCCAACCCTTGCGCACGCCGTCGCGGCAGCAGTTACAATCGCGGCGGCTTGAAAAATCGCGCCCGCCGCGTCATCGCCGGCGGGCGTTTTGCGTTGTAGGAGGACGGGGGCAGGCCGGCCCCAATACTCCTTAAATAATTAAATAAAATCAATTGGTTATAACATCATGCCGATCTACGCGCTGACCATCTTCGCGAGTGCATTCCTGCTGTTCCTGGTGCAACCGATCATGGCCAAGCAGATCCTGCCGTGGTTCGGCGGCTCTGCTGCCGTTTGGACCACCTGCCTGATGTTTTTCCAGCTGGTATTGCTCTTCGGTTATGCCTACGCGGACTGGACCATCCGTTTCCTCAAGCCTCGACCGCAAGTCATCCTGCACATCGCTTTGCTGGTCATCAGCCTGGTGTCATTGCCGATCATCGCCGGTACCGGCTGGAAACCTGAGGGGGATGAAGATCCGACCTGGCTGATCCTCGGCCTGCTCGCAGCAACCATTGGCTTGCCCTATTTTCTGCTGTCGACCACCGGTCCGCTGCTGCAAGCGTGGTTTGCACGCAGTTTTCCCGAAGCCAAAAATGTCTACCGGCTGTTCGCGCTGTCGAACGGCGCATCGCTGATTGCGCTGATTGCCTACCCGTTCATCGTGGAGCCTTATGTGACCACGCATGAACAATCCATCGGCTGGAGCGTCGGCTATGCGCTGTTTGCCGCACTGTGCGTGACATCGGCCGTGTTCAGCCTGCGCCCGGCACAAAGCACGGCAGCCACCCCGGCCGGCGGCATCACCGCTGCCGACGGCCCCAAACCGCGCCTCGCTGATTACCTGCTGTGGCTGACGCTCTCGGCGATGGGTTCATTCATGTTGATCGCGGTGACCAATCACATTACGCATGACGTGGCCTCGGTGCCCTTCCTGTGGATTCTGCCGCTGACCTTGTACCTGTTGTCCTTCGTGTTGTGTTTCGAGGGCCGCAACTGGTACCAGCGATCCATCTTCTTCGGTCCACTGCTGGTGATCCTTGGCGCGATGGCCTGGGCGCTGCATACCGAGGGCGGTGTCATGAACATCAAGGAAGCGATCCCGCTGTTTGCGATCGGCCTGTTCGTGATGTGCATGTTCTTCCATGGTGAACTCGCCGCACTGAAGCCGGCGCCGCGCCACCTGACCGGTTATTACCTGATGATTTCGCTGGGTGGTGCCGTCGGCGGGCTGATCGTCGGTTTCGTTGCACCCAAGCTGTTCAACACCTACTACGAATTCGGCTTCGGCCTGGTATTCACCGCGCTGCTCGCAGCCTACGTTGCGCGACGCCTCCATATCATTGTGCCGGTACTGGCAGTTGCGGCAGCGGTTTTCACCGGTTTCCATGTGCACAGCTACGTCAACATGCTGTCGAATGACGCGCGGGTGATGGCGCGGAATTTCTACGGCACTCTGCGGGTCAAGGATTTCGGCGATGAGACCAGCCCGACCGGCACGCGCCGCCTGATGCACGGCGTGATCATGCACGGCGAACAGTTCCTGGCGCCGGACAAGCGCATGCTGCCGACCACTTACTACGGCCCGGACTCAGGCATTGGGCGCATCATCAACGTCAAACGCGAAGGCGCTGAAAAAATAAACGTCGGCATCGTAGGCCTCGGCGCCGGCACGCTGGCGGTTTACGGGCGCAAGGGCGACAGCTATCGTTTCTATGAAATCAATCCGCAGGTCATTGATGTCGCGATGAAGGAGTTCACCTATCTGACCGAGACCCCGGCAAAGGTTGAGAACCTGCTGGGCGACGCGCGTCTGACCATGGAACGCGAGCCAGCGCAGAACTATGACGTGCTGGCCATAGACGCCTTCTCCAGTGATTCGATCCCCACCCACCTGATGACGCATCAGGCGATGGGCGTCTATCTGAAGAACATGAAACCCGACGGCGTCATTGCCTTCCATGTCACCAACCGCTTCCTGCATCTCGCGCCGGTGGTCAAGCGCATTGCCGATGAGCACGGGTTGCATACGGTGCTGATCAGCAACGATCCGGATGATGATTCGGATTTCGCCAAGACCGACTGGGTGCTGGTGTCGCGCAGTGAAAAAGCGCTGGCCCATCCTCGGATCACCGGGGCGAAGGAAGACATCGGCGAAATCCCCGGCCTGCGACTGTGGACGGACAGTTTCAACAACCTGTTCAAGATCCTCAAATAAGCGGTGTTGCGGAATGCAAGGTCATTCCGCGCGGCATGACTGAAAGGCTGCGGCAATCCACAGCAGCTGCGTCAGGATTATCATGGGTGACTTGAAAAAACGGGCGCCGCGCCCATCTTGGATATTATGCCGATCATTAATTCCATCCATTTGTTTTTCATAGATTTTCTGAAATCCGGCAGCATTTGGCTGATGGCAGCGATGTTGTTTCCCGCCGCCGTCAACGCCCAGGCGCCCGCCGATGTGCGTGGATTGCCGACGCTGGCGCCGCTGGTCAATCTGGTCACGCCGGCGGTGGTCAACGTTTCCGTGGTCACGCGCGCGCCGATGGAAGACAACCCTCTGTTCCGCGACCCGTTCTTCCGCCGTTTTTTCAATCTGCCCGATCGTCCGCAGCGAAAGGAACAGGCCGCGGGTTCCGGCGTCATTGTTGATGCCGCGCGCGGCTTCATCCTGACCAACAACCACGTCATCAAGGACGCCGAACAGGTCATCATCACGCTGAAAGACCGGCGCCAGTTCCCCGCCAAACTGGTCGGCACCGATCCCGGCACCGACATCGCGGTGCTGCAGATCAGCGCGCCCAACCTCAGCGCATTGCGCATCGGCGACTCCGATGTGCTGCAGGTCGGCGATTACGTCATGGCCATCGGCAATCCCTTCGGCATCGGCCAGACCGTAACCTCGGGCATCGTCAGCGCGCTGGGCCGCAGCGGACTTTCCGTTGAAGGTTATGAAGACTTCATCCAGACGGATGCCTCGATCAACCCCGGCAATTCCGGCGGTGCGCTGGTCAACCTGCGCGGTGAACTGATCGGCATCAACACCGCCATCATCGGCCCGGCCGGCGGCAATGTCGGCATCGGCTTTGCCGTGCCATCTGCAATGGCGCGTGCGGTCATGGATCAAATCGTACGCCATGGCGAAGTGCGGCGCGGCCGCCTCGGCATTGAAATGGCCGACGTGACGCTGGAGGCGCAACGCAAGCTCAAGCTGCCTTCGCTTGACGGTGCGCTGATCGCCGGCGTCGACGCCGGGTCGCCCGCCGAAAAAGCCGGTTTGCGACCGGGTGACATCGTCACCGCGCTCAACGGCCGCACGGTGCGCGGGCCCGCGGAACTGCGTGCGCGACTGGGATTGACGCCGATCGGCGACGAGGTCGACATGAACATCGTGCGCGAGGGCGGTCAGCAGCGCATACGCACACGCATCGCCGCACCGCAACCGGCCGGCAAGGGTGAAACACTGGCCGTGAAGCAACTCCCGGGAATGCGCGTTGTGGAAATCGAACGCGGCAGCCCGCTGTTTGAACGCCTGCGCGGCGGCGGCCTGGTGGTGGCCACGGTCGAAGCCAACAGCCGTGCGCTGCAGGCGGGCTTCCGTCCCGGAGACATCATCTATGCGGTCAACCGGCGGCGTGTCCAGACTGTCGCGGAATTCCAGAATCTGCTGCAAAGTGCCGAACGCGGGTACGCGGTCAGCCTGCTGCGCGGCGACTTCAGTCTGACCATCATCATTCGCTAGAGATCTGCCGGACAGGCCGCTGCGCCGGGTGATTTCATCCGGTGCGCTGCCTGGAATACTTCATCAGCCTTGCGCTCAACCGCGGCGGCGTACCAGCCAGCCACCGATGCCGAGCAGCACGGAATTGGCCATCCATACCGGCGCGTAACCAAAAGCCGTGCCTATGGTGCCGAAGAGCAATGGAATCACCAGATGGGTGAAATTATTCACGGTCACCCGGACTCCCGCGGCTTCAGATGCGCGCCCCTTGGGTGCGAGCGCGTAAATCAGCGACATCGACATCGGCTGGCCGCAGCCCACGCCCAGCCCCAGCAGGAAAGCCACCGCACCCAGTGCCACGGGATGTTCGAAAAACGGAAACAGGGTGAAGGCGAAGGCTGCGACAAAAATCGCGTAAATCAGGATCTGGACTTCGCTGGTGCGCTTGATCAGCCAGGGCAGCACTGCGCGAATCACGAATGTAGCCAATGCGAAGGTTCCCAGGATGATGCCGATTGCCGAGGCGGAGAGGCCGATGCCGTGGCCATAGACCGGCATGTAGAAGTTGAACAGGTCCCAGCCGGCGGAAATGAAACCGCTGGCGATGAAGGTGTTGCGCATTTGCGGTGAACGCCAAAGCTCCATGGCTCCGCCGGATGGAGGCCCGGAAGATTTCGATGCGCCGGGCAGAAAGCCCGGGTTGCGCATCAGCATCAGCACCGGAATGACCGTGAATGCCGCAAGGATCATGAAAGTCTTCAGATGACCCAGATAATCAATCGAGAAGCCGGCAATCAGCGGTCCGATGAACCCCGCACCCGAAAAGCCCAGGCTGACGATCGCATAGTTGCGCGAACGGTTTTCAGCGCCGCCAATGCCGCCGGCCACGCCGGTGACGGTGACAAAAAAGAAATGGAAGGATGAGCCGAGCAGAAAGGACGCGACATAGAGCATGGTCAGCGTCGGCGACAGCACGGTCAACAGCAACGCAATGCCCAGGCCTGCACTGCCGAGCAGCATCGGCAACCGCGGCCCGACGCGATCCGCCAGCCGTCCGATGGCGATCGCAAACAGCATGGGGCACAGGGCATACAACGCCATCAGCAGGCCCACCTGCATCTGCGTCGCGCCGGATTCGAGCGCAAACAACGACACCACCACCCGGCTGCCGCCGAAAGCGATGTGATTGAGAACGATCACGACCAGTGTGAGGTAAATGGCCATCAGATATGCGGCGGGCACAAAAGGTGCGCAACGTGCCTGTTGAGTCTAGCATCGCGGGCGACCGAATCCGCTTTGCATTCCACACTGTAACAACCCGCAGCAAGCTGTATCACAGGTAATTTCTGCGGTCGTCCTCTGCAACCTGCGCAGACGTCCGCATCATGGTGGCAATCAGGCGGCGAGCAGATGCACCGCAAAATACCGCTGCGGATCGCTCCAAACCTGCTGCGGCCGGAATCCGGCTTTATGCGCAAGTTCGCGAAACTCGTCGATCGAGTACTTGCAGGAATTCTCGGTATGCATGCGCTCGCCCCCGGCAAACCCAAACGCCTGCCCGCCGACCGTTACGCTCTGCGCGCAAAGGCTTTCAAGATGCATTTCAATGCGTCCGGCAACTTCGTCATAAAACGCGACATGACGAAACTGCGCCGGGTTGAAATCCGCACCGAGTTCGCGGTTGATGCGGTGAAGCAGGTTGAGGTTGAATTCAGCCGTCACTCCCTGCGCGTCATTGTAGGCGGCATGCAGCACGGCGGGATCTTTTTTCAGATCGACGCCAACAAGCATCGCGCCGCCCGGGCCCGCCAGCCGGAGGGCATCCTGCAGAAACATCAGCGCCTCTTCGGGCGTCAGGTTGCCGATGGTCGAGCCGGGAAAATAAACCACGCGGCGCGATGCGCCGTAAGCCGCCAGCCCGGGAATCTCCATCGGCTGCATGTAATCCGCGCAAACCGCAATGATCGGGGTCAGCGGAAACCGTTGCTCCAGGCGCGCAGCCGCTCCGCGCAAGGCATCAACCGAGATGTCAACCGGCACATAGGCCGCAGGACGCAGGGCCTGCAGCAACACCTCGGTCTTGACGCCGGCGCCGCTGCCAAACTCGATCAACAGGCAGTTTTCGCCGAGCCCGGCCGCCATCGAGGCAGCACTCTCCTGCATCAACAGGAGTTCGGTGCGCGTCGGGTAATACTCCGGCAGCCCGCAGATCGCCTCAAACAGCGCCGAACCGCGGGCATCATAAAAATATTTGGGTGAAAGCGCCTTTGGGACGCGCCCCAGACCGGCAACAACGTCGTCAAGAAACCGGCCCGCTTCAGGGTGAAGGTCAACAAAGATCATCGGAAGGCCGGCATCCAAGCGTTGATGCTGCAACCGGCGACAACAACACGACTCAGCCGGAAGTGTTTCCGGAGGACCGGGTTTCCATCCAGCGCTTGATGCGATTGGCGTCGCCAATGCGGGTCATCTTGCCCCACGAATCAAGCAACACGATGATCACCGGTTTGTTTGCGATTTTTGCCTGCATCACCAGGCAACGGCCAGCTTCGGAAATATACCCCGTCTTGGAAAGGCCGATGTCCCACTGCGGACTGCTGACCAGCCGGTTGGAGTTGTGATAATTCATGGTCCTGCCGCGTTTGACGCGAACCACGGCGCCGGTATCGGTCGTGAACTCGCGGATCAACGGGTATTTATACGCCGCCGCCACCATTTTGGTCAGGTCCTGCGCCGTCGAAACGTTGTCGCTGGACAGGCCGGTTCCGTCAACAAAGCGGGTGCGCCACATCCCCAGTTCAATCGCCTTCTGGTTCATCGCGGCAACAAAGGCGCGTGTACCGCCCGGATATACCCGGGTCAGCGCTTCAGCTGCACGGTTTTCCGAAGCCATCAGCGCCAGTTGCAACAATTCCCGGCGGGTCAGCACCGTGCCGACCATCAGGCGTGAACGCGTGCCCTTGATCGTATCCTTGTCGGCTTCGCTGATCGCAATACGCTCGTCCATGGGCAGGGCTGCGTCCAGCACCACCATGGCATTCATCAGTTTGGTGATGGACGCGATCGGCACCACGTTATCGACGTTTTTTGCAAACAGGGGGCGACCGTCGGTCTGGTCAATGACCAGCGCAGCCGAGGATTTGAGTTCCGGCGCGTGATCCCGCCCGGCAATCGCGGATTTAACCTTGCGGGCCGTGCGTTCCGGCGACTCCGCCAGTGCCGGAGCTACCGCTACCAATACCGCCAGAGCCGCAACCAGCCATCGCATCATAAACAGGTTACCCAAGGATTTCGTTAAAATCCCTTGGAAAATACAGCCTTACGCCTTTATTTTCAACCAGTTTTGCGGATTGGTTTCGAACAATTCCGCCCAAAAAAAACTCCGCTCAGGACCGTTTGAGTTGTCCCAGCGGAGCTTAAAGAGGCCTTGCAATCACCCGCTCAGCACAGATCACTGCACTTACCAGGCCTCCGAGGAGGAAAAATCAACGTTGACAACAATTTGCGCACTGCGCAATTTATTGCACAACGTTGGTGATCACAGTAGCCCCGCTCCCTTACACCAAACTTACATTCAAGCCCGACAACTCGCGAAGCAGGCCATGCCCCAGTATGATTAGGCTCCTGCAGCACACCCTCCGGCTCACCCATGCGTTTGCTCGTCATTGAAGACCATCCGATCCTGGCCGACGGCCTGATCAAAGCCCTGAAAGCCGCTGATTACGCGGTTGATCACGCCAATACCGGCGAACAGGCCGACCATATGCTGGCCACACAGCAGTACGATGCGGTCATTCTGGATATCGGCCTGCCCAAGGTCGATGGCTATGAAGTCCTCCGGCGCATGCGGCGCAAAGGCTCAAAGACGCCGGTCCTGATGCTGACCGCGCGTGACGCCCTTGAAGACCGTGTCAAAGGCCTGGATCTCGGCGCTGATGACTATCTGACCAAACCGTACGACTTGCCGGAGCTGGAAGCACGCGTTCGCGCCCTGATACGCCGCGGCCAGTCCGGCGGCGGTGCGGATCTGGTTCATGGCGAACTGATGCTCGATACGGCTGGACGACGCGCAACCATCAAGGGCATCCCGCTCGATCTGTCCGCACGCGAACTCGGGGTGCTGGAAGTGCTGATGCTGCGGGTCGGCCGCGTGGTCAGCAAGGAACAACTGGCGGAACAGCTTTATGGCTGGGGTGAAGAAGTCGGCGCCAATGCCATCGAGGTGTATGTGCATCGCCTGCGCAAGAAACTGGAGCCCGCCGGCGTCAGCGTGCGCACAATCCGCGGATTAGGCTATCTGCTCGAACGCGCGGCAAATGACTGAAGGTCGGCACCGACTGCGCACGCTGCGCAGTCAATTACTGCTGTGGGTCAGCGCGCCACTGCTGGCGTTGTGGATCATGAGCACGGTCGTTGATCACGACGTTGCCACCGGTTTCGTCAACCTCAACTATGACCGTGCGCTGCTCGACACTGCGCTGGACCTCGGGCGCAACGTTCGCGAGGCGAACAACCAGCTTTATCTCGATCTTCCGCAGCCGGTCATCGAAATGCTGATTTCCGGCGAGCAGGGCCGCTTCTATTACCGGGCCAACGGCCCATCCGGCGAATACATTACCGGCGACCCCGATCTGCCGGATCCTCCGGAAAATGCCGGAGATGACCGCGTCAGTTATTACGATGCGCATTACCGTAACGAACCTGTCCGCGCCGTAGCACTGCGCGTCCCGGTCCGCCCCGGCTCCGGCAAGGGCGCCATCCTGATCCAGGTCGCCGAAAAGGCCACTTTGCGCACCGACTTCGCCCGGCAGATCATGCTGCGCATGATGGTGCCGCAGGCGGTGCTGGTCATCCTTGCTGCGCTTGCGGTGTGGTTCGGCGTCGGCCTCGGCCTGCGCGCGCTGACCTCGGTACGCACCGAAATCGAAAACCGCTCGCATGTCGATCTCAGCCCGATCCGGGAATCCGACATCCCCTACGAAGTACGGCCCTTGGTGCGCGCCATGAACGATCTTCTGTCCAGGCTGAGCGCGGCGCTCGCCGCCCAGCAGCGATTCATTGCCGATGCCGCACATCAGCTGCGTACACCCGTCGCCGCACTGAAAACACAGACGGAACTGGCGGTACGGCAGGTCGGCGACGGCGAAGGGAAGGCAACCCTGCAGCAACTGCATACCGCCGCAGATCATGCGGCGCGGCTGGTTACCCAATTACTGACCCTGGCGCGTGCCGAGCCGGGATCGCACCGCAGCCTGATGCGCAAGCGCATCAACCTTGCGGAACTGGCGCGGGAAACAGCCGGTGACTGGGTACCTCGGGCATTGAACCGTCAAATCGACCTGGGTTTTGATGATACTTCCCCGGACAACGAGATCAATGCCGATCCATTTCTGGTGCGCGAACTGCTCAACAACCTGATCGATAACGCAATCAACTACACACCCGCCGGCGGACACATCACGGTGCGCATCGTTCAGGACGACAAATACTCCAAACTGGAAGTCGAGGATGACGGCTGCGGCATCCCGGAAAACGAGCGTGAACAGGTATTCGAGCGCTTCTACCGGCGCATTGACGGATCGCCCGAAGGCTGCGGCCTGGGGCTGTCCATCGTCCGCGAAATTGCCCAGGGGCACGGTGCTTCAGCCACCATCCACAGCGGGGCAGGCGGCCGAGGCACCCGCGTCGTTATTGCTTTTCCGGCTCTGGGCTGACGGCGCCTTCGCGCGCCGCCTCCTGCTGCTGCAGGGCCCACATCTGCGCGTAGGCACCGCCACCTGCCAGCAGCCCGGCATGACGGCCGCGCTCGATGATGCGGCCCTGCTCCAGAACCAGAATCTCGTCGGCATCCATCACCGTCGACAGGCGGTGCGCAATCACCAGTGTCGTGCGCCCCTGCGCAATCGCATTCAATTCGCGCTGAATCGCCTGCTCGGTGCGCGAATCAAGTGCTGAAGTCGCCTCATCAAAAATCATGATCCGCGGGTTTTTCAGGATGGCCCGGGCGATGGCGACGCGCTGCTTCTCGCCGCCTGACAACTTGAGGCCGCGTTCACCGACCATGGCTTTGTAACCGTCGGGCAGGCTGACGATGAAATCATGAATATGCGCCGCCTTCGCGGCCGCAATCACCTCGTCCTGGCTGGCCAAGGGGCGGCCATACTGGATGTTGTAGTGGATGGTGTCGTTGAACAGCACGGTGTCCTGCGGCACGATGGCGATCGCGCTGCGCAGGCTGTTCTGCTTCAGCTTGCGCAGATCGACGCCGCTGATGCTGACCGCACCGCCGGTGACATCGTAAAAACGGTATAGCAGACGTGCCAGCGTCGATTTCCCGGCGCCGCTGGAACCGACCACCGCCACCTTTGCCGCCGGCGGGATTTCGAAGGACATGCCGTGGAGGATCTGCCGCCGCGGATCGTAACCAAAATCCACCGCGTCGAAGCGCACCGCCGCCGGTCCGTCCGGAAGATCCATTGCGTCCGGCGCATCGTCAACTTCGCGGTTCTGTTCGAGCAGGCCGAACATGCGCTCCATGTCAACCAGCGCCTGCTTGATCTCGCGATAGGCCATGCCGAGAAAATTGAGAGGGATGTACAACTGGATCAAAAGTCCGTTGACCAGCACCAGATCGCCGATCGACAGTTCCCGCGCAACAACGCCCTGCGCGCACAGCACCATCAGCGCCGTGGCAGCAACCGCAATGATCGCAGCCTGGCCGACATTGAGCAGGCCGAGCGAAGCCTCGTTACGCACCGCCATGACTTCATAGCGCTGCAGGCTGTCATCATAACGCCGCGCCTCGAAGTCTTCGTTATTGAAATACTTGACCGTCTCGTAGTTGAGCAGGCTGTCGATGGCCCGGGTGTTGGCCTTGGAATCAAGTTCGTTGGCGCGTTTGCGAATCGCAGTACGCCATTCGGTGATGCCGATGGTGAATGCGATATAGACAATCACCGCGGCAAAAGTGACGGCCACAAAGCGCCAGTCGAATTTCGCAAACAGCACGGCAGCCACAAGAACAAATTCGAGGATCACTGGGATGATCGAAAAAAGCATGAACGAGAGGAGCGTCGAAATGCCGCGCGTGCCGCGTTCGATGTCGCGCGACATGCCGCCGGTCTGGCGATCAAGATGAAAGCGCAGCGACAGCGCATGCAGATGGCGGAATACGGCCAGCGCAATCCGCCGCGCCGCACGCTGGGTCACCGGCATGAACACCACGTCGCGCAGTTCCGCGAACAGCACAGTCGACATGCGCAGCGTGCCGTAAGCCACCAGCAATGCCAGCGGCAGCACCAGAACCGCCTTCGATGAATCCAGTCCGTCGACGATGTCCTTCAGCACCAGCGGCACGCCGACGTTGGCGAGTTTTGCTGCGACCAGAAACACCAGCGCGATCACCACGCGCCATTTGTATTCCCACAGATAGGGCAACAGCATCGGCACCACGCGCCAGTCGCGGCCGGCACCGGCCTGCGGCTTTGGTGCGTGTGCTGCAGCCGCAGCGCGCCCTGCTTCAGCGGCCATTGCAATGGCCGCGTTGAAAGATTAATAAATTCATCATTAAAAACAACATGTTAGATAGTCTCTCGCGAGACCGCAGCACTGGGGGGGCACCTTGTAAATTTCTGTAACGCTTGCAGCCACGACGTGGCGTCTGGATTTTAATTATCGCATCCGGCACCGGCTTCCCGGTCGGCAACCAATGAATATAACGAGGAACCACTTCATGATTACCACTAACCTGCCCCGTCTGTCCGTCGCTCTCTCAGTGCTGGTCGCGCTGCCGGCACAAGCAGCCGACTACACCGATACCGCGCTCGTGGTGTCCACCACACCGATCATCGAACGTGTACGCGAACCACGCCAGGAATGCACTACCGAGATGCCGGCACAACCGGCACCACAGGCTGAGCGCAGTATCATCGCGCCGATCATCGGTGGCGTGGCTGGTGCATTGCTGGGCAGCACCGTCGGACGCGGCAGTGGGCGCGATGCCGCGATGGCGGCAGGCGCCATTGCCGGCGCGATTGTCGGCGACCGCATAGACCACCAGCCTCTTGCAGAAACGCCGATTCAGCGCTGCCGCACCGTGGAAACCATACGTGATTCCACGCGCGGATATACCGTGGTGTATCACTACAACGGCCGCGATGTCACCACCATGCTGCCCCACGATCCCGGCCCCACAGTCAGGGTCGGCGTCGGCGTCATCGGCAGCGACAATATTGCCGTAGCGCCCGCCTATGCGGTCCCCGCCGCCCCGGCACCGCGCCATGCGGGTCCGGGACGTTATGCTGCGCCTCCGGGATATGACTACCGCTACTGATCAGTCGGGCAGCCGTTCCAGCAGCGTCGTCAGCGGTGCATGATCCGAGACCCGCCCCCACTGGCGACCGTGGTGAACGCGGGCTTCCCGCACGCGGAAGCCGCGCACGTAAATCCGGTCCAGCCGCAGCAGCGGCAACACGGCGGGGAAACTGCGCGCAGGCGAACCGCCTGACAACTCAAAAACCTCGTGCATGTTCAAGGGATGCGCCAGTTCATGCGTCGCACGGTGACGCCAGTACCAGTCGTTGAAATCACCGGCCACGATCAGCGGAGCCTCTGCCGGCACCAGCCGTTCAATGCGCTGACGCAGTCTTTCCATTTGCCGGCCGCGACCGCGCGCCGTCAACGCCAAATGCACACACACGCAATGCAACGCCTTATCCCAGCCCGGGATGGCCATTTCACAGTGCAGCAGACCGCGCCGTTCAAAGCGATGCGCCGACACGTCTTCGTTGTCCCAGCGCGTAATCGGAAAACGCGACAACAGCGCATTGCCGTGGTGGCCGGCGTCGTAGACGGCATTTTTTCCATAGGCATGACTCTGCCAAAGGCGGTCGGCCAGATATTCATATTGCGATTCTGCCGGCCAGTCGCTATGGCGGGCTGCATGTCCCGAGTGCGCACCGACCACCTCCTGCAGGAACACGATGTCCGGATTCAGTGCCTGAAGCTGTTCACGCAGCGCATGCAGGGCCGGACGCCGCGCGAACAGCGGCGTGGCCGGAAACCCCTTGTGGATGTTGTAGGTCGCGACGCTGAGCAGCAGCGGCGCAGCGCTCATGCCGCGTTCAGGAAATGGCAAGCATGCGATCCAGCGCAATGCGCGCCAGTTCGGCCTCGTAGGCGGGAACCTTGATGTGATTCACCACTTTGCCGGCGACCAGATTCTCCAGCGACCAGGCCAGATGCTGCGGATCAATGCGTTGCATGGTCGAGCACATGCACACGGTAGGCGCCATGAACTGCACCGATTTGCCCTGAGAGCTGAATTCGGCAGCCATGCGGTTCACCAGATTCAGTTCCGTGCCGACCAGCCAGCGCGAACCAGGCGCACTCGCGGCGATGGTTTTGTAGATGTAATCCGTCGAGCCTACATAATCCGACAGCTTGCAGACCTCGAAATTGCACTCCGGATGACTGATTACCATGCCGCTCGGATGCTGCTGGCGCCAGCGCAGGATGTGCTGCGCCTGGAACATCTGGTGCACCGAGCAGTGCCCTTTCCACAACAGCACCTTGGCCATCTTGATCTGCTGCGGCGTCAGTCCGCCCATCGGCAGATCGGGATCCCAGACCAGCATTTCCGACAGCGGAATGTCCATCAGGTAACCGGTCCAGCGACCCAAGTGCTGATCGGGGAAGAACAAGACCTTTTCACGACGGCCAAATGCCCAGCTCAGAATCTGGCGCGCGTTGGACGACGTGCAGACGATGCCGCCATGCTCACCACAGAAAGCCTTCAGGTCTGCAGCGGAGTTGATATAGGTGATCGGTGTGATGGTTTCATCGGGATTCAGTACCTCCGACAACTCGCGCCACGCGCGTTCAACCTTGCTCAGGCTGGCCATGTCGGCCATCGAGCAGCCTGCGTTCAGATCGGGCAGGATCACCTGCTGGGTTGGGCGGGACAGGATATCCGCCACCTCAGCCATGAAATGAACGCCGCAGAACACGATGTATTCGGCTTCGGTCTTCGCTGCCAGCTTGGACAGTTGCAGGGAATCGCCTGTCAGTTCGGCATGTTTGTACACATCCGCACGCTGATAGTGGTGGCCCAGCAGCACGGCGCGATCGCCGAGCTTGCGGCGAGCCGCAACAATACGTTCCTCGCAGGCCGCATCGTCCAGCGGTTTGAAACCTTCGAAAGTAATCGTTTGCGCTTCCATCATCCGGCCCTTCTCCAGATCAACATGCTGCAGAGGAAAACTTTGACTATTACAGTATTTTGACAGAAAAACCAGCCTCGAATTCCCCTTGCAGCACGGGGTTATGCATTACGCACTGCAACACGCTGCGGCAACTGGCGAATGGCCTCGGCATTGCTCCAGGAAAATACACAGTCAGCCGCTTCACGCCATGGTAGCCATTTCTTTGCCAGATGTTCACGCGGTGCAAGCACCACATCCCGCATTGCAGGAAGCGTCAATCCAAACACATGTTCCGTATTGTGGGTCACGCCCGGCGCATATCGGCTGCGCCAATGCGGATAAATCTCGTATTCGTTTTGGAGTTTCCAATCAGCCAACTCTTGCGTTCCAACGACAATTCCGGTTTCTTCCGCCAGTTCACGCTGCGCCGTTTCTGCCAACGTTTCGCCCGGATCCTGACTGCCGGTGACTGATTGCCAGAAACCTGGCCGATCTGCGCGCTCCAGCAGTAACACCTGCAGATCCGCAGTGTGCACCAGCACCAGCACCGATACCGGAATCTTGAACTTCATGATTTCGACCACGTCGACCGTTCACCGGCATCATCGGTCAGCACGGCAAACAATTTCTTGCGACCACGCCAGTATTCCGCGCTGTCCTTGAGAATTTCGCATAAGGTCGCGTAATCATCGGGGGAAGAAGCGGCAAACGTGTCTGCCCCGCGCATCAATACGATGCGGCCCGGCTCGGTTCGCCAAGACAAATCCTGCAGACAGTCGGCCAGCGCATCCCAGTTGCCGCCGAAAGTCGCCGGAAACGCAAACTCGCGGGAAAAAGCCGTAAACAATGCCCGTTTGCCGCGCGCACGCTGCAGATCAACGACATGCCACGCCAGTCCGGCATCCCGTGCAGCGCGGCGGAGCGGCGCCACATCGGCCGGGACGGCGTACAGTCCATTCTGTTCTGCTGGAAGAAGGGTGGGTTTCATTCGACGATGCGCCTGAACGAACGATAATGATCCGCAGTGTAGTAAAACTCGCCGCCATCACGGCATTGCGCAAGACGCAGCGAACCTGCAGGATCGGCAGCAACGCGCTGACGCTCACACCCGACCACGATGCGGCGTGCGCCACGGTGCTTGATCCCCGGCGTTGTTACGGTGTATTCGCGATAGTGGCCACGAGGGGCAGGCGGTAACAACTTTTCGTAATTGCCGAAGGTCACGCCGTCACGCTCATAAGGGAATGGGCCGCCTTTCCGGATCAGCTGCAGCGTCTGATGCGCCTCTGCGGGAAGTTCCTGGAGCCGCACATCACGCAGCAGCGGCGGATCGCCCCGCGCAAACCCCGCTGCGGCAAACAATGCCAGAGCCAGCAACAAGAAGTACTTTGCAGCGTTCCGCAAGGCTTAGTCCGGCGGTGAATCGGGTCGCGTACAGCCAGGGTTCACGCCGACGGCGTGGTGTTGCGCAGCCGGATGTGCAACTCGCGCAGCTGTCGCTCGGGCACAGCACTCGGCGCCTCAACCATCAAATCCTGGCCGCGCTGCGTTTTCGGGAAGGCAATGACTTCACGGATCGACTCGGCGCCGGTCATCAGCGTCACCAGCCGGTCCAGACCGAAGGCAATGCCACCGTGCGGCGGCGCACCGTACGACAGCGCGTCGAGCAGGAAGCCGAACTTCGCGCGCGCCTCTTCCGGCGAAATACCCAGCGCCGCAAACACCTGCGACTGGACTTCGGCACGATGGATACGCACTGAGCCGCCGCCGATTTCCCAGCCGTTCAGCGCCACGTCATAGGCTTTGGCCAGCACCTTGCCGGGATCGGACTCAAGCAGCCCGACATGGTCATCCTTGGGAGCCGTGAACGGATGATGCGCAGCGACCCAGCGTTTTTCATCCTCGTTGTAATCGAATGCGGGGAAATCGACGACCCAGCACGGACGCCAGCCGGCCTCCGCATGGCCTTTTTCATGACCGACCTTGACGCGCAGCGCACCCAAGGCATCGCACACCACCTTGCGGCGGTCGGCGCCGAAGAAAATCAGGTCACCATTGGCGGCGTTCGTACGCTTCAGGATTTCCGCGAGCACCGGCTGCGGCAGGAATTTGACGATCGGCGACTGCAGACCTTCTTCGTTGAGTTTGGTGACGTCGTTGACCTTGATGTACGCCAGACCCTTCGCGCCGTAGATGGCAACAAATGCGGTGTACTCGTCGATCTCCTTGCGCGACAGCGCTGCACCACCGGGCACCCGCAGCGCGGTAACACAGCCGTCCTTCAGCGCCAGCGCCTGCTTGAACACCTTGAACTCCACCTGCGCCATCAGGTCACTCAGTTCGGTCAGCTCCAGTTTCACACGCAGATCGGGCTTGTCCGAGCCGTATTTGGCCATCGCCTCGGCATAAGTCAGCCGCGGAAACACGCCGAGGTCGACATCGAGCACCGACTTGAACAGTGTGCGGATCAGGCCTTCCATCAGGTCCTGAATCTCGCGCTCGCCGAGGAATGACGTCTCGATATCGATCTGCGTGAATTCCGGCTGGCGGTCGGCGCGCAGGTCTTCATCGCGAAAACACTTCACGATCTGGTAATAACGATCGTAGCCAGCCACCATCAGCAATTGCTTGAACAGCTGCGGCGATTGCGGCAGCGCATAGAACTGTCCGTCATGCATGCGCGAAGGCACCAGGAACTCGCGTGCGCCTTCGGGCGTGGATTTGTAGAGCATCGGGGTCTCGATGTCGATGAAACCGTTGTCGTCGAGATAATTTCGGACAGTTCGCGCGGCCTGGTGGCGCAGACGCATGTGTTTCTGCATCTGTGGACGGCGCAAATCGAGAAATCGGTACTGCAGGCGGACGTTCTCGGAGAGCTGTTCGTCGTCCATCATGAACGGCGGCGTCTGCGAGGCATTGAGGACTTCAAGTCCCATTGCCAGCACTTCTATTTCACCGCTGACCAGATTGCTGTTCACCGTGCCGGCCGGGCGTTCACGCACCCTGCCTTCGACCCGCACCACGAATTCGTTGCGCAGGCTGTCGGCAACCTGGAAGGTTTCAGCACGATCCGGATCGCAGACGATCTGCACCAGACCTTCGCGGTCACGGAGATCAATAAAAATCACGCCGCCGTGGTCACGACGACGATGCACCCATCCGCACAGCGAAATGGTCTGGCCGAGGTATTTGCGATCAATCAGACCGCAGTAGTTGGTGCGCATGGACATGGAATTTTTGTTTTCAGTGATTTATTTGATTTTTGCCAGGGTGCCGTTGCCGGTTGCAACCACACCCATTGAGACAATGTATTTGAATGCAACGTCAACAGGCATGTCGAGCTCGATCGCCTCGTCGCGCCGCACATAAAAATAGAAACCGTTAACCGGACTGGGTGTAGTCGGAATGAATACCGCGACATGCTCATCCGGGAGGTGCGCCGCGATTTCCGCCGGCACATTGGTCTGGAACGCAAGTGACCAGGCCTGCGGATGCGGGTAGCGCACCAGCAGTACCTTGCGGAATGCATGGCCGCTGCCCGAGAACAGCGTATCGCTGACCTGCTTGACGCTGTTGTAGATGGTATTGACCACCGGAATCCTTGCCAGGATACCTTCCCACAGCAATACCAACCGCTGTCCCAGAATGTTCGTAGTGAACATGCCAGTAATGAGAACGATCAGAACCGTCATGATCACCCCCAGACCCGGCACATGAACTCCAAGCCAGTTTTCGGTCAGGAACGACTGCGGCAGCAACTGCAGGGTCTGATCAAGAGTCCCTACCAGCAGATTGAGCACCCAAAGCGTAATCACCAGCGGTACCCAGATCAGCAGACCGGTGATGATGTAGCTCTTGATGGAGGATTTTATGAACATGAGGATGGATGGCGCACAGTAAAATTGAGTGCGCGATTGCGGCAAACATCAGCGCGGCGAGATTTACGTTCCCTGCCAGCGGCCGCCCAGCAAATCAGTTGCAGGCAGGACAGGCACCGGTACCGCAGGCAGGTGCCTCTGACTTGGCTTCTTCTTTATTCGCCGATTCAGTCGGCTTGGCGCCACCCTTGTTCTTGAAATCAGTCGCATACCAACCACTGCCCTTCAATTGGAAACCGGCGGCAGTCACCATCTTGGCAAGTGATTGTTTACCGCATTCCGGACAATCCTTGAGCGGCGCATCGCTGATCCTTTGCAGGAATTCCTTCTGGAACCCGCAGGCCTCGCATCGGTATTCGTAAATAGGCATGGCAAACCCCAAAATCCAAAAAAGCATTATACCTTAGACGGTTACACTGACTTTCAGCGGAAATGTGGGCGTTTCCCGGCGTTTTTCAAGGTCTCCTGCCGCCTCCGCTTGGCGCAATGCAGCACTCGCGGCACAATCTGGGCAATATAGATCATTGAAGAAAAAGAAATTTCCCGGAAATTCCAGCCATGCGCAGCCAGATTCTCGTCCTCAATGCCGGTTCTTCCAGCATCAAATTTGCCGTTTTTGAAGCAGGGGAACGGCTACATCGAACGGTGCAGGGGATGATTTCCGGCATCGGTTCAGGCACTGCCTTCAGTGCGCGCGATGGTCAAGGCGCATTGCCAGGCAAGTTGCCGCAGGACACGCTGAATCACGAAAGTGCGCTCGCCTGGCTATTCGATTGGCTGGAGTCAGGCCACCACGCGCATCACCTGCTTGGCGCCGGACATCGCGTCGTTCATGGCGGAGAACATCGCGACGCTCCGGTCGTTGTTGACGACTCAAGCATAGCCGAGCTGGATGCGCTGGCGCCGTTGGCCCCCCTGCATCAGCCGCACAACCTGGCGGCAATCAAGGCGCTGCGCAAATTGCGCCCCGAACTCGCCCAGGTGGCCTGTTTCGATACTGCCTTTCATCGAACACAACCTGCACTGGCACAATCGTTCGCACTGCCGCGCAACATCACCGAACAGGGTTTGCGACGATACGGGTTTCATGGCTTGTCGTACGAGCATATTTCAGAAACCCTGCCGGCGGCACTAGGCTCACGCGCTGAGGGTCGCGTCATCGTGGCCCATCTCGGAAACGGCGCCAGCCTGTGCGCGATGCGCAACCGCCGCAGTATCGCCACCACCATGGGCTTCAGCACGCTCGACGGACTTATCATGGGCACACGCTGCGGCACCATTGATCCAGGCGTGCTGTTCTATCTCATGCACGAGCGGCACATGACGTCGATTGCCGTGGAGGAACTGCTTTACCGGCAATCCGGTCTGCTGGGTGTCTCGGGGATCAGCAACGACATGCGCACTTTGCTCGACAGCAAAGACCCGCGGGCAGCCGATGCCGTGTCACAGTTTGTTTATCGAGCCGTACTGGAAATCGGATCACTGACAGCTGCACTGGAAGGACTTGATGCTCTGGTGTTTACCGGCGGCATTGGCGAACATGCCGTGGCGATTCGTTCAAGAATCTGCGAAAAACTCGGCTGGCTGGGTATCACGCTGGATTCCGCCGCCAACTCGCACAACAGTCAGCAGATTTCGGGGAGTAACAGCGCTATCGCGGTCTGCGTAATCCCCACCGACGAGGAGGCGGTCATCGCTGCACATACGCAAAGCCTGCTTCGCGTATCAGTCTGATCCAGCAAAAAGCCGGGCTGAGCCCGGCTGATATGCAATGTCCGCAATAGCTTAGAACGGGATATCGTCATCCATGTCATCAAAGCTGCCGCCGCTTTTTTTCGCAGGCGCCTTGGCACCGCTGCTTGAAGCTGCCGCGGGTTCGCGCATTCCACCACCGCCCTCGCCGCTCCCCCGGCTACCCAGCATTCTCATCTGATCAGCTCGAATCTCGGTCGTATAACGATCCTGCCCTTCTTTGTCCTGCCATTTCCGGGTGCGCAGTGAACCCTCAATGTATACCTGTGAACCTTTGCGCAGATACTCGCCACAGATCTCAGCGAGTTTGCCAAACGCACTGATGCGATGCCACTCGGTCGCTTCTTTTTTCTCACCACTGGTCTTGTCTTTCCAAGTCTCCGATGTGGCAATACTAAAACTTGTCAGTGCTTCACCGCTCGGCAGATACCGTGTTTCCGGATCTTTACCGAGATTGCCGATCAAAATCACCTTATTCACGGATGCCATATCGGTTTTCCTTTTGATTTGAACGCATCAATTAGTGTAAGTAACGCGCCCGCCGTCCGGGGCGTTTACGCGTTTTTAACAGGGGGCACGCGCATACCGAGGGCGAGTATAAGCCAGATCACCAGCAGCACGGCGTCGAAGGCAATAACTGCAACCGGGCCCCAGCTTTTGTAGAGCACACCGCCTGCGGAAGCCCCGAGGAAGGTGCCGAAAAACTGGATCGTGCTGTAAAGGCCGATCGCAGTACCCTTGGCATGGGCCGGGGCCAGACGAGAGGTCAACGTGGGCAGCATCGCTTCCAGTGCATTGAAGGGCGCAAAAAATGCCAGTAAAAACAATGACAAAAGCCAAACGCCGCCCTGCAGCCACGGCAACGCAAGGTGCGCACCCAGCAACACTGCAATCGACACGATGAACCAGCGCCGCAGCAACACCGGGTTTCCGGCCTGCAATATCGCCGGCATCATCAGCACAAACGAACCGAGCATCACCGGCAGGTAAACCTGCCAGTGCGAACCCACCGGCAAACCGGCATCGCGAAGCCCAAAGGGTACGACGATAAATAATGCCATCAGCACGGCATGCAACGCAAAAATTCCCCAGTTCAGCCGTGCCAACTGCGGATCCGTCAAAACATTCCAGAAGTCTCGCAATGCGCGCCCAGGCACAGGCGGATTCTGCGGCGCATCGGGTATGACGCGCCACATCACCACCATCGCGCACAGCGCAAGTACACCGGTCAACGCAAAAATACCCGGCACACCGATCATATGATCGAGCCAGGGACTCGCCACCAGTGACAACGCGAAAGCAACGCCGATGGTTGAACCGATCATTGCCATTGCCTTGGCGCGCTGGTTTTCACGCGTCAGATCTGCGGTCATTGCGATGACCGCAGCGGAAATCGCACCGGCGCCTTGCAGCATGCGACCAAAGATGACCATATAAATATTCGGCGCCAGTGCCGCAACAAAACTGCCAATAGCGAATATCACCAGGCCGATGTAAACCACAGGTTTGCGGCCGTAATGATCGGACCACCAGCCGAAGGGTATCTGCAGTAACGCCTGTGTCAGACCATAGGCACCGATGGCCAGACCTACCAGAGTCAGGTTATCGCCGCCGGGCAGTGTTTCGGCGTAAATCGCGAATACCGGCAAAATCACGAACATGCCCAGCAGTCGCAATCCAAAAATTCCTGACAGACCGATGCTGGCCCGCAATTCGAGCGGGGTCATTTTGCTGCGCGACGACATGTACGGTCGGGGGAAGGAAAAAAGGAAATCTGGCGGGAGAAAACGGGGAACAGTTGGGCGTAACTGCTTATGCGCGTATATTAACAGGTTTACCTTTGGTCCCCCCGACATGACAGCGCGCTCGATGCCGCCGAAACTGGTTGCCCTGCCGGCAAAACCGCAAACCGATCTTCCGCTGCCGCCCTCCGTTGCAGGGCAGATCCGTGTTCGCGGCGCACGTACGCACAACCTGAAAAACATCAGTCTTGATCTGCCGCGCAATCAGCTGGTGGTGATCACCGGACTCTCCGGATCAGGAAAATCATCACTGGCGTTCGATACACTTTATGCGGAAGGCCAGCGCCGCTACGTCGAGTCGCTGTCGGCCTATGCGCGACAATTCCTGCAACTGATGGAAAAACCCGACGTCGACATGATTGAGGGTTTGTCGCCCGCGATCGCCATTGAGCAGAAGGCGTCCAGTCACAACCCGCGTTCGACAGTCGGCACGGTCACCGAGATCCACGACTACCTGCGCCTGCTCTATGCGCGCATCGGCGAACCGCACTGCCCGGAACACGATGTCGTGCTCGCGGCGCAGTCGGTCGCACAGATGGTTGATCATGTGCTGCAGATGCCTGAAGACACCAAGCTGATGATCCTCGCGCCGGTGGTCAACGACCGCAAGGGCGAACAGTCAGCCTTGATCGACGAACTGCGTGCGCAGGGATTTGTACGAGTACGTCTTGATGGCAAGGTGCACGACATCGATGCATTGCCGGCGCTCAAAAAAAATACCAAGCACACCATCGACGTCGTTGTTGACCGCGTCAAGGTTCGTGAAGAACTGCGGCAGCGTCTTGCCGAGTCTTTCGAAACCGCTCTTCGCCATGGCGACGGACGTGCGGTAGCCGTGGACATGGACAGTGGCCACGAGCACGCCTACTCCGCTCGTCTTGCCTGTCCGCAATGCGGCTTCGCTTCGCCTGAACTTGAGCCCCGCCTGTTTTCATTCAACAACCCTGCCGGTGCCTGCCAGCGTTGCGATGGGCTCGGGGCAATCACGTTCTTTGATCCGAAGCGGATCGCGGCGTTTCCCGAAATGTCGCTGGCTGCAGGCGCGATCAAGGGCTGGGACCGCTGCAACCAGTTTTACTTCCAGATGCTGCAGGGCCTGGCTGCCCATTACGGCTTTGACATTGAAGCACCTTTCAATGAATTGCCCGAAGAAGCACGCCAGGCGGTCCTTTATGGTTCCGGCAAGACCGCCATTCGCTTCACCTACGTCGGCGAACGCGGAAAATCCTATGTCAAGGAACATGCCTTTGAGGGTGTGGTTCCGAATCTGGAACGGCGTCACAAGGAAACCGATTCGCCGGTGGTCAAGGAAGAACTCGCCAAGTACCTGAATACCCAGCAATGCCCGGATTGCCATGGCACGCGCCTGCGCCGCGAAGCACGTCACGTGCTGGTCGCGCGCCAGCCGATTTACGCCCTGTCCGCACTTCAACTGGGTGATGCGATGCGTTTCTTCGACAGCTTGCAACTGACGGGGGCAAAACAGGCCATCGCCGAAAAAATTGCCGGGGAAATCAGCAACCGCCTGCGTTTCCTGGTCGATGTCGGACTGGATTATCTGTCGCTCGACCGCTCAGCCGACACGCTTTCGGGGGGCGAATCGCAGCGCATCCGTCTGGCCAGCCAGATCGGTTCCGGTCTGACCGGCGTGATGTATGTGCTGGACGAGCCGTCGATCGGCCTGCACCAGCGCGACAACACACGCCTGCTAGACATGCTGAAAAGGCTGCGCGACATCGGCAACTCGGTGATCGTCGTCGAACACGACCATGACGCAATCATGCATGCCGACCACGTGGTCGACATGGGCCTGGGCGCCGGTGAACATGGCGGAAGGGTCATCGCCGAAGGCACGCCGGCGGAAATCATCGCCCACCCGGAATCACTGACCGGCCAGTATCTGTCCGGACGCCGGCGCATCGATGTTCCGGCGCTGCGCCATCGCATCAACCCGCAGCGACAGCTGGTCATCAAAGGGGCTCACGGCAATAATCTCAAGGATGTCACGGTAGGGATTCCCATCGGACTGTTGACCTGCGTAACCGGCGTCTCCGGCTCCGGAAAGTCGACGCTGGTCAACGACACGCTATATCTTTCGGCGGCGCGCGATCTTTATGGCAGCAATGTTGAACCTGCACCGTACGCAGCCATAGAAGGCATGGAATTTTTCGACAAGGTCGTCAATGTCGACCAGAGCCCGATCGGCCGCACGCCTCGCTCTAATCCCGCGACCTACACCGGCCTGTTCACGCCGATCCGCGAACTGTATGCCGGTGTTCCTGAGTCGCGCGCCCGCGGTTATGGCGCCGGCCGCTTCTCGTTCAACGTCAAGGGCGGACGCTGCGAAGCCTGCCAGGGCGACGGCGTGCTGAAAGTCGAGATGCATTTTCTGCCCGACATCTACGTGCCCTGCGACACCTGCCATGGCAAACGTTACAACCGGGAAACCCTGGATATCCGCTATAAAGGCAAAGCCATTCACGAAGTACTGGCAATGACCGTGGAGCATGCGCTGGAGTTTTTCAGCGCAGTGCCGACACTTGCGCGAAAACTGCAGACGCTGATGGACGTCGGTCTCGGTTACATCACTCTGGGCCAGAGCGCGACCACGCTCTCCGGTGGCGAGGCGCAGCGCGTCAAGCTCGCGCTCGAACTGTCCAAACGTGACACCGGTCGAACGCTGTACATCCTCGATGAACCGACAACCGGTTTGCATTTCCACGACACCGACCTGCTGCTGCGCGTGCTGCATCGCCTGCGCGACCACGGCAACACCATTGTTGTCATTGAGCACAACCTAGACGTCATCAAGACTGCAGACTGGGTCATCGACCTCGGTCCCGAGGGCGGTGGCGGCGGCGGTCGAATCATTGCCGAAGGCCCACCTGAACTCATCGCCGCAAATGCAGACAGCCATACCGGAGTTCATCTTAAAACGGTGCTGGTGTGAAGACCGAAGCGGCCCGCGAACTGCTGACCGGAAGCTTTGCCGCCGCAGTCGCGGCTGCAGACCCGCAGCACATCCTGCCCGCACACCTACCGCCGCCCCCCAAAGGGCGCACGCTGGTGGTCGGCGCGGGCAAGGCTGCCGCATCGATGGCACTGGCCGTAGAACAATTCTGGCCGGCTGCCGCGCCGCTCGACGGGCTGGTCATCACGCGTTACCGCCACGGACTGCTGACCAACCGCATCACTGTGATTGAAGCCGGCCATCCGGTGCCGGATGCGGCGGGGGAACAGGCTGCCGCTGAAATCCTTAAAAGAGTTAAAACGCTGACGCCGCAGGATCTGCTGCTGGTGCTGGTATCCGGTGGCGGTTCGAGTCTGTTGTCGCTGCCCGCCGACGGTGTCTCAATGACGGATCTGAAGCAGGTCACCAAACAGCTGCTGATGTCCGGCGCACCGATACAGGCGATGAACACCGTTCGCAAACACCTGTCGCTGATTCAGGGTGGCAGGCTGGCCGCGGCGTCACGCGCGCCGGTGCTGGCGCTGGTGATTTCTGACGTTACTGGTGACGATCCAACGCATATCGCCTCCGGCCCCTGTGCTCCGGATCCCACAACTTACGCCGATGCGATCGCCATCCTTGGACGTTACGGGGTGCAGCCACCACCCGCGATTGCCGCCCACCTGGCTCGTGGCGCACGCGGAGAAATTGCCGAAACGCCGAAGGCCGGTGACCGTGCATTTGCCGGGACGGAGAACAAGGTCATTGCAACAGCGTGGCAATCTCTGCAGGCCGCAGCGGACTACTTCCATCTGCACGGTGTTACGACAGCCATTCTGGGTGACTCAGTCACCGGCGAGGCTCGAGAAGTCGCCAAGGTATATGGTGCAATGTCCCGCGGCATCCGCGAACACAATGCGCCCTGGCAGCCGCCGGTGGCGCTGATCTCAGGCGGGGAATGTACGGTTACGGTCCGCGGCCAGGGACGCGGCGGACGTTGCGCGGAATTCCTGCTGTCACTGGCCCTGGATCTGGATGGCGCCGCAAACATGTATGCACTCGCCTGCGACACTGATGGCATCGACGGCTCTGAAGACAATGCCGGTGCCCTGCTGACGCCGGATTCACTGCAACGTGCCGCGCGCAAGCACATCAACGCTGCGGGTTTGCTGGACCGCAATGATGCATACGGCTTTTTTGAAGCTACCGCAGATCTGGTCGTCACCGGCCCGACTCGCACCAACGTTAACGACTATCGCGTGATCTTGATTACCTGAAACATCCGTGAAACATATATAAGTAGTTGTTTTTAAATTACTTTTTATGTGTTACTGGCGTAAAAAAACCGGGGATTGCCCGGTTTTTTTAAGCACCGCGATGATCAGGCAGTAGCCGTTTCAGTCTTGGCTTCAGCAGCCTCTTCCGGACGATCCATCAGTTCGACATACGCCATCGGCGCATTGTCGCCCTTGCGGAAGCCGAATTTCAGGATGCGCAGATAGCCGCCGTTGCGTTTGGCGTAACGCGGGCCCAACAACTCGAACAACTTGACCACGTTTTCGCGGTCGCGCAGGCGATCAAATGCCAGACGGCGATTGGCCAGCGAGGGCTTCTTGCCCAGCGTGATGATCGGTTCGACCACGCGGCGCAGTTCCTTGGCCTTGGGCAATGTGGTTTTGATCGCTTCGTGACGCAGCAGCGAGTTGGCCATATTGCGCAGCATTGCCAGTCGATGGCTGCTGGTGCGATTGAGTTTCCGTAAACCGTGACGATGACGCATGATGCCCTCTTAAACCTTTTCGAGGCCGGCAGGCGGCCAGTTTTCCAGCTTCATCCCCAGCGTGAGACCGCGGGACGCCAGCACTTCCTTGATTTCGTTCAGCGACTTGCGGCCCAGATTCGGGGTCTTCAGCAACTCCGTTTCGGTACGCTGGATCAGATCGCCGATGTAATAGATGTTTTCGGCTTTCAGACAGTTCGCCGAACGCACGGTCAGTTCCAGATCGTCAACCGGACGCAGGAGCACCGGATCAATCTGGGTGGCTTTCTTCTCTTCGATCAGCGCCGGAGTGCCTTTGAGATCGGCAAACACGGACAGCTGTTCAACCAGAACGCGTGCGGCATAACGCACGGCTTCTTCCGGATCGATCGCGCCATTGGTTTCGATGTCGATCACCAGCTTGTCGAGATCGGTACGCTGTTCAACGCGGGCGGACTCAACTGCATAGCTTACGCGGCGCACCGGTCCGAACGATGCATCAAGCACCAGACCGCCGACGCTGCGCGCTTCTTCATCGCCGCGGCGAGTCACGGCAGCGACATAACCGCGACCTTTTTCGACCTTGATCTGCACGTCAAGCTTGCCGCCTGCCGTCAGATGCGCGATCACATGGTCGGGATTGATGATTTCGACATCGTGCATGGGCTCAATATCAGCCGCGGTCACGACGCCTTCACCGGATTTCTTCAGCGTCAGAATGGCTTCGTCGCGATTATGCAGCCGCAGCACGATGCCTTTCAGGTTCAGAAGAATATCAACCACGTCCTCCTGGACACCGTCGATGGTGGAGTATTCGTGCAACACACCGGCAATCTTGACTTCGGTTGCCGCGAAGCCGGGCATCGACGACAACAGCGTGCGACGCAGGGCATTGCCGAGCGTGTGGCCGTAGCCGCGCTCGAACGGCTCCATCGTAACTTTGGCGTGAAACGGTGAAACACCCTGTACATCAATGATCCGAGGCTTGAGGAAGGCGCTACTGGACATGACGGATCTACCTCTCGGAAATTATTTCGAGTAAAGCTCGACGATGAGCGACTCATTGATCGTGGACGGCAGTTCGGAACGCTGCGGACGGGCCTTGAAGGTGCCTTTCAGCGCCTTCGAGTCGACCTCGATCCATTCCGGATAACCACGGGACTCAGCGGCCTCTGACGCACCCTTGATGCGCAATTGCGCCTTCGCCGGTTGCGCCACTTCGACTACATCGCCCGGGCGGCACTGGAACGACGGGATGTTGACCCGCTTGCCGTTGACGAGAATGCCGTTGTGACGGACCACCTGACGCGCTTCCGTGCGCGAGGCACCGAAGCCCATGCGATACACGACGGTATCGAGCCGGCTTTCCAGGCTCTGCAGCAATGCTTCGCCGGTAACGCCCTTGCTGGCGGCCGCTTCCTTGTAGGTCTTGCGGAATTGCCGCTCGAGAATGCCGTAAATCCTGCGCACTTTCTGTTTCTCGCGCAGCTGAACGCCATAACCCGAAAGACGGGAATTCTTCTGGCCGTGCTGCCCCGGAGGATAGGCACGACGCTCCATCGCACATTTGTCAGTGAAACACTTCTCCCCTTTCAGGAAGAGTTTTTCGCCTTCGCGCCGGCACTGCCGGCATTTTGCATCGAGATTCCTGGCCACTTGTGGGATCTCCCTTAAATTCTGCGTTTCTTCGGCGGACGGCAGCCGTTATGCGGCACGGGCGTCACATCGGAGATGCTGGTGATCTTGAAACCTACGGCGTTCAGCGCGCGCACTGCGGACTCGCGTCCGGGTCCGGGCCCCTTGATCAGGACCTCGATGTTTTTCACGCCGCATTCCTGTGCCAGACGACCGGCTTTTTCGGCAGCAATCTGCGCGGCAAACGGTGTCGATTTGCGCGACCCCTTGAACCCGTTGCTGCCCGAGGTCGCCCACGCCAGAGCGTTGCCCTGACGGTCGGTAATCGTGACGATCGTGTTATTGAAGGAAGCGTGGACGTGGGCGACGCCTTCCGCCACGTTCTTCTTGACCTTCTTGCGAACCCTGGTGCTTGCCTTAGCCATATATAGTCACTCTCAATTAAGCGGCCGGACGCTGGATTTTCACTGCGGCCTTGCGCGGGCCCTTGCGGGTACGCGCATTGGTACGAGTGCGCTGACCACGAACCGGCAGACCGGCGCGATGACGCTTGCCGCGCCAGGTGCCGAGATCCATCAGTCGCTTGATATTCATGGAGATTTCGCGACGCAGATCACCTTCAGTGGTGAACTTCGCCACCTGCTCGCGCAGTTTCTCCATGTCCGTATCGGACAGGTCCTTGATCTTGGTCGCGGTGTTGATGCCTGCCGCCGTGCAGATCAGGCGGGCACGGCTCCGGCCGATTCCGTAGATTGCCGTCAGCGCGACTTCAGCGTGCTGATGGTTTGCTATGTTGACGCCACCTATGCGGGCCATTTACTCACCCCACCAATGGAAAACTGGACATTATAACTTTTGACTGGTTCATATTCAATGAACCGGTCAACCCTGACGCTGCTTGTGGCGCGGATCCTTGCAGATCACACGAACCACACCATTGCGCTTCACAACTTTGCAGTTGCGGCACATGCGTTTAACCGATGCTTGCACTTTCATGTCATACCTCTTTCGCTCGCAGCCTATTTCGCTCGGAAAACAATGCGCCCTTTGGTCAAATCGTAGGGCGTCAGTTCAACGGTCACCTTGTCCCCGGGCAGAATCCGGATGTAATGCATCCGCATTTTTCCCGAGATATGGCCAAGAACCATGTGGCCATTCTCCAGCTTTACCCGAAACGTCGCATTCGGCAGGGTCTCAACGATCTCGCCCTGCATCTGTATCGTGTCTTCTTTCGCCATTTACCGCGTCGGGAACACACCGCCTTTAAAGTTTGCTTTCTTAAGCAGACTTTCATATTGATGCGACATCACATAAGCCTGCACCTGCGCCATGAAATCCAGGGTAACCACCACGATGATCAGCAGCGATGTCCCACCAAAGTAAAACGGCACATTCTTCCAGACAATCAGCAATTCGGGCACCAGGCAGACCAGCGTGACATAAATCGCGCCACCCAGTGTCAAACGCATCGTCACTTTCTCGATGTAGCGTGCAGTCTGGTCACCGGGACGTATTCCAGGAACAAATGCACCACTCTTTTTCAGGTTTTCTGCAGTTTCCTTGGGGTTGAACACCAATGCCGTATAGAAAAAACAGAAGAAAATAATTGCGGCTGCATAACACAGCGTGTAAATCGGTTGTCCGGGATGCAGCACAGCTGCAACGCTCTTCAGCCAGACCATTCCTTCGTTCTCACCCAGCCAACCGGCTACAGTTCCCGGAAACAGGATGATGCTCGAAGCGAAGATCGGCGGTATCACGCCCGACATGTTCAGTTTCAATGGCAGATGTGAAGACTGCCCGCCATAAACCTTCCGCCCGACCTGCCGCTTCGCGTAATTGACCAATATCTTGCGCTGACCCTTTTCAACGAAGCACACGAACGCGGTCACTGCCACGACCAGCACGAATATGAACAGCACGAACGGGATTGAAAACGCACCGGTTCGGGCCAACTCCAGAGTCCCACCAACAGCCTGCGGGAATCCGGCCGCAATGCCTGCGAAAATAATCAGCGAAATGCCATTACCAATTCCACGCTCGGTAATCTGCTCACCCAACCACATCAAGAACATCGTACCGGTCACCAAAGTGACCATTGCCGTCAACCGGAACATCAGACCGGGATCTATCGCCACCTTTTGCTGCTCAAAAGCAATCGCAATGGCCATACCCTGCACAATTGCCAGTGCTGCTGTGCCGTAACGTGTGTACTGCGTAATCTTGCGCCTGCCGGATTCGCCCTCTTTCTTCAGCGCTTCCAACGTCGGTGAAACAACGGTCATCAACTGCATGATGATCGATGCCGAGATGTACGGCATGATTCCCAGCGTAAAAATCGAAAACCGCGACAGCGCACCACCGGAGAACATGTTGAACATGTCCAGGATGCCGCCACGCTGGGACCGGAACAGTTCTGCCAGTTGGGCCTGATCTATACCCGGCACCGGAATGTAAGATCCGATTCGGAAGACAATCAGCGCACCGACGAGGAAAAGCAGGCGACGCTTGAGGTCACCAAACTTTCCAGCTCCCGACAGTGCTGCTCCAGCGGCCAAAGTTTAGCTCCCGGCCTTCTCTGCAGGTTGTTCAATGCTACCGCCGGCCTTTTCAATTGCCGCTTGAGCACCCTTGCTCGCCAGTACGCCTTTGAGAGAAACCTTGCGCTTGATTTCACCGGCCAGAATAACCTTGGCGCGCTTTGCCAGCCGCGATACAACACCAGCCTTTTTCAAGATTTCCAGATCGATTGATTCCGCGGTCATCTTTTGCAATGTGTCCAGCCGGACTTCCGCAGTATCACCAGCCGACAGTGACTGAAAACCGCGCTTCGGCAGTCGACGATGCAGCGGCATCTGGCCGCCCTCGAAACCAACCTTATGAAAACCGCCTGCACGAGCTTTCTGACCTTTGTGTCCCCGACCCGCGGTCTTGCCGGTCCCGGAACCAATGCCGCGACCCACACGCTTCTTGCTGTGTTTGGCTCCGCGAGCTGGTTTGATGTTGTTCAGTTCCATTTATCCCTCGCAACGAACGAGATAGGCGACTTTTTTGATCATGCCACGTACTGCCGGTGTATCAATCAGTTCAACAGTGTGGCGAATGCGGCGAAGCCCCAAGCCACGCACGCAGGCGCGATGCTCTGGACGCGTGCCGATCAGGCTGCGCAGCAGCGTGACCTTTACAGTTTTACCCTGAGGTTTATTGGCCATGGTTTATCCCTGGATTTCTTCAACCGATTTGCCGCGCTTGGCTGCGATTTCGGCAGGCGTGTTCATTGCCGTCAAACCGTTGATCGTGGCGCGAACAATGTTGTACGGATTGGTCGAGCCGATACATTTGGCCAGGATGTTGGCAACACCCATGACTTCAAGTACGGCACGAACCGGACCACCGGCGATAATGCCAGTGCCTTCCGATGCAGGTTGCATGTAAACCTTGGATGCACCGTGGCGTCCCATGACAGCATGCTGCAACGTACCGTTCCTGAGTTGGACCTTGACCATTTTGCGGCGCGCTTCTTCCATGGCTTTCTGCACGGCAACCGGCACTTCACGCGCCTTGCCCTTGCCCATGCCGATGCTGCCGTCGCCGTCGCCGACCACGGTCAGAGCGGCAAAACCCATCACCCGGCCGCCCTTTACGACCTTGGTGACACGGTTGATCGCGACCATTTTTTCACGAAGGCCGTCACCGCGCTCTTCGCCGGTCTGCATTTTCGCTGCCTGCATTTTTGCCATGCGCTGCTCCGTCAGAACTTGAGACCGGCTTCACGCGCGGCTTCCGCCAACGCCTTCACCCGACCGTGATATTGGTAGCCGGCGCGGTCAAACGCGACCTTCTCGACACCGGCTTTCTTTGCGCGCTCGGCAATGCGCTTGCCGATCGCAACTGCCGCAGCGATATTTCCGCCATTAGGCATTGCAGCACGAACTTCCTTTTCAGAAGTCGATGCGCTTGCCAGGACTTTGGAGCCACTGGCATCAATGACTTGGGCGTAGATATGACCGTTCGATCGATAAACGGTAAGCCGCACCGCCTTGAGTTCGGCAATCTTGGCTCTGGTGCTGCGTGCTCGCCGCAAGCGTGCTGTATTTTTTTCAACCATGTTCTATCCGCCTTACTTCTTCTTCCTTTCCTTGAGCACAATTCGCTCATCGGCATAACGCACACCCTTGCCCTTGTAAGGCTCCGGCGGCCGGTAATTGCGAACATCGGCGGCGACCTGCCCGACTTTCTGCTTGTCGGCGCCTTTGATGATGATTTCAGTCTGCGTCGGTGTCTCGACTTTCACGCCAACCGGCAGCTGATGAACAACCGGATGCGAGAAGCCGAGCGTCAGATTGAGCTTGTCGCCTTGGGCCTGCGCCCGGTAACCGACGCCAACGAGCGTTAGTTTGCGTTCAAACCCCTTGCTGACACCCTGCACCATGTTGGCAATCAGTGCTCGCAGCGTACCGCTGATCGCATTGGCCTGACGCGAATTCTCGTTCAGCTTGATTTCGAGACGATTGTCGATCTTCTCGACTTTCACGTTCGGGGTAATCGCCTGCGACAGCGTTCCCAGCGGACCCTTGACTGAAATCTGATCGACACCGATCGTGACTTCGACTTTTTCCGGCAACATGACCGGGGATTTACCGACTCTGGACATCGTCTCTCTCCCTTAGGCCACGATGCAGAGAACTTCCCCGCCGATGCCCATGCCACGCGCCTTGCGATCAGTCATCACACCCTTGGAGGTGGAGACGATGGCAACGCCGAGGCCGTTCATCACGTTGGGAATGTCACGGCTGGGTTTATAAATGCGCAGGCCGGGACGGCTTACGCGTTCGATTTTTTCAATCACCGGAGCACCAGCGTAATATTTGAGGTTGACCTCAAGTACAGGCTTGGCCACCTCGCCGCGAACGGCGAAGTCATCTATATAGCCTTCGTCTTTCAGCACCTTGGCGATTGCCACCTTGAGCTTACTCGAAGGCATCGACACGGACTCTTTTTCCGCCTGCTGGGCATTGCGGATGCGGGTCAGCATGTCGGAAATCGGATCATTCATGCTCATGCAAAATTCTCCTGCGGCCTGACTTACCAGCTAGCCTTGATTACGCCCGGGATCTCGCCGCGCATTGCTATCTCGCGCAACTTGCCCCGAGCCAGCCCGAACTTGCGATAAACACCGCGGGGCCGTCCAGTCAGCGCGCAACGATTGCGCAACCGGACAGGACTCGCGTTCCGCGGCAGTTTCTGCAGCTTCAGACGCGCCTCATATCGATCTTCAGGAGACAGCTTCTGATCGTCGACAAGCGCCTGGAGTTCAGCACGCTTCGCCGCATATTTCTTCACGGTTTTGCGACGCTTCTGCTCACGGTTTATCAGTGCAAGCTTAGACATACGTTTTCCTCAATTACGGAAAGGAAATTTAAAAGCGGAAAGCAGCGCCCGGGCTTCTTCGTCGGACTTTGCTGTAGTCGAAATCGTGATGTTCATGCCACGCAGCGCATCGATCTTGTCATACTCGATTTCGGGAAAAATGATCTGCTCTTTGATGCCCATGTTGTAGTTTCCACGGCCATCGAAGCTTTTGCCGGAAATACCGCGGAAGTCGCGCACACGAGGCAGCGCGATGCTCACCAGGCGGTCCAGAAACTCATACATGCGAGCGCCGCGCAGGGTAACCTTGCAACCCACCGGGTAACCTTCGCGGATTTTGAAGTTCGCAATGGCCTTGCGTGATTTGGTGACCAGCGGCTTCTGACCGGCAATTTTCGTCATGTCGCCCACGGCGTTATCCATGATCTTCTTGTCGGCAACCGCTTCGCCCACCCCCATGTTCAGCACGATCTTGTCAATGCGCGGAACCTGCATCGGGCTGGAGTAACCAAACTTCTGGGTCAACTCCTTGGCCACGGTGTCCTTATAGTAGGCGCTCAAACGTGCAGGTGCTGTCGGCCGGGCAGGCTTACCCTGCTTGGCTGATGCATTTGCCGCACCCTTTGGCTCTTTAGCCTTCTTTGCCGGCTCCGCCTTGGCTTCCTTGGCAGGCTTCGCTTTTTTGGTTTCTTTGTCAGCGCTCATACATCAACCACTTCGCCATTGGACTTGAAAAACCGAACACGGCGCCCGTCTTCAAGCTGACGAATCCCGATGCGATCGGCCTTCTTGGTCACAGGATTGAACAGAGCCACATTCGAAATATGAATAGGCATTTCCTTGTCGATGATCCCGCCCGTTTCACCTTTGGCCGGATTGGGCCGCTGATGTTTTTTGACGCGATTGATGCCCTCGACAAGCAGATGATCTGCATCGACAACCCGCAGCACCGTTCCGCGTTTGCTACGGTCGCGACCGGTCAGCACTACTACGTCGTCGCCTTTTCTGATCTTGCGCATATGCGTAACGTCCTTTACAGCACTTCCGGTGCGAGAGAGACGATCTTCATGAATCGTTCAGTCCGCAACTCGCGTGTCACCGGTCCGAAAATCCGCGTACCGATCGGCTCAAGCTTTTGATTGAGCAAAACCGCAGCGTTACCATCAAACTTAAGAAGCGATCCGTCATTCCGGCGCACGCCCTTGGCAGTACGCACGACGACAGCGTTATAAACCTCGCCTTTTTTGACACGACCACGGGGGGCCGCATCCTTGATGCTGACCTTGATCACGTCGCCGATGCCGGCATAACGACGCTTAGAGCCACCAAGCACCTTGATGCACATGACGGTACGCGCACCGGTGTTGTCAGCAACATCCAGTTTGGATTGCATCTGAATCATGGTTTTTCCTGCTTATCTTTCCCCAACTTGACCCACCAAAAAGCGGAAGGTCAGTCTTGGAGCCCGTTCGGGCTAGGTCACCGCCTGCGGCAGCAGAGCGGAAAAATTACAGCCGCAAATTATATATCGATGCGCAACTTCAGCGCAAGCGATATATTTGTTTAAACGCCCCGCGACTTCTCCAACAACTTGATCACCTTCCAGGCCTTGGTTTTTGCCAACGGCCTGCATTCTTCGATCAGCACGGTATCGCCTTCCTTGTACTCATCGTTGGCATCGTGTGCATGGTATTTCTTCGACCGGGTGACCACCTTGCCCAGCAGCGGATGCTTGACCCGCCGTTCAACCAGAACGGTCACCGTCTTGTCCATCTTGTCGCTGACCACACGTCCGGTCAGGGTTCGCTTGTTTGCTTCGCTCATATCCGCATCCCGCCCTTAAGCCTTCGTTGCCAGCACCGTGCGCACGCGCGCGATGTCGCGACGTACTTTGCGCAACTGGCTGGTGTTGGTCAGTTGCTGAGTCGCCTTCTGCATGCGCATGGAAAACTGTGCTTTCAGCAGCGATTCCAGTTCCTTGCGTAGTTCGTCGGCGCCTTTGCCCTGCAGTTCGCTTGCCTTCATATCAACCTCCAACCAGACGGTGGACAAAAGTCGTCGCGATCGGCAGCTTGGCCGCTGCGAGACGGAAAGCTTCCTTGGCAATGACTTCGTTCACGCCGTCCATTTCATACAGAACTTTGCCCGGCTGGATCTCGGCGACCCAGTACTCCGGATTTCCTTTACCGTTACCCATCCGCACTTCGGCAGGTTTACGCGAAATCGGCTTGTCCGGGAAAATACGAATCCAGATTCGACCGCCGCGTTTGATATGGCGCGTCATTGCACGACGCGCAGCCTCGATCTGACGGGCCGTCAGACGGCCACGACCGATCGCCTTCAGGCCGAATTCGCCGAAGCTGACCTTGTTTCCGCGAGTCGCAACGCCGGTGTTCCGGCCCTTCTGCTCCTTGCGGTATTTACGCCTGGCTGGCTGTAGCACGTTTTGCTCCTGTCTTTGCAGTTGTCCTTCTCAGCTTGCGCGCCGGTGCCGGCGCGGGTTCCTCGGCCGGTGCGGCCGACGGAGCCAGTGCAGGATGATCATTCTTGCCGATCACCTCACCCTTGAACACCCAGACCTTCACGCCAATGATGCCGTAGCTGGTTTTGGCTTCCGAAAATCCGTAGTCAATGTCTGCGCGCAGCGTGTGCAGCGGCACACGACCTTCGCGGTACCATTCGGTGCGGGCAATTTCAATACCATTGAGTCGTCCCGCACTCATGATCTTGATACCCTGCGCACCCAAGCGCATCGCGTTGGTAATTGCGCGCTTCATCGCGCGGCGGAACATGATCCGCTTCTGCAACTGCTGCACGATGGAATCGGCGATCAGTTGTGCATCAAGTTCGGGCTTGCGCACTTCCTCAATATTGACGTGTACCGGTACGCCAAGCATTTTCTGCAAATCAGCCTTCAGGCGCTCGATATCCTCGCCCTTCTTGCCAATGACCATGCCGGGACGTGCGCTGAACACGGTAATGCGCGCATTCTTAGCCGGACGCTCGATAACAACACGAGAAACAGCCGCTTGAGACAGCCGCTCCTTCAGATATTCACGTACCTTGATGTCCTCAAGGAGCATCCCGGCGAAATTCTTGTTATTGGCATACCAGCGTGAAGCCCAATTCCGGTTGAACGCCAGACGAAATCCGATCGGATGTATTTTTTGGCCCATGTTTTACTTCCTTCCGTCGCCGACCGTGACATAGACATGGCACGTCGGTTTCAAAATCTGTACGCCACGGCCTTTGGCGCGCGCAGAAAAGCGCTTCATCACCGGCCCCTTTTCCACGTAAATCCGAGTCACCTTGAGTTCGTCGATATCCGCACCGTCGTTATGCTCGGCGTTGGCAATCGCGGACTCCAATACCTTGCGAATAATCACCGCACCCTTTTTGGGCGAGAAACCCAGAATATTGAGTGCGTTTTCCACCGTCTTGCCGCGGATCAGATCCGCAACAAGCCGGCCCTTTTGCGGCGATAACCTGACGCCGAACAGTTTAGCTGTGGTATCCATTTAGATAACCCTTATTTCGCCGGCGTAGGAGCCGATTTCTTATCACCGGGCGATGAGCCGCCGGCTTTCGAATGGCCCTTGAACGTACGGGTGTGCGCAAATTCACCCAGTTTGTGACCGACCATGTTTTCCGTGACATAAACCGGCACATGCTGCCTGCCGTTATGGACGGCGATAGTCAGTCCGACAAAGTCGGGGAGAACCGTGGAACGCCGGGACCAGGTTTTGATCGGGCGCTTGTCAGAACCGGCGCGGGCCGTCTCCACCTTCTGCATCAGATGATGATCGACGAACGGGCCTTTTTTAATGGAACGTGACATGTTTATACCTTACGCCGTAGCTTTCGCATTGCGGCGACGAATGATCATGCCGCTAGTGCGTTTGTTCTTGCGCGTCTTGTAACCCTTACACATGACGCCCCAGGGACTGACCGGTGCCTGTGCGGCCGCCGTACGTCCTTCACCACCACCGTGCGGGTGATCGATCGGGTTCATTGCAACACCCCGAACCGTCGGGCGGATACCGCGCCAACGGACACGACCGGCCTTGCCGATGGATTCCAGTTGATGTTCTTCGTTACCCACCTCGCCGATGGTCGCGCGGCAGTTGACATGCACTTTGCGGATTTCACCGGAGCGCAGACGCAGCTGGGCGTATTCGCCTTCACGAGCCAGCAGTTGCACCGAAGTACCTGCAGCTCGTGAGAGCTGCGCACCTTTGCCCGGAAGCATTTCCACGCAACAGATCGTCGAGCCAACCGGGATGTTGCGCAGGGGCAATGCATTACCGGTTTTGATCGGCGCTTCCGGTCCGGAAATCAGCTGCATGCCGGCGGTCACGCCGCGGGTGGCGATCACATAGCGGCGCTCGCCGTCGGCGTAGCACAGCAATGCGAGATGCGCGCTGCGGTTCGGATCGTATTCAATCCGCTCAACCTTGGCCGGAATGCCGTCCTTGTTGCGCTTGAAGTCGACCATGCGGTAATGCTGCTTGTGTCCGCCGCCCTGGTGACGCATCGTGACGCGTCCATGAGCATTGCGACCGGCCTTTTTCGACTGGCTCTTCACCAGTTTGGCGACCGGCTTGCCTTTGTGCAGACCCGGGGTGACCACCTTGACCAAGCCGCGACGGCCCGGAGAAGTCGGTTTGACTTTGACTAACATTACTTCACCTCCCCTTCAGCAAAGGTGATTTCCTGGCCCGCCTTGAGGCAGACATAGGCTTTTTTCCATGAGCTGCGACGGCCGGTAAACTTGCCGAAGCGCTTTTCCTTGCCGCGGACATTAACGATGCGGACCTGCTCGACTTCGAGCTTCTCGTCCTTTTTGCTCAGCATCGTTTCGACGGCAGCCTTGATTTCCGGCTTGGTTGCATCACGGGCAACGCGGAACACCACCTGGTTGTTCTTTTCGCCTACGAGCGTGCTCTTTTCGGAGATCACGGGGGCGAGCAGGATTTGCGCGAGACGTTCTGTGCTGAATGCGCTCATGCCAGCAGCTCCTCGATTTTGCCCACGGCACCTTTGGTGATCAGCACATTACTGTGCCGGATCAGGCTGACCGGATCGGCATGGCTGACATCGACCACCATTACGTTGGGCAGGTTGCGCGACGACAGCCGCAGGTTCTCGTCCATGCTGTCGGTGATGATGAGCACATCGTCCATGCCCATACCCTTCAGTTTGCTGGCGAGCAGTTTGGTTTTCGGCGCTTCGATGGTGAACGAGTCCACCACCGACAGACGCTCTTCACGGGCCAGCTGCGAGAGGATCGACATCAGGCCGGCGCGGTACATCTTGCGGTTCAGCTTGTGCGAGTAGTTCTCGTCAGGCGAGTTCGGGAAAGTCCGGCCGCCGCCACGCCACAGCGGGCTGGAGGTCATGCCGGCACGGGCGCGGCCCGTACCTTTTTGACGCCAGGGCTTCTTGGTGGTGTGGGTAACCGTACCGCGGTCCTTCTGGGCCCGCGTGGCCAGCCGTGCGTTGGCGAGGTAAGCGGTGACCACCTGGTGCACCAGAGCCTCGTTGTACTCACGGCCGAAAGCAGCATCCGATGCCGCCAGTTTCGCGGTCGGTTTGCCTTGATCGTTAATGACGTTAAGTTCCATTGCGCGTCGCCTCACTTCTTCGCCGGGGCGACTTTGCCGCCTTGTTTGACTGCCGGGGCGCGCCGCGTGCGGACCGCAGGACGAACCATCACGTCGCCGCCACGCGAACCGGGAATGGCGCCACGAATCAGCAGCAGATTGCGCTCGACATCAATGCGCACGATCTGCAGCGATTGCTGGGTCCGCGTCACCGCACCCATGTGGCCAGGCATCCGTTTGCCGGGGAACACGCGGCCGGGGTCCTGCGCCATGCCGATCGAACCCGGTTTGTTGTGCGAGACCGAGTTACCGTGGCTGGCACGGTTCGACGAGAAATTGTGACGCTTGATGACGCCGGCAAAACCCTTGCCCTGCGACACGCCGGTCACATCAACATATTGTCCGACTTCGAAAATGGTTGCGGGCAGCGCAGTACCGGCTTTCAGCTCAGCCAGTTTCTCGGGGGTAACCGTGAATTCACGCATCACCCGGCCAGCCTCGACAGCAGCTTTCGCGAAATGTCCGGCAGCAGCCTTGACCACACGTGACGCACGACGTTTACCGAAAGCAACCTGGACAGCCGAATAGCCGTCCGTTTCGGGCGTTTTAACCTGGGAGACGCGGTTGTTCGACACGTCAACGACTGTCACCGGAATGGTGTCGCCGTCATCGGTAAATACCCGCGTCATGCCGACTTTTCGGCCGACGAGTCCTAAGCTCATGTTTTGTACCTTTTTTAAAAAGGCGCCGACTTCAATTGGCCGGCACTTCTGTTTAACAACCGGACGCCGTAGCATCCGTTACCACCGTTTTACAGCTTGCGTTCTACAGCTTAATTTCTACGTCCACGCCAGCCGGCAGATCCAGCTTCATCAGCGCATCAACCGTTTTATCGGTCGGGTCGATGATGTCCATCAGGCGCAAGTGACTGCGAATTTCCAGCTGCTCGCGCGACGTCTTGTTGACGTGCGGCGAACGCAGCAGATCGAAACGTTGTTTGCGGGTCGGCAGCGGAATCGGGCCTTTGACCACGGCACCGGTGCGTTTCGCGGTATCGACGATTTCCAGCGCGGACTGATCGATCAAGCGATAGTCGAACGCCTTCAGGCGGATACGGATTTTCTGACTTTTAAGAGCGGCCATGTCGGTTACTCGATAATCTTTGCGACGACGCCGGCGCCGACGGTCCGGCCACCCTCGCGGATGGCGAATCGCAGACCCTCTTCCATCGCGATCGGCTGAATCAGCGCAACCGTGATCGAAATGTTGTCCCCGGGCATCACCATCTCCGTGCCCTGCGGCAACTCGATGCTGCCCGTCACGTCCGTCGTCCGGAAGTAGAACTGCGGACGATAGCCGTTGAAGAACGGCGTATGACGACCACCCTCATCCTTCGACAGCACGTAAATCTCCGCAGCAAACTTCGTGTGCGGCGTGATCGAGCCCGGCTTCGCCAGCACCTGACCGCGCTCCACCTCTTCGCGCTTCGTGCCGCGCAGCAGAATACCCACGTTGTCGCCCGCCTGGCCCTGGTCCAGCAGCTTGCGGAACATTTCAACGCCCGTGCACACCGTCTTCAGCGTCGGCTTCAAGCCCACGATTTCAATCTCTTCGCCCACCTTGATGATCCCGCGCTCCACGCGACCGGTCACCACAGTGCCGCGACCCGAGATCGAGAACACGTCTTCCACCGGCATCAGGAAGGTGCCGTCCAGCGCACGCTTCGGCTCCGGAATGTAGCTGTCCAGCGCCGCCGCCAGTTTCAGGATCGCGCCTTCGCCCAGATCGCCCTTGTCACCTTCCAGCGCCTTCAGCGCCGAGCCGATGATGATCGGGGTGTCGTCGCCCGGGAATTCATACTTGGAGAGCAGCTCGCGCACTTCCATTTCCACCAGCTCCAGCAGTTCCTTGTCATCAACCATGTCCGCTTTGTTCATGAACACGATGATGTACGGAACACCCACCTGGCGTGCCAGCAGGATGTGTTCACGCGTCTGCGGCATCGGGCCGTCAGCAGCCGATACCACCAGGATCGCACCGTCCATCTGCGCCGCACCCGTGATCATGTTCTTCACATAGTCCGCATGGCCCGGGCAGTCCACGTGCGCGTAGTGACGGTTCTCCGTCTCATACTCCACGTGCGCCGTGTTGATCGTGATGCCGCGCGCTTTCTCTTCCGGCGCCGCGTCAATCTGGTCGTAGGCTTTTGCCTCGCCACCAAACTTCATCGACAGCACCGTCGTGATCGCCGCCGTCAGTGTCGTCTTGCCGTGATCCACGTGACCGATCGTCCCCACGTTCACGTGCGGCTTCGTACGCTCAAATTTGCCTTTGGCCAT